>WNFC01002641.1_pt1 | contig 30176 bp, 29 predicted proteins | sample 5400541 | NCBI WGS metagenome assembly WNFC01 (sample SAMN13153342, study PRJNA577476) | soil metagenome | isolation source: 120 cm saprolite under Douglas fir tree site 2 hole 2 replicate 1 | place: USA:California | collected 2015-04-18
CTCGAGGTCGACGAGATCCTTGAGCGCGATGGGGACGCCATGGAGCGGTCCAACCCGATGGCCGGCGCGGATGGCCTTGTCCGCGGCTTCGGCAGCCAGCCGCGCGTCGGCCTCGTACACCGCGATGTAAGCGTGCAGAGCCGGGTTGCGCCGGCGGATCCGCCCGATCAGCGCCTCGACGGCGTCGACCGGCGAAAGCGTTCGCGCGCCGAACGCGCGGGACAATTCGGCGACCGTTGCCCACACTGGATCGATGGTAGTCATCTGACGGGTGCTCCCTTCTACTACCACAACGCGCTGCCCTTGTGAGAAGCTTCCTCGATATCCGCCATCGGGAGGAACGCATGAGGTCATGCACGTCACGCGTGGTCATCGCCTTCGTGGCGATCGTCCTGGGCTTCGGTGCGGCCGCATCGGCGGCGGACGCGCCTGCAGGCACCATGACCTGGGGCGTCCACATCACGCTCGCCTCGCGCTGGCTCGACCCCGGTGAAACCGAGGGGATCGCCACGCCCTTCATGGTGCTCTACGCCCTGCACGACGCGCTGGTGAAGCCCATGCCGGCCGGCCTCTACACCCCGAGCCTCGCGGAGTCGTTCACGCAGTCGAAGGACGGGCTCACGTACGAGTTCGTCATTCGCAAGGGCGCGAAGTTCCACAACGGCGAGCCGGTCACGGCCGCGGACGCGAAGTTCTCCTTCGAGCGGTACAAGGGCTCGGGGGCGAAGATCCTCAAGGAGCGCGTGCGCGAGGTCCAGGCCGTGGATCCGGGCCGCGTGCGCTTCCTCCTGAAGGAGCCGTGGCCGGACTTCATGGCGTTCTACGGTACGACGGCCACCGGCGCCGGCTGGATCGTGCCCAAGGCTTACGTCGAGAAGGTGGGTGACGACGGCTTCAAGAAGGCGCCGATCGGCGCCGGACCGTACAAATTCGTGAGCTTCAATCCCGGGATCGAGCTGGTGATGGAAGCGTTCGAGGGGTACTGGCGCAAGGTCCCCAACGTCAAGCGACTGGTCCTTCGGAGCCTGCCGGAGGAGACGACGCGCGCGGCCGCCCTCAAGAACGGCGAGGTCGACATCGCCTATCTCTTGACCGGCCCCGTGGCCGAGGACATCCAGCGCAGTCCCGGATTCAAGCTCGTCTCTCGCGCGATATCTCCCGCGGTTTTCTGGCTCGATCTCCCGGACCAGTGGGACCCGAAGTCGCCCTGGCACGACCGGCGCGTACGCCAGGCCGCGAGCCACGCCATCGACCGGCAAGCGCTCAACCAGGCCGAGACGCTCGGCTTCTCGAAGGTCACCGGGTCGCTGATCCCGCGCGCGCTGGAGTTCTCGAAGTTCTTCGAGCCGGACCCCTACGACCCCCCGAAGGCCAGGCGTCTCCTCGCCGACGCGGGCTATCCGAACGGCTTCGACGCCGGCGATCTCTACCCGTGGCCTCCCTATGTCTCGATGGGCGAGGCGCTGGCCGGGTACCTCCAGGCCGTCGGGATCCGCACGAAGGTCCGGACCATGGAGCGCGCGGCTCTGACCACGGCCTGGCGCGACCGCAAGCTCAAAAACGTGATCGTCGGCATCAGCGGCGCGGGTAGCAATGCGTCCACGCGGCTCGAGGCGTACGTCAGCAAGGGTGGGGCTTATACGGCCGGCGTCATCCCCGAGGTCGAGGATCTCTTCCAGCGCCAGGTCCGGGAGCCGGACGTGAAGAAGCGCGAGGCGCTGCTGCACCAGATCCAGCAGATCCTCCACGACCGGGTGACCCACATCCCGATCTACGAGCTGGCGTTCATCTGGGGTGTCGGCCCGCGCGTGGAGGAGCCGGGCGTCAACCTGATCCGCAGCTTCGCGTACTCGGGGCCGCTGGAGGACGTGAAACTGAAGCAGCCGTGAGCTCCTGCCTGCGCTGAGTTCCCACCGTGTCTTTCAGCGATGGCAGAAGCGTCTTACAATTCGATGCATGAAGACGCTCACCGTGCGCCTACCCGCAGCGCTCGTGGCAGACCTCGAGACTGAGTCTCGCGAACGTCATCGCTCCAAGTCCGACATCGTCCGGGAGCGGTTGAGCCTTGCCGCTCGCTCACACGTACCGGCTGCGCCCGCCGACACCATTGCCGATCTCGTCGGTTCGGTAGACGGGCTGCCGGTGGATCTGAGTAGACGCAAGAAGGCCTATCTCAGGACGACGGGGCATGGCCGCAAGCGTGCTCGTTGACGCCGGGTTCGTGATTGCGCTGCTGAGCCGTCGCGACCGTCACCATAAGTGAGCGGTGGCCCAGGCTCCGGGCCTGCCCCTACCCTGAAAGACCTGCGATGCCGTTCTCTCCGAGTCCTTCCAATTTCTCGGGTCGCGGGGCCGGCCTGCCCTCAGCGCGCTTCTTCGTCGGGGCGCCGTTGTCCCAGCGTTCGGTCTCGCTGACGAGCTCGACCGTGTCTTGGGTCTCATGCAGAAGTACGCAGGCATCCCGATGAGTCTCGCCGATGCCTGCCTCGTCAGAATGAGCGAGACGCTCGCCGAGCCGATCATACTCACGACCGATGCGGACTTCCGCGTCTATCGCCGACACGGCCGCCAGGTCGTTCCCTGCATGACACCTCGCTGAGGCGGCGCCGGGGAAACGCACCCCGGGCGCTTGCGCGAGGCGACGCCCGCGTTTAGATTGCGTCCGATGCGCGTGGCCATCCTGCCGTCGGGCGCGCTGCTCGCGGACACGGCACCCGTCGACGACGAGGCGAGCGACGGCCTGTCCGTCGCGGCCCGCGCCCGCGTCGCCCGCGCCTTCGGCCGTGGGCCCGGGCACGCTCTGCTCGACCTGGGCGCGACCGAGCTCGACGCGCCGCTCGTCCCTCCCCTCGCGTTCCTGCGCGACCTCGGCCGCGCCTTCGTGACCCGGCTCTGCGCCCTGCCCGACCTCGAGGAGCGGCGCGAGCGCGTCGATGTCGACTGCCCGCCGGACGAGCGCGCCCGGCTGGCTGGCGCCGTCCCGCCCATGGACGGCGGCGAGTATGTCGACGCCGACTGGGTCGCCGCGCGCTGGACCGAACTCAACCGCGCGTTCGCCGACGAGATCCGGGCGCACCGCGGGGCCGTCGCCGAGTGGCTACGCGCGCGCCACCCCTCATGGCACGTCGTCGGCAAAGTGTGCCTGCACCTGGCCGAGAACCGCGGCGACGAGGAGCACCCGTTCGCTTTCCTCGCCACCTACGCGGTGCGCGCGGGCGCGGGGGGCAAGGTGCAGCACCGTCCGCTGGCGCGCGCGCTCGAGGAGTCCTCCGCGCGCGGCGACCGGCAGGCGCTGCTCCACCTCCTGGTCCCGCTGCAACGCGCCGCCGAGCAGAGCCCGTGGCTGGCCGAGCTGGTCGACTCCGGCGCGGTCTACCAGGCGATGGCCTGGACGCCCGCCGAAGCGCACCGCTTCCTGCACGCCATCCCGGCATTCGAGGCGGCCGGGCTGGTGGTACGCGTGCCCGACTGGTGGCGCGCGCGGCGGCCGCCGCGGCCTGAGGTCGCCGTGCGCGTCGGTGACAAGAAGCCGAGCGCGGTCGGCATGGACGCGCTGCTCGACTTCTCCGTGGCCATCGCGCTGGGTGACGAGAAGCTCACCGCCGCCGAGGTGCGCCAGCTCCTGGCATCCTCCGGCGGGCTGGTCCGGCTGCGCGGGCAATGGGTCGAGCTGGACAGCGAGCGGCTGCGCGAGGTGCTCGCCCACTGGGAGCGTGTGCGGCGCGAGGCCGAGGAGGGCGGGCTCTCGTTCCTCGAGGGCATGCGATTGCTCGCCGGCGCCTCGAAGACAGAAGACGATGTCGCTGCGCTGGCGGCGGGGGAAGGCTGGTCGCGCGTCGAGGCCGGCGCCTGGCTCGCACGCACGCTCGAGGGGCTGCGCGGGCCCGCCGGGCTCGCGGCAGCCGACCCGGGCGCGGACTTTCGCGGCACGCTGCGACCCTATCAAAAGGTGGGCGTGTCGTGGCTTGCCTTCGCGTCGTCGCTGCGGCTCGGCGTCTGCCTGGCCGACGACATGGGGCTCGGCAAGACCATCCAGGTGCTGGCGCTCTTGCTCCTGCACAAGCGGCGCGCGCGGGGCGGCGAGCCGCCGCATCTGCTCGTAGCGCCGGCGTCGCTCCTCGCCAACTGGCAGGCCGAGATCGAGCGCTTCGCGCCGTCGCTGGCGACGCTCGTGGCCCATCCCTCCGCCATCCCCGCGCGCGAAGTGGCCGAGCTGGCCGGCGCCGATCTCGGCTCCACCGATCTCGTCATCACCACCTACGGCACGCTGGCGCGCGTCGAGGCGCTCCGGACCCGGCAGTGGTCGCTAGCCATCCTCGACGAGGCGCAGGCGATCAAGAACCCCGGGGCGCGGCAGACGCAGGCTGTCAAGGCGCTGAAAGCGCGCGCCCGCATCGCGCTCACCGGCACGCCCGTCGAGAACCGTCTCGGTGATCTCTGGTCGATCTACGACTTCCTCGACCCGGGCCTGCTGGGCGCGGCGCGCGAATTCTCCGCGTTCGTGAAGCGGCTGGCCGACCGCCCGGACGAGAGCTACGCGCCCCTGCGCCGCCTGATCCAGCCCTATCTCCTGCGCCGGCTCAAGACCGATCGCTCGGTCGTGGCCGACTTGCCCGACAAGACCGAGGTGAAGGCGTTCTGCCTCCTTTCCGGCCCGCAGGCCGCCCTCTACCAGAAAACAGTCGACGAGCTGGAGCGCGCCATCGCAGGCCTCACGCAGGGCATCGAGCGGCGCGGCCTGGTCCTGGCTTATCTCATGCGCTTCAAGCAGATCTGCAACCACCCCTCGCACTGGCTGGGCGAAGGTACCTGGGACGAGGCGGGGAGCGGGAAGCTCTCGCGGCTGCGAGAGATCGTCGAGGCGGTGGCGGCGAAGCAGGAAAAGGTGCTCGTGTTCACGCAATTTCGCGAGGCCACCGAGCCGCTGGCGTCGTTCCTGGCCGGCCTGTTCGGCCGGCCCGGGCTCGTGCTCCACGGCAGCACGCCCGTAAAGGCCCGGGGCGGGCTCGTGCGGCGCTTCCAGGAGGATGCGACGGTGCCGTTCTTCGTGCTGTCCGTCAAGGCCGGCGGAAGCGGCCTCAACCTCACCGCGGCCTCGCACGTGGTGCACTTCGACCGGTGGTGGAACCCCGCGGTCGAGGACCAGGCGACCGACCGCGCCTACCGCATCGGCCAGCACAAGAACGTGCTCGTGCACAAGCTCGTGTGCCGCGGCACCGTCGAGGAGCGCATCGACCGGCTCATCGCGGACAAGCAGAAGATGGTTCGTGGCGTGCTCCAGGGCGGCGGCGAGACGCTGCTCACCGAGATGAGCGACGACGAGCTGATGGCCATGGTCGCGCTCGACCTCCGGCGGGCGACGGCCGAGCCGTGAGATAAAGGAGCGCGATGGCCTGGTACGACAGCAGCGGCTGGGACTACTTCCCGCCCTATCTCTCGGTGGGCGAGAAAAAGGCGCGCGGCGTCCTGGCACTGGCAAAGCTACTGAAAAAGGGCAAGCGCACGGCCGAGCCGGTCGTGATCGCGCACCGCAAGCGACAGCTCACCTCCACTTTCTGGGGCAAAGCCTGGGCCGACAACCTCGAGCGCTACGCCGACCTCGCCAACCGTTTGCCGCGCGGGCGCGCGTATCTGAGAAATGGCTCGGTCCTGCACCTGGCGATCGCCGGGGGACGCGTCGAGGCATACGTGGCCGGCACCGAGCTGTATCGCGTGACGATCGGCATCGCACCCATGGCGAAGGCGCGCTGGCGGCGCGTGGTGGCTCGCTGCACGGGCCGGATCGGCTCACTCGTCGGCTTGCTGCGCGGTGAGCTGTCCGACGACGTGCTGGCCGTGCTGACCAATGCGAAGGATGGGCTCTTTCCGGAGCCGCGTGAGATGACCCTCGACTGCTCCTGCCCGGACTCGGCCGAGGTGTGCAAGCACGTCGCCGCTGTCATCTACGGCGTGGGCATTCGACTCGACGCCAGGCCGGAGCTGTTCTTCGTGCTGCGCCAGGTGGATCAGGCGGAGCTGCTCAGCTCGGCCACAGTCGGGGCTGTGTCGCGCGCGCGCCCGGCCGCGGGCAAGCGCATCGCCGACGATCGGTTGTCCGCGGTGTTCGGGATCGAGCTGGAGGACGCGCCGCCGGTGCGCGCGGGCCGCCCGCCACGCCGGGGCAAGCCTCGGCCATCCCACGTCTCCGGACGGAGACGTTGAGCCCATGAATGCACCACCCCTTCCTCTCTGGCGGATGCCACGGTCCCGATACGAGCAGCTGGTCGACGTCGGCATCTTCGGCCCAGAGGACCGGGTCGAGCTGCTCGACGGCCTGCTCGTCACTCGGGAGCCGCAAGGTGGGCGCCACGCCACGGCCGTCGCCCTGGTACGCGCCGCGCTCGAGAAAGCGTCCGGCCGCACCTACTATGTGCGCGAGGAAAAGCCGATCGCTCTCGACGAACGATCGGAGCCCGAGCCCGACGTCGTCGTCGTGCCGGGCCGGCCGCGAGACTACCGGGACGCCCATCCATCCCAGCCCGTGCTGGTCGTCGAGGTCGCCGACACGTCGCTCGCGCTCGACCGGCTGCGCAAGGGCTCCCTGTACGCGCGAGCCGGGATCGCCGACTACTGGGTGGTCAACCTGATCGACGAGGTGCTGGAGGTCTACCGGGAGTCGGTGCGCGCCTCATCGGCGCACGGCGACTCCCGGTACGCCTCGGTCCGTCTGCTCCGGCGCAACGCCCTCGTCACGCCGCTCGGCGCGCCCCGAGCCCGCATCCGCGTCGCGGCCCTGTTGCCGTGACCGCGCTAGACGTCTCCCAGCGCAGGCCGGCGGAGCTTCACTCCACCGCGCCCGGACTCTGAGGCTTCGCGCCATGGCAAGGAAGGGCGCGGTCCGCCGCCATCTGCTGATCTACGCGGGCATCACGCCGTTCGTCGTCATTTCGGTGTTCCCCGTCCTCTGGATGGCCATCACCGCCTTCAAGCAAGACGCCGACCTCTACCGGATGACCGGGGTCCCGTTCTGGTTCCATCTCCCACCGACGCTGGAGCACTTCGAGCGGCTGTTCACGCAGACGTACTTCTCCGCCCAGCTCCTCAACACGCTGCAGCTCGCGGCGTCCGTCGTGATGATCACGATGGTGGCGGCGGTGCCGGCCGGCTACGCGCTCACGCGCTTGCGATTGCCCGGCGCCGAGAACCTCGGCATCGCGATCTTCGCGACCTATCTCGTCCCGCCGATCGTCCTTTTCATCCCGCTGGCACGGGTAGTGGGCGCGCTCGGACTTTTCGACTCGTGGTGGTCGCTCGTGGTCGTCTACCCCGGCTTCACGATCCCCTTCTGCACGTGGATGATGCTGGGATACTTCAAGACGGTGCCGGCCGAGGTCGAAGAGGCGGCGTGGGTGGACGGCTGCGGGCGCGTCAGTGCAATCTGGCGCGTCGTCCTACCAGCGAGCCGGCCGGGTCTCGCGATTTGCGCGATCTTCGCGTTCTCGCTGTCGATGCAGGAGTACCTCTACGCCGTCGTCTACGTGGCGCCGCGAGCCGAGAAGGTCGTGACCGTCGGTCTCACGACGGCTTTGATCCGCGGGGACATCTTCTACTGGGGTTCGTTGATGGCAGGCGCGCTGCTGGTGGGTCTTCCCGTCGCGCTGCTCTACAACTTCGTCCTCGACCACTTCATCCAGGGCCTCACCGGCGCCGGCGCGCCGTAGCTCAGCCTCACCGCGACACCAGCTGCCCAGGATAGGCCTCGTAGCGCTCCTCGCCTTTCTCGTCATCCAAGTTGAGGCAAGCGCGACTCAGCTTTTCGTTTCACGGGACGGGACCCCGGGTGGCCCGGGCGACTCTCTGGAGCTTATCCCCTGACAGACGAAGTCTTCGCGGCCTGAACTAGGCCGACGGTGATCCTGTGCCGGTTGGTGGCCCCCCGACCGTCCACGCTTCTCCGAAGATCTCACCGGGGCTTCGAAAATCGCCGGGATACGGGCTCACTGCCCACTGACACGGAACTGCTATCGTCACCGCCGTCTTATCGTCGTAGTCGAGTTCCGTCCAGCCAGATACGTCGATGATGTTGTCGTGGGCATCAATGTCGCCGACCGTCAGAAGCCAACCGAGCGGCCAGAAGGCGAACCCAGACCTCCGCGCGGTTTCCGGCATTCCAACCCTGGAACGAGGTGCTGCGGTGACCTTGGTCGGCTTCGAATGGTCTCGTCCTGATCAGCTCGCGGCACAGGCGATCTACCCGCCCGACCTTACGCCTGCGCCAGCGGATGCTCCTTCGGTGCGGTCCGAGCGTATCGACGGCCGCATTGAGTCGCTGGCCGGGGACACGGTGGTGTTGGTGCGGGCGACCGACGGCAATGAGGTCACGATCCTGCTGCGTGGCGTCAGCACCACGACCCGAGGGCTGCTGGAGCGCGGTGACGCGGTGACGGTGTTTGGCCAACCCAGCGAAACCGACTTTGTAGTGACCGGCATCATCCAGCGCCAGGACTGATCGTGTAGATGACGCGTGAGCGCGCTGTGCTGGTGCGCGTCGTGGCGTTCGGCTAAACTCCCGGCAGCCGTCCTCGCCGAGGTGCCCATGCGGCTGATCGGGCTCGCGGTCATTCTCGCTCTCAGCTTCGTTCTTGCGCCGTCTCCCGTCGGGGCGCAGCAGACGGAGAAGGTCGCCCGCATCGCATTCCTCTCCAGTTCGTCGGCAGCTGCGAGTCAGGCTACTATCGACGCCTTCACGCAGGGGCTTCGGGAATTCGGTTACGTGGAGGGCCGAAATATCCGCATCGAGTACCGTTGGGCCGACGGCCACTACGAGCGACTTCCTGGGCTGGCAAGAGAGGTGGTCGGGCTGAATGTCGATGTGATCGTTTCCGTGGGCGGTACTCCGACCGCACGCGCCGCGAAGGCGGCAACAAAGAACATTCCAGTCGTCTTTCTCGCCAGAGATCCTGTCGCCAGTCAGCTCGTGGCAAGCGTGGCGCGCCCCGCCGGCAACCTCACGGGCATCGACCTCATCGCAGCCGAACTCGACGCTAAACGCCTCGAAATCTTAAAGGAGGCGCTGCCAGCCAACGGCTGCGTTACAGCGAAATCGCGTGGAAGACGCCGCCCGGGCGCTGGGATTGCGGATTGGCGTTGTGGCAGCCCGTCGCCCGGAGGACATCGATACCGCTTTCGCCGTCCTGACCCGGGAGCGGCCTGACGCGCTGCTGGTGGCGTCCGATCCCATGTTCAACAGCGAGCGGGCGCGCATCGTTGCCCTCGCTGTTCGGGGCCGACTGCCCGCTGCGTACCCTTGGCGCGAGTTCGTGGAGGCCGGCGGGCTTTTGAGCTACGCGGTGAATCTGCAGCAGATGCACCGACGCATGGCCGTGTTCGTGGACAAGATTCTCAAAGGCGCGAAGCCCGCCGACCTCCCGGTCGAGCAGCCGACCAAGTTCGAACTGGTTATCAACCTCAAGACCGCTAAGGCGCTCGGCCTCACGATCCCGCCGTTGCTGCTGGGGCGGGCGGACCATGTCATCGAGTAGCGCGTGCTGGCCCGCCAGCCCTCGCCCGCGAGTGACCGCCTCGGACGCCTGCTCCTCCTCACGCTCGAAGCCGCTCGCGTCGACGCTGATCTGCCCGTGCTTGCCGCTCTCCGCTCCTGGCTCGACTCCTGGCGCGGTATCGGCGAACGTCGAGCGCGGCGTGGCGCGCCAGGGCTACGACCTCCAGCTCACCCGTTACGACGAGCCGGGCTGGCGCGCGACCTTCTACACAAGCGGGATGGAGCACTCGATCTCGGAATAGCGTCCGAACGTCGGTGTGCCGCTCATCGTCGTGCCTCCCGTTCGCGGCGAGCCGTCGGCCGCGCGCTCCGCCCAGACGCATCCTGTTCCGATCCCAGGTCGTGAACCACGATCCGGTCCGCCTTATCGGTGGGACCGAGTCACAAAGTTCTCGGGCATCGCCCCTACTATGAGCAGGTGGCCGAATCCAAGGCGAGGCTCCAGCTGGGAGCGGACTATGCTGACTACCAATACTTTGCTCGACGTGTTGATTCAGTGTTCCGCACCGGTGTGAGTGTCACGATTCGAGCATCCCTGGTCGCCTATAACACCGCTCTGAACGACGTGCAGGAGGTAGCGGTGACCTGGAAGGAGCCCTGGACGGGAACGCGCTGAGAACCCGGCTCTGTCGACCGCCGCGTCCACTCATGCGGACTGACCTCCGGTGTCATGCCGTCGATGTGAGTGGCCTTGGAGATGTGGAAGTACACCGCGCGTGACCCGGGCACGGGATGGGTGCGGACCATCGGATGCTCGATCGGCTTGCTGAGGTCGACGCCGGCAACCTCGGCGCCGAGCGACGGATGGAGCGACTCCTCCTCAGCGGACCAGACCGGGGCTTCCGGCCGGCACGGCATAGAAGTTCATCGTGAGCGAGACGGCCGTGTAGTAACCGATCAGAACAATCATGTCGGTGATGCTCTCATGCCCGAGCGCCTTGACGGCGCGGTCATACAGGCCCTGAGGGACCAGCCGACCGCCGGCCAGCGCCTTCGCCACCTCGTAGACCACCTGCTCCCGCGGGTCCGCGAACGAGACCGGAAGGCCCGCGATCATCGCTTCCACCGCGGGAGCGGGCAGGCCGACCTCTTTGCCGCGCTTCTCGTGAGCGACGGTGGGGTAGGCCGAATGCCACTTGCTGGTGATGACCACCACGGCGATTTCTCGCTCGCGCTCCGTCAACGATGACTGGCCCGGCGTGAAATGCTGTCCGAGCGGGGCGGCCGCGTGCACCAGCTTCGGATTATTCACCCAGACCTTGTAGGGGCCGGGAAGCCGACCGCGCGGGCCGTCAACCAGGAAGCGATATCCTTCCCGCTGCTCGGGCGTCATCTGGTCAATGGGAATCTCGGAGTAGCGTCCGAACGTCGGTGTGCCGCTCATCGTCGTGCCTCCCGTTCGCGGCGAGCCGTCGGCCGCGCGCTCCGCCCAGACGCATCCTGTTCCGATCCCAGGTCGTGAACCACGATCCGGTCCGCCTTATCGGTGGGACCACACGGTCGTCCGAGGCAGCCAGTCAGTCAGCGCGGCTCCTTGGTCTTCAACTGGGCGTCGTGCTCCTTGATGAAGGCCCGGATGTCGGCGGCCATGTCGAGCAGCTTGGCCCACTGTTCCTTGTAGAGAGTGACGGGGAAGCGGCCGAGCCCGTAGACGGAGACGCCTCCCTTCTCACCGATCTTGATCGAAACGCCGCGCGTCGTCTGGGCCTTCAGCGCCGCGTTCTCCGCCTTGAGCCGCTCGACCTCCGCTTGCAGCGCGTCGTCAGCCATGTTTGCTCTCCCTACGGCCAGTATCTCACTCGGGATTGCTGGCGGATTCGAAACCCAGACGGGCCCCCTCGCTTTAGGATTGGACGGTGCTCTTACGAGCTCCAGATCACATCGGTGTCGCCGTCGCAGGGCGGAACTTCATCACGGCGCGTATGCCAAGCAGCACGAAGACCGCCATTACGATGACCTGCGCGACAAAGAATGGCGGCTCGGACTGCGTCGGCGCCAGCCGGCTCAGGAACGGCAGCTTCTGGAACGCCTGTACCACCCCGACGAAGATATTCAGATAGAGAGCCAGTACAGCGCCGCCCACATAGATCCAGCGCCAGGGCCCCGCGAGCCGATAGACATAACGCGCGAGGATCGCGACCGCCAGCACCACCAGCGAGATGACGCCGACCACATGGGACGGCCTGATGTGTGCGGAGTGAAAGAGGAACCCGGTCACGCTCGTCAACACCGTGCTGACGAGAAAAAGCGCCGTCCAGTCAGTGAGTCGGTTCGCGCTGAACATGCCGAACAGAACGATGAGCCCGGAGAAGATTCCTATCAAGCTCAAGACCACGTGCACCGCGGTAAACGTCGATGTCGACATACCCAAGATCACGACACACCTCCTGTCGTGAAAACAAGAACGAGTCTTGTACCGTCGCGGCGCTCTAAACCGGTCTGTCCGACCTAGGTCCGAATGAATGACAGGAGGTCAGCGTTGACCTGGTCCTTGTGGGCCCGCCGGATCGTCGACGAGCATAGGGACGACGTCTACGCCTGACCGACGTCGCTTTGCCCCTCCAGCGCCTACTCCTGGCTTATCCCGGCAGCTTCCAGTCGAGCCAGGTGCAGAGCGCGCGCCCCATGATCAGCTCTTTGTCCTTCGCCGACAGCCACGACAACTCCTCGGTGAACATCGTGACGCACTGCTTCCACGAGCACGGCATCCGAGTAATGTCGGTCCCCCAGAACATGCGCTCCGGGCCGAAGGCGTCGTAGAGCTTCCTGATGTGTCCGTGGATGTCGCGATACGGATACGGCTCGCTCGAATAGCTCGGCGCGCCGGTCGCCTTCAGCGCCACGTTGCGATGCTTCGCCGCCGCGACGAGGTCCGGCAGGTTCGACCACGCGGCGTCGGGGCGCCCGAAATGGTCGACGATCAGCTTGAGTCCCGGATGGCGTTCCGCGATCTGGCCGATGACCCGTAGGAGGTTTGGTCCGAGAAGTGCGACCGGCAGTCCCGCGCGCTCAGCGGCAGGCCACAGCCAGTCGATGGTTCCATCGGTCAGCCACGCCTTCTGATGCGGCTGCAGTAACGCGAAGCGGAGTCCGCGCATCCCCGGCCGACTCTTCAAGCCGTCGATCAACGAGCGGCTTTCCGGCTTGTCGAGCGGGAAGTTGCCGAGGATCGCGAGACGGTTGGGATGCTGGCGCGCGGCCTCCACCGCCAGCGCGTTGGAGTTGGGATCCCACCCGGGCGGATGGATCACGGCCGCGTCGACGCCGCCTTCGTCCATCTCCTTCAGCACGTCGTCCGCCGTGAAGTCGGTGACCTGACGGTGGTTCGGATTCGTCGGTTTGTTGTTTTTCCAGATGTGGATCTGCGCGTCGACAATCGGCATGGTCTGCCCTCCCCTGTGTGCTCTTTAGCCGAGATTCTCGCCGTCTTCAAGCGCCGCGAAAAACAGCTGGGCCACAGTGCTACGATGCTCGGGCTCCGGGAACTCTGACGGGCTCGCGCAACCGAAAGGAGCCGAAGCCGCCTCTGCCCTCGTCCCGGAGTAAGATGGCGCCCGGCTGGAAAACACTTCAAGGAGGGGACAGATGACACGGACTTTGGCGGCAGGTGCGGTGGTTGCAGTCGCCCTCGTCGGCACGGCGACGGGCGCCTGGGCCCAGGGGTTGATCACCATGCAGAAATTGTCCGCGCCGCTTGCCAATGAGTTGGTGGGCGAGACGGTCGCGACCTGCGCCCAGAAGGGCTACGCGGTGACGGCGGTCGTCGTCGATCTCGACGGTGTTCGCCAGGCGCTGCTACGGGGCAACGGGGCGCCGATCCACACGCTCGACAACGCCTTCTACAAGGCGTACTCGGCGGCCTCGCTGACGCTCGGGCGCAAGGAAGACAGCACGAAGGCCGTCGCCGAGAGGATGGCCAAGAATCCCCCCACGACGGTGCCGCAGACGCCGCTGCCCAATGTGACGTACGCGGTCGGCGGCGTGACCATCATGGCCGGTGGAAAGGCGATCGGCGCGCTCGGCGTGAGCGGAGCGCCGGGCGGCCAGTTCGACGACGAGTGCGCCCGCGCAGCCATCGCCAAGATCCAGGAGCGGATGAAATAAGCCGGTGGAGCTCGCCTGCTCCTCGCTTCAGGAGGCGAATGTGGGCTCAGTCACGAGATTGCTCCGATTCACTAACGTAGCAACGCTTGTCGCGCTGCTCGTCGGCGGCAATGGCCCGTCGCCGCTCCACGCCGCGGAGTTGCTCAGGCTCACCCACGGCGTCGCCAGCGGCGACATCACAGCGACCGACGCCGTCGTCTGGGCCCGTGCGAACCGCGCGGCGCGGATGGTCGTCGAGTACACGCCGGTGGGCGCGCCGACTCGGCCACCTGCGCGCCGCGACGGCCCGTCCGTGACTGCCGTGGACGACTTCACCGGCAAGGTGGTCCTCACCGGGCTCACGCCGGACAGCCGCTACCTCTACTGGGTGCGCTTCGTTTCCGAAAGCGAGCAGGTCGTGTCAGAGCCCGGGCAGTTCCGGACGGCGCCGGCCGACGGCGTCGCGCGCGCCGTGACACTCGTGTGGTGGGGCGACCTCGGTGGCCAGCAGTACTGCCGCGACCCCGAGCGCGGCTATGCGCTCTTCCGCGAGATGGCGCGCCTGACGCCCGACCTCGCGGTCGCCAATGGTGACTCGATCTACGCCGACAGCACGTGCCCGCCGGTCACCGCGCTCCCCGACCACCCGCGCAACGTGGTGAGCACCGATCCCGACGCCGCGCTCCACCAACTCGTCGACGTGAGCGACCCGCGCCTGGCGGCGGCGGAGGTGCTGGCCGCGTATCGCGGCAAGTGGAAGTACAACCTCGAGGACGACGCTTACAGGGCCTTCCGCGCCCAGACGCCGCACGTCTACCAGTGGGACGACCATGAGGTCATCAACGACTGGTCACCCCAGGAGGACAAGATCGGTCTGCTCCGCGGGACCGGGGACGCGCGCCCGATGACGGCGCTCAGTGGTCCCGGCCGGAAGGCGTTCTTCGAGTTCACGCCGATCCGGCCCAACGGCGAGCAGCGCATCTACCGCGCGCTTCGCCTCGGCCGCCTCGCGGAGCTGTTCGTCCTCGATCTCCGCTCGTACCGGGACGAGAACTTCGTTCCCGACGGGGACGGCAAGACGGTGGACGTGCGCTTCCGCAATGGCGAGCGGCGGCAGATCCGCGGCAAGGCCAAGACGATGCTCGGCGCCGCGCAGCGCGAGTGGCTGCTCCGGGGTCTTCGCGATGCCCAGGCGAGGGGCGTCGTCTGGAAGATCATCTCCACGGACGACCCGCTGTCGATTCCCACGGGAAGCTACCCGCTCTTCGCGCCCGAGGGCGCGATGACGCCGCTCTACACCGTGCGCGACGCCTGGGCCGCGGGGCGGCGGCTCAACACGGACACCGACGGCAACCAGGGGAATCCGTTGGGCGTCGAGTCCGAGCTACGCGCAATCTTGAAGACGCTCAAGGACGAGAAGATCACGAACCTGGTCTGGGTCGCGACCGACGTGCACCATGCACGCCTGCTCCGCTACGAGCCCGCCGCCGAGCTCGCCGGGCTCGTGTTCCACGAGTTCGTCGCAGGACCGACGAGCGCGGCCTCGGGCCCGCCGGCGCCGCTCTCCACGACCTTCGGGCCGATCGAGCTATTCGCGAAGGGCCGGCGGCCCGATCCGGCGCGGCCGAGCTTCCAGAACTTCGGCGTGCTCCGGATCGGCGCCGACGGACTGCTCACGGTGGAGGTCCGTGGCATCGATGGAGCGGTGGCGGCGGATGATCGCGGACGCGTGGGCGCGCTGACGCTGACGCCCCAGCGCTGATGGCGAACGTCGTCCTCGGTCCGCGTTAGTCTGCCACGCCCCGGGCGATGGCGTTGCGTAACAACGTGATGAACGCATCGCTCTCCCACGAGCCGCGAAAGGTGAGCGGCGTCGTGTCCGTCGGGTCGACGGTCCGGGACGCTCGGATGGCGGGGTTGTGGCAGTGGCCGAGCGCGAAATACGTGACGCCGCCTTCGCCCACTGCACGGGTGTAGCCGAGCACGCGGGTCTTGCCGTCGGGCCGCAACGACGTGTCCGAGGGGTAGAGGGGGCCGATGGTGGGCGACGTGGCGTCCGGGCCGTAGTCCGCGGTCAGCAAGATTCGCGTCGAACCCGGGTCCTGGAGCTCGATGAAGTACGGCTCGTCCTCGACGACGAAGGACGCGGCGAGCCCTCGCGTCAGGCTCGTGTCGCCGACCGCCACGTCGACGCGGATCTTGCAGATCGGGGGATGGGTCAGGAAGTAGCTCCCGAGCAGCGCGTGATGCTCGGTCTTCACAGTGCGGCGCTGCCGCGCCCCTTCCACTCGCTCGGCGCGGCCTCCGCTGGTGCCGTGCAAGCCAAGCCAGTGGCCGCCCGCTTCGAGCCAGCGCTGGATGGCGCGGCACTGCGCGGCGTCGGGGTACGGGCCGGCCACGTAGGTGATCAGCAACCGGCTCACCGGTAGCCACTTTTCGAGGTCGGCGAAGTCGTTGGCGACCGAGGCGGGAACGTCCTGCTCCGCCAGGAGCCCGAGGAGCCGCAGGCGGGCATAGTCGTGATCGTGCCCGGCGCTCGAGCCGGGCGGAAAGCCGCCGGCGATGAGGTGCGCGCGTCCGGTCTTCGTCTCTGCCATCAGATCACCTCGCGTCCAGATTAGAATCCTGGCCATGAGCACCAGAGCCACGCCCGACCGCATCGACTCCTCGCGCGCCGCCCTGATCGTCTACGACGCCTGTCGCCGTGCCCTGACTCCCGCCGATCCCGCGCGGCGCGCGGCGATGCGGCCCGTCCTCGACGCCTGGGTCGCCCTGATCGGCGCCTGCCGCGCGCGCGCCATGCCCATCATCTATACCACCCCGGTCAGCCGGGCGGACGGCGCCGACGTCGTGCTGCTACCCACCGACCTCAGCGTCGAGACGGGGGTGCCGTCCCTCACCAACTGCGTCGAGGGCACGCCGGAGGCCGGCTTTCCGGAGGAGATTGCCCCCCGGCCCCAGGACTACGTGTACCTCAAGCGCCGTCCCAGCGCATTCTACGGCACCGGAGTGGCCGAGCTGCTGCGAGTGATCCGCCGCACCGCGCTGGTGATCGGCGGCGGTGCGACCAATCGCGGCGTCGAGACCAGTGTCCGCGAGGCGTTCAGCATGGACCTCGACACCGTGGTCGTGCGCGAGTGCTGCTGGGGCGGCGACGCCGCGGCCCACGCCTACAGCCTCGACAAGTCCATGAAGATGTACGCGCGTGTCCGCACCCTGGAACAGACCCTGGCCATGCTCAGCGAGACAGGTGGATGACCATGCCGACAAAGCTTTCGTCAGTCCAGGCAGAGAGCTACGCACGAGACGGATTCTTGTCGCCCCTCGCGGCGCTCACGCGTGAGCAGGCGGGATCCTATCGCGGGAAACTCGAGGCGTTCGAACAAGCCGTCGGCGGACCGCTCACGTCCGATGGGACGGATCCGCGCTACCGATCCCGCACGCACGTCCTCTTGACCTGGGTGCATGCGCTCGCTCGACAGCCCGCGATCCTGGACGCCGTCGAGGATCTCATCGGTCCCGATATCCTCGTGTACACCTCGACGTGGTTCATCAAGGAGCCCGACAGCACGGCGATCGCCGCCTGGCATCAGGACGCCACGTATTTCGGACTGCGTCCGTACGTGCACGTCACCGCGTGGCTCGCGCTCACCGATGCGACGGCAGAGAACGGCTGCATGGAGTTTTTGCCCGGCAGTCACGGTCGCGGGCAGTTGCCCCATCGCGCGGGCGTCGTCGCCGGCAGCGTGAATCGTGCGGGGCAGGCGGTCGTCGGGGACGTGGACGACACGCCGGCGGTTCACGCGCCACTGCGCGCGGGCGAGTTCTCGCTGCACCACACGCTGTGCCTCCACCGCTCGCAGCCGAATCGGTCGTCCAGACGTCGGATCGGCCTGGCGATCAGCTACATCCCGACGCACGTGCAACACCTGGGCGTGAAGCACAAGACGCCGGCCATGCTGGTCCGCGGTGTCGATACGTTCGGCCACTTCGAGCTCGAACCCGCTCCGGCAGTCGATCTCGACGAGACCGCCCGGGCGGCCTATGCGCGCTCCTACGATGGCTACCGGGCCGCGTACGCCGAACAGGTCGCGCTCGAGGGTCGATGAAGGTTCCCGGCCTGGTTCACCAGAGTGGAAAATGACAGGCGACGTAGTGGCCGCCGCCGAGGTCGCGCAATTCTGGCTCGCTCGCCGCGTCGGTGCACACGGCGGGCCGGCCGTTCGCCTCGTACACCGGGCAGCGCGGAGCGAACCGGCAGCCGCGGACGGGCCGCTCGAAATCGAACACCCCCCAGGCGCCCCTCCGGGTGGTCGGCAGCGCGCGCGAGGCCTCCGCGCTCTTCCTGTCCACCAGCGCCGACCACAAGATCTGGGTGTAGGGATGGCGCGCCGCGCCGGCGATGCGGTCCGCGAGCCCCATCTCCACGATCTTGCCCAGGTACATCACCGCCACCTTGTGGCTGACGAGTTGCACGACCTCCAGATCGTGCGAGATGAACAGATAGGAAAGGCCCAGCTGTCTCTGGAGATCGCGAAGCAGGTTCACCACCTGAGCCTGGATCGAGACATCCAACGCGCTCGTCGGCTCGTCGGCCACGATGAAGTGCGCCCCGACCGCCAGGGTGCGCGCGATGCCCACGCGGCGCTTTTCCCCACCGGAGAGCTCCCGGGGAAAGCTGGAGAGCTTACTCTTCTTCAAGTTGACCTGCTCGAGGAGCTCGCCGGTCTTTCGCCCCACCTCGTCATCGCTCAGCCGATGATGCACCGTGATCGCCTCCCTGAGGAGGTCCCGTACGCGCATCTTGGGGTTGAGCGCCGCGTCCAGGTCCTGAAAGATCATCTGCATCTGGCGGCGCAACGGCCGTAGCTCGCGCGCGGACATCGCCGTAATGTCGTGGCCGTCGAAGACGATGCGGCCCGACGTCGCCGGTGTGAGCCGCAGAATGGTCCTCCCGATAGTCGTCTTGCCGCAGCCGGATTCCCCGACGAGACCGAGGGTCTCGTGCTCCTTGAGATAGAAACTCACCCCGTCCACCGCCGGAATGAACTGCTCCCGCCATCGGACCGCGGAGAGGACGCCCGCGCGCTGGCGGTAGTATTTTTTCAGGTTCATGACTTCCAGGATCGTTCTCGACATGGGACCCCGGGGCCAGGCTTACTCGGCGCACAGCCAGCAGCGCACGTGATGTCCCGGCATGACCTCCTGCAACTCTGGCTCGTGATGCGCGCATTTGTCCCGGATGTCGTCCGTCACGCGATTGCAGCGGGCATAGAACCGGCACCCCCGCGGGAGATCGACGGCATCCGGCACCTCGCCCTCGACGACGGTGAGGTAGCCCTTGTCCCGCACGTTCTGCACACTCGGTATGGACGCGAGCAACGCGGTCGTATATGGATGCTTGGGGGCGAACCGCGACGCGAGGACATCGGGCGCCGGGCCGTGCTCCACGACCGTCCCGCCGTACATCACCGCGACGTTGTCGGCGAGCCGCGAGATCGCCCTGATGTCGTGACTGATCAGCAGCGTGGCGATTCCGAACTCCGCTTTGAGCTCGGCCAGCAGCCCCACGATTTCGGACTGGATCGTGGCGTCCAGCCCGGTGGTGGGCTCGTCCGCGATGAGCAGGGACGGCTCGGACGCGAGCGCCATCGCGATCACCGCCCGCTGACACATGCCGCCCGACAGGCCGTACGGATGATTATCGAACCGCAGACGCGGAGAATCGATCTTGACCCGCTCGAGCCAGTGGAGCGCCCGCTCCTTCGCTTCCCCCGGGTCTTTCGCCCGCGTGTGCAGGCGAATGGCCTCGGTGATCTGGTCACCGACGCGAGCGAAGGGATTGAGCGCCGACTTCGGGCTCTGGAAGATCATGGCGATTTCCTTCCCCCGCACCGGCGCCATGAGGCGCTCGACGGTTTTCCGCCAGCCGGTCTCGTCCTTGGATACCTCCACGATCCTGCCGTCGCGCTCCGCCAGGCGGACGTAATGCTCGAGATCCTGGAGCAGGTTGTGCTCGACCCCGTCCGCTCGGAAAGTGATCCTGCCGCTGATCACGCCCGGGCCGGCGCTCACCAGGCCCGTGATCGAGAGCGCGGTGACGCTCTTGCCGCTGCCGCTCTCGCCCACCACGCCGAGGGTCTCGCCCCTGGCGATCGACAGCGTCACGCCATCCACCGCGCGAATGAACGCCTGCTTGCTCCGGGAGTAGAAGTAGGTGCGCAGGTTCTCGATCTCGAGAAGCGGCGCACCCGTCACTTCCCGCCCCTGTCTTCGAGGATGCTGTTCAGCCCGTCGCCCAACAGGTGGAAGCCGAGGATGGTCAACAGGATGGCCAGCGCCGGCGCGGTCGACGGCCAGAACTTGCCCTGGAAAAAGTAGTTGGCGCCCGCCTGGACCATGTTGCCCCACGAAGGCATCGGCTCCTGCACGCCGAAGCCGAGATAGCTGAGGCTGGTCTCGATCAGAATCGCTTCGCCCATGCCGATGGTGGCCCTGATGACAAGGAGCGGCCCGCAGTGGTACCAGAGGATGTGCTTGAGAACAATCACGTGCGACGGCAGACCCAGGACATGGGCCGCCTCGATGAAATGCTTCTGGCGCAGAAACGCGATCTTGCCCGTCACCAGCGACGCGACCACGGGAACGCCGGTCACGCCCACGATGATCATGATGTAGTAGATGTCCGCCTTGAACGCCGCGATCACCAGAAGGATCAGGACCAGGCGCGGGAACGAATCCACCAGATTGTTGAAATAGGTGGCGAGGACCTCGACCGCGCCCCCGCGGTAGCCGGCCAGCGCGCCAAGGGTCGTGCCCACCACGAGCGAGATGACGATCGCCACGAGGCCGGGGAGGAAGTACGCCTGAATCGCCACGATCAGCCGGGACAGAATGTCCCGGCCGAGGAAATCGGTCCCCAGCAGATGGCCGGCGCTTCCGGGCGGGGCATTCAAGAGATCGAATCGGATTTGCTCGGGGTCGTGCGGCAACCAGTTGAAGACGCCCAGGACGTACGACACCAGCACCAGGGCGACGATGAGCAGGCCGTAGCCGACGTAGGCCAGATCCAGAGTGTCGGCGCTCCTCCACACGGACAGGTCCGAGGCGTCGCGGCCTTCGCCCGCGATCTGGGAGTATCGTGTCATTCAGCCCAGCCCGCGCCGCGCCGCTGCTTCGATGCACGGGGATTGACCGCGACGTACACCACGCGCTGGAGCAGGCTCCCCAGACGCACCAACGTCGCCGCGATCATGACGATCCCCATGATCGCGGGGAAGTCCCGATCCTGCGCGGCTTGCCAGGCCATCCGCCCCATGCCCGGCCAGTTGAAGACCTGTTCGACGATGACCGCGCCACCCAGGATGAACGGGATCTTGGACGCGATGATCTCGGTCATCGGGATCAGGAGTCCCTCCTTGAACGCGTGCCGCCAGACGGAGGCTCCCTTGGCGCGGGCGGTCCGGATGTAATCCTCGGCCATGACGCGGCTCAGCTCTTCGCGCAGGTAGCGAACGACCTCGCTCACCGTGCCGTTGCCGATGCCGAGCACGCAGATGGGCAGCAGGGAATACAGCCAGGCCCGGTCCGCCGTGGCCGAGGCCGCAGAGACCAGCGGGAAGACGCCGAACGTGTGGCTGAAGAGATAAATGGCGACGTAGCCGAGCCAGAACACGGGCAACGCCGACACCAGATAGGCCAGCAGGGTGAACGGCCGATTGAGCGGGGTCGCACCGCGCACCGAGGAATGCAGGGCGATGGGCACGGCGATGAGCAGGGTGACCAGCATCGAGCCGAGGGTAAGGTAGAGTGTGCTCAGCCCCACCCGCACGATTTCGCCGAACACCGGCAGGCCCGTGCGAATAGACGTCCCGAAGTTTCCCCGCAGCAGGTTGCCGAGCCAGGACACGTATTGGACGTACCACGTCTTGGGGACGCCCAGCGCGTCGCGGACGCCGGCCCGGGCCTCGTGGCTCGGCATTTGCCCCTCGAGCAGCACGCTGAACGGATCGCCGGGTGCGAGGAAGAGGATCACGAACACCACGAAGCTCACTCCCAAGAGCAACAGGGCGGTGAGCGCCAGCTCCCTGGACAGGACCAGGGTGACGGGTCTAAGCGCGGAGAGCTTCACGGCTTCGGCCGCGAAGACCGGCGGCGCGATCCCGAAGGTCCCGGACCGCGCCCGCCACTCCGCGTGCGGCGTGCCTACTTCTGATCGGCGGCCGGGATGAACCACTCATCCGCGAACGAGAAGAACTTGTAGGGATGAATGGCCACGCGGCGCAGCTTCTTGTGATAGCCGCTGTAATTCGTCAGGGTCCACAGAAAGGTGTAGGGCGCCTCCTCGGCGAGGATGGCGTGCAGCTTGCGGTTGATCGTCCGGCGCTTTTCGTGATCGAGCGTCAGCTTGCTCTCCACGATCAGGCCGTCCACCTCCGGATTGGAGTAACCGCCGAAGTTGTTCTTCCACTCGCCGATTTCAGCCGAGTGAAACAGGGATGAAATATCGGCCGAGTCATCGAACACCCACGAGGCGAAGATGATGTCGAAGTCGTGCTCCTGGAAGACGCTCTCCTTCCACGCCTGCCACTCCTTGAACTCCACCTTGATCGCCACCCCGATGTTCTTGAGGTAGTTCTGAAAGGCGAGCACGACCCGCTTCACCGCTTCGCTCTCCTTTTCGATCGGCACCTTGAGCGACAGGGTGAGCTTCTTGCCGTCCTTTTGCAGCGTGCCATCCGGCCCCGGGGCGAAGCCGGCCTGCCTCAGCAGCGCGACCGCTTTCTGCGGATCGAACGGCAGCGGCCGGACGTCCAGGTTGTACGCCCAGCTCCCGGGCGCGAACGGACCGGAGACGAGCGTCCCCTGGCCGTTGAAAAATGAATCCAGCACCTCCTGCCGATTCACCGCATACGTGAACGCCTGGCGCACGCGTTTGTCCGCCAGGAGCGGACTGCGCAAGTTGTAGCCGAAAAACGCGTACGACAGGGCGTTGTACGGCTGCAGGACGAAACGCTTGTCGCCCTGGAGCTCCGGAATATCCCGCGGGTTGACCAGCACGACCATGTCGATCGCGTTGAACATCAGCGCCTGAGTCATGATGTTCTGGTCGGCGAACGGCTTGGAGATGAATCGGTTGATGTGCGGGCGGCCCTTGAAGTAATTCTCGTTGGCCACCAGAACGATTTCCCGGTCGGTGGTAATCGTCTTGACGACGAACGGCCCGGTGCCGATCGGTTGCCGGACGAACGGATCCTCGCGCGTGAGGTACAGAGGGTGGGACGGGCCGTGCTTGGGGATCACCTTGAAGCTGAACTTGGCCAGCGCGTTCAGGATCGGCCGCTTGAGCGTGAACTGCACGCCGTAGTCGCTGAGCTTCTCCACGCTCTCGATGAACTCATAGCGCACCTTGAGGGGAGTGGTCGTCTTGGGATGCATCATGATCTTGTAGGTGAACACGACGTCGTCGGCCGTGAACGGCTTCGCTTCCTCGCCCTCTTTCGGGTGCCACATCACGTCCTTGCGCAGGAAGAACGTGTAGGTACGACTGTCCTTGGACGTCTCCCAGCGCTCCGCCAGCTCGGGAACGATTTCCTGCTTTTCGTCGATCCCGACCAGGCCGTTGAACACCAGCTCCGTGATGCGCAGAGAGACCATCTCGTTGCTGGTGATCGGGTCCAGAGTCGAGGGGCGGCCGTATTCGCCGTAGCCGAGCGTGCCTCCGTCCGGCCGGCCGTCGTTCTTGGGTCCCGCCGGGGACACCGGCGGCGTCCCGACGACAACAGCGAGGATCGACAGCACGACGACAATTCGCTTGTTCATAGTCTTCTCTGCCTCGCGATGACTCGTGATTAAAAGATCTTCACGTCCCCGGCGCTCTTGTGCTCCATGGCGTACATCCCCTGCATGGCCTCCTGGATCCGGCGGACCACCGGGAAGTGCTTGCTCATCTCGAAATAGATCTCCAGGCTTTCGGAAAATTGTCGGCCACGGTAGTACGCCGCGGCCAGGTGGACGAGCATCACCGGATCATTCGATTCGATCCGGTTCTTGTTGCTCTTGTCCCGTCCCGCCTCCAGGTACGCGACCGCGCGTCCGTAGTCTCCACGCAAAAGATAGAGACGGCCCAGGGCGATGTTCAGCGAGCGTGTCTTCCTGCCCTCACCGGCCTCGGCCGCGCGCGTGGCCCACGGCTCGATGCTGGCGCAGCCGGCCTTCGCCCGCGCACATCCGAGGAGGATCTCCGCCAGCAGCTCGGGCTCGGCAGGCTGCCCCTGGGCCAATGCTTCCCAGACCGCCATGGCCTCACCACGTCGGCCCTGCAGGTACTGGGCCGTCGCATACCGTACCCGTGCCCGATTCCGCTGCGGCAGCGGCGCGGTCGCGACGGCCAGAAAGGCGCCGGTCGCCCGGAGCGACAGCTCCACATCACCGGCCTCGGCGTAGGCCGCGCCGAGGTAGTAGTCAGCGGTCGGCTTGATCTGAGTATCGGCCGCCGCCTTCTCCAGATAACGCACGCTCGCTTGCCGATACATCGCCGCCAGATCACCGAGGGCGGCGACGTCATAGAAGCTGATCGTCTTGGTCTCCCCGAGCGCCTCGGTGTAGGAGGCCGCCTTCAGGTCTGCCAGCTTGACCAGCTCCAGGCTCTTGTCGGTCAGGCCCGCGCGGGCGTAGACCGTCAGAAGGTTCTCCAGCATGCGCGCCGACGGACTGGAGCCGACCTTCTTCAGCGCCGCGTCACCCATTCCCACTGGATCTCTGTCTTTGAGCCCGGCTTGACTGTAGACGGCCGCGAGCGCCATCTGGACTTCCGGATCGGCGGTATCGACGGTCGCCCACTGAGCGCGCGCCGCTTGCGCGTTCTTGCCGAGGAAGTGACTCAGACCGAGACTGGCTCCGGCGATGGCCTTGTCGCGAGGCTCCAGCCCTCGCTGCGCGCTGAACCGCTCGAGATACTTCGTCGCTTCTCCGGCGTTCCCGTTCTCGAGCAGCGTCTTGCCGAGGTACAGAGTCACGAAACGGCTTCCCCCTGCACCGCGAACGGCCACGAGCTTCTTCAGATAGTCGAGCTGGACCGTGATTCCCGCTTCGTGTAATCCGCGATGGAGCTCGGCATTGCCGAGGTAGATCATGCCCAGCGTCAGATAGGCGGCCGCGCGACGGCTCGGATTCAGCGCCGGCAGATCCGCCTGCAGCGTACGGGCAGCGTCCTCATAGTGATGCTGCTCATACAGCCGCATCGCGCGCACCACCGCGTCATCCGACGCCGACGCCGCCCCGGCCATCAGGCCGATCAATGCCGACACAAGTGTCACGCCCAGCCGCGCCACCTGCTAATCCCTCATCTTCGTGACAAAGATCTGGTCCCACTGGTCGACCTGAGCCCGGAACGCGATCACCCCATCGGCGGAACTGGCGATATCGTGATTCATCTTCGTGTCGGTCTTGAGCGCCAGGTTCGTCTTCCGCGCCAGATCCGCGACGTAGATGGGGTTGTATTCCTGAAGATCGTTCCTGACGTACACGATGCGGTTGCTGTCCGGCATCCACGCAGGACCCCGTTCAACGTCCGGGACCACGTCCGTCGCCACGACCTTGGCGGCAAGCCCGTCGCCCTGCGTCGGGTCGGAGCCGTCGGCGGCGATCACCAGGATGGCCCAGACTTTGGGGTCGCCCGCCGGGTTGTAGTTGGAGTAGAAGGCGATTTTCTTCCCATCCGGCGACCAGACCGGACGAAGATCGTCGTGCGTCCACGTGGTCAAGGCCTTGAGCGTCTCTACCGGCTTCCGCACATCCTCGATCAGATAGATGTCGTGGTTTTCGTTGCTGCCGTGGATCATCACGATCTTCTGGCCGTCCGGGGACCACTGAGGGTACAGGTGCGGTTTGGCCCCCCAGGTCAGTCGCGTCACGGCCCGGGTCGTCACGTCCAGGAGATAGATATCCCCTTCGCCGCTGCGGCCCGATACGAACACCAACTGATCGGCCACGGGCGACCAGTGCGCATGGCCGTCCTTCTCTTTGTGATCGGTCAGCCGGGTCGTCTTGCCATCGAGCGCGCGCAGATAGAGATCGTAGTTGCCCGTTCCGCCGTTGCTCATGAAGACCAACCGGTCACCGGTGCGCGACCACGTGATCCCGGCGTTGTAGCTGATATCCTCGACGACTCCCGGGAAAAAGAACTTCGGCTTCGTACTGCTCTCGGACAGTTGGTAGTAGATGGTGTGAACCACCGTGCCGTCCGGACGCGCGATCACGATCTCCTTCTTGTCCCCCCGGCTACGTTCAAGGGCGATCAGCGCTCCCGAGGGAGACCAGACCGGATTCGAATCGTTGCGACCGGATTCAACCGGTATCAGCGGGCGGACATACAGAAGCTCGATCGCCGGCGCCGGCGGCTCCTGGAGGAGGTCCTCGGGCGCGTGGAGCCCGGCGATGGACCGGGCCGCGACGCCGATCGCGGCAATGGCCGTCACGGCGACCAGCACGCGCAAGGCCGCGTACACGCCACTGCTGCTCTTCAAGCCGAAGCCCATTCTCCCCTACGACTGTTGGTCTTTGATCTGAGCCCAGTACTTCCGCGCGGCCTCCCGACTCTGCATGAAGACCGGATTCCCTTCGAGCCCTTTCGGGAAGAAGTCGATGTACTCGCGCCATGCGAGATTGGCGTTGTGCGCGATCGCGTCCTTTCTGGTGACCAGGTAGAGCTTGTGATACGACAACGCCAGATAGAAATAGGTGTTGTGCAGGGCCTCGTCGTAGTGGGCGGTCGGGAAGAAGCGGGTGTTCTGCTTCGCGGTCTGAAGATTCTGTATCGCTTTGGCGAACAATCGCGCGGCGGTGTCACGGTCCTTTTCGACCAGGGTGTTTCCCTTCTCGTAATAGGCATGCCCGAGATTGGTGAAGGCCACCGCGAACTGCTTGGAGATGAGCTGCTGGTTCTGGGGCAACGAAAGGACGCTCTCGAACTCGCGGATCGCGGCATCGTAGTCGTTCTTGTCGTCCAGGTAGATCCGCGCGAGCCGGTGGTGCGCTTCGGAGTAATCCGGGTGCTTCGTGTCGGTGCTGCCATAGGCCTGAATGGCGCCGTTGATATCGCCCTTCTGCGCCGCGCGCTCCCCGAGCTTGAGATAGTCCCGCTGCAGCGCAATCTTACGGTCGCCGGTGCGGTCCTCGATCTTCTTATCGAACTCGACGACCTCTTCCCAGTCGCGGTAGTCCTCGCCCACCGTGAGCTTCACCGTGTGGAACCCCAGGCCCACCGGCCTGCCCTCCAGGATCGGAGTCTTGCCGAGTTGATCGCCGTCGACGAATACAGCGGCGCTGGACGGTTCGGAGTCCACCTTGAACGAGGCATTGTTGACGCCCAACACGAACTCCCGGCTGTCCCCGTTCTTCTCCAGCTTGATCTTCTCGTTCACCTGCTGGTACCCGTGCCGGTAGAGCAAGAGGGCGTAGCTCTTGCCCAGGCGGATCGGGACTTCGGCTTTGCCGTCGGCGCCGGTCGAACCGGCCCAATCATTGTTGAGGTAGACATTCACCCGGGGCAGCGGCGCCACGTCCGGCGCGAGCCCGCCCTTCGCGGAAAGAAGGAAATAGCTCCGGGCGCGTTCCTCTTCGCCCTCGCGAGACACGCGGCGCACGACCCGGTCGCCGACCTTGATCTTTTCGCCCTTCTTGAGGTCCTCGACTTCCGCCAGTGACCCTGCGTCCTCGGCCCGTTTGACCTTGAGCCGGCCGGTCTCGCGATACTCCGTCGCCTTGCCGGCTTCGCCGCGCGCGGCGGCCGTCAGCGTGAGCTCCGTACCCCGGCTGACCCGATACGGCTTGCCGATATTGACGCGATAGCTGCCGCCCTCGACCGCGACGATCGCCCCTTCGAAGGGAAATCGCTCCATCACGTTCGCGGCGATCTCTCTGGCGGCGCTCGTGATGGCGCCGGCATCCCGGGCCCGGGTGACCTGGCTCAGAATCAACCGCCCGTTCGAGGTGTAGAACTTCGCCTCCATGACGAAGCCCTTGTCGTCCTTGGCGACGCTGCCCACGACGATCATGTCCACCGTTTTTCGGAGCGGGGTGTCCTGCCAGCCCTTGGTGGCAATTCGGTCGATGCCCAGCTTGAGGCGCTTGACCTCAGCCTCGAGTTCCGCGCTCGGCACCTCTCGGAAGACCGTGTACTTGAAGAGCTGGCCCGAGACCGCGCTTTCGGTCTGGGCGGCGATGTCCCTGAGATCCACACCCAGGGTGTTGCCGGCAAACCGGTGAACGCCGACGCGGATCTGTCCCGGCGTGGCCGGAGAGAAGTACCGCTGGATATTGACCTGCCCCTCCAGGGTGACGAGGGTCTTCCACTCGTCGGGGATGTGGCCGGGCGCTGAAAGCGCCAGTCGCACCTTTTTGCCGGGCGCGCCGTCATCGGTGAAGGTGTAGGCTCCGCGGTCGTCGGTCTTGCCGACCGGTCGTTCGTCGAGGGTCACGATCACGCCGGCCACCCCACGCGTGTAGCCATACTGCTCGGTCAGGGCGGTGACGTTGATGAGCGTGCGTCGTGACAGCGCGACCTCGAGCCGCCGCCCGGGCTCCAGCTCGCCCGTCTTGTGCCAGGTCGAGTATCCGGTCTTTCGGACGGTGACGGTGACGCCCGTCTTCGGCAGGTTCTTGTATTCATACACGAACTCGCCCCGGGCGTCCGTTTTGCCGACTTCCTTGTCGTTGACCTTGACCGTGGCGTCTCCAACCGGAACCCCCTTGTCGGTGGCGGCCAGGGTCATGAAGCGCGTGGCCTGCAGATCAGCGTCGAAGGAGTACTTCCCGACGGTCCCGGCTTTGGGCAATCTCACCAGAAAGCTGGTCTTCCACGGCTCGATACGGTAGCCGGGCAGTTCCTTGACGACGATCACCTCCACCTCCGCTCCGGGCCTTCGATGAAGGGTCTTGGCGAAGACCCCCTGGCTGTCGGTGACGCCCTGTGCCCGTCCGTCCACCACGACCTTCGCCTCGGGCGTCGGCTGACCGTCGAGGCGCGCTTTCACTTCGAGATCCAGTCGTGGGCCACCACAGGCGGCGAGCAGCAAGGCGACCAACGAAATGGCGCCCGACCGGATCGTAGGCTTGATCATGGGATGTCCTCTCATCGAGAAGCGCGCGATGGACCTACAGGGTAGGCGCTTGAATGTTCACTTCCCCGGGATTGATGATCTTATCCTCGTCGGATCTGGATCCCTGGATGGTCTTGCGCGTACCTTCCTGGATCTGCCGAAGCTTGAATTCGATTTTTTTCCGGGTGTGCTCTTTTATCTCCACGGTCTGCGTGTCGGTCTCATACCCGATGCGGCTCGCCTCCACCCGATACGTGCCCGGCCGGAGACGACCCTTCGTCGACTCGAACTTTCCGTCAGCATCGGTGGTCACGGCATGGGAAGCTTGCTCGACGGGCACCGTGGTGTTGATCATGTTCACCACGGTGCCGTGAAGACCCTCCTTCGCCATCGGCTGTTTGTTGGCGCCCACGAGCTGTACCGTGCCGTGTATTTTGGCGGCGCACGCCGGAAGCAACATCGCCAGTGCAATCGCGCCGACCGTCGAGCAGAGTTTTGTATTCATACCCTCTCGTCTCCGCGGGAAAGAGTGCCAATCCTGCTGTTTCAAGTATGACTTTTGGGCCGGCGATCACGCGCACGATTAAAAGTTCCCCTGCGTCGCGAAGCCTTGTGGGTCCTGAGCGAGAGAACGCTAGCTGGTGTGGGCAGCCATCACGGTGCGCTGCGACGCGATGGCGAGGACTGGAACGCCGGGTCGCCGACCGCCAAGTCTAATGAGCCTCGCGCGGCGACCCCATACTCGGCGGCTCAGTGCAACAAATTTGCCATGATTCATATCAGGCGTTTCGGCGCCCGAAGTGGCCCAGAAATGCACCGCCTCGCGAGTATTCCGGGACAAATGGGCGATCCTTGGACGGGAACGAGGCAAAAAGACACGGGGCGGCGCCCCGGGGCTCCGCTGTCGTAAGAATTCTGGCGTGCGCATCGCCACGTCGATCGTGACCTGGCGCCTGCCGATCATCGTCGGCACGGCTGCGCTTGCGATCGGCTGCCGCCAGGAGGCGCCTCTGGCGCCCGCGATGGCCGCCAAGGTCGCCGACATCGCCGAGGTAAAAGGCCTACCACGCCGTCGCCATCACCGACGACGCGACCGGGTTTGCGGCGATCACGTCGACCCTGGCGAGCGGGAGACTGATCTACCGCGTCGAGATCTGGACGATCGAGGCGCCGGCGCACGCGGGCGCGGACCGGTGAGATGATCGGCGAGTCGTCGATCGTCGGCGGGGGCCGAGGGGCTTGGGCGTCGCCGTCGCGCCGCGTGAAGTTTCCGGCTAGAGTGCGGCGGCGGCCAGAGCGCGCAGGCTTGCGCCGGCGACACCCATGATGCGCGTCTCCGCGACGACCGCGCCCAGCCGGCGGTAGAATTCGAGCGCGCCCGCGTTGGCTGTGTGCACCCCCCACTCCAGCGATACGCCGCTCACGCGCACCGTCTCCGCCGCGACGGCGGC
>WNFC01000896.1_pt1 | contig 30168 bp, 28 predicted proteins | sample 5400541 | NCBI WGS metagenome assembly WNFC01 (sample SAMN13153342, study PRJNA577476) | soil metagenome | isolation source: 120 cm saprolite under Douglas fir tree site 2 hole 2 replicate 1 | place: USA:California | collected 2015-04-18
AGGGCCGGAGGGGCTGGGCCGAATTTCTACACCTTTGGTGCCGAACGCGCCCTTCAAACCCATTGAAGCCAGCTCCTGGCACCAAACGCGCCCCTAATCTAACCGGCCGCGGCTCTTTTCCTTCGCCTGGCCGCCGGCGCCCAGAGCGCCTCCAGGTCGTAATAAGACCGCTCGCCCGGCAGGAACACGTGCGCGAGCACCGAATCGAAATCGAGCAGGATCCAGCCGGCGTCGGCGTAGCCGTCGACCGCGAGCGGTCTTTGGTCCTTCGCTTTCGCAGCCTCGACCATCCCGTCCGCTATCGCGCGCACCTGGCGGTCAGTCTCGCCTTCGCAGATGACGAAGTAATCGGCGATTGACGTCTGATCGCGGACGTCGATCACGACCGGGTCCCACGCCTTCTTCTCGGCTGCGGCGCTCTTCAGCAAGCGCGCAAGCTGGAGCGGCGTGAGTCGCCTGGTCCGGTCAGCAGCCAACCTACTGATTATCCCCATAGAGGCGGTTCCTGGCGATGTACTCGAGGACAGCCTGCGGCAGCCTGTCACCGACCGGTTGCCCGCTCGCGATGGCGTCCCGCAGCTCGCTCCCGGAGATGTCCGGAGTCTCCCTCGCACACAGGACCGTCCTCTTCGGATCGAGTCCTGCCGTTCGCAGCGCGGCGCTGTCCGCCTCGCCACTCCCAGGCCTGGTGACCACGACCACGGTGGCCAGGCGCGTGATCTGGTCCGGCAGGCGCCACGTCGCGAACAACCGCGCCGCGTCCCAGCCCAGGATCAGGAACAGCTCGTCGCGGGGATAGATGTTTTTCAGCTCCTTCAACGTGTCGGCGGTGTAGGAGATGCCTCCCCTGCGGATCTCGACGTCCGAGACCTCGAGCGCCTTCTCGGAGTCGATCGCGAGGCGGGTCATCTCCAGCCGGTGCTTGGCGCCGGCCAGCGCGGCGCTTCGATGTGGAGGCTCGCCGGTCGGGACGAAGACGACGCGGTCGAGCCCGGCGCATTCGATCGCGGCGCGCGCCGCGGCGAGGTGTCCGACGTGGACCGGATCGAAAGTGCCGCCAAGGATGCCGATCCTCATGGCTGATACTCGAACTCGATCTCGGCGATCCGGACGGTGTCGCCTGGCTTGACGCCTGCCGCCTCGAGCGCCTGGTTGACGCCCAGCCGGTCCAGCTCCGACTGAAATCGCGCGAGGCTGCCTTCAGAGTCCAGGTCGGTGCGTTCGACCAGACGCTCGACGCGTTCACCACGGACCACAAAGCCCGCGGGCTTGCGCTCGACCACCAGCTCGCCGGCCTGCCGCACCGGGAGCTTCGTGACCGTCGCCGGCGCAGGCAGACTTGGGGCCGGGGCTGCGGCGACCGACTTCCCGATCGCCTCGAGCAGCTCCTCAAGCCCCTCTCCGCTCAGGGCGGAGATGAAGTAGACGTTCGGTCGCCGGTTGCGCGCCTTCAGCCGGCGCGCGGGCTCGAGGTCGACCTTGTTCATCGCCACCAGGCTCGGGCGCTCGGCCAGCTCGGAGGAGAACTGCGCGACCTCCTGGCGCACCGTCTCGAGATCCTTCCACGGCTCCCCGGCAGCGCCGTCGAGCACGTAAACGAGCACCTTGGTGCGCTCGACGTGGCGAAGGAAGCGCTGGCCGAGCCCGGCGCCCTGGGCCGCGCCCTCGATGAGGCCGGGGATGTCCGCCAGCACGATCCGGCTTCCGCCCACCTCGGCCACGCCGAGCTCGGGGTCGAGGGTCGTGAACGGATAGTTGCCGACCTTGGGACGGGCCGCTGTGAGGGCGGCGAGAAGCGACGACTTGCCGGCATTCGGCGGTCCGACGAGACCGGCGTCGGCGATGAGCTTGAGGTCGAGCATGATCTCTCGCTCTTCACCCTTGAAACCGGGCTCCGCGTAGTCCGGGGCCTGCCGCGTCGAGCTCTTGAAGTGGACGTTGCCGCGCCCGCCGTTCCCACCGCTCGCGACGACTGCGCGGGCCCCAGGCCGATCGAGGTCTGCGATCAGGGACCCGTCCGAGTCGAGCGCGATCGTGCCGACGGGAACGTCCAGCGTCACATCGGAGCCGTTGCGCCCGGTCTTGCGCGTCGCCGCGCCATCCGCGCCCGCGTCGGCCTGCCAGCGCGATCGCCGCTTGTAGAGAGAGAGGTCGGTGACCTCGTCCGAGGCGACCAGGGTTACCGAGCCGCCACGGCCGCCGTCGCCTCCGTCGGGTCCGCCTCGCGGCACGAACGGCTCGCGCCGGAAGGTCGCCGCGCCGCGCCCCCCGTGACCGCCGCGCACCACGATGCGCGCGCTGTCGACGAAGTGCCGGCCGTCAGTTCTCTGCGGCGTTCTGTACCGGAGCTGGACGGACGATCGTCACTCGCCGGCCGTCCTTGCCGACGCGCTCGTACTTCACCTGGCCGGGGACCAGCGCGAAGAGCGTGTCGTCGCGTCCGAGTCCGACGCCGGTGCCGGGCGCGATCTTGGTCCCGCGCTGGCGGACCAGGATGGCCCCCGCGTTGACGACCTGACCGCCGTAGATCTTGACGCCGAGCATCTGGGGGTTCGAATCGCGGCCATTGCGCGACGAGCCGCCACCTTTCTTGTGTGCCATCTACTCCGACTCCTTCTTCGTGCGGCGGCGTGGCGCCTTCTTGGAAGCGGCCTCTTCCGCGACCGGCTCTGGCTTCTCTTCCACGACCTCGGCCTTGGCCACGGCAGCCTTCTTGGGGCGCGCGGCCTTGGCCCGGCCCCTGGTCTTGGGCTTGTCCTTCTCGGAGGTCTCTGCCTTCTCCTCTGTCGGTAGACCGATCCCGCCCACGGCGATGATCTCGAGCGCGGTCAGGTGAGCCCGGCCGCCCTTGTGCACGCGGACGCGCTTTTTCGACTTGTAGCGAAGGCTCTCGATCCGCGGCCCGCGCCGGTGCGCGATCACCTTCGCGTCGACGTCGAGCCCTTCGATGGCGGGATTGCCGACCTTGACCTCGGTGCCGTCGCTGAACAGCAGCACCCGGCCGAGCTTCACCGAAGCACCGGGCTCCGCGGCGAGGCGGTCGACCAGGATCTGGTCGCCCGGCGCCACGCGGTACTGCTTGCCGCCGCTGACGACGACAGCCGACAGCGAACTATCAGGCTTGGGCACGGCGAGTGATTGTACCAAGGCTCCTCCCCGTTCATGGGGAGGTGACCGCGAAGCCGGCGGAGGAGCTGGCGCGATCTTGATAGACGACCGTCCGCCGCCTCAACATCACAGACTGGACCAGCCCCAACGCCGCGAGCGTCGTGATGGTGGCCGAGCCTCCGTACGAGATCAGCGGCAGCGGAATCCCGGCGATCGGAAGGAGGCCGATGTTCATCCCGACGTTCTGCACCACCTGCACGAAGACCATGCAGAAGACACCGCCGGCGAGCAGCTCGCCGAACCGGTCCGGTGCGACAGTTGCGGAGCGCAGGAGCCGGATCAGCAGGGTGCCGAACAGGGTGAGCAGGACGAGGCTGCCCAGCAGTCCAAACTCCTCCGCGAACGAGGCGAAGACGAAGTCGGTGGCACGCTCTGGGACGAAACCCAGCTGGCCCTGCAGCCCGTGCAGCCAGCCGCGCCCGAAAACGCCGCCGGAGCCAACAGCGATACGTGCCTGGAGGAGGTTGTAGCCGGCGCCGAGCGGGTCCTTGCTCGGGTCGAGAAAGATCTCGAGGCGCTGCCTCTGGTAACCGTGGAGGAGGTGCGGCATCACCGGGATGGCCGCCACCCCGGCGGCGATGACCGCAACGAGCTGCGCAGGCCGGGCGCCACCGAGAAACAACATGCCCGCGGCGACGGCCATCAGGACGATGGTCGTGCCGAGGTCGGGCTGGACGAGGACAAGTGACGCCGGGGCGGCCACGAGGGCCACCGCGCCGGCGAAGACCTTCCACGAAACGCGCTCCCACCGCGACAGGTAGGCCGCCAGCACGACGACCAGGATCAGCTTCGAAAGCTCGGACGGCTCGAGCGGAAACCCAGCCACGGCAAGCCACCGCCGCGCGCCCAGCGCGGTATGCCCTACCAGAGGGACCGCGACGAGCATCAGGAGCATCCCCGCGTATAGGGGTGGGGCGATGGCGCGAAGGCGCCGGTAGTCGTAGAGCGCCGCAAGCGCGTACAGGCCGCCGCCGAGGACGACCCACACGATCTGGCGCGCCCAGTCGGCGCGCGCGCTGAAGACCGTCATCACGCCGAGGGCCGCGAGCATGAGCGCGAGGAGTGGCTGCAGCCGGTCGAACCTTCCTCTCATTGAGCCCGGATCGTGCTTCTGCTGTTGAGGTAGAACTGCATGATGTCGACGCCGATCGGCGCGGCCTCCACCTCCGAGAGCTCGCCGCGCTCGACGAAGACCGACAGCGCGATCTCGGACTGCGCATAAGGCGCGAAGAACACAAACCACGCGTGCGTCGGCAGGTCGAGCCCGCTCCCACCCCACTGCGCGGTCCCGGTCTTGCCGCCGCCATCCGCCGGGACGCCGGCGGCGCGGAACCAGTAGTTCATGTTGTACGGCCGGTTGATCTCCTCGCGCATTCCCTCACGCACGGCCTGGATGTTGTCGGGTGACGCCGGCACGCTGCCGGTCACCTCGGCCTGCTGCTGCTTCACCACACGACCCGCCGCATCGCGCACCTCGTGCAAAAGCGTTGGCCGGAGCACGTGGCCTCCGTTGGCGAGTGCGGCCACGTACACGGCCTGGTTCAGCGGCGTGGTCAGCAGGTAGGACTGGCCGATGCCGAACGTGATGGTGTCGCCCTCGCTCCATCGACACGCATCCGAGTTGAAGTCGGGGACGCCGCACTGCAATTGCTTCCATATCCGGTCCGGCACGAGCCCGGGCATCACGCCCGGCATCTCGATGCCCTTGGCCTGGCCGAACCCGTAGGCGCGCGCATAGCGCGCGAGCGTCACGTCGCCGACCATCGCCGCAACCTGATAGAAGAACGTGTCGCACGACGTCGCGAGCGCCTTCGCGACATTCATCTGGCCGAGGCTGTAGTTCGCCCAGTTGTGATAGATCCAGCCGTTCACGTTGATGTACGGCGGACACGTCAGCAGCGTTTGCGCGGTGATCTTGCCTTCCTGCAGGCCCGCCGTGGCGGTGACCATCTTGAAGGTCGAGCCCGGCGCGTACTGACCGGCGATGGCCCGATTCAGCAGCGGCCGGTCGGGATCGTTGAGGAGCCTGTTGTAGTCCGCCTGGGAGATGCCATGCGTGAAGAGGTTGGGGTCATAGCCGGGCAGGCTGACCATGGCGAGCACCTCGCCTGTCCGCGGATCGACCACCACTGAGGCGCCAGCGGTCTTGCCATCGCGAGCGAGGCCCGCGGCGAGCGCCGCCGCGGTCGCGCGCTGCAGGCTCGCGTCGAGAGACAGATAGACGGAGCTGCCCGCGACTGGCGGCTGCGTGGCCAGCACCTTTTTGACCTGCCCGCGCGCGTCGACCTCGACGTCGGCCCATCCATCCTTGCCGCGGAGCGTCGATTCGAGACCCGCCTCGACGCCGACCTTGCCGACCAGCTCGTCGGGTTGGTACCCGAGCAGCTTCAGTCGATTCGCCTGCGTGGAATCGATCGGGCCGACGTAGCCGATCACGTGGCCGAGGATCAGCGGATAGCTGTACGTCCTGACCGAGCGCTGGGCGATCGTGACACCCGGCAGCTCGGGCAGACGCTCGCTGATCGCAAGGTTGTCCGCCTGGGTGAGGTTTGCCTTGACGGTCACCGGGGTGAAGGGATCGGCCGGCAGCAGCTCGGCCGCGAGCTTTTCTTCCGCGACTCCCGAGACTTGCGACAGCTCCACGAGCTTCTCCGCGCGATCCCTCGCGTTCGACGGCAAGCCCGCGGGCACCACTGCGAGGCTCCACACCGGGCCGTTCTCCACGAGGGGCGCGCCGTGGCGGTCGTAGATGATGCCGCGGTCCGCCTCCAGCACGACGCGGCGGACCGTGTTGGCCTGGGCGAGCGCCGCGAGCCGAGGACCGTCCGTCACCTGCAGCTGCGCGAGCTTGACCGCAAGAAGGCCGATCACGAACACAGCAAGGGTCGCGGCAGCGGCGACACGGAGCGACCATCGCGCCCTGGGCTCCGCCCCGCCGAGCTGAAATAGGGGCCCCCACGAAGTCACGGCAAAGCCTCTGACTTCGTGGGGACTTCGATCAACTTGCCGCGGGGGCCGAACGCATCAGCGCCTGCAGCCGGCGGATCACGTCAAGCGCCAAGGGCATCAGAAGCGCGTTGTAGGCGGCGGCGGTGGATGCAAGCCAGATCGCCGTGCCGGGTTGCGGGACGGGCAGCCCGAGGAGGCCGTCGGTCAGCACGAGGACGGCCGAATAGAGGACGGTGCCGACCACCGCGGTGAGGACGACATGGACCGCGGTCGGCCGCTGCAGGTCGCGTGTCCAGAACCCGATCACGTAGGCGCCCGCGAGCAGCGCGATCGCGTGCGGCCCGACCGGTCCCGACGCCACGAGGTCGAGCAGGAGGCCGCCCACGCAAGCCCAGACCATCCCGGAGCGCTGACCGTGCGTCCAGGTCACGCCGACGACTCCAAGCAACACGAGGTTGGGGAACGCGCCCCCGACCTCGAAATGCGGCGCCCAGGTCACCTGCGCCAGCGCCGCCGCGGCCATCAGGGCGGCCCCGGCGATCCGCCTCACGAGGGCTGGAAGTCCGTGATGACCAGCACGAAGCTGAGGCTCGAGGGATCGTTCACCCAGGCCACCTGGGCCTGGTCGCTGGTCGCCGCGTCGCGCCGCGTCACGCTCGCGACCTCACCGACGAGCAGGCCGCGAGGGTATCCCGCACCGACGCCGCTGGTCAGCGCCCACTCCCCGTTCGAGGCGACGACGCCCAGCGTGTGCTGGAGCTCGAGCTGGAGCGCGGTCGGACCGCCGGACAGCGTGCCCTGCAGGTTGGAGCTCGAGAGGTACACGTTGACCCTGCTCCGCGGGTCGGCCAGAGTCTGCACGACCGCCGCGTGCGGGCCCGCCTCGCGGACGCGGCCAAGAAGGCCGGCACCGGTCACCACCACCATGCCGGGCCGGACGCCGTCCGCGGTGCCGCGGTCGACCTCCATCGTTCGGCTGAAGCCGTCCGGCCCCGCGCCGATGACCTCGGCGGCGACCATGTGGTGGCCGGACGCTTTCTGAAAGTCGAGGGCCTGGCGCAGGGCCGCGTTCTCCTTCGCCGCCGCGTTCAGCTCCACGACCTGGCGGCGCAGCGCCTCGTCGGCGGCGCGCAATCGCGCGTTCTCGGCGCGGAGGCTGGAGATGTCGCCGAATCCCGACGTTACCCGTTCGACCTGCGACGCGGCGGAAGTCATCAGCTGTTCGGCTGGAGCAAGCGCGCTCCTCGCCGCACCTCGCGCGCCTGCTGCCCACGACTGCTGGCTCAGCATCGCGAGGAGGAGCATCGCCGCGCAGAGGACGAGGAAGAGGCCGGTCGGGCGCGATTGCCGTTTCGCGCCATACACCGTCCTATGCGCGGAGCGCCCTGGCGCGGCGAGTCCGCATCAGGACCCGGCTCATGGTGTCGATCTCCTCGAGCACGATGCCAGTGCCGCGCACGACGCACGTGAGCGGATCGTCCGCGATGCGCACCGGCATCAGCGTCTCGTGGGCGAAGAGCTGGTCGAGGCCTGCCAGCAGCGCTCCGCCACCGCAGACGACGATGCCGCGCTCCATGATATCCTCGACCAGCTCGGGCGGCGTTCCATCGAGCGTTGATTTGACCGCGCGCACGATGTCGATCAGCACCCCCGACAACGCCTCCCGCACGTGGGCGCTCGTCATCTCGACCGTCTTCGGGAGCCCCGTGATCAGGTCGCGCCCGCGGACGAGGAACGAGCGCTCCTCAGGCATCGGGAAGGCCGACCCCATCGCGATCTTGATGTCCTCGGCGGTTCGCTCGCCGATGAGCAGGCCCATGGTGCGCCTGACGTACTGCACGATCGCGTCGTCCATCTCGTCGCCGCCGACGCGAACGGAGGTCGCGGCGACGACTCCGCCCAGCGAGATGACAGCAACCTCTGTCGTGCCGCCGCCGATGTCGACGATCATCGATCCGCCGGCAGCCTGGATCGGAAGCCCCGCGCCGATCGCTGCGGCCATCGGCTCTTCCACGAGGTGTGCTTCGCGCGCGCCTGCCATCGTCGCGGCGTCGGTCACCGCGCGCTTCTCGACCTCGGTCACTCCCGACGGGACACCGAGCACGACGCGCGGGTGGCTCACGTGCCACGCGCGGTTGTGCGCCCGCGCGATGAAGTGCCTGATCATCTGCTCCGTGTGCTCGAAGTCGGCGATCACGCCACTTCGCATCGGGCGCATCGCAACGATGTCGGCGGGAGTGCGGCCCAGCATCCGACGCGCCTCGGTCCCGACCGCGAGCACCTGGCCCGTTCGCTTGCTGACCGCAACCACGGACGGCTCGTTGAGGACGATGCCGCGCCCGCGGACGTGGACCAGCGTGTTGGCGGTTCCGAGGTCGATGCCCACGTCGGCCGACCAGATCCCCAACACGGACGTCAACAGTTTCAAAGCGGGTGCAGGACGATTGTCAAAATGTGGCTGGGTCGCGCTGGATGATACACCGCAGGCCTGCGTTTTCCACAGCCCTGCTCCTCCCCATTTATGCGGAGGTGGCGCCGCAGGCGCCGGAGGGGCTGACCCGGATCTATCGAACGAGGATCGAAGTCACCACGACGATTGCGAGCACGAGCGCGGCGTACGGTCCGACCATTCGCGTGTACAGGCCGCGCGCGATGACTGCGCCGCGACGGCGCAGCAGCAATCCCATCGCGATCACCAGCGCGGCGACACCAAAGACCAATCCGAAGAATCGCAACAGGCCGACCAGGTCGTCCGATGACGGCGTGATGAAGATCGAGACGAAAAGCCCGCAGTAGGGAAACCACGTCAGAATGCGACCCGCGTCGAGGCGCCGCTTGCCGCGCCTCTCGGTCGGCGGCGTCATCGGCCACAGGCGGAGCAGCGCGGGCAGGCACAACAGGTAAAGGAACGCGCATGCGATCTTCGCGGGAAGAAGCGCAGGGACGAGGACGCTGCCGAGCGCCTGCGGCCGGAGGCTCTCCGGCTGGACCGCAGAACCGAGGACCGCGAGCAGCCAGCAAACCTGGATGACCAGCATCAGGCCTGGCTCGGCCACGAACTCGACGGTAAGCGCGAGCACGGCCCAGGCCGCGAACGCAAGCGGGACGGCGGCGAGCACGACGCTTCGCTCGTCGCCTGGCACCGGGTTGAGCGGTGCAGCCAGCTGGACCGCGGACAACGCTGCGCACACGGCGACGGTCGCCACCACCGGGGTCGCCCTGCGGCGCGGCAGCTCAGGCCATTCCCACTCGCGCGCGCTGACCCGCATCCACGCGAGCTCGACCACGGCGCCTAACGCGACCGTGCCGAGGAGGCCCGGATACAGCAGCAGCGCCACGGCGTGCGTCGCGATCCCGACGAGGACCTGGATCACAGTCGCGCCGCCAGCAGAATCGGCAGCGGATACAGGCCGGCGGCCACGTTGAGGGCGAGCACGAGCGAGACGCCGATCGCCTGCCGCCCTCGCGGCACCGCGAGGCTGCGGCCAAGCCGCAACGACCCCGGAAGCCACAACAGCATTCCGATCGCCAGCGCGAGCGCGAGCGGCCAGTAGAGCTGGGTCGCGGCCCGGAGCAAAAGAATGCGGGCGACGAAGCCCACGAAAGGCGCGGATCCAGCCAAAGCCCCCGCGACCAGAAAGTTGATGGGACGCTGCGCGACCGACCTGTCGCGCAAGGCCTGGCGCGACGCGATGTACAGAGGCAGGCGGCCGACGATGATGCTGAACAGGACGAGCAGCGCGGCGCGGCTGCCGTCGGCCAGGGTCACGCCGAACCCACACAGGACAAGGCCCCAGTCCGCGACGAACGAGTAGCGCCAGGCCGCGACCTCGCTCTCGGTCAGCCAGGCGGAAACGCTGCCCCACGCGATGTTGAGCAGGCCGAGCCCGATGAGCATGCCGCCGAAAACGCCCCCCGCGTCGGGGCCCAGCAGCTGCTGCGCCCGAAACACGACAACAGCGGCGAGCACAGGGCCCACGAACGCGATCCACGGGATCGGCGACGAGGTCATCGGCTCGTCAGGCTCGAGGGGGTGCATGTACGGGAGGAGGCCCACCGCGGCCGCCAACCCCGCAACGAGACCGACCGCGGCAAACCTCTGCACCGCGTCCGATCCCTGGGCGTGGGCGAACACGAGCGCGATGGCCATCGTCGCCACGGCGACAACCGGTGCCCGGAGGCGAACGGCAAAGGCCCTGGGGCCTTCGATCGCGGCGTGAAGCACGCCGAGGGCCAGCAGGATGAGGAGCGAGAGGTCGAAGCTCGGGACGGCCGCGATCGCCGCGCTTCCCACGAGGCCCGTCCCACCCTTGACCAGGAGCGCGCGCCGGGATGTGGCCACGGGGGTGAAGATGACCGCGAACGCCAGGGCCGCGGCAGCCAGGCCGATCAGGACGGCCGACTCAGGCTGCACTCGCCGTCCTCCAGGGAAGCCACCCGATGGCGCCCGCGATGACCGCGGCGGCGAGGTAGGGCCAGAGTCCGTCTGACCCGTCCCCCATGGCGGCGGGGAGAGCAACCGCGAGGGCCAGCACACTCGTCGCGGTGAGCACCACCGGCGGATCTTCGCCGGCCAGAACGCGCGCGCCCATGAGCCCGGCCACCAGCATCACGGTGAATCGGAGCGACGCGCCGGGCCCTGTGGTGACGGCGGCGGCGACCCACAGGACGACCAGCCCGCTCGCGATGCACAGAACAAGTCGAGGAGTCGAACCCGGCGGCATGATCCTCCATCCGTCGGGACCCGAGACCGCGCGCCTGGCGGCTGCGAGAGCGCCGCCGGCCGCCACTGCAACGCCCGCGGCGGGGCCGGCGTTCTGCCATGCGATCACCGCCATGCCCGTCGTTGCGAAGAAGACGCCAAGAGCCAGGGCACGTCGCCCGTCGCCGAGCACGATCATCGACGCCCCCAGCCAGGCGATGAATGCCGCGACGCCGGCGACCACTACCTGGTCACGGCAAAGGCGAGCGCGATCAAGGCGGCGAGCCACAACACCGGCCGGCCGCCGGCGGCGGCCGCTTCGAGCTCCCGCACGCTGAGAATGGTGCGGTACTGCTCAGGCACCGTGGCGGAGCGGAGGGCCGCCCGCGCGCGGTCGAGCACGCCTGGCGTGGGGAGCGTGAAGATGGGCGGCCGCGCCTGGGTGTGGATCGCGGACATGTTGGTGGCCGCGTAGAAGAGCAGCACCATGGCCAGCAGGGGCACGAAGAGCGTCACAGCGGGCAGCGAGCTCGAGACGGTGACGACCGAGGTCAGCCCGCCGGACAGGGTGCCGGCCGAGGCCTGCATCACCTCTGCCGCGACGGGATTGGCGAAGCCGAGCTGGATCGCGGCCAAAGCGGGGCCGGCGACCATGGTGGCGGCTGCGACCACCATCGCGACGCGCGGGAACGTCTCAGTAGCTGGATGGCCGCGACCGCCTGGCAGGCCGATCGCCCGAGCGCCGCCGACCATCCAGATCGCCCACGCTGCAGCGCCCGCGACGCCGATGAGGCCCAGGAAGTCTCCCGCTTCGAACGTCGCCTCGATGCCGAGCGCGCGCGACCCGAACACGAGACCCGGAGGCAAACCGATCGCGGCCGCGATCGTGACCAGCGGCGCGAGTCCCGCCCGATCGGGGAGCAGGGCGAGGCACGCCACGAACGCGGCGGCGGTGCCCAACAGGACGAGGCCCGCGACCAGTCCCAGCGGCGTGCCGAGGGCGATCGCTGTCAGGGCGAAGCCACCCATGCCGGGGATCACCTCGCCCAGGAACTCCCTGCGACTGGCGGCCGCCTGCGCCCTCGCCGCGGCGACCCCGGCCGCCGCAAGTCCGATCAGCGCCAGCAGCACGTTGAAGGCCGGGTGCGGGTAGCGGCCGTTGCCCAGCTCGTACGCGCGGACGAGCAGATAGAAGCCGAGCGGGTAGAGCGTGGCGAGCGTGATGCCGGCCGCCCGCAGCGAGGGCCGCGCCCAGAGCTGCGTCGGCCAGCTGCGCCACGGGAACAGGCTCGAGGCCAGGATCGCCGACGCCGCCAGCAGCGTGAACACCGGACCGGTGACCGCCGTGAGCGGTACCGCGGAGTACACCGCCGTCCCGCCTTCCACCTGGAGGATCACCCCGACCCAGCTGAGGGCGAGCCACCCGGCGAGCAGAAGGCTCCAGCTCGGCCTCGATGCGCGCGAGTCTTCGGTGTCGAGCAGGATCACCGCCAGGGTGGCCGCGGTGCCCCCCGCGATCGCGGTCAATACGACCCCGCCGGCCTCCACCGCGGCCATCGCAGAAGCGACCGCCAACAGCGAGACGGCGGCCTCGGGCCATGTCCGCGGCTGAAGCGTCAGGAGGAGCGCAGCGGGCACGACGATCATCAAACCGAACGCGAAGCTGACGCCGTCGATGCGCAGGTCGAGCGACGACCCGTAGCCGAGCTGGCCGAGCAGCAGCTCGAGAGACGAGCGGACCGGCAGCCACACCGCCACCAGCGCCGCTGCCGAGCCCCACGCCCCGAGGGCCGCCGCGAGGCGCCCGACGTTCATGCCCGCGAGCCCGAAGACCGCGACGACGAGGGCGGCGATCAGAGGCAGGACGACCGGGCCGAGGACGGCGGCTGACGGCATGCGCCGTCTAACTTAGCGTTCTGGGCTTAGCGGTCTGGGTCTTTCAGGCGGTCGAGCGCCTCCTCGATCGCGTCCGCCCGCTGCTGCAGGTTGTCGACGACCTCCTGCGGTGCCTTGGCCTGGAACTCGGGGTTGGCCAGCCGTTCCTCGATCTTGGCGAGGTCCTCCTCGAGCCGCGTGCGCTCCTTCTGGCGCCGCGCGTCGCCGGTGCCTGAACGGAATGCGACGCGGCCCGGGGCGACCGCGAGCGGCGTTCCGCGCTCGAGGCCGTCGACCAGCTCGACCTGGGCGAGCCGCGCCACCAGCGTCGCGACGCGGTGATGGACCGCACCCTCGAGACGGAGCTGACCGCCGCGCGGCGGCGCGCCGGCTGCCTGCCGGTGTCCGCGCACCTCTTCGACGATCGCCATCACGAGCTGGAACTCGTCCTCGGCGGCAGGATCGGCAAACTTGCCGTTGAGCTCGGGCCACTCCGCCCGCATCAAATAGCCCCGGTCGCCGGGCAGCTTCGACCAGAGCTCCTCGGTGACGAACGGCATGAACGGGTGGAGGAGTCGAAACAGGTTGTCGAGGCAGAAATACGCGACGTCCTGGGCGGCGGCGTCACCGGCACGCAGCCTTTCCTTGGCCGCCTCGAGGTACCAGTCGCAGAACTCGTTCCACGCAAACCCGTACCCGGCGTTGATGGAATCCTGGAAGGAGAAGCTGTCGATCCCGGACGTGATCTCCGAGCTCGCGCTGGACAGGCGGGAGAGGATCCACCTGTCTTCGAGATGCTCGTGCACCTCGAAGGATCCAGGCGCCGACGCCGGCGGCGTGCCCGGGGAGCTGAGGACCAGGCGCGTGGCGTTCCACAGCTTGTTGCAGAAACGCCGGTAACCCTCGACACGGCTCTCGTCGAATCGCACGTCCTGGCTCGACATCGAGACCGAGGTCGCCCAGGCACGCAATGCGTCGGCGCCGTACTTCGACATCAGCTCACGAGGATCGATACCGGTGCCGAGGGACTTCGACATGCGACGTCCGTCCGCGGCCTGGACGACGCAGTGGATGACGACGTCCGAGAAAGGGACCTCGTCCATGAACTCGAGGCCGGTCATGATCATGCGGCTCACCCAGAGGTTGATGATCTCCCTCGCCGTGCAGTTGATGTCGGTCGGATAGAACGCGTCGAGGTCCTCGGTCTCGTCCGGCCAGCCCAGCGTCGCGAAGGGCCACAGGGCCGACGAGAACCAGGTGTCCAGCACATCGGGGTCCTGCTCCAGCTGAGCGCTGCCGCACTCCGCGCACGTATCCGGACGATCCACGGCCACGGTCACGTGCCCGTCGGGGCAGCGATAGACCGGGACGCGATGCCCGAGCCACAGCTGGCGGCCGATGTTCCAGTCCCTCAGGCCGCGCAACCAGTCCAGGTACGTCCGCTCGTAACGCTCGGGATGCCAGCGCACCTTGCGTGCCTGCGATGCCTCAAGCGCCTTGTCCCGCATCTCCTCCATGCGGAGCCACCACTGCTCGCTGATCAGCGGCTCGATGATCGTGTGACAGCGGTCGCAGTGGCCGACCTCGTGCGCGTACGGCTCTTCTTTGACCAGGAGTCCCTGCGCTTTCAGGTCTTCGACCACCCGCTTACGCGCTTCCACGGCAGGCAGACCGTCGTAGGGCAGGCCGGGGACGTTCATGGTCCCGTCCTCGTGCATCCCGTTGACGATGTCCAGACCGTGCCGCTGCCCGATCTCGTAGTCGAGGGGGTCATGGCCGGGTGTGACCTTCAGCACGCCGGTCCCTAAGTCCTTCTCCACCGCATCGTCCGCGATGATCGGGAGCTTGCGCCCGACCAGCGGCAGGATCGCGGTCTTGCCGGCGATCTGGCGGTAGCGCGGGTCGTCCGGGTTCACGGCCACGCCGGTGTCGGCGAGCATCGTCTCGGGGCGCACGGTCGCGATCGTCACGTCGCCACCACCCTCGATCGGGTACCGGATGTAGTACAGCGTGTCCTGGTGCTCCTGCCACTCGACTTCTAGGTCGGAGATCGCTGAGCGATCGTGCGGGCACCAGTTCACGATCCTCGGCGCGCGATAGATCCAGCCGCGCTCATAGAAGGCGACGAACGCCGTCATGACCGAACGGTAGTAGCGGGAGTCCATCGTGAAGCGCAGGCGAGTCCAGTCCATCGACGCGCCGAGCAGCCGGAGCTGGTTGATGATGGTCGCGCCGACCTGCTCGTACCACCCCTCGACGCGCGCGTCGAACTTCTCGCGGCCGAGCTCCTCCTTCGTCACGCCTTCGCGGGCGAGCTGCTTCTCGATCACGTTCTGGGTGGCGATCGCGGCGTGGTCATAGCCGGGCAGGAACAGCACCTCGTATCCGGCCATCCGCTTGTAGCGCGCAAGCAGGTCGTACACGGCGGTCTGCAGCGCATGCCCCATGTGCAGCTCGCCCGTGATGTTCGGCGGCGGGAAGCACATGGCGAACTTCGGCCTGTCGCTCGCCGCGTCGGCGGTGAAGAGGCCGTCCGCCTCCCAGCGCGCGTACCAGCCGGCCTCGATGGCCTGTGGATCGAACGCTTTCGGCATCTCAGTTTTTTCTTGCATGGGCGTGCTTCGTCAGACGAAGGGGCTCAGATCCGCCGGCGGATGGTCGCCGCTAACGCGACCGAGCCGGCGAGGGTACGGATACGCGCTCGACTCGGCTCATGTTGGCAACGAATTTTAACGCTTGTCGCGCTGCCGTTCGTCCAGCTCTTCATTCGGGCGCGTGGCGCCTGTCCATCGAGCCGTGGTGGCGAACACTCCTGGCGTCAAGGCTTGCACCTTGAGGATGGTCCGAAGCTGAATCGGCGCGACATCGATCTCGCGCTTGTTCTTCGCGATGGCGGTCCATACGGCATCGGCCACCTGGGCGGGCGAGACTTCGCCCGCGATCGGGTTGGGCTTGAGCTTGGTCACAGCCCACATTCCAGCCTCGCTCACGAACGTCGGGCAGATCACCGAAACGCCCACTCCTGAACCCCAGAGCTCCTCGCGAAGCGCCAGGCCAAACCCACGCACCGCAAATTTGGTCGCGTTGTACATGGTTTCGCCGCCCGACGGGAGCTTGCCGGCGATGGACGACATGAACACCATGTGGCCCGATTTGCGTTCGAGCATCGCGGGCAGCAGCGCTGCTGCAAGGACGATTCCTGCGCGAAGGTTGACCGCGATCGCGCGGTCGATCTCCTCGACCTTGAACGTAACGAGGCGCCCCGTGGCAGGGATTCCGGCGTTGGACACGAGCACGTCCACCTGGCCTGCTTCCCTCGCCAACCGCTCGGGCTCACCCGCCACCGACAGATCAGCGGCCACGATGCGCGAATCGCCAAGCTCGTCCGCAAGCTTTTCGAGGGCGGCTTCGCTGCGGGCTGAGAGGACGAGCTTAGCCCCCTCCTTGCGCAGCCTGCGCGCGATGTGCGGCCCGAGACCGGTCGACGCGCCGGTGAGGAGGACGGTCTTCCCGTGGAGGTCATCCACCGACCGAACGATACAAGCCCTCTTTAGATCGGATAGTCCGGACTATCCGGGGGTTGGCCTCCGTCAGGCCGACTCGCCTACCGCCCTGGCCGGACCCTCCGTCTCATCGGTGACCTCGAACTCGGGTTCGAGCGCATCGCGGATCGAGCGCTCCGAGATGATGCAGCGCTTGATCTCCGGACGAGACGGGATCTCGAACATCGAGTTGAGAAGCGCCTCTTCGATGATCGACTTCAAGGCCCGGGCGCCGGTGCCCCGCAGGAGCGCAAGCTCGGCGATCGCGTCGAGCGACCCCTTCTGGAAGACGAGCTCCACGTTGTCCAGCGAGAAGAACTTCTGGTACTGCTTCACGAGCGCGTTCTTGGGCTCGGTGAGGATGCGCACGATGTCCTGCTGGTCGAGGTGGTGCAGGGTGACGATGATCGGCAGGCGGCCGATGAACTCGGGGATGAAGCCGTACTTCAGCAGGTCCTGCGGCTGCAGGTGCTTCAAGGTCTCGGAGACGGCCTTGCGCTCGATCTTGGAGTTCGGAGCGCCAAAACCTATGGCGCGGCGGCCGATGCGCTGCTCGACGACCTTCTCCAGCCCGTCGAACGCGCCCCCGCAGACGAAGAGGATGTTCGTCGTGTTGATCTGGATGAAATCCTGATGCGGGTGCTTGCGCCCGCCCTGCGGCGGTACGTTGGCGACGGTGCCCTCGAGGATCTTCAGCAGCGCCTGCTGGACGCCCTCGCCGCTCACGTCGCGTGTGATCGATGGGTTGTCCGACTTGCGCGCGATCTTGTCGATCTCGTCGATGTAGATGATTCCGCGCTCCGCGCGGCTGATGTCGAAGTCGGCCGCCTGGATGAGCCGGAGCAGTATGTTCTCCACGTCCTCGCCGACGTAGCCGGCCTCCGTGAGGCTCGTCGCGTCGGCGATCGCAAACGGAACGTCAAGAATCTTTGCGAGCGTCTGCGCGAGGTACGTCTTGCCGCATCCCGTCGGGCCGACCAGGAGGACGTTCGACTTCGTCAGCTCCACGTCGCCGACCGACTTGGACGCGCTGATGCGCTTGTAGTGGTTGTACACCTGGACCGAAAGGACCTTCTTCGCGCGCTCCTGGCCGATCACGTACTGGTCGAGGGCGGCGCAGATGGTCTTGGGGTTGGGGATGAAGCCGGTCTTCTGCTTCTTCGTGCCGGCCGACCGGTTGTCGTCCTCGAGCACCTCCTGGCAGAGGTCGATGCACTGGTCGCAGATGAACACGCCGGGGCCGGCGACCAGCTTGCGGACCTGGTCCTGGCCTTTGCCGCAGAAGCTGCAGCGCGTGTAACGGCGTCGGTCTTCTCGTTCGTTCATCGGTCCCTACTTACGTCCATTACGGTGCTGCCGGCGCCGGGGGATTATGGCCCCAGAGCATCTCGTTGGCAAGGCTTATGCACTCACTGCAAATGAAGACTCCAGGGCCCGCGATCAAGCGGATCCCTCTGTCCCCCTGGACCTTCCCGCAGAACGAGCACTTCGCGCGGTGCCTCTTGACCTCGTCGCGCTTCGTTCTGCGTCGAAAGATCATCCGGCGGCGACCTTTTCCTTTTCTTTCTCGGCCGTCTTGTCCTTGTCGCCGGCTTTATCCGTCGCTCCCGGCTTGGTCGGGGTCAGGATGATGTCGTCGATCAGCCCGTACTCCTTCGCCGCCTCGGCGGTGAGGAAATAGTCGCGCTCCGTGTCCTGCGTGACCTTCTCGATCTTCTGGCCCGTGTGCTTCGCGAGGATCTGGTTGAGCTGCTCGCGCGTGCGCAGGATCTCCTTGGCGTGGATCTGGATGTCGGTGGCCTGACCCTGCATGCCGCCCCAGGGCTGGTGGATGAGGATGTTCGCGTGGGGCAGCGCAAAGCGCGCTCCGTGCGCCCCGCCCGCGAGCAGCACAGCGGCCATCGAGTACGCCATGCCGATGCATATCGTCGACACCGGCGGGCGGATGTACTGCATGGTGTCGTAGATCGCGAGCCCCGCGGTCACCTGGCCGCCCGGGCTGTTGATGTAGAGCGCGATCTCCTTCTCAGGGTCCTCGGACTGGAGGAACAGCAGCTGGGCGACGACGAGGTTCGCCACCTGGTCGTCGATCGGAGTGCCGATGAAAACGATGCGCTCCTTGAGCAGGCGGGAGTAGATGTCGAACGCGCGCTCCCCGCGGCCGGTGTTCTCGACGACCATCGGGACGAGGTAGCTGGAAGGACGTGGGTCTTGGGTCATATCGCGCACAACGCCATTCTAGACACGCCGTCTGCGGATGCCGTCAACTAGCCGCTCGGGGCGCCACCTCGACCAGGCGGTCCAGGACACGCCTCCGGCGCAGGCGCGAAGCGAAGTAGCGGCGGGCCGCCGCGCTCTTTTTGAGCTCCGCAAGCTGGCCGTTGAGCTCCTCGTCCTGGCCCGCCTGCTCCTCGAGGTAAGCGATCACTTCCTGGTCCGAAGGGTCGAGGCCCTCGCGCTTGGCGAACTCGCCCAGCACCAGGTCGATCTTGAGCCTCGAGGTGGCTTCCGGCCGCTCGTCCGCCATCCACTGGTCGATGGTCTTGCCGAGGTATCCGAGGTAGCTGTCGAGCTTCAAGCCCTGACGGTTGACGCTGCGCTCGAGCGACTCGAGCTCGCTGGTCAGCTCTCGATCGACGAGCGCTTCCGGCACCTCGACCGTCGCCGCCTCGACGAGAGCTTTGACGACCGCCTGCTCGCGTTCCATCTTCGCGATCGCGTGACCTGATTCCTCTAGCTCCTGACGCACCGCCTCGCGGTACGAGTCGACGGTCTCCTGCTTGCCGTTGCTCAAGCTTTTGGCAAGCGCGTCGTCCAGCGCCGGCAGCACCTTCTCCTTGACGCCGCGCACCGTGACGCGGATGATCGCGTGCTTGCCCGCGAGCTCCGGGTTGCTGTAGCTCTGCGGAAAGTCGACGTTAGCCTCACGCGTCTCGTCGACGAAAGAGCCAGGCAGGACGGCGAGCAGCTCTGGCAGCAGCACGCCCTCTTTCAGCTCCGCCTCGGTCGACTTGCGAGTCTCCGCCTCGACGACATGGCCATCGACCTCGACCTCGATGTCGATCACCGCGATGTCGCCAGTGCGCACCTCTCGCTCGACGGGCGTGATCTCAGCCATCGGCTCGCGCACGTCCTCGAGGCGGCGCTCGAGCATGTCGTCGGTGACGTCATGCGAGTGGTCGGGCGGCTCGACGTTGAGCGTGTCCAGATCGGGGAGCGTCACCTCAGGCATCACGCTGACGGTCGCCTTCAACCTGGCCGGCCTCCCACGCTCCAGCTCGACGACCTCGACGTCCGGGTTGTCGATCGGGTCGATCGATTCGCCGTCGAGGGCCTGGCGGACGACCTCGGGCACCATCGTGTCGACCACCTCTTCGCGCAGCGCCGCCGGCCCGATGCGGGCCTCGACGAGCGCTCGAGGCGCCTTGCCAGGTCGGAAGCCTTCGATCTTGGCCCGCGACGCAAGCCGGTTCAGCACGCGGTCGTAGGTCGCGTTGACGACCTCGGCGGGCACCTCGATGGTCATGCCGACCTGGCTTTTGGGCAGACGCTCGGTCACGACGGAAAGCGAATCGGGCACGAGCCCGAATTCTACGGAGTGCGGTCTAGCAGCCCGGCGGCTTGGGAATCGGGAGGGGCGACGGGCACGCCGTGGGCGAGGGGCTGGCCAGCACCGGGCCGGTGCCCGGGTCAGGCGGCACGACGTACACGGGCGCGCTCGGCGTCGGGCTGGGCGGGTTGTCGCCCGGCAGCTTGTCGATGTGCGTCGTGTCGGCCAGATACCAGCTGTTGCTCGGGCCCGCCACGACTCCCGGAGGCGGCGTGTACCAGTGGCCGCCGTCGATGTTGACCAGCGCCTGCGAGACGAACGAGTGGACGCCCGGCGACGCGACGAACACCCCGTCGGAGCCGCCGACCATCGTGTAGCTGTTGCCAAGGATGTCGCCGACCCACAGCCCGACAGCGAGGTCGGGGGTGAACGCGACCGTGACCGCGTCCTTGAAGTTGTCGGTCGTCCCGGTCTTGGCCGCGACGATGCGGTCCTTCCAGTGCAGCGCGCTGTTGCAGCCGAAGATCATGCAGCGGTTCTGGTCGTCGGACATGATCTGGGCCATGATGAAGGCGACCGCGGGGTCGATCGCCAGCCGCGCGCGCTGGTCGGGGTGGGTCGTGTACAGGGGCTGGCCGTGCGAGTCGGTCACCTTGAGCACGGCCTCCGGCGTGTGGTACACGCCCATGTCCGCGTACGTCGCCATGCCGTTCACGTGCTCGAGCAAAGTGATCGGATAGCCGCCGAGCGTCAGCGAGGGGCCGTACTCGTCGGCCGGCGCGTTCGCGTCGTAACCGGCGAATGAGCCGTCCGGGTTGGCGATGACGTAGCGCGGCCGCACGTTGAGGTTGCGCATCCAGGAGAGGACGGCGGGAACGCCGATCGACAGCTCGACCTTGACCGCGGCGATGTTCAGCGAGTTGCCCATCGCCTTCTTGAGCGGCAGCACCCCGTGTGACTTGCCGTCGTAGTTGTAGATCTTGGTCGTGTTGCAGCAGTCCTTGTAGACGAGCGGGGTCGGGCCGTCATAGACCGGCGTGTCCACCGTCGCGGCGCGCGCGTTGATCACCGCGCCGTAGGTGTACGGCTTCATCGACGAACCCATGTTGCGCGGGATCGTCGTGAAGTTGATCTGACCGCCGGTCGAGTTGTAGTCCGGCGACCCCACCATGACCTTGATGTCGCCTGTGGTCGGCTCCAGTGCGACCATCCCTGACGAGAGGACTCCCCTCTTGTCCCGCCACGTGTTGGCTGCGAGGTTGCCGCTGACGACGGACTCGCCGATCGTCTGCATGTTGTAGTCGAGCGTGGTCTGCACGTTCAGCTGCTGGATGCCCGGCTGGAAGCCGAGCTGGCGGAGCTCCGCGAGCACGTAGTCCACGAAGTGCGGCGCCTTGTAGTGGTTGGTCGGCGAGTAGTACGCGAGCTTCTCGGCGACCGCCTTGTCCATGTCCTCCTGGGAGATGAAGTTCGAGCGCACCATCGCGCGCAGCACCTCGGTCTGGCGGAGCTTGGCCGCATCGGGGTGCAGCACCGGGTTCCACTCCGTGGGCGCCTGGGGCAGGCCGGCCAGCATCGCCGCCTGCGCCAGGTCGAGCTTCGAGGCGGGGATCTGGAAGTAGCTCTCAGCGGCCGCCTCGATGCCGTACGACTGCGAGCCGTAGAAGCTCTTGTTCAGGTAGAGCTCCATGATCTGGTCCTTGGTGTAGGTCTGGCTCAGCTCGTACGCCATCGCCAGCTCCTTGATCTTGCGGCTGACCGTCTGGTCGGGCGTGAGGAACTGCTGCTTGGCGAGCTGCTGGGTGATCGTGCTGCCGCCGCCCACGATGTGGCCGGCTCTCAGGTTGTCGAATGCGGCGCGGATGATGCCGGCCAGGTCGAAGCCGGGGTTGGTGTAGAAGCCTCTGTCCTCGATGGCGACCGTGGCCTGGATGGCGACCGGGGCGACGTCCTTGAGCTTCACCGCCACGCGGTGGTCGCCCTGGTTGCCGACGTCGGCCAGGACAACCTTGCCGGTGCTGTCGGTGATCACCGTGTCGCCGGCGAACGTCGCGCTGTCGAGGCCCTGGATCGAGGGCAGGCTGTCGAAGAACGACTGGGCGTAGGCGTCGGCCGCGAGCCCGATCACAAGCACCACGGCCAACGCGGCGCCGAGGCCGCGAAGCACCGCCGTGCGGCGCATCTTCTGGCCGATGGGGGACCACGCGGCATGAATCCGCGCTCGAGGACTGTGTCCCCCCTTCGTCTTTATCCGCTCAGGAACGTTTCGAGCCATGCTTGGGGGACGCGCAGGATTCTACGCTTTCCCATCCTCCCCAACGACTATGACCCGGGGAGGGTTACGCTGCAGCCTCGACAGAAGGCTCTCGGCGGCCATCTCGTACTCGTCGCGTTCGACTGCGCGGAGCACGAACACCGCGACCACGTAGACGATGAAGCCGGCCGGCACGGTGAGTAAGATCGAGCGTTCGCGGAACGGGAAGAGGACCGCGCCCATGATCAAGCCCGCCAGCAGGATGCGCCAACTGAGCTGGAACACTGGAAGCCGCAGGTCCGGCCGGCGCAGCCGCACGAACCACCAGCCAAAGGTGCACAGCGCCGCCTCCGTCACGACCGTCACCGTGCTGGCGCCGAGATAACCGAACAGGGGAATGAGGGCCAGGTTCAGGACGATGTTGATCCCGGCCGCAAGCGCCGTCGCCCAGGCGTTGAGGCCCTGGCGGTTGATCGCGTTGAGCATCGCGTAGAAGGCGGAGTTCGCGAAGAGGAAGACGATGCCGAGCGCGAGGATGCGCAGGGCCGGCTCGGATTGGGCAAACGCACCCGAGCGGTTGAAGATCTGGTTGATCGGGTGGACGAGCACGAACGTGCCCACGGTCAGCGGCCAGCCGAGAAGCACAAGGACCTTGAAGAAGCGGTGATAGGCGACCGTCAGCCTCGACGGGTCGCTCACGAAGTAAACGCCGAGCAGTGGATAGACGACGGTCTGGATTGCGAGCGGAACGAACTGCAGCGCTTCGAACGGCTTGTAGGCGAGCGTGAACCAGCCGACCTCCGCGAACGAGCGGAACTGCTGGAGCAGCACGAAGCCTGCGCGGAAGTAGAGGTTGGTGAGAAAGAACGTCAGCGCGAACGGCAACGCAAGGGGCAGCCAGCGCCGGATGAGTTTGGTGTCCAGGCTCAGCCGGATGTGGCCCAACCGGAAGACCTGGATCACGACCAGCGAATAGATGACTGTGAACGTGTAGGAGGCGGCGTAGGCCCACACGTAGTAAGCGACGCCCGCGTTCGTGCGCGACCCGAGCACGATGAGCCCGGCCTGGATCAAGGTCTCGCACACGATCGCGATCGCGTCGAACTCCGCGCGACCGACCGAGTAGAAGGTGTTGCGCAAGAGGCTCGCGTATGCCGTCGCGATCAGGAGTGCACATCCCGGAAGGATTAGGGATTCGAGTCCGGCGCCGAGCCCGAGCGCGAGGCCGAAGATGACCGCCGCCGCGGCGGCCAGCCCGATGCGGAAGAGGATGAGGGTGCCGAGAAAATGACCGAGCTCGTTGCGATCTCGGGCAGCCTCGCGCGTGTAGAGCGACTGGAAGCCCAGGTCGCCGACCACGGCCACCAGGCCGGAGTAGACGACGAGCGTCGTGTACTGGCCGTAACGCGTGGAGCCAAGCGCGTTGGCCAGCACGATGACGGCGACAAGAGAGATGACGCGCGAAACCGCGCGCGCGACGAGGATGAAGACCGAGTTGCTGACTGCGCGGTTGCCTAGCTGCTCGGCCGCGCCCTCAACCGCACCTTCGGCCGCGTCGCCCACGGCGGAAGTCTAGTTAGAAGGAACCGGCCCTGACCCTCGGCCTCGCTTCGGGCGCGATCAAAAGCAGCACCTGCCCCTGGCTCAATGCGGGGTGGTGCTGGTCGAGGTCGTCGATCGCGTGCGTCAGCTGCGCGTAGGTGATGTGGTAGCCACGCCCCCACGAGATGCCCGGATCGTTGAGCCAGACGCCGGTGCTGTCGTAGCCGATGATCGTCACGAAATGCGGCACCGACCATCCTGTCTCCTCGAAGTGCGACGAGTAGCCGGGGTAGTGCGAGTTGCCGAGCCCGTGCGTGCGCACCTCGGCCAGCAGCGGGCGCCCCGCCGCAAGCTGCTGCGCTATGACGCTCGGATCGTTGGGCAGCAAACGGTACGTGTAGCCGAGGTGCTGCTGCGCGAGCTGCCCCACCATCGTGTCGTTGAGGTCCGGCTGGGACTTCCAGCCGTCGATCTGCCGGATGAGGTCGTCCGCGGCGTGGGGATCGATCACGACCGACTGGTCGTGCCTCCAGTAGAGAGAGAGCATGGTGAGGTTCGCCGCCTCGCAGCTCTCCTGGTGCTGCGCCCAGTTGTTGAGCGGCGCCTGGGTGGTGAACGGCACCTGCAGCAGCATGTGGTCGGGGAGCGCTGCCGGCGAGACGTCGGTGCCCGGGCCGACTGTCGGGATCGGTTGCGCGCGCACGTCGGTGATCCCGGGCAGCGGGCGCGCCGCGCTCACGTCAAGGAAGTGGCGTCCGAACGCGGCCGAAGCGCCACCGAGCATAACGGCGGCGACGACCGCGATCGCGATGGCGCCCCAGCGCCGGTCTGCAGCGGGGATGCGCCCGCCGCGCCTGAGCTCGACTTCCACTGACCGATCCCTCCTCCGCCCTGCTGCTGATTCGCAGATAAAACGCGGGCGCTGAGGCGCCTACTCGCGGGGCTTGGGTTTGTAAATCGCGCCCTATACTCATGCCGCGGCGCGCAAGCGCAACTTTTTGAGGGCGGTCACAGTTCTAAGAATCGATGCTCGGCGCTCTTAAGTGGCTGGTCGGACTCGGGCTTGTCGCGGCGGTCGGTATCGCCGCGGGAATTTACTTCGCCTTTTTCGGCGCGGGACCGCAGGTCAGCTACGCGACGCCCGACCTCGTGCCGATCGACCTCAACACCGCGGCGCCCAGCGACCAGCCACCGGTCAATCTACCGGTGGCGGTAAGCCTTCCCGTGCCTTTCACGCCGCAGGCGCCGCTCGGCAACTGGGCGGCCAGGCAGCACACGTGCGAGGAGGCGAGCCTGACCATGGTCGACCGCTACCTTCACGGCGACCATTCGGGAGGCTTGATCGACCCGGCGACCGCCGACGCCACGATCAACCAGATCACGGCCTGGAAGCCGGCGGAAGACCTCACCCCTCTCCAGGTCGGCCAGGTCGCGCAGAAGTACATGGGCTGGGCGTACAAGATCCTGCCCTCGGACCGGCTGAACATGAAGCAGCAGCTCGCGCTCGGCCGGCCGCTGATCTTCGGCGTGCGCACGCACGGCCTCGGCAACCCCAACTACCCCGGCTACCGAACCCACTATGAGCAGACCGGCTGGTCGGTGTCCCATTACCTGGTCGTGACCGGCTACGACCAGGCAGACACCTACATCCTCAACGACCCCGGCCTGACCCGCGGCCACGGCTACCACATCTCCTACGACCAGCTGATGCACGCGGTCGACGACGTGGACCAGGCGTACCCCGACCTCAACATGGGCCGGGTCTTCGTCGTGCTGGCGCCCTTCTCCAACTCCGCGACAGGCTCTTAACCGGCAAATACACGCGCTTGGCGCCAGAGGCGCCTTTGGAGCGGCTTCGAGACACGCGTTTGGCGCCAAAGGAGCCGAACGAGCAGCGGCCTAGGCGAAGACGATCGCCTCGTTGAAGTCCGAGTAGCCGGCCTCGAAAGCGCCCTTGCTGATCCAGTACTGGCCGCGGATCGGGTCGTTCACCAGGACCTGGCCGGGGCTGACGCCCACGACCGTGTAGACATGCGAGGCGTAGACGGGGCCGATCCACGGAATCCACTGGCCGTCGAAGCTCAGGTAGTCGCGCCGCGGGTGCCACTGCCAGTCCCACGTGGCGAACGCCACCACCGGGTGCCCCGCGATGACGCGCGCGTAGACCGTCGCGGCTGACATCGACCCGTACGCGAGGATCCTCGCCCCGTGCGCCTTGGCGACGCGGACAAGCGGTGGGTAGAACGTGCCGAAACCGGTGTAGTTGCTCTCGCTGCCGTTGACGTTCCCGACAAAAGTCTCGTACGGGTTGCCCCAGCGCACGCGCCCATAGGCGTCCACGTACATCCCCCGCCGGTCAGCCCCGATCTCGCCGAGGATCTGGTCCTGGCTGACGTAGATTCCCTGATGGGTCAGCGCCATCGAGGTGGCCGCCTCTTCGCAGCTCAGCGGGTGGTTCTGATAGATGAACGTGACGCCGGACACGATGTGGGTCTGGCTCATCGTCACGTAGATGGCCTGGTCCGCGCCCCCCGCCACCTGCTGCAGGTCGGCGGTGATCGTGTTGAACTGGGCGACGGTAAGCGCATCGGTGTACAGGATCCGGTCGTTCGCGATCCTGGCCTCGAAGCCGGAGGTGTCGATCCCGTAGAGGGCGGCGACGGAGCTCTCGTCGGAGGCGTGCTGGAGGTTCTGCTGCGTCACCGCACCCGCGTCGAGCCGGCCCTTCAAGTCTTTCTGGACCGACTGGACGCTGCGCGTCAGCAGTTCCGCGTGCGCCATGCGGTCGAGCGGCTCGAGGCCGGCATACGCCGTGGTTCGGGCCAGGACGTCGGCGGCGGGGTCGCTCCGGATGCCCAGCTTCTTGGCCTGGTCGACCTGGCCGACGACGACGCTGGCGGCGGAGGCGATCCGGCCGTCGATCGGCAGCAGCCGCGCCTCCATGTTCCAGTCGTCGCGCAGCGTGGCGAAATCGAGGGGCGTGGACGCGGAGGTGAACGCGTCGAGTCGCGACTTGCGCTGCACGTAACTCTCGGACCCGAGCGCGACGTGGAGACGCTGCTCGGCCTGCAGCGCGCCGGCTCGGAAGCGGGTCAGATCCCGACTCCAGATCGCGTCGGACCGAGTCTGCCAGCGGTCGATCGTCTCCCCGCCGCCGGGGATCCAGAACATGCCGCCGGCGCCGACCACGGTCGACGACTGGCTCGCCGCCCACTCGCCCTCGAGGCCCGCCAGCTCCTCGTCGGGGATCCCGTTGTCGCGCATGAACGCCCACCGGTCGTGCATCGCCTGCGCCTTCGACTGCAGCGTGTACGCGCTGGCGAAGTCGAGGAGGCCGCCGCCGCCCAGCGAGCTGAGCATCGACACCACGAGCAGAGAAGCCGAAACCCGAGCGGTCCAGACGGTCTTGCGCCGGCTGCTGACGACGAGCTTCGGTCTAGGCGGGCGTGTTTCCAGCCTCGCTGCCGGCAGCTCGTGCTCGACAGCGATCAAGGCCGTGGGCGATCGTTTCGCATCTGCAATAGCTCAACGACCTCAACCCTCTGCCCGCTCGCCGGGGCGAGCATACACCTCATCGGCTGGGACGAGCCGCTCCTGCCGCGTGCCTGGAAAATGAACTCGAACGCCTGGCCTGCCGGGGCTGCCGAGCTCCCATCCCGCGGCGTAGAGCTCGGCCGCTCTGGCCAGGTCGGCGGCCTGGGCGAGCTGGACGCCGTCGGTGAAGGTCAGGCTCTGGGAGCGCGACCCCGGGAACCCCAAACGCACCTCGCCGCCGGTCTTCAGGTTGTAGACGAATTCGTCGAGCAAGCCGGCCTCGCTGCCGGCGACGAGCTCGGCGACCGTCGGGAACTTGCCCTCCTTCATCGAGGCTTTGATATCGGCGCGGGTCGTCCGCTCCGACAGGCGGCGGCGGCGCCGCAGCTCGGTCAGCAGCAGGTCGCGCTCGCCGCGCAGGGCGGCCAGCTGCTCGTCCAGCGGGCGCATGCGCTCGCGGATCTCGGCGACGCGCCCCTCCAGCGCGGCTTCGTCGAGCTGCGTGAGGTCTTCAGGCACGATCGAAACCCTACCGTTCGTGTTCGGCGCGGCGGTTGCGAAAAGCCGAGAACAGGGCGAGGTCGTAGAGGATCTTGAGCCCGCCGCCGGCAAAGAACGGAACCCCGAACGCAGCCGCGCCAATGGCGACCCCGGCGAGCGGCGGACCGAAAGCCTGCGCCACGCCGCGGACCGCGCCGGTGAGCGCGACGGCCGCCGCGCGGTCGGCCGGCGGAACGATCGAGACGACGTACGCCTGCCGCGCGGGCACGTCCATCTGGGACAGGAGGAACCGCGCGAGCAGCAGCGCGATCGCCCACCCCAGGCTCGGGCTGAATGCGACCGATAGCAGGAGGAGGTTGCTGGGCAGGTGCGTGAAGACCATCGTGTTGATCAGGCCGATGCGCACCGAGAGCCGGCCGGAGATCTCGTACGACATCGCCTGCAGGAACGCGACGGCTGCGAAAACAGGGCCGAGCAGCTGCGGGCCGGCGCCGAAGCGCACGTGCAGCCAGTAGATGATCACGGCGTTGGCGACGAACCCTCCGGCGAACGAGTCCAGGGCGAAAAGGCCCGCGAGCCCCGCGAGCAGTCGCACGGTTTGGGGTCGCTTCAACGCGTCGAAGGCCGGCGTGCGATCCACTGACTCGACCTTCCGGCTCATGAGCAGCGGCAGCGCTCCGGTCGCCAGCCCGATCGCCGCATAGAGCAGAAAATAGACGCGCCCGCTCTGCGCCCCTGCGAAGGCGGCGGCCAGGCCGCCGGCCGCGTTGAACAATCCGCCGGTAAGCGAGTAGCGGCCGAACGCGAGGTTGCGATCCTTGGGCGTGGCGATCTCGGCGAGCGCCGACTGCTCGAGCGGCGCAAACGGGCCCAGGTCCACGCTTGCCGCGCCGAGCATGCCGGTCAGGCCGGACAGAACGAGCAGCGTGGGCGCCGTGGCCAGCGCGAGGTCGAGGCCGGTGACTGCCATGAGCACGCCCGCCAGCGCGAGGGTCCGACGCCGGCCGAAGCGCGAGGCGAGGGCCACCGCCGCGACGCCGGCCAGGGAGGCGACCGCGAGCCCGACTCCCAGGGTCACGCCGATCAGCGCCGGCGACAGCCCGGCACGCTCGAGGTGCAGTCCGATGAGCACCGCCGAGAAGCCAAAGCCGAAGGCCCGCAGGCCTCGCGCCGAAAGGAGGAGAGCTCGGTCTCGGGTCAGGGTCGGCGCCGGCGCGCGATGAAAAGCCCGGCCGCAAACGCGGCGAGGATGGCCGCGGCGATAGCCACGTAGGGCGCCACTGAAACGCTCGAGCTCTTCGGCGCTGCGGGCGCGCTCGCGCTCGGGGTGGGCGACGGCGACGCCTTCGGGTTGAGCGTGAACACCAGGTGTCCTTCGCCATGCGCGTTGGTCGGAGTGGCCACCACCGTCGTGACCTTGCACGCGACGGGATCACAGCGGACGTCGATCATCGAGGCTCCGCCTTCTGACGCGGCGAGGAGGTCGCCGTCCTGCACGCCGGCCGCGACGAGGTCGTCGCTGGAGATGCGGAGCACGTGGTCGGTGCCGGGGTGTGGGCTGCCGGGCGTGGCCCGATCTGCGTAATAGGCGTAGCCACCTTTGGCGAATCCTGGTGGCACGAAGGCCACCGACTCGACGCCGATGTCGCCGCCCTTCGGCAGGCCTGAGTTGACAACCAGCTTGCTCGTCCCGTCCGGTGCGATCGCCCAGATGGTCCCGCTAAGCTCGTCGGGCGCGATCAGGTCGCCGGCGAACTGGCCGAAGCTCGGGGGCACGACCGCCAGGCCGCCCTCGAGCACGGGCGCGGAATTCGTCACGACCTGGACCGCTCCCGTACAGTCGATGGCGACCACCTCTGTCTTGCCGTTGACCGCTCCCGTCACGAGCAGGCGGTGGTCGAACGCGCCGGTGGTGTCGAAAGCGATCCCGTTCAGGCTCGGCAGGTTGGTGTTGGTGAACGAGCCCGTCTGGCTTCCCGTCTTGTCCACTCGCGTGATGCCGATCGGCGTGTGCTCGCGCAGGATGAAGACCTCGTCGCGGACGAAGTCGCAGCCCGCGGCGGCGACGTGCTGGCCGGGGGCGACTGCCAGGTACGCCTCAGCTCCACGGTCGTCGCGGTAGCCGCCCGGCCCGCGCGCGAAAGGCTCGAGGTCGCCCGCCTGCGTCAGCGTGTAAAGCGCCGCCGACCCGGCCACCAGCAGCGATCCGTTGGACCGCGGCCCGCCCAGGTCGAAGACCCCGGGCACCGGCTGCCAGCCCGCCCAGGCCGGCCCCGCGGCCGCACCGGCCATGGGCAGCAGCGCGACCAGCGCGAGAGCCGGCACCGCCCACCGCGCACGCATCGCGCCGAGCGTACTCACCGCCCGAACTATATTTCAACGCCCGCGTTGAAAAACTCTTAGACTGGGATTCGTGGATTCCAGGCGCGAAACCATCCTCGCCTTCCTGAAGACGCACGGCCGCGCGACCCTGGCCGAGGTCGCCGGGCACCTCGAGGTGTCCAAACAGGGCGCGCTCCGCCACCTGGAGGCGCTCGAAGCGTCGGGCCTG
>WNFC01001515.1_pt1 | contig 30144 bp, 27 predicted proteins | sample 5400541 | NCBI WGS metagenome assembly WNFC01 (sample SAMN13153342, study PRJNA577476) | soil metagenome | isolation source: 120 cm saprolite under Douglas fir tree site 2 hole 2 replicate 1 | place: USA:California | collected 2015-04-18
GGGTTGGGCGCGCGCAATACGCTGCGCCTGGAAGCCAAGATGGCGCTCTACGGGCACGAGATCAGCGACAAGATCAATGTTTGGGAAGCAGGGCTGGACCGCTACTGCAAGATGGAAAAAGGGGATTTCATTGGCCGCGGCGCGCTGGAGCGAGCCAAGTCCGCGGCCCTGACGCGCACGCTGGTCGGTCTGGAAATGGTCGAGCGCGGGATCGCGCGCGACGGCTACTGCTGCTGCAATGAAGCCGGCGAAATCATCGGCGTGGTGACCAGCGGCTCGCCGTCTCCAACGCTCGGCAAGAATATCGCGCTCGCTTACGTGCCGCCTGCTATGTCGGCGATCGGGACGCCTGTATATGTGGAAATTCGCGGCCAAAGAGCCAAGGCTCAGGTGGTTCCGACTCCGTTTTACAAGCGAGCGCGCAAGGCGGCGCCGCAAGCGGTGGCATCGTCTACGGCCAAGACGGTCTGAAGCAAAAATAGTTGGGCGCCCCGGCAAGGCCGGGAGTTCCAAAAGGAGCAAACGTATGGCGTATCCGGCAAACTATCGCTACACCAACCAGCATGAATGGGTCGATGCCAAGGGCGACGTGGCAACGGTCGGCATCACCGATTACGCGCAACATGAACTCGGCGACGTCGTTTTCGTGGAGCTGCCGAAACCGGGAACCAAGGTCACGGCCGGGAAGACGTTGGGCACGGTCGAGTCTGTCAAAGCGGTCAGTGACATTTATGCTCCGGTCTCCGGTGAAGTGGTCGAATCCAACGCCGATCTGCAGACCGCGCCGGAGAAGATCAATTCCGATCCGCACGGCGCCGCCTGGCTCGTGAAGGTGCGTCTCGCCAATCCGGCGGAGCTCAAATCGCTGATGGATGCCGCCGCGTACGAAGCATTCATCGCCGATAAGGCCAAGGATGCTTCGGCCTGATGCGCTATCTTCCCAAAAGCCCCGCCGAGCGCCAGGAAATGCTTTCCGCCATTGGCGCTGAGTCGATCGATGAGCTCTTTTCGAGCATTCCGGAGCGCTATCGGCTGCGCCAGGCATTAAAGCTGCCGGGGCCATTTTCCGAAGCAGAAATCATTCAATACTTCACGGAGCGCGCTGCAGAGAATTCGCGCGGGTACATCAGTTTTCGCGGCGCCGGCGTCTACAATCACTTGCGCTCGGTGGTGACCGACGCCATCATCCAGCGCGGCGAATTTCTCACCTCGTACACACCGTATCAGGCGGAAATCTCGCAGGGCACGCTGCAAGCTATTTTCGAATTTCAGACGCTGATGTGCCAGCTCACTGGCCAGGAAGTGGCCAACGCTTCCATGTGGGACGGCTCGACCGCAACGACAGAAGCAGTGCTCATGGCCGAGCGTATTACCGGGCGCACGCGCGTGCTGGTCGCCCGCTCGTTGCATCCGGAGTATCACGATGTGCTTCGCACTTATGCAAAAAACTCCGGCTTGCAGGTCGAGGAAGTTCCCTACAACGCGAGCGGCACTGTAGACCAAAAGGCGCTGCAATCGGCCATCCGCGATGATGTTGCGGCCGTAGTCATGCAGTCTCCCAATTTCCTCGGCGGCGTCGAACCGGTTCCGGCGCTTGCCGAAATCGCGCGCGCAGCAGGCGCACTGCTGGTCGTCGCCATTACCGAAGGAGTTTCGCTGGGAGCCTTGCGCCCCCCCTCAGAAGCTGACATCGTGGCCATGGAAGGCCAAAGCTTTGGATTGCCGCCCAGCTACGGCGGCCCATTTGTCGGTGTGATCGCCTCGCGCGAGAAATTTGTCCGCCAAATGCCAGGACGACTGGCAGGCCAGACTACTGACCTCGAGGGCCGCCGCGGCTTCGTTCTCACGCTTGCCACCCGCGAGCAGCACATTCGCCGCGAAAAGGCGACTTCTAACATTTGCACCAATCAGGCTCTCTGCGCTCTTGCCGCCACCGTGCACTTGACGCTTCTCGGCAAGGAAGGCTTGCGCGAGATGGCGCAACAAAATCTCTCGAAAGCGCGCTTCGCACTCGCCGAGCTCACGAAGATTCCAGGGGTGCGCCGTGCCTTCGCCGCGCCTTTCTTCAACGAGTTCACGCTGGAGTTCCCGCGCTCCGTAAAAATCGTCAACGCGGAACTCCTGCGCGAAAAAATTGTCGGCCCCGTGGTTCTTGGCACCACATACCCGGAGCTAACCAAGCACGCGCTGGTCTGCGTCACAGAAACTACCACGCGTTCGGACATTGAGAGATTAGCCAGCGCCGTACGACGAGCCTTAGAACAACCTTTGTAACCGCAGCGAACCGAACAGCCACAGATGGCCGTTCCACAAGGACAGGAACCGATTTGGATCACAAAATCAAGAAGGCTTCTCGCCACACGAACCAGAACGAAGGCCTCATCTTCGAGAAGTCCTCGCCTGGCAAACGCGCCTTTGAATTGCCGTCGCTCGACGTACCGAGCGTGGATCCCGAAGAGGCTCTCGGCCAAAGTCACCGCGGCGAGGGCGTTGAGGGATTCCCGGAAGTCAGCGAAATCGAAGTCGTTCGCCACTTCACGCGCCTTTCCACCTGGAACTATGCGATCGACCTCGGCATGTATCCCCTCGGCTCTTGCACCATGAAGTACAACCCGCGCGTCAACGAATTCGTGGCGCGTCTCGACGGCATCGCCACCGAGCATCCCTACCAGCCGCAAGAGCTTTCGCAGGGCTGTCTCAAAATCCTTCGCCTGCTCGAACAATGCCTCCTCGAAATCACCGGCATGGACACCATCACGCTGCAGCCCGCCGCCGGCGCGCAAGGCGAACTCACTGGCCTGCTGCTGATTCGCGCGTATCTCCAAAAGCAAGGCAATCCTCGCAGAAAAGTCTTGATTCCCGATTCCGCGCACGGCACCAATCCCGCCACCGCGGTCATCGCCGGCTACGAAGTCGAAAACATCAAGTCCGAATCGCACGGCCAGATCGACGTCGACAAACTACGCGACCTGGTCACACCCGACGTCGCCGCGCTGATGATCACCAATCCTTCAACGCTCGGCATCTTCGAGCAGCGCATCCCGGAAATTGCTGAGATTCTCCACGACAAAGGCGCGCTGTTGTACATGGACGGCGCCAACATGAACGCCCTCGCCGGCGTCGCGCGGCCCGGGGACCTTGGCGTCGACGTCATGCACCTCAATCTGCACAAGACTTTTTCCACGCCGCACGGCGGCGGCGGTCCAGGCGCCGGCCCGGTGGCCATGAAAAAAATCCTCGAGCCTTTTCGCCCAGTGCCGATCCTTGTCGAGAAAGAGGGCGGCCGTCTCGCCCTTGAGTCCGTGCGCCCCGATTCCATCGGCCGCGTAAAGGCTTTCTCCGGAAATTTCGGCGTCCTGGTGCGCGCCCTGGCCTACATCCTCGCGTACGGACCCGGCATCCGTCAGGCCACCGAAGACGCCGTGCTCAACGCCAATTACATCCGCAAGCATCTGGAAGGCGTCTACGATCTCCCCTATTCCCTGCCCTCTATGCACGAAGTGGTCTTCAGCGACGCGCACCAAAAGAAGAACGGCGTCAACACCATGGACATCGCCAAGCGCCTGATCGATTACGGCTTCCATCCATATACCACCGCGTTTCCCCTGATCGTTCCCGGCGCGCTGATGATCGAGCCCACCGAATCTGAATCCAAGGAAGAGTGCGACCTTTTCATCGATGCCATGCGCTCGATCGCCGAAGAAGCCGCCACCAATCCAGAATTGGTGAAGACCGCGCCGCACTCCACCCGCGTCCGCCGTCTCGACGAAGTCGGCGCCGCGCGCAAGCCGATTTTGCGTTGGGATCCCTCGCGACAGGAATCCGACCCGAACACCAAGCACAAAGCCAAACACAAACACTTGGAGCCTACGCCAGTAATCCCCACGGCGTGATACTCCCTCGGTTCAGTCAGAGATTCACCTCACGGCACAGTGGGGTCATTCCCACCAGAAGCGCCGGCGCCTTTCCTGCTAAGCTTGCTCTTCGTTGTCGGAGTCGGCTCGTCCGCTATTGCTGGTATGACCCCCGCGCTAAACGCTTGGCTTCCCAAATCCGTAATCCTTCTGCGCGACTATGACCGTCACAAGCTTCTTTCTGATTTCATTGCCGGCATAACCGTCGGCTTGGTCGCACTGCCCTTGGCCATGGCCTTTGCCATCGCTTCTGGAGTCTCGCCTCAAGCCGGGATCTACTGCGCCATCGTCACCGGCTTCATCATTTCCGCTCTCGGTGGGTCCAAGACACAGATTGGCGGCCCCACCGGCGCCTTCGTCGTCGTGGTTTCCGGCATCATCGCCAAGCACGGCATCGACGGCCTCTTCACTTGCACCATGATGGCCGGCGTTCTGTTAGTTCTTCTAGGCGTCACCGGCATGGGCACTGCGGTGAAATATTTTCCCCGCCCCGTAATTGTCGGCTTCACCAACGGCATCGCCATCCTCATCGCCAGCACGCAGATCCGCGACCTCTTCGGCCTGCGCATGGACCACGTCCCCGGCGATTTTTTTCATCGCATGCAAGCGTGCGTTCGCGCAAGCGGCAAACACTATCTCCTGGCAGGCTACAGGCGTCGCGCTCGCTTCCCTCGCCATCATGATTTTCTGCCTGAAATACGCCAAGCGCGTCCCCGGGGCGATTCTCGTCACCTTCGGCGCGACCGCTGCCGTCGCGCTGCTTCATCTTCCAGTTGAAACCATCGGCAGCCGATTTGGCGGCATCCCCAGCGGCTTGCCCACGTTCGCGTTGCCCAACCTGCACTACGATGTCTTCCGTCAACTCCTCTCACCCGCTTTCACCATCGCCATGCTCGGCGCCATCGAATCGCTCATGTCCGCCGTCGTTTCCGATCGCATGAGCAAGGACAAGCACAACCCCAACGTCGAGCTCATGGCCCAAGGCGTGGCCAACATCGTCTCGCCGCTGTTCGGCGGGCTGCCTGCGACCGGAGCCATCGCGCGCACCGCGACGAACGTCCGCGCCGGCGCTAAAACTCCCGTCGCCGGAATGATCCACGCGCTGACGCTGCTGGCCATCGTTCTGTTCGCCGCGCCGCTGGTGAAAAACGTCCCCCTTGCCGCGCTGGCCGCCATCCTCATGATCGTCGCGTACAACATGGGCGAATGGCAGGAGATCCCGGAAATTCTCAAACTCAGCGCCGCCGACATCACCGTCTGGCTCTTGACCATGACCCTCACAGTCGTCACCGACCTCACCTTCGCCGTGGAAGTCGGCATGGTCCTCGCCGCGCTCATGTTCATCCGCAAAGTTTCGCGCACTACCACGGTCACACGCGTCACCCGCGATTACGTCGAAGACAGCCGCGTCCACGTCCTGCAAGGCAAGGACATTCCCGATTACGCCACGGTCTTCCGCATTCACGGACCATTCCTCTTTGGCGCCACGGACAAGTTCGCTGACATTCTCGATTCGCTGCAAACGTTGCCACCCATTGTTATCCTGCGCCTCCGCAACATGACCGCCATCGACGCCACCGGCCTCGGCGCCATCGAAAACCTTGCCGACCAGCTTCACGAATCCGGCCGCTCGCTTCTGCTCTGCGGCGCCCGCGAACAACCCGCGCAGCTCATGCAGCAAGCCGACTTCGAGCGCCATGTCGGCGCGGAAAATATTTGCCCCAGCATCGCCGAAGCCCTCGATCGCGCCGCCGAGGTCTACCACCAACGCCACGCCGCCCCCAGCGCGGAATCCCGCAAAGAAGACCTCGTCTCAAAGATTTAGTCCGGCTGGTACCCCTGTGCTTCGTTTCACACGAACGATACTTCCCGTTCTCGGTCCTGTAACACGGCCAGCCTAGTCTCGCCCTGGACTAGCCTCCAATTTTCTAATCATAAGGAGGAAACTCGTGATTAAACGCATTTCGGCTATCGCCATGGGCGTTGCCCTGCTCGGCGGCACATTCGCCATCCGCGCAGCTGCCGACGAACTCGGCGAAGGCCGTAAAATCAAGCACGTGCTACTCATCAGCGTGGACGGCCTGCACGCTCTTGACGTTGCCAATTACGTCGAAAGCCACGCCAACTCTGCCCTCGCTGACCTGGCGGGGCATGGCGTCACCTATTCCAACGCACGCACCCCGGCCAACTCGGACTCCTTTCCCGGTCTATTGGCTTTGGTTACCGGCGGATCGCCTCTAAGCCACGGCCTGTTTTACGACGTCAGCTACGACCGCACCATTTTCGATCCAGGTAACAAGACGTGTTCAGGTCCAGCCGGCAACATGATGGTTTTCGACGAGAGCATCGACGCCTACGATGCAAATAACGTCTCGAAAGATCGAATTAATCCAGACAGTCTGCCGCGTTACATCAACGAGCAGGGCCAGTGTGCCCCGCTCTTTCCCCACAATGCTATCCGGACCAATACCATCTTCGAAGTGGTCAAGGCCTCCGGCGGCCGTACGGCCTGGGCCGACAAGCATCCTGCCTATGACTTGGTGAACGGTCCGTCAGGCAAAAGCGTAGATGACCTGTTCACCCCGGAAATCACCAACGTCAACGGCTTCGATGCCACCGCAAGCGTCGTCTGCACGGCGGAGAACGATCAAAAGAAAGTCAAAGCTATCCTCAACGAGATCCACGGCTTGACCCACGATGGCAAGCCCGGAGCTGGTGTCCCGGCTGTCTTCGGCATGAACTTCCAAGCGGTCAGCGTCGGGCAGAAGCTCGCAAGCGACAACAAGGACGGCAGCTGCGCGGACGACACCGGCGCACTGAAAATGAAACCCGGCGGTTACAAGGATGGCGCGGGCACCCCAACCGACGTGCTTGCCTACGGACTCGACAAAACCGGCGAAGCTCTCGGCAGCATGATCAAAGCGCTTAAAGAACAGCACCTCTATGAATCAACCTTATTCATTGTTTCCGCCAAGCACGGCCAGTCGCCGATCAACCCGTTGAAGACCAACAAGCCGGCCCATTTCGCGGACCTGGTTTTCGGGCTCGACAAGAACAATCTGATCGGAATCATCATCAACGACGCCGGCAACAATTGCTCTACAGGCCCCTGCGGGTTCGTCCAGGATGACGATATCGCGCTGATCTGGCTGCCTGACCAGAGCAAGACCACAGACGTTGCCGCATATCTCAATGCGAATGCCAATGCGCTTTTCATAGATGAGGTCATGTCGGGCGACGAACTAAAGCTCACATTCAATAATCCCACGAAGGACAGCCGCACACCCGACATTCTCGTGCAGCCCACTTACGGCACCATCTACACCACGTCGGGCAAGAAAAACGCCGAGCACGGCGGATTCAGCTTCGCCGATACCAACGTCGGCCTGATCGTCTCCAACCCCGGTCTGCCCGCCAGCACCGTCAAGACGCCGGTCGCAACATCACAAGTAGCCCCGACAATCCTTAAGGCGCTTGGCCTCGACCCGGCCCAACTCAATTCCGTGCGCAAGGAAGGGACAGAGATTCTTCCGCTGCTGTTCTAAGAAGGCAACGAGACGACGACTAGCCGGTATCTCGCTTCAAATCAAACCCAAAAAGGGCGCCTGCTGATTTGCCAGGCGCCCTTATTTTTCTCCGTGACCTCTGTGCTCCGACCTAAGTGCCCGGCGCCTGCCCCGACCCGGTCGGGGTGTTAAATCTTTTTCTTCTGGTTATCTCGGCAACTTGACGCTGTCCAGCACCGCCGCAAACGTCTTCTCATACTGCGGATACGCGGGCTGCGGCGCCACGCACAAGAACGAAAGCAAACCTTGCGGCTGCAGCACGGTAACCAGCCAATCGGTTTCTTGTCCACCCGCCGGCGAATCGTTGCTCAAATACGTCGAGAGCCCCGGTTGCCCGTTGAGTTGCACTCGCCCCGGCTGCCGCGTCACCTTCAGCCCCGGATTAGTTTTCGCCAGTTCTTGAATCAGCGACTGCGTCGCGTTCTCCAGCGCATGTTCACTTGCGTCCGCTTGCGCCTGGCGCACGCTCACGATCATTCCGTACGCGAGTCCCCCACTCTGCGAGATCCCGCCGTCCGGCGCAAAGGTCACACTTCCCTTGTCCTCGTACTTCTTCCAGTTCTCTGGAACCTTTAGCGCGTAGGCGCCGCTCTGATAATCCACCAAGTTGCCCGACGCCCTCGCGGGGTCCGCGCTTGCCGTAACAGGCGGCGTCTTCACCACCGGCAGCGCCATTACTTCGCGCTTGGCCGCCTCGAACTCGGCGGAATCCCTCTTCGCGTTTGCCGGCACACCCCCCAGCCTGTCGATTTCTTCATCCACGCGCTCGACGCGATTCCCCGGATTCGGGTGGTCCGACAAGAACTGCGGCGGATTCTTCCCTTTTGTCTCTGCCTCCAGCTTCTCGAAGAACTGCGCCATCGCCCGCGGGTCATATCCGGCGTCATACAAGGCCTGCGTTCCCAGCACGTCAGCCTGCGTCTCATCGGACCGTGAATAGCGCAGCAGCAGGCTGCCCGCTCCCAGCGCCACCCCTTGCGTCAGCAACGCTCCGCCCGTGCTTCCGCCGAAGATCCCGCCAAAAATTCCCGCCGCGCCTTGCATTAGCTGCGCTTTCGACGCTTGCGCGGTCCCGTGCCGCAGTACCACGTGCGACAATTCGTGCGCCATCACCGCCGCAAGCTGCGCCTCGTTGTCTGCCACCTCAATCGCACCGCGGTTGACGAACACATATCCGCCCGGGAGCGCAAATGCATTGATCTCCTTGCTGTTCACGCAATGAAACTCCCAAGGGTACTGCACGCCGCGCGTCGGCAGTTTGGCCACCAGCTTCAGCCCCAGCTTTGTGAGATACGCATCCACTCTGGGGGCGTTGCACAGCGGTAGGCGCTTCTCCAGGATCTCCGCGTTCTGTTTCCCGACTTGCACATCGGTTTCCGGAGAATACATGTTCCAAGGCGGCTTCAGTTTGCTGCGTTGTGCCCACGCTCCCGGCACACAAGTCAGCACCGGCAGGCACGCCAGCAACACGCGCAGTCTCCGATTACACCTTGATTTCCATGGCTGTACCCAAACCCTCATCGTTGCTCCCCGGAGTCATAGGCTGGGATGATGAATCGACGCCTCAGGATTACTTTACACCGGCGGGATGGCAAAAGAAAAAAGTCCGAGTGAGCATGTACTCGGGCCTTTGGTCTCTGCTAAAACTATTCGGACGTCTGGCGGCTTTCCGCCACCTGGGCTCTCGAGCCTAACGAGCTACTCTTGGCATCGGCTCCGCAGCGGTTGTCGAGGCAGGCGCATCCACGGACTTGCCGGTATACGCTTTTGCCAGGCGCGGAGGTGCCACAGGCTCAAGCCGGCGCGCCGGCATCGCCAGGTTTTCGCCTTCGCGAATAAAGTTCAGTCGGTCCTGGTCACGGTCCCAATCGATGCAAACCAGGTCGCCCAGATGTATTTGCTCTGTAGCCAGCAAATTCGCTAGAGGATACACAACGTGCCGCTCGATGGCCCGCTTCAGATGCCGAGCGCCATATCTTTGGTCGGTGCCTTCCTGCAACAAGAACTCTTTGCCTGGCCCCGTGACGCGGAACAGGAATTGACCCTTGGCCGTTTCCAGCACGCGCTGCTGCACGTGCCCCAATTCGATCTCCAGCACCTCTTGCAACTGTTCCTTCCTAAGCGGATGAAAGCACACGACTTTATCCAACCGATTCATGAATTCCGGTGAAAACTTGCGCCGTGCCGCTTCCACCGCTGTCCGCTCCACTTTTTGGTCTAGTCCGTCGGACGGCATGTCAGCGGGCTGTACAAAGCCCATTCCGCCGTGCATTAGTTCCGTGATTTCCCCGCCGCCCAGGTTGGAGGTGAGGTAAATGACTGTTTGCGACAAATCCACCCGGCGATTGTCGCCCAAGGTTAGGGTCGCCTTATCCAGCATCCCCAAAAGTAATTGCCAAAGCGCGTCAGAGGCCTTCTCGATTTCGTCAAAAAGCAGGAACGAAAGCTTCAGCTTCTCCGTGTGGCTCTTGGCGAGCTCTTCCTGAGTAATCAGTGGATGGGTTTCGCGATGGCCCAGGTACCCTGGCGGCGAGCCGATCAGCTTCGCAATCTCATGAGAATGCTGGAATTCCGCGCAATCCACTTTGATCACCGAGCGCGAATCCCCAAACAGAATCTCCGCGGCCGCTTCCACGATGCGCGTCTTGCCCGACCCCGTCGGCCCCAAAAACAGCAAATTCCCTACCGGCCGGCCCGGGGAGTTCAATCCGGCACAGAAGACCTGATACAGGTCAACCAGCGCCTGCACGCCCTCTTCTTGCCCGACAATTTTCGCCCGCAACGCCCCCTGAAAGTCCCGGGTATCGTTGCTCCGGATGGTGGGATCCAATTGGTGTCGGACGGCAGCTTTCATATCATCAATCCTCAGTCATCTATCCTCAGTGCGTCCAGCTTCCCCCGAGCGCAAGCGCATCTCGGGAAGTCGCAAGCTAGGAACGTTGCATGGGGCGTGCCACTTTCCTCCCTCTCTCATTTGTGCGAAAGGCGTGCAGATTCATAGACATACCAATTTTAGGAACCTGAAAGCTGTCTCATGCCGTGAGACGCTGTTTCAATGCTGCAAAAAGTGAGAGAGCTGAAACAGTTTGTGTCAGCCGCCGTACGACGAAAAGGGGCGACGAGTGTTTACTCTGCCGCCCCTCAAATCAACCTAAATGTAAGTTTTTTAGCGCTCTGGCTTCTTGCGCGCTTGCGGAGCCGCCCCTGGGCCCGCCGCTGCCGGCACGACCCGCGGCTTCTTTCCTTCCGAAACGGCCTCGGTAGGCACGTTGGCCTTGCGGCCGTCTTTCGCTTCGGCTCCAGCGGCGACTCCCTCGTTGTCTGGTGGCTGGTTCTGCACCAGCGCGCCCTCGCCCTCGCGAACAAACGTAAGCCGAGAATGTTCCTTGTCCCAGTCGATGCAAACCAGGTCCCCCAGGTGTACTTGCTCCGTGGCTAGCAGGTTGGCCAGCGGATAAACCACATGACGCTCAATCGCTCGCTTCAGGTGCCTCGCGCCGTACCGCTGATCGGTGCCCTCAGTCAGCAAGAAATCGCGTCCGGCCGCGGTCACGCGGAACAGGAACTGCCCCTTGGCCGTCTCCAGCACGCGGTGCTGCACCTGCCCGAGTTCGATGTCCAGCACTTCTTCCAGTTGTTCGCGTCTCAGCGGGTGAAACACCACCACTTTATCCAGCCGGTTCATGAACTCCGGTGAGAACTTGCGCCGTGCCGCTTCCACCGCCGTGCGCTCGACCTTCTGGTCGAGCCCGGCTTCCGGCTTGTCGATGGGCTGTATGAAACCCATTCCCCCGTGCATCAGTTCCGTGATTTCCCCGCCTCCCAGGTTGGAAGTAAGAAAAATCACAGTTTGCGACAGGTCCACGCGGCGGTTGTCACCTAGCGTCAATGTTGCCTTGTCTAGGATTCCGAGCAGCAGTTGCCAAAGCGCATCGGAAGCCTTCTCAATTTCGTCGAACAGCAAAAACGACAGCTTCAGCTTCTCGGTATGGCTCTTGGCCAGCTCTTCCTGCGTAATTAGCGGATGTGTCTCGCGGTGCCCTAAATACCCAGGCGGTGAACCGATCAGCTTGGCGATTTCGTGGGAATGCTGGAATTCCGCGCAGTCGACCTTGATCACCGCGCGCGCATCTCCAAATAGAATCTCCGCGGCCGCTTCCACAATGCGCGTCTTGCCGGAGCCTGTGGGTCCCAGGAACAGCAGATTCCCCACCGGCCGTCCCGGTGAGTTCAAGCCGGCGCAAAATACCTGATAGAGATCGACCAGCGATTGCACGCCTTCGGCCTGGCCGACGATCTTTGCGCGCAGCGCCGTCTGAAATTCCAGCGTGTCCGTGCTGCGCTGGCTTGGATCGAGTGGCAGTATCTGTTCTCCCATGGCCGCCTCCTTAGCGCCTGCGCAAATGCGCAGACGCTACACCAAATCGACCCCGCCCGTGGTCAAACTGGGCCAGCTTGACCTGCAGCGTTGACTGTAGAAGCCGCAACTGTACCAGCAGCTCCCGCGCCACCGCGGGTGATTCAGAAATTCGGAGTATCGGCGGAAACAGGTCCGCAAGGTCCATATTCAACGCTCGCAAAGCCGCCACTAATTTCTGGACTGCCGGCGAATTTGGATCCGCCAGGTCCAGGTGACTGTTGATCTGTTCGCGCAGGGACCGCCAGTTGAGCTCCACGAACGGGTGTTTCTTGGCGACCTCGCGCACCACGCGTTCCGTGATTCGCGCCCGGTCGCCCAGTCGCGCCAGGTGCAGTTGCCGCACCTTTCCGCCGCGGCGCACGTTGTGCACCAGGTAAAAGGCGTTTCCTTTGCGGCGAACGAAAGCCATGACACTCACCCCGCGACTTCCAACCTGCCTGTAGTGTACCGTACTTCCACTACAGCCTTCAAACGTCAGTTTCACACCAACGTTCAAAATTGATTCCAAAGCGTTACTCCCGCGTCGCTCATTGGCCCTCGCGTTCCCAGCACAAACGCAAACATTCGCAGCTGGACTCGAAGATACGCGATGCGATTCAACTTCCTTCATCACTTTTCTTGCTGCGCTCCATTTGTTTTGCGCATCCATCTCTTTCACCGCGTCACCCTGCACTTACTTAGATGCATTGCCGCGCAATATGCTTCCTTTGCTCCATCGCGCGCTTCGCTGTGCCATGTCACTTTTTTGTCATTCACGGCTTCTTCCGCAATTTGGAGCTCAAGCTATCAAACCCCGTAGCCGCTGTTTTGTCGTTGCTGTGGAGCAATGCCGCCGGAATTTAGTAGGATGCCGGTGGCACAGCAAATCGGGTGGTTCAAAAAAATGTCCTGGGATCCGGTCTATCGGCTTGTGAAACAAATTCCGCGCGGCAGGGTTTTATCTTATGGGGCGTTAGCCAGAGCCCTGCGCCTGCGCGGCGGCGCACGCAGCGCCGGGCGTGCCATGGCCGCCACTCCCTCTGGAAAAGGCATTCCCTGGCATCGCGTGGTCGGCGAGTGCGGCAAAATCCTCATCCGCGAGCCCTACGCCTCCCTCCAGAAAAAACTCCTCGAATCCGAAGGCGTCAAAATCACCGAGTCCCGCGTCGACCTGAGAAATCATCTTTGGACCCCGCCTGGAAAGAGTCACCAAGGCAAGAAGCACTCTCGGGCTCCTCGCGAACACCGCAATTCCAGAAATACCAAGCGCCCATAAACGTTTCGCGCTTTCGGCAAAGCCGCGAATCTACGGTATGCTATCCGCTTGCCAGTCATGCCCGAACCCATTCTGCAGGTAGATAATCTGGTCAAGAGCTACGGCGACGTCCAAGCCGTGCGCGGCGTCAGCTTCAGCGTCGACGAGGGCGAGGTTTTCGGACTGCTCGGCCCCAACGGCGCCGGTAAGACCACCACCGTCGAAATCCTCGAGGGCTTGCGCAATCTAGACGGCGGCTCCGTGTGTGTCTGCGGCCTCGATCCACAAGTCAACTCCCGCGAACTGAAGCATGAAATCGGCGCCTCCTTGCAATCCACGTCCTTGCCTGACAAATTGCGCGTAATGGAAGCGCTCCGCCTATTCGCCGGCTTCTACAGGCGCCGCCGCGACCCCGAGGAACTGCTCAGGCGCTTTGGCCTGGAAGAAAAGCGCAACACCTACTACAGCCAGCTTTCCGGCGGACAGAAACAGCGTCTCGCCCTGGCCATGGCGCTGCTAAACGACCCGCGCGTTTTGTTTTTCGACGAGCCCACCGCTGGCCTCGACCCGCAGGTCCGCCGCGAAATCTACGACATCATTGAAGAGCTGCGCCGCGAAAAGAAAACCATCCTCATGACCACTCACTACATCGAAGAAGCCGAGCGCCTCTGCGACCGCGTGGCCATCGTCGACCACGGCAAAGTCATCGCTCTCGGTTCGCCCCGCGAGCTCAAGCAGCGCTCCGGCGGCAACACGCGCATTGAGGTCAAGCTCGCCAAGCCCGCCGCCAACGGCGCGCTGCGCAACCTGGAAGGCGTGGTCGACGCCCGCGAAGTCGACGGCACCTACGTCCTCCACACCCAGCGCCCGCCGCAAGCCATCGTTTCTCTCGTGAAGCACCTCGAAGCCGAAGGCAACCAGCTCGTCAGCCTCGAAATATTTACGCCTTCCCTTGAAGACGTCTTCATCGAAATGACCGGAAGGAGGCTACGCGATTGAGCAACTTTGCCAGCCTTACGCGCATGCGCATTCAGCTTGCTCTGCGCAACAGAATGTTTTTCTTCTTCAGCGTAGTTTTTCCGCTCGGCATGTTTTTTCTCTATGCGGGCATTTTCGCTAAAGGAATCCCGCACGTCGTGCGCTTTTTTCTTGGCCCGGTGATCGCGTTTAACGTAATGGGCAGTTTTTGGGGCCTCAGCGCGACTCTAGTGATGTTCCGCGAGCAAGGAATTTTGCGCCGCTTCCACGTTACGCCCATCACCGCCGCCGACATGCTCGCGTCCAGCGTTCTCGCCAATTGCATGCTCATGCTCCCCACGGTCTGTCTGGAACTGTTTTTCGCCTCCGCGATTTACCATGTCTCAAGCCTGGGCAATCTCGTGTCCGTCATCGTCCTCGTCGTTGTCGGCATTGTTTCGTTCGGCTCCCTTGGACTGGTGATCGCCAGCATCACCAATACCATGCAGGAAACCCAAGTCCTGAATCAGCTCATTTGGTTGCCCCTGATATTCATGTCCGGTGCCACGCTGCCAATTCCATATCTCCCGAAAGCCGCCCAGAGTGTTGCGTTGTTCTTGCCCGCTACATATTTGGTCACCGGTCTTCAAAACGCCGTTTACTCCGCCTTTCCAATTTGGAAGCTGCTGGTCCAGGTGTTCTCTCTCACGTGTTGGGCCGTTCTGACTTTTTTTCTTTCCGCGCAGCTCTTCCGCTGGGAGCCCGAGTCCAAGATTCCGCGCAAAGCCAAGCTCTGGGTCTTGGCTACGGCCCTTCCGTTTTTTCTTCTCGGCGTCTGGGAAAACAGCCACGGCCGAATTCTGATGCAAGCGCAAGCCGCTTACCGCTCGCTGGATCAGCCCGCAAAAACAGAGCAGGCGCCCAAAGCGGAGCAGCCCAAAGGCGATTCGCCATCCATGGGCGATCTTCCCAAGTCGAACAAGAACGCTCAACCGCAGCAGTAACGCCGCCGCTCGCACCGCGCCAATTTGTCTTTTACGTTCCGTTCGCTCGTACGTTCCCTCGATTGACGCCTCCCCACCTCTCCCGTATTCTGAAATTGCAACGCATCGAGGAGCGCATATGCCCATCAACAAGACCGAGAAAATCTGGCACAACGGAAAATTCATCAACTGGGACGACGCCACGCTCCACGTCCTCTCCCACGTCGTCAGCTACGCCTCCGCGGTCTTTGAAGGCATTCGCTGCTACGAAACCAAGCAAGGCCCCGCCATTTTCCGCCTCCGCGAGCACATGCAGCGCCTGATCAACTCCGCGAAAATCTATCGCATGGACTTGCCTTACGCGCTCGACGATTTCTGCGCCACCGCCACCGAACTCGTCCGCCTCAACAAGCTAAATTCCTGCTACGTCAAGCCCATCGTCCTCCGCGGCTACGGCGAAGTCGGCGTCAATCCGCTCAGCTCTCCGATCGACATCTACATGGCCTGCTGGTTCTGGGGCGCGTACCTCGGTCCGGAAGCGCTCGCAAAAGGTGTCGACGTCGGCGTCAGTTCCTGGACCCGCATCGCTCCTAACACCCTTCCCGCCATGTCCAAGGCCGCCGCTAACTACATGAACTCGCAGCTCATCCGCATGGAAGCCAGCTTCAACGGCTACACCGAAGGCGTCGCCCTCGACACCGAAGGCCACGTCAGCGAAGGCTCCGGCATGAACGTCTTCCTTGTGCACGACGGCACCCTCTACACTCCGCCGCTCGCCACCAGCATTTTGCCCGGCATCACACGCGACACCGTCGTCAAAATCGCCGAAGACCTGAAGATCCCCGTCAAGGAACGCGTCATCCCCCGCGAAATGCTCTATATCGTCGACGAGGTCTTCTTCGCCGGCACCGCCGTCGAAATCACCCCTATCCGTTCCGTCGACCACATCCAGGTCGGCAAAGGCGTCGCCGGCCCCATCACCCGCAAACTCCAGGAAGAATTTTTCGCCCTCACCAGCGGCACCAAGCCCGACCGTCACCACTGGCTAACCCCCGTAAGCGCCCCGGTAACCGCCGCAACCCGCTGACGTTCTTCCTCGTTGGGGCGCAGCCCGCCTGCGGCCTGCACCACTGCGCCCCATCTCGGCAAGGTTTCGCCGCCGCTCAGCCCTCGCTCGCCACCGACCGCGTGTCATCCTGAGCCTATCCGATAAGGATAGGCGAAGGATCTCAACGTTAACGCCACTAAAAGCTTCGCTGTAAATTCTTTCCCTCGACTCCGAAACTAACAACCACCAGCCGCCTCTCCGTATTTAATCTTCTTCCCGTCCCGCCGATTCCTCGGCTAGAATCCCGCCATGTACACCACCTTCCAAAAATTCGTCGCTGAATTCCTCGGCACCTTCGCCCTGGTTTTCTTCGGCGCCGGCTCCATCTGCGCGGACCGCTACTTGCAAACCTCCGGAGGGGGCATCGGCCTTCTCGGCATCGGGCTCGCACACGGATTGGCCATCGCCATCATGGTCTCCGCCCTCGGCCACATTTCCGGCGGCCATTTCAATCCCGCCGTCAGCATCGGCTTGTGGGTCACCAAGCGCATCGGCACCATGGAAGTTTTTCTCTATTGGGCCGCACAAATTCTCGGCGGCATCGCCGCCGCATTCGTTCTCAAGGCCTTCATTCCGGAAGAAACCTGGCGCGCCGTGGCCCTCGGCACTCCAGAACTCGTCCGCGATTTTTCCCGCCTCTCCGCCATGATCCTCGAAGCCGTCGCCACTTTCTTTTTGGTGTTCGTCGTCTTCGCCACTGCGGTTGACGAGCGCGGCGCCTTCCGCTCGATCGCCGGCTTTGGCATCGGCCTCACCATCACCCTCGGCTTCCTCGTGATCGGCCCCTTCACCGGCGCCGCCCTGAATCCCGCCCGCGCCTTTGGCCCCGCCCTCGCCTCCAACCACTGGACCAACCAGGGCGTTTACTGGATCGGCCCCCTAGCCGGCGGCTTCCTCGCCGGCCTCCTCTACGACTCCCTTTACCTAAAAAAGCCCGTCTAACGCACTCCCGCTCTTCTCTGTGCCCTCCGTGCACTCTGTGGTGAACGCCTTTCGCTTTTCGTCTACTTTCTGCCAGTAACTACCGCGCAACTCTAATTCTCGCTTTCCTTGTCCGCCCCACCCGCCAATGCTAACGTCGAAAATCATGTCACTGAGCATCGACGATCTCCTACGCCGCGCGGTCGAAAACAAAGCCTCTGACTTGCACCTCAAAGTCGGCAATCACCCCTATCTCCGCGTCGACGGCCTTCTGAACGCCGTCACCGATGTCCCCCGCGTCACTCCCGAAGAGATGCTTTCCATGGCCTTCAGCATGATGACCAACCGCCAGAAGCAAAAGTTTAAGGAAACCGCCGAGCTCGACATGGCCTACGGTGTCGCCGGCCTCGGCCGCTTCCGCGTCAACGTTTTCCAGCAGCGCGGGAACGTCGGCATGGTGCTGCGCGTCATCCCCACGAAAATTCGCACCACCGACGAGCTCAATCTTCCCGCCGTCGTCAATCGCATTTGCGAAGAGCAGCGCGGCCTCGTTCTCGTCACCGGCACCACGGGTTCCGGTAAGTCCACCACGCTCGCCGCCATGGTTGACCGCATCAACGCCAATCGCGCCGATCACCTCATCACCATCGAAGACCCCATCGAGTTCCTGCACCGCGACAAGCGCAGCTTCATCAACCAGCGCGAAGTCGAAGTCGACACCGCGAACTTCTCCACCGCCTTGCGCGCCGCCCTCCGTCAGGATCCCGACGTCATTCTCGTCGGCGAAATGCGCGACCTCGAAACCATTTCCACTGCGCTGCTCGCCGCCGAAACCGGCCACCTGGTTTTCTCCACCTTGCACACCCTCGACGCCACGGAAACCATTCAGCGCATCATCGCCGTCTTTCCGCCGCCCGAGCAAAAGCAAATTCGCTTGCAGCTTGCCGCCACACTCAAGGCCGTCATCTCTCAGCGCCTGGTCCGTCGCGCCGACGACAAAGGCCGCGTGCCCGCTTGCGAAGTCATGGTCAGTACCGGGTACATCCGCGATTGCATCATCAATCCGGACAAGACGCGCCTCATTCACGACGCCATCGCCGCCGGCACCAGCCAATACGGCATGCAGACCTTCGACCAATCGCTTTTCGATCTCTACACCAAGCAGCTCATCACCCTCGACGAAGCCCTCGCGCGCTCCTCCAACCCCGACGAATTCAAGCTGCGCATCCAGGGCATCCGCTCCGCCTCCGACTCCGCTCGCGAAGAGATGGAGCGCCAAATGGCCGACTTCGACCGCTTCGCCCGCAAATAGTAGCCTTTGCGGCTTGACGTGCCTTCTTCCGGTTCGATTTTGAAAACAGTCCATATTCGAGATGCCATCCGTGATTTTGGTCCGTTCTACAAAGGACCGGGACGGTGGCTCCTCATAGGGATTTGGGCCCTTTGCATCCCCGCTGCACTGTCACTTGCATACGCATCGGTTCTCTATCTCGTGTCCGGAGTCGCAAGCCTACTTTCGTCGACTTGGATTACGATAGGGGATTCTTTTCTACTGCCCTTGGCGTTCCTTTGGTGGTTTGCCATTCCCTGCGCCTGTGTGGCGACGGTTGCGCCGACTCTTCCTTTTGCGTTGAAACCGATGCCCAACAAAGCGATGTGGGGCGGCTTGATAGCTGTCGCAGCCAATTGGATTGCGTTTATCTTGACCTTATTGGTGGCGGCTAGACTCAGGTTTTGAACCAGCTTCCATTTTCTCTGTGCCCTCTGCGCCTCTGTGGCTAAATTCCTGTTGCTTTTCCTTCTCGCTCGCCACTAGCCACTCGCCACTTCTTCTTCTATGCTTCCCTCATGTTCAAGCCCCGCACCATTGACTCCGAACCCGCCCTCTACGACGCCGCTGTCAAAATCCTGATGCGCCGCGCCCACTCCGTCTCCGAAATGAAAAAAGCCCTCATCCGCCGCACCGCCGACGAAGACCTCATCCAAAAAGTCATCGCTCGCCTAAAGCAAAACGGCTTGATCGACGACGCCCGCTACGCAAAACAATTCGCCCGCCAGCGCACCGAAATCCGCCACCAAGGCAAATACCGTGTAGCTCGCGAACTCCGCGCGCGGGGCGTCCCCGATCAGCACATCGAGACCGCGGTGCAAGAAGCCGCCGCCAACTCCGACGAAGCAGCCATGGTCCGCCAACGCATCCACCGCAAACTGCGGCTCTTTCGCGGCGAAATCGACGACAAGAAAATCGCCTCCCTCTACCGCACGCTACTCCGCGCCGGCTTCTCCTCCGACACCATCCGCCGCGAACTAAAGCGCGCTACCCGTGAAGATTTGCCGGAAATTGAGTCGCCAGACGAGACCACGTAGGGGCGCAGCATGCTGCGCCCCATCTCGGCAAGGTGTAATGAGGCATCCAGTTGTGGCGCACGATTCAGTTTTATCCTGCGGTAAGGGCGCGTCTCAGCCGCGGCCCCGACCGCTATCCTCTTGAATTAACTACATTTATAATTTCTTGACAAGGATATCCCCCGCCTGCTATACTTTATCCATTCAAAGCCGCGTCCAAATAGCCGTATTTCGCCTGCACGCGCATTCCATGCCTGAGCCAGCAACTCTCTTAGAATGAACAGATCCAAAATTCCGCCCGCGAACTCCGTTGTAATGAACAGATCCGAAAAACCGGCGGGAGGGGGCCGGTCAGCAAGCACTTCTTTGCCTCACTGCTCCCTTTCTGCTATCGTCCTCACTTGCAAGGGGGATTTTATGTCCGTTAACAAAGTCATCCTCGTCGGCCGCCTCGGCCGCGATCCCGAAACCCGCTACACCGGTGGGGGCCAGGCCGTCGCCAATTTTTCTGTCGCCACCGATGAGACCTACAAAGATCGTAACGGCGAGCGCCAGAAGCGCACCGAGTGGCACCGCATCACCGTTTGGGGCAAGCAAGCCGAAATCGCTCAACAATACCTAAAGAAAGGCTCGCTGGTTTTCATTGAGGGCCGCATCCAGTCCCGCGAGTGGCAGGACAAGGAAGGTCAGAAACGCACCAGCTACGACATCATCGCCAATAATTTCCGTATGCTTGGCGGACGCGCTGACAGCGCCGCAGCCGGCGCCAGCGCAGGAGCCGTGGGTGGAGGCGCCCCCCGCGGCGGCGATGACTTCGACGCCGGCGGCAGCGCCGGCCACGACGAACCCGCCGCCCCCAGCTCCGGCCCCGAAATCTCGGACGAGGACATCCCGTTCTAAGAGACACCTGAAACAGAGGGTGTCATCCTGAGGGCATCCGACTTGTCCTGAGCGCCGTTTGCGAAGGATGAGGATGCCTGAAGGATCTCAGCGTAAAAAACAACACAAAGCTTCTTCCAGTCATGACCGTTAACCGCCAACTCGTTCTTCGCTCTCGCCCGCAAGGGCTGCTCGCACCCGGCGATCTGCAGCTCGCGGAAGCGCCGCTGCCCTCCATCACCGACGGCCAGGCGCTGGCTCGCGTGAAATATCTTTCCATCGATCCCACCATGCGGGTCTGGATGGCTATCGACAGCTATCTGCCCGCCGTGGCTATCGGCGAAGTCATGCGCGCCTTCGGTTTCGCGGAAGTAGTGGAATCGCGCCACAAAGATTTCAAAAAGGGCGACAAAGTCGTCGGGCTAACCTGCCTGCAGGATTATTGCGTCATCGACGCCGCCGATAAGCGCGGCAGCTTCCAGAAGATTCCCCCAGTTCCCTTCCTTTCGGACACCGCATTCCTGGGCGTGCTGGGCGTTACCGGAATCACCGCATACTTCGGCATGACGGAGATCGCCAAGCCGCAGAAAGGCGAGACGCTGGTGGTTTCCGCGGCGGCCGGAGCCACCGGCAGCATCGCTGGACAAATCGGCAAAATCCACGGATGCCGCGTGGTGGGCATCGCCGGAGGCCCCGAAAAATGCAAATGGCTCACCGAAGGTCTCGGGTTCGATGCCGCGGTCGACTACAAACAACCGGACTGGAAAGAGAAATTAGCCGCAGCCACGCCCAAAGGCATCGACATCGATTATGAAAATGTCGGCGGCGAAATCATGCACGCCGTGATAGATCGCATGAATCTCCACGGCCGCATCGTCCTGTGCGGGCTCATCTCCGGCTACACCAAAGGAGAGCCCGCCCTCGAAAGCTTCGGCATGGTCCTGGTCAAGCGCCTACGTGTGGAAGGATTCCTCATCATCGACTATATCAACCGCTATATGGAAGCGGCGACGCAGCTAGGCAAATGGAAAATGTTCGGCAAACTCAAGGATCGCGAAACCATCGTGGAAGGTTTGGAGAAAGCCCCCGGCGCCATCAACATGCTCTTCACCGGCGGCAACATCGGCAAGCTGATCGTAAAGGTGTAGTCCCTGAACGGCTGAAACCGAACTAGCGCGGACGAGGTTGCGGCCCGTTGCGTTTGTGTTGCTCGTCCATCTGCTTCAGAAATTCTTCAAACTTCGGCAACTGCTCGGGAGTAAGAATGGCTCGGACCTGCGCCCGCCCCTTCTGGCGCACGGCGTCAATCTGCGCCTCAAGCTGCGCATCGATCTGATCGTGAATGGCTTTGGTTTCCGCATGGCGCTGCTGCAGGATGGCATCGAGCTGCTGCGCTTGCTGCGGTGTGAGCGACAGGTCCTTGGTAAGCTGTTGCACCCTCTGGGCACGCCGCTCAGGTTCGCTGAGCGGAGGATTGGCAGCGCTCACCGGGCGATGCGCGAACAAATACCCAAGGACACCACCCAGCGCCGCGCCCAGGAGAAACACCGCGCCCACCCATAGGGCCGCCTTGCGCGTCGCGCCCGTTTCGCTCATCGCGCTTTCTCCAGCGGCAGCACAACGTCTTCCTGGGGAGCGGAGGGTTGCGGGGAGTCAAACAACGTCTCCGCGCTCTCGTTGCCGTATCTCGGTGTGGATTTCGGTAGCTGATACAGCAAGGTGCTGGCCAGCAGCAAGGCCAGTGCCGAAAGCCAGGTCAGGCGCGCGGCCAGCCGGGGTACCGCAGCCCAAGCCTCGAGAGACTCCCGTAGCTCGGATTCCCGCGCGGCGATCGCCGCCATTACGCGAGGCGCAAACCATGGCCCGGACGATGTCGCACGTGCAGGCACATTTCGGAGAACAATACGGCTCGTGGAAATATCGGCGGAGGCTTTCTGGCATGCAGGGCACCACGCCAGGTGTTCTTGCTGCGTCGATGAGAGCGCCGCCACGTCCGCCACATTTTCTAGTGCGTCGCGCAGGCGGCTACACTCTCCCTGATTCTTTCTCATTCTTAGCAGGTTCCACATACCCGCCTCCTCACAGCCTTGCGAAATTCGTACCGAGGCCACCCAGGGGTGGCTGGCCGGGATGAAGCCCGGCCCCTACAATTCACCAAAATTCACTACGGTGTTCAGCCAAACTCTCATGTTCCAATCTGAAACACTCTCGAACTCTATCCGCCTCCGTCCTTGCGCTTGCGCACCTGCTTTACGATACGGCGCCGGGCACGGAACAGGCGTACTTTTACGGTATTCGCGTTCAGGTCCAGAATTTCAGCAATTTCCTCGATGGCAAATCCTTCTACCTCCTTCAAGATCAGCATCATACGGTCGCGTTCATCCAAGCCTTGCAGCAGATTCTCCACTTGCTGCTGGGCTTGGAGTTTGTCAGAAACATCCTGGGCGCCGCTATCCAGACGTTCGGCAGCGCTGAATTGCTGGACCTGCTCTTCGCTGAGGTCCGATTCATACAAAAGCGGCCTAACCTTTTTCTTTCTTAGCAGATCCCAGCACTCGTTCACCGTAATTTTGTAGAGCCAAGTGCTGAAGGCGGCGCGCTGGTCGAAGCGTTTCAGCGAGAAATAAGCCTTGACGAAGACCTGCTGCGCGATGTCCTCCACGTCCTCGCGGCGGCGGAGGATGCCGCCCGCCACGGCAAAAACACGATGCTGATGGCGGCGCACCAATTCTTCGAACGCCTCCTTGTCCCCGGCCTGGGCACGCCATACCAGCTCCCGGTCGTCCGGCCTGCCCGGCGCCTTGGCGGCCGCAGGTTTGAAAGCTGCCGCGGTGGCGGTGGCCATGGGCTCTGCTTTTGGGACGCGTGGCATGGGTTCCAGGTTACGCCTTTTTAGGGTTGGGTTCCCGGGGCCGCACCATCTGTTTCATTTTCAGGAACCCTAACTTTGTACTTGCAGACCCCTTAACTACATGCAATAATACCTGCATGATTATTGGTGACCGCCTCCGCGCACTGCGTGAGGAAAAGAAACTCTCCCAGGGCGATATCGAAAAGCGTACGGGTCTGCTTCGTTGCTATATTTCCAGAGTCGAAAATGGCCACACAGTACCGGCCATTGAAACCCTGGAGAAGATGGCCCGCGCTCTCGAATGCCCACTCTATCAACTCTTCTACGACGGCGAAGAGCCGCCCGTACTGCCGAACTTGCCCAAGCGAAAGTCTTCGGACGACATCGCCTGGGGCACCAGCGGCAAAGAGGCGCGCTTTCTCAACAAGCTTCGCAGATTGTTGGGCAAAGCCGACGAAGAAGACCGCAAGCTCATTCTATACATGGCCCAGAAAATGGCCAACCGCTAGTTCCGGGAAACCTTCACTTCCTGGAGTTTACGGCTAGAATGACGCGATCTCAGGACGGGCCGCGCAATTCCCCCGCTAAGCGCGGTCTAATTTTGGGACTGCGCATAATTATATCCACAAGGCGCCTCCCTCCCCTTTTTCTTCCTCTTACCATTTCCCGGCAAAAGACCTCTAAGTTCCTTATTCCCATTCGATAGTGCCCGGCGGTTTCGAGGTTATGTCATAGACGACGCGCGTGACACCGGGAACTTCGTTAACGATGCGGGTGGAGATTCGTTCTAGAATATCACCGGGGAGACGCACCCAGTCCGCGGTCATGGCGTCTTCTGATTCGACTACACGCACCGCGATGGTGAGACCGTAGGTGCGGTAATCGCCCATCACCCCGACGCTGCGCACGGGGAGCAGAACCGCGAAAGCTTGCCAGACTTTCTCGTAGAGGCCAGCGCGGCGGACTTCATCGACCACGATAGCATCTGCTTCCCGGAGTATTACCAAACTTTCAGCCGTCACCTCGCCAAGTAGCCGCACGGCTAAACCTGGCCCGGGAAACGGGTGTTTCACCAAAAGCTCGCTTGGCAGGCCCAGATCCCTGCCGATGCGGCGAACTTCGTCCTTAAATAAATCGCGAAGGGGTTCAATGAGGGCGAAGGGCATTTTCTCCGGCAGGCCGCCCACATTGTGGTGCGTCTTGATGGTCGCGGAGGGACCTTTCACAGAGACAGATTCAATGACGTCTGGATAGAGGGTTCCCTGCACCAAATAGGCGATTTCCCCGTGCGCTTCATTTTTTTGCAACTCCAAGGCTTTGTCCGCGAAGACGGAAATGAATTCCGCGCCGATAATTTTGCGTTTGCGCTCGGGATCGGCAACACCCTTGAGCTGCGCGAGGAAACGATCCGAAGCATCCACACCGATGACGCGCAGGCCGAGACGGTCGCGCAGCATTTCGAGCGTGTGCTCGAATTCGTTTTTGCGCAGCAGGCCGGTGTTGACAAAGATGTTGGTGAGGCGGTCGCCGATGGCGCGATGCACGAGCACCGCGGCAACGGTGGAATCGACACCGCCGCTGAGGGCGCAGATGACGCGGCTGTTCCCTACCTTCGTTCGAATGGCTTCGGTGGTTTTCTCGATGAAAGCGGCGCCACTCCACTTTTTTTCCGATTTGCAGACGCGGAAGAGAAAATTGCGGAGAATTTCCGTGCCGCGATCGGTGTGGCGGACTTCGGGATGAAACTCGACGGCATAAATTTTGCGCTGCGGATCTTCGACAGCGGCGACGGCGTTTTGCGTGCGGCCCACGGCGCGAAAGCCGGGAGGCAGCCCGACGACGTGGTCGCCGTGGCTGTTCCAGATGCGCAGCGAGTTGGGAAACTCCGCGAAGAGTTCGGATTGGTGATCGGCGCTATCGATATTCAAAACCGCACTGCCATATTCACGGCGGGCCGCCGGCTCGACTTTTCCGCCGAGGTGATAGGTGAGCCACTGCATGCCGTAGCAGATGCCGAGCACGGGGATGCCGAGGGAAAGAACAGCGGGGTCGCATTTGGGAGCTTGCGGGTCGTAGACCGAGCTGGGCCCGCCGGATAGCACGATGCCCGTGGGTTCGAGCTTGAGGATTTCGTCAAGCGTGGTGGTGCACGGGAGAACGGAGGAGAAGACCTGCTGTTCGCGAATGCGGCGGGCGATGAGTTGTGTGTATTGGCCGCCGAAATCGAGAACGACTACTCCGCCGCGCTCGGAGTTGGGGCGTTCGTGGTGTTGTTGCATTTGGACTCCGCTCGACATTGTCCCCCTTTTTTTATCGATCAAAGCGGTCCCGACCTAGCGCAAACAAAAAACTTTCTTCCGCCGCTGCATCTTTGCCAACCCGCTCGGCCCGATTCAACTGTCATGAGCTTTTTTCGCGAGTATGACAACATCATTGTCTAGGGCACCGCCCATCTCACTGAGCAACTGGATTGTTTCAGCCGACAGATACAGCCCGCTAGGTTCCTCTCCTTCCTCGTATTGCGTCACTACTTCCAAGTAGATATCAGCCTCGGGGCCTTCGTGCTTGATTATGGGAAAGATCGGCCTATGAGCGAGCAAGAGCGCTTTTAAGCCATCGTCAGGGTTGTCGGCATCGATCGGAACTCGTGAAGTCTCCCAGTTCCACCACATTTCCTCGCCGAGCACGCCTCTTTTGGCCTTTAGCTGCTTAATATTTGCATTGGAAAGACTCGTCTCCTTTTCAATCTATCGAATTGTGTCTTCATCGCTGAGGATTCGAAGATACGCTTGAATGCGCATGGTCTCCTCTTTCCGTCAGCCCACTGATTACGCGACGACCAGGTTCACGAGTTTATCTGGCACAACAATTTGCTTTACTACCCGCTTGCCGTTTATGTGTTGCGCTACGGCGGGCTCGGCTAGAGCTTTCGGAATGAGATCGGCTTCCCCGAGGCCGGCGGCTACTCTCAGTCTGGCGCGGACGCGACCATTGACTTGCACCACGATTTCGACTTCTTCGTCGCGCGCCAGTTCGGGATCGAAAGCGGGCCAGCTCGTGTTCGATAGGCCTTCGGTGTGGCCTAGCATCTCCCACAATTCTTCGGCGAGGTGCGGCGTCATAGGAGCGAGCATTAGCGTGAGCATTTCCAGGACATGCTTGGCGATTTCAGGCCGCACGCCCTGCTCGAGCGGGGCGTGACTTTCATTGTAGAAATCCATGATCAGCGCTATGGCGGAGTTGAAGTGCCAGCGCGACTCGAAATCTTGCGTGACACGGCGCAGGGCCTGGTGCGTCCTGCGCAGCAGCGCTTTCTCCTGCTCGGTGGCGCCAGCGGGATCGATAAAGCTCTTTACTCCGCGCAATGCCATGGCATGGCGATCGACGAGGCGGTAGATCTTGTTCAGAAAGCGCCAGGAGCCCTCAATGCTTTCTTCGCTCCATTCGAGGTCCCTCTCGGGTTGGGTGGCGAAAAGCGTATACAGCCGGCCAACGTCGGCGCCGTACTGTTCGGCCATCTCCAGCGCGCCAACGACGTTGCCGTGTGACTTTGACATTGCTCTCCCGTCTTTGAGGACCATGCCTTGGGCGAAGAGACGGGCAATAGGTTCGGCGTGTTGGATGAGTCCAAGATCGCGCATGACCTTGCACCAAAAGCGCGAATAGAGCAGGTGAAGGATGGCGTGCTCGATGCCGCCGATGTACTGATCGATTGGAAACCAGTAGGCAACCTTGGCGGAATCGTAGGGAGCTCTATCGTTGTGCGGGTCGCAGTAACGATAGAAATACCAGGAAGAGTCGACGAAGGTGTCCATGGTATCGGTTTCGCGGCGCGCGAGACCGCCACATTTAGGGCACGTGGTGTTCACAAATTCGGGAGTGGAAGCGAGCGGCGATCCGCCTTCGCCGGTGAGCGGGACATTGTCCGGAAGGACTACAGGGAGATCCTTGTCCGGGACGGGCACAATTCCATCGTTGGGGCAGTAGACTACCGGGATGGGGGTGCCCCAGTAACGTTGACGGGAAATGCCCCAGTCTCGCAGGCGAAAGATGGTTTCGCGCTGGCCAAAACCTTTGGCTTGCGCATGCGCGGACATGGCGAGGATAGCTTCGTCGACGGAAAGTCCAGTGTAGGGGCCGGAGTTCACCAGCTTGCCGCGCTGATGCTCATCGAACGCCGCGGTCATTTTCTCGGGAGCGAGCGGCTCGCCATCGACTGGCTGCACGACAACAAGAATGGGCAGGCCGTACTTGCGGCAGAACTCGAAGTCGCGCTGATCGTGCGCGGGAACGGCCATAATCGCGCCAGTTCCATATTCCATCAGGACAAAGTTCCCTACCCAGATGGGAAGTTTTTCACCGTTGAAAGGATTGGTGGCGTGGCGGCCGGTGAAGAAGCCTTCCTTCTCGGCCGTGGCCAGGTCTTCGGCTTTTACGGAGGCTTGGCGCATGCGAGCAAGCTTGGCTTCCACGTCTTTTTGCTGCGGCGATCCGGCGATCAGTTTCTGCACCAACGGATGCGCCGGCGCGAGGATGATTGCGCTGGCGCCGTAGATGGTGTCGATGCGCGTGGTGAAGACTTCAATGGGTTCGACGCCGGCAACATCGGCGACAACAAATTTCACGCGCGCGCCGATGGATTTGCCGATCCAGTTGCGCTGCATGGTGATGACGCGTTCGGGCCAGCCGCCTTCGAGCTGTTTTAGATCATCGAGGAGTTGCTCGGCGTAGTGGGTGGTCTTGAGAAACCACTGCTCGATTTCGCGGGATTCGACGAGGGTGTCTTCATGGCGCCAGCAATAGCCGCCGTTGACGACTTGCTCGTTGGCCAGCACCGTGCAGCATTTGGGACACCAGTTGACGCGGCTTTTTTTACGGTAAGCGAGGCCGCGCTCGAGCATGCGCAGGAAGAACCACTGGTTCCAGCGATAGTATTCGGGCTCGCAGGTGGAGATTTCGCGGCGCCAGTCGTAGCTGAAGCCGAAGCGGCGCAGGACGCGCTGGAATTCAGCGATGTTGTTGTTGGTCCACGTGCGGGGATGCGTCTTGTTCTGGATGGCAGCGTTTTCGGCGGGCAAGCCGAAGGCATCCCAGCCCATGGGATGGAGCACGTTGAAGCCGCGCATGCGCTTTACGCGGGCCACCACGTCGCCAATGGTGTAATTGCGCATGTGGCCCATGTGCAGCGTGCCGGACGGGTACGGCAGCATCTCCAGCGCGTAATACTTGAGCTTGGCGGGATCTGCTTCCGTCTCGAAGACGCGCGCTTCGGCCCAGCGCTTTTGCCATTTGGCTTCGATTTGTTGTGGGTTGTATTCAGCCACGCCGAGCTAATCCCTTCTGCGTTTTTTTTGGCTGCGCGGGCGATTTCTTTGCTGGCCTCGCAAGGCGCCCGCGACGGTCCGCGGCCGCTACATTTGCACGCATCTTACGGCTTGCGGCCTGGCTCGATTTTACCTGCTTCGCGACCTTCTTTTTTGCGGCGGCGGTCAGCATGGAGAAGCCTTTTGTGGCTTCGGGGGCTTGGTCTTTCAGGCCAGCGAATTCCCAGAGGGCGGCGACGCTGCGGCGGTCGTCGCCGGGGTCGTCGATCGGCGTTTCGGCGAGGAACGCGCGGCCGGGTAGGCCTTCGGGTGCGACGGCGCTGAGACGCGGATGGGTCAGGAAGCGGCGAAACGCTACAGCGCCGATTTTGCCTTTGCCAACGTCGATCGGCGTTTCGGCGAGGAACGCGCGGCCGGGTAGGCCTTCGGGTGCGACGGCGCTGAGACGCGGATGGGTCAGGAAGCGGCGAAACGCTACAGCGCCGATTTTGCCTTTGCCAATGTGTTCGTGGCGGTCCACACGACCGCCGAGCGGAATCTTGGAGTCGTTGACATGGAAGACCGGGACTCGCTCGAGACCGATCACGCGGTCGATGAGTTCGAGCGTGGAGGCGAGGCCGGTTTCGCTTTTGATGTCGTAGCCCGCGGCGAACAGATGCGCGGTGTCGAGGCACGCGCCGACTTGCTGGCTCTGCAGCGGGTTCAACATTTCGCCGAGTTCTTCCAGGCGCGCGCCGAGCGCGGTGCCCATGCCGGCCGTGTTTTCGAGCAGAATGCGCAGCGAAGTTGCCGGCAGATTCTTTGCCGCTTGTTTCACCGATTCTATGGCGAGGCGTACGGCTTGGTCGGGTTTGCACTCGCCGCAGGTGCCCGGATGCACGACGACGAACTCCGCGCCGAGCGCGATACCACGGACGAGCTCGTCGTGAAAGGCTTGGATGGAGCGGGTACGGAGCATGGGCTGCTGCGCGGCGAGATTGATCAGATAGTTGGCGTGGATGACCAGCGGGCCGAGGCCGAGCTCCTGGCGGCGAGCGCGGAAAGCCGCGGCGTCGACCTCCGGAATGCGCGACGGACCGCCGGCCCACATGCGCGGGCTGGCGGAAAAAATCTGCAGGGCGTTGCAGCCGAGCTTGTGCGCGGAGTCGAGCGCGTTGCTATATCCGCCGGAAATGGAGGTGTGGATGCCGATGCGCAAGCTGCCGTCCATCCATGTGGGCGGCGCGGGTTCGGGCTCAGGTTCGGGGCGATATTCGTCTTCCGGATCGAATTCGATGACGCGAGTGAGGGGCTGTTCAGGCATTCCCAATGAGAAATTCTGCTCCGTATTAAACTCACTATTCTAGCACAGGCTGCCAGGGCCGCGTGTTTGCCCATTTCGAGCGAAAAGGCCTCAGGCCCAAAAGACGGGCCTGAGCTACAGGCTCTCGCGCTGACTTCGATAACGGGACCGGCACTGTAAAAGCGGCGGCAAGACCGCCGCACTCCAAAATTTGCGGCGCTGCTTCGGGTGGCTTAGACTACAAGTTTGCGGAATCGGATTGGGAGCAACTGATGCTGGTGGTGATGCAGTCGCATGCTTCAGAGGAGCAGGTGCGCGCGGTGTGCCAGCGCATCGAGAGCCTGGGGCTGAAGGCGCAT
>WNFC01001143.1_pt1 | contig 30130 bp, 23 predicted proteins | sample 5400541 | NCBI WGS metagenome assembly WNFC01 (sample SAMN13153342, study PRJNA577476) | soil metagenome | isolation source: 120 cm saprolite under Douglas fir tree site 2 hole 2 replicate 1 | place: USA:California | collected 2015-04-18
CCGCGTTGCGAAGTCTCGATCTCAATGCGACGACGGAGCGAACGATTCTCGCGCCGCAGCTGAATGGTTTCGAAAGCGTTCTTGACCACCAGGCGGAGATCGTCCAGCTCGAAAGGTTTTGAGAGATAGTCGTAGGCGCCGCCCTTGACCGCCGAGACCGCGACGCGCTCAGAGCCGTGTGCCGTGATGATAATCACCAGCGGCGAGTGGGACGGATCGCTCTGTAACTCTTTCAGAAAATCCAGCCCGCTGATGCCGGGCAGATTCACGTCGAGCAAAAGCAGATCAAACTTCGAATCGCTCGTCAGGGCGCGCGCTTTCTCCGCGCTGTCAGCCTCTGCAATCTCGCAACCAAACGCCTCCAGGGCGCGGCGCATGCCATAGCGCGCGGCTTCTTCATCATCGACAATCAACAGACGCAAGCTCTTGGTTTCCATCTTGAACTCCCCAGAGTTTAATACTTTTCCGGGCGTTTTGCTTGCGCGTTGCGTGCCAAAGCCGTCGGTTGTTTTGGAGTGCGCTGACTTGTCAGCGCTTTGGACCGCGGCGACTAGTCGCCGCGATGCTCGTGCCTTCCCGTCGGGTGGCCGCGACAAGTCGCGGCCTATGAAAGCGGTAACAAGTTACCGCACTCCATATTTCGCGCTCTATTTTGGAGTGCGCTGACTACCGTCTGCGGCTTTGTACCGGCAGACGCAATTCAAATCGCGCGCCCTTGCCGTTGCGCGATGGTGCCAGCCGCGCCGTGCCGCCCGCTTCTTCCATGCGTTTGCGCACAATCGCGAGGCCGAGGCCGGTGCCGCGTCGTCTGGTCGTAAAAAATGGTTCCCAGATTCGTGCTTGTAACTCAGCCGCGATTCCTGGCCCACTGTCGCTAACGGCGAAGTGAATCCCATCGCCATCACAAAATGATTCGATGGTGACGCGGCCGCCAGCCGACGTGGCCTGCAGAGCATTCAGCAAAAGGTTTGACAGCGCGTCTCGCACCGCCGCAGTCTGAACTCCGTCCAAAGCGGCATCGCCCACTGCCGAGGATTGCAGCACGATCTTGCGTTCGTCGGCGTCGGCGCGAAACAGTCCGGCCACGCTTCGCAATAACTCGTCAGCGCGGCAAGGCACAGATGCCGGCGGCGCTTTGCTCGCAAAGCTAAGCAACTGGGTAACGCTGTTGCTCAGACGATCAGTCTCGCCGACGATCAAGCTGAGGTCGCGCGCGTGTTGCGTCTTCAATCCCTCGTCCTCGCTCATCACTTGTGCAATCGACTTAATCGCCGAGAGCGGGTTCTTCACTTCATGCGCGACGGTCGCGGCCATCTGACCCAGCGCGGCCAACCGCTCCCCTTCCGCCAGGCGGCGTTCGAGCTGGACGTTCGCGTTAGCCAGCCGGCAGTCTTCCACCGCAATCGCAACCTGGCCGGCAAGCACTTCAAGCACCGCCCGCACGTCATTCGTCAGGGCGTTCGCCGCTGCTTCGACCAGCATCAGCCCCTCGTTCCGATCCTCGCGGCGCAACGCGTAAGCCACGTTGTATCCATGCTCGCGCAATTCCGGGGCGTCTTCGACAAACGCAAGGTCTTCCGCCCCGGTTTGCCGCCAGAGGTCTTCGATCCAGACTGAGTCTTCCTGTATTTCATGCTCGTCGTCAGAGCGCAGAACAATCTTCACGCGACGCAAAGAAAGTGCGTTCGCGGTTTCAGTCTCGATGAATCCAAGCAGCTCCGGAAGTTGCCGGTAATTTCCCGCCTGAGCGCCGATGCGCGCGACCACCTCGCGATAGAGCGCAGTTTCGCGTTCGAACAACGCGCGAAAACTACGGTCGAGCCAGCCGCGCAAAGGCGCCGCGGCGAGCGTTAGCGCCAGAATCAGAATCGCTTCGACAACTCCGGCTCTCAGGCCAAAACGCGAACTGGTCCATTCGCCGACGCGGCGAATACCGTAGAGATAAACGGCCAGCACGACCGCCGCAAACGTGGCGACGATCAAACTCTCTTTGATGATCAGCTCGAGATAGCGGTACCGGTAGATGTAATAGGCGAGCAACGCCGACGGCAAGAGCGATCCGAGATTCGCGAAGGTATTGAGATAAAGACCGGCCGTCGTCCCACGACCGAGCCCAAGCCCCAGAGCAGCCATCACCAGGATCGCGATGCCTATGAACGAAACGGCCAGCGTTTGCAGATTACGGCGTTCGGCCGGCGACACCGGTCCGCGCGCGACGCGTAGCTCGGTGATGGCCACCACAGCGAGCGAGTAAGCGATCCAAACCGCGAATGGCAGGACAAAGCTCGACAGCTTCGTCAGCATTGGCTGGTAAGGACCCATCCAGATTCGCCACAGACCGGGAACCAGGAACAGACACGGAATATATGAAAGGTAAACCCGGACGCGCTCAGCACGAGTCAGCGGGCGCTTGTGCGCGCGAGCCCAGAGGTGAAGATGAACGTGCAGCAGGAGTGAGTAACAAACGGTGATGCTGATGACGGCAACTGAATCTGCGGCTCGCAGGACGTTGGCCCATTGCGCGACGTCGAGCCCAAGGAGTCCGCGCAAGGTAATCACCAGATTGCTGCCGTGCCATCCCGCCATGCACGCCGCCAGGCCCAGGAGCATGCCGTGAACGCTCTTCAGGCTGAGCCGCTGCTTGAACAGCAGATAGCCCATGCCGAGCGGCAACACGGCGCCGAGGCTGTACCCGATGAGTTGGAGAGCTTCGAGAAGGGACACGGTGTACGACAAACCGCGAAGCGGTTGAATTCAATAGCCGTGGGCAACGCCCACGGATCATTCGCGAGGAGCCCGACCCTGAAAGGGTCGAACAATTTCGCGTGGCATCGATTCGACCCCTTGCAGGGTCGCGATTCTCTTTCTGACTCCACCGGTGGCGTTGCCACCGGCTATTGAATTCGTCCGCTGCGCGGCCAAAGACCTACTGCCCCGATGGAGTCAACGTCATGCCCGTAGCTTGAATGCGCGTGACGTCGACCCCGGCGGCAGCGAGACGTTCAGACAAAACGCGCGCGCGATCCTGGGTAAGCTGTTGCAGCGTGCTTTCGTTGCCTACGTTATCGGTGAACGCCTCGATTGAGATTTGATAATCGGGATTGTTGGCTAGCAGCGCGCCGATTTGATCAAGCTTCGCCGCCGAGGCGGCGACCAGATTGCTGGATCTCGGATTCGCCCACAGCGATTCAGCCAGCACCAGCGTCATGCCGCGGTTACTGTCTCGCACCGTGACGAATTTAGTTAGCGCCAGCTTTAGATTTTCGAAAGCCGCGCGTTGATCGGCCGCGCGTTTCTCAGAGCTGCGCCGCGTATCCTCAGCTTGTTTCTCGCCCTCCAGACGCGCCAATCTGACCTTCGCGTCTTCGGATTCAGCCCTTACGGCTTGCATCTCTTCATGCAGCCGCGCGATTTCGGTGCGCGCGTCGCGCAGTTTCTCGTTAGCATTCAACGCATCGCGTTCGGCCAGATCGCGGGCGTGCCGTTCGTTATCCAGCTCTGATTTCAAGCGGGAGATTTCCTGATTGGCGGTGGCGGTCGACTCTTCGGCGCTGCGCACGGCGAGATCACGGCGCTCGAGTTCTTCGCGGCGTTCACGGGAACTGCGCCGCGCCAGCGCCATGTCTTCCGCTTTCGCGCCGCTGCTAATCGCAGTGCGAGCGAGAATGTCGATCTCGCGTTCGGGCTGGCGCATGCGGCGAGCGCTTTCAGCTTGCTCGAGATCCGCTTGCGCCGCGCGCAGCTCGTTCGGCGCATCGCGCTCGGCGCCCGCATAGCGCGCGAGGTTAATCGCCTGGCGCGCGCCGAGCAGCGCAGTCGGAATATCACGATAGTCCGACTCGGCGATCGCCGGCACGCTCCGATCGCGAAAGTAGTCACTGGTGTTGCCGATGTACTGCACGTTCGCCGTTTCAACCTGAGCGTCGCGCTGAACTATTGGTTGGGTGTTCTCGAGTACGACCATGCGGCTCGGCACGTGCACCAGAAAGTGCGGCTCGGCGGTAACGATCAGCGCGAAAGTCTGGAGCGGCGTTGTGACATCGATTTTGGAATCTACCAACCCGCTGCCGCTGCGTTTAATTTCGCCGAGGTTGTCGACGTGGCCGTCGGGTGAAATGGCCCACAGCACATAGGTCGTATAGACGCCACCCAGTTCGTACGCGCGCGGCAGGTTATTCAGGTTCAACTCGACACGTGTGCCCCGCCGGCCCTGCCGGCGGACTTTCGCGGTGCCTTTCAGGCGCGGCAAGCGCGTCGTTCCGTGAAAGGCTACCTCGATCGTTTGATCCAGCGGATATGTGATCGCGACGGTCGATCGCCGGAGGTCGTTCTGAGCCTGGGCGCCCGCCGCGAAAGTGGCCAGCAAAGCGAGGATCGCGAACGCCGCTCTTAGTCTTAAAACTCTATTCATCTACTTGAACTCCTAAAGACGCTGAGATTCAACTCCGTCAGAAAGCGCCAGGGACGCCGTTCTGGGCTAATGGATGCCGAAACCTGAGGCCATTGTTGCCGAAGGTCGGCGAAGTGGCAAGCAATAAGAAAGAAGAAGGATTGTTGGAGGTCAGCGGTCAGCGCGGTACGCTCGGGTGCGCCGGTCCTGGACGAATTGCGTGACACAACACGAAATGGCGAACAAAAGAAGAATATGAACGCCGCTGCTTTTATGCAACAGAACTTTTAGGATGAACCAGACAAAGAGAGTGAGCGCGCCTGCAATCCAAAGCATCGCGGTATTATGCTGTGGAAACCGTAAATTTGGAATTGAGCCTTCGGAATGCGCAAGGTCTACTCTGATAAGCGGTGTTCAGAGTACCGACTTTAGTCGGGTTTCTGCTAGGCGAGAAACTGCCCAACTAAGTCGGTACTCGATACGCCGTCAATCGTCCCGGCGTGCGTAAGCATCTCTGGATTAGGACATCACCTCTGAATGGTCTTCAGTGAGAGGCAGCCCTCACCGATCCCTTGGGAAATGCGATGGCTCGCAGCCCTATCCTGGAGGGATCGATGCCGATTAAGAGAATGCCAGAACCGTGAGGTGCGGCCAGCACCGAACGCGCGGCGAGCGAGGTCGTATGATTCGCTGCCTGAGCCGCCGGTCCATCGTCTTTCCAGATCACCGAACCATCGCGGCCCGATAAGGCCATCGCAAATGACGGGCCACCCGCCACCAGAATATCTAAAACGTGATCTCCGTCAAGGTCCGCAAACGCTACGCTCTGAGCGTCATTGGTGCTGAATGATTCCCAAAGAATCTTGCCGTCGACAGCATTAACCACGACGACGCGCCCATGCTCAGTCAGCATTATTACTTCGGCCACGCCGTCGCCAAACAGATCCGCTGTGGAGAGGGTACCCCTGGGCGCGTCGTCCCTCAGCGCAACTCTCCCGAGCGCGCGCAGGTCCTCGCTGTCGAACGCCGTCAATCCGCCCCTGGTGCCGAGCAACACGAGGCCGCCGCGAGGTCCGCTGACAAACAGAGGCTTCGTGGTTACGGGGCTCCCGGCATTGCCTGAGCGAATCGTCTTGCCGTTTAGGTCGCGAAACTCAAGGCCGCCGTTCTCAAAAGCAATCATGACCGCGCGCTGCCCCGCGTGGTCGAAAGCTACCGGCGCGCCAAACGCCCGCGACGGAAGCTCGGTCTGCGCAGACAGTTTTCCCGTGACGCTATCAATCAGAAACAATCGTTGCAGCGAGTTGTCGATGATGAAGAGTTCGGAATCCAAAGCTACTCCGCTGGACGCTGGTGCGGGCAACGCAGTGCGCCAAAGCTCGCGACCGCTGGCGCCATCAAGCGCGCGCGCCGTACCGTTGGCAAGCACAACTACATTGTCGAGACCGTGGCGCGACTTTACGAGGAGCGGCGCCATCGGCGCGGTTCCGACGCGTGGCAATCCGGTCTGTGGCGGGCGCGGTCGCGCACTCCACAAAGCAACTCCGCTCTCGGCGTCCAGCGCATACACGACGCCAGCGTTATTGACAACAACGAGATCGAGCGCGTTCGCTGAACGCAGGTGTGCCAGTGCGGGGCCAGAGACTTCACCAATCAGCGCGCGCCAGCCATCGCCAGTCGCCACTCGATTAGCGGTTGCGGGATTGGGCGTCCGCGCGTTGACTGGTTGAAGCGGAGTCGTCAGATCGGCCCGCGGGTTTGGTTTCTGGATCGGCGGGCTGACATCGATGACGCCGGCCGACGAAAACTGCAACGGCTTGTCGGAAAGAGCCGCGACTCGCCAGAAGTATCTGCCCGGCACGAGGTCGCCTACCTCATATTCATTGCCGGAAACGACGCGGTCGAAAACGATGTCGTTGAACTCGCGATCGCTGGCCAACTGCAAACGATAACGGAATACTCCGGGCCTGGCGCCCCAGCGCAGATGAGCGTTCGTGAGTTGTCCCCCTTGCGTCGGTGAACGGGATGGATTGCGCTCGAAGGGCGAGCCAAAGCTGAGGGCCGGCAGTCCGGCGAGCAGCAGCGTCGCCGCCGTCAGGATCGAGAGCTGCAAGTGGCGCTGACAGAACATTGCTGTCCAGTTATAAACGACGAATAGGAGCGGTTCCCTGGCCAACCCGGCGTCGGACTCACGGATTTTCGTTAAGCTTGTATCCGACTCCACGGACGGTCAGCACGTAATGGGGGTTTTTCGGATCGGCTTCGAGCTTTTTTCGCAGGCGGTTAATGTGGGGATCGATGTTCCGCGAATAGCCTTCATACTCGGTGCTCCAGACGCGGTCGAGCAAATCGTTGCGCTTCCACGCGCGCCCGGGCTCAGACGCAAGCAAGTCCAGAATTTGAAACTCAAGGGGAGTCAAATCGATTCTAGCTCCGGCGCGCGAGACTTCATGACGGCGGCGATCCACCACCAGATCGCCGATTTCCATTCGATCGTCGTCCGTTGCGGTGGGGGAAAGCTGGCCGCGTCGCAGCAGAGCCCCGATCCGGTATTCAAGCTCCTGCGGGTCGAATGGTTTTGACAGGTAATCGTCGGCGCCGGCTTCGAACCCCGCGATCTTGTCTGCGAGCTGGTCGTGCGCCGTTAAGAAAATCGCCGGCGTCTGCACGCCGCGGTCGCGCAACTTCTTGAGCAGTTCAACGCCCGACATTTCGGGCATTGAGACATCCAAAATAAAGCAGTCAAAGCGCTCGGTCGCCGCAGTCTGCAGCGCGGTAGCGCCGTTCTCCTTTTCCGTAACCTCAAACCCGAGACGCCGGAAATACGCGGCTAATAGTGTGCGCAGCTCGAATTCATCGTCGGCAATCAATAACTTCTTGGCAGCAGCTTGGGGATCCACAGTGATTTTCCTCATTCTCGAGTTCAGCAAACCCGATCTTGATTACAGCGATCTCGGTATGGCCAAAACCTCGGTTCGTTTCGTTCTCATGCGGGTTGCAGTGTTTAGTATGTACAGCCTCTGCCTTGACGTCAAACGTTTGGCCTCAGTATATTCCGTAACTGTAATCGTGCGCCGGACTTCAGGTTCCTTCCCGATTAACGATCTAAATACCATGTGATGCGTGATCTGCGGCGGCTTCTAAGATATCTTCTGCCTCACACCGGCACCTTCATCATTGCCACCTTTGCGATGATTGTCGTGGCACTGTTGGAAGGTGCGATTACCGCGTTAGTAGTGCCGATCTACGATCAAGCATTGGCTCAGGGCGGCGCGCACGCCTCTGCCACGCCATTCGCCCTGCAACGAATAATCCCGCACTCGGGCCTGGCCGCGTGGCGGATGATCGCGCTACTGCTGGTTGTCTTCACGGTCGTGAAAGGCGTAGCCGACTATTTATCCACCTACTTGATGGCCTACATCGGCCAGTCTTCGATTCTGCGGCTGCGCCAGGAGTTTTACGGCCACCTTCTTTCCCAGTCGGCCGCGTTCTTCGAACGCCACCGCACCAACTATCTGGTCTCGCGCTTGATTTCCAGCGCGGCCGCGATCGAAGCCGCGGTGACTAACACGCTGCGCGACTTGCTGCGCGAAGGATTCACTTTGATTTTCTTTATGGCCATGTCTCTTTATGTGAGCTGGAGACTGACCCTGGGCTCTTTGCTGATTGCTCCGCCCGTCGCCGGATTGACGATGCGCTTTGGCCGATCGCTGCGAAAACTGGCGCGCGAGTCTTTCGAAGGCAACAAGCATCTCACGGATACCGCGCAGGAGACGCTGGCCAATCAGAGCATCGTCAAGGCCTATCGAGCGGAAGCGCGCGAGCGAGAGCGCTTTACTTCCGTCGCTCGGCGCGTGCTGCGAGCTAACCTGCGCTCGGCCAGCATCGCGGGCATGTCGCCGCCAATTATCGAATTGATTGGCATCTTTTTCATTGCGGTGCTGCTCTTTTTTGGCGAGCGCGAAATCCGCCTGGGCCGCATGGACCAGGCGCAGTTTCTCCTCTTCCTAATCCTTCTGTTTCGCAGCTACGATCCGATGCGCAAGCTTTCGCGGCTGCAAAATTCGATGTCACAAGCGCTGGCGGCGGCGCGTCACGTCTGGGAAGTTATGGACGAGCGCGCCGAGATGCCGGAGAAGCCTGACGCCACTGAGCTGTCGCCATTGCGGAGAGAGATTGAGTTTCGGGACGTGCATTTCGGCTATGCCAACGAAACGCGTTCCGTTTTGGGCGGCGTCGGCTTGATTGTTCCCGCCGGCAAGATGGTGGCGCTCGTAGGCGAGTCGGGCGGGGGAAAGTCAACACTGACAAAACTGTTGCCGCGGTTTCACGATCCGAGCGCGGGCGCAGTTTTCTGGGACGGAGTTGATCTGCGCGACGCGCGGCTGGCCAGCCTGCGCCGCCAATTGGCGCTGGTGACTCAGGAGACGGTGCTCTTCAACGACACAGTCCGCTACAACATTACTTATGGACGGCCGGACGCCACCGAGGATCAGATTCAGGCAGCCGCGCGCACCGCTTTCGCTCATGATTTTATTCTGGAGTTACCCAGTGGCTACGACACGGTAATTGGCGAACGCGGAACTTTTCTCTCCGGAGGCCAGAGGCAGCGCCTGGCAATCGCCCGCGCGGTCTTGATCGATGCGCCCGTGCTGGTGCTTGACGAAGCCACCTCCGCACTTGATGCAGAGTCCGAACAGTTAGTCCAGCGCGCCATCGGTAATCTCATTCGCGACCGGACGACCATTGTTATCGCTCATCGTTTGTCAACGGTGCGCCGCGCTGACATTATCGTGGTCATGGAACGTGGGCAGATCAGCGAGCAAGGTACTCATGCCGAACTGCTCGCGCGCGGCGGCCAGTATCAACGGCTTTACGAAATGCAGTTTGCAGATGAAGAAGAATTAGTAAGCAGTGAGCTGTGAGCAGTAAGCAGTAAACAGAACAAAGGAGAAACTAAAATGAGCAAACCACACAAAAAACTTGTCGCCTGGCAAAAGAGCATGGATCTAGTTGAAAAGATTTATGAACTGAGCAAGAGATTTCCCCGAGGACGAAGTTTACGGTCTTACTTCACAAGTACGTAGAGCTGCGGTCTCCGTGCCTTCGAATATAGCAGAAGGGGCCGCCGGTCGATCTTCCGTGCAGTTTAGAAACTATCTAAGTGTTGCGATAGGCTCGCTAAACGAACTCGATACCCAGCTTGAGATCGCTCGGCGGGTCGGCTATGTCGACGCCGCCGCAGTCACCGAAACGGAAGCGCTGGTTGACGAGTGTTTGGCGGTGACCTATGGTCTTCGCAGAAGCCTTCAGTGAACAGCCTGTTCTTGCTGCTCACTGCTTACTGCTCACTGCTTACTTCTTATGAAATCAATGACTGGATTTGGCCGCGGGGCTTTCAGCAGCGAAGCCTTCGGCGTCACGGTTGAGATCAAGACCGTCAACAATCGCTATCTCGACATACACGTGCGTCTGGGTCAGGAACTGTCGGCGATCGAGATGATTGTGCGGAAGCGCGTTGGCGCCCGCCTTTCGCGCGGCCGGGTTGACCTCAATATCAATTTCGATCGGACGGGCGCGGCGAGCTACGAAGTCAACCGGCCGCTGATTGCCGGATACGTCCAGGCGCTGCGCGAAATCAAGGAGGAGCTAGGTCTGGCCGGAGAGATTGACGTGAACTCACTGGCTCGCGTGCCGGGGGCGCTGACTGCGGCCCGTGACGGTTTCGATGAAGGCAACATGGCCGGCGTCGAGAGCGCGCTCGATCAGGCGCTCGACAGTTTGGAGCAGATGCGCGCAAGCGAAGGCGCCGCGCTGGCGGCTGAGATGCGCGTCCGCATAACCAAGATCGAGGCTGAAGTTCCAATCATCGAAGCAGCCGCAGCCGGATTGGCGGACGCCTATCGCCAGCGTCTGCAAAAGCGGGTTACGGAATTGATCGCCCGCGGAAGTCAGGCGATCGAACTCGACTCAGGCAGGTTGGCGCAGGAAGTCGCGTATCTGGCCGACCGCAGCGACATCAGCGAAGAGCTGGCGCGCCTGCGCAGCCACCTGGAGCAGTTTCGCTCGTCGATCGACGCCGATGACGAAGTTGGCAAGCGGCTCGACTTTCTCTTGCAGGAATTGAACCGCGAAGCCAACACCGTGCTGTCGAAATCAACTGAGATTGCGATCAAAGATTCGGCGCTCGCAATCAAAGCTGAGGTTGAGAAACTGCGGGAACAAGTGCAAAATGTCGAATGAGCTGACGAAAGCAAGCGATTGTGATTCGAGCGCTATCAGCGGTCACGGAATGCTGATTGTGGTCAGCTCGCCGTCGGGCGGCGGCAAGGGTACTTTGATCGATCGGGTCTTGAAGACCGTAGCGGGCGTTAGTTACTCGATTTCCTACACGACGCGCGCACCGCGTCCCAGCGAACAGAATGGTCGCGAATATTTCTTTGTCTCTGCGGCGCAATTCGAAGCAATGCGCGGCCGGGGCGAACTGCTCGAATGGGCAAAGGTTTACGGCTATCTGTACGGCACCAGTCGGGCTCAGGTCGAACGTGAGCGCGCCGCCGGCCACGACATCATTCTGGAGATCGACGTCCAGGGCGCAGCCAGTATTCGGCAACTGATTGCTGATGAGGTAACGGTTTTCATTCTGCCGCCTTCGTTTGAGTTGTTGCATAAACGACTGGTCGCGCGCGGCACCGATTCTCCGGCGGATCTCGAACGCCGCTTGCGCGGAGCGCCGGCAGAAGTTGAGCAATACAAGGATTTTCAGTACGTGATTCTGAATGACGACATTAACCGGGCTTCGGCCCAACTGGCTGCGGTGATTTATGCCGAGCGCGCGCGCCGGGAAAGACAGGCAGGGCGATTGAAAGATACGCTGGCAGATTTTGCTCGAGTGTCAGAACCGCCGGCGGTGGCGGGCGGGTAGCAAAGGCCGGGGGCGGAGACCGTCATCGGATATCCGGGGCATTAGCCTGACCGCGAGGGAGGGCGCTTTGTCAGTACCATCTGCGTTAGCGGGTGGGTAGCGCGGACCGGGGCACTAGCCCGACCGTGAGGGAGGGCTCTTGTCAGAACCGCCTGCGGTAGCGGGCGGGCAGATCAGATCGCAATCTATAGATTTCGGAAGGATGCAAACATAACATGGCGACTAAACCTGAAGTAGTTACCGAATCAGAACCGCAATCACAGGAAATTGATTCCAAATACCGCTTGATTATTCTGGCGGCCAAGCGCAGCAAGCAGCTTCAGCGCGGCGCGCGTCCCCGCATAGACATCGACGCCGTCAAACACAAACCGACGCGCATAGCGCTCGAGGAAGTCATTCGCGGAGCTGTTCCCTTCCATCTCAAGACCGACGGTGACGAATCAGAAGAAGACGCTTGAAACTTAACAGCGGCAGATGGTGCCGAATCCTACCTACGATCCGACCGCCCTACCGGCAGCCGCTTTGATTATTGCATCCTCGCCAATCGTCTTCCGATAGATTGGCTCGGACAGTTACTGCAAATCATTGACTGGCGCAAAGGCCTCTGATAGCCTGCGCCCGCTACGTGGAAGTTGAGTTAACGAGGCTGCCTCCGAGCCTGCGATTTGCCGCAAACTCCCAGCGCCAGCCGACAACTTACCGAAGAGTTACTTTGGTTCGCCTCATAGGGATGAGACCAACATTAGCGAGGCCTGCCGTGAGACATCAGCCGCATTTCAAATAGCCAGGAGGACGAAAATGGACAGCAACTCAAGCGGAGCTAAGGAAGGCGATGCGACCACCCACAGTGAGTTACTTGCGGCCGTCAAGAGTGATGTCGCAGCCCTGCACGAGAACACGATCAAGGTTATCAAAGACGTAACGGCGAGCAACCGGGTGTGGGACGTAGTGAAAACTGTCCTTCCAATCTTATTGACGACATTTCTCACCTTTCTGATCTGGAACGCTCAAAGCAAGATCCAGGGCAAAGTTGACGATAACAATCGCGTCCTGCAAGCGCGAATGGCGCTAACACAGGATTTCTACAAGATGAAGCTCAACGCGTATGTGGATACCTGTAGGGTGATTGCCGACATGAGCAAGTCGCTGGATTCATATCAAAACAAGGAATTCAACCCTGACATCGGCAAGCAGGCCTCTGACAACGTTGAGGCCGTAGGTAGACTGGGGACGGTGTATGCCCTGTTCCTGAGCGACGACCTCAAAAAGGATCTCGGAAAATTATGGGGCTCAGGAATCAATCGAATGAGCAACAATGACTATGCAATGCAGGAGATCAATACGCAGATTCTAGCCCTGGAGCAGCGCATGAGAAACGATTTAAGGACCGAGGAGCTTGGCTACCTTCCGTCACCACCCAGCCAATGAGCCGGAACTCCTTTTCAAGTCTTCGGACTGCCCTTCCTGCGCGGCGGCGCACTTGGTCGGATCTTCTTCATGAGCGTTAATCGATCCTGCGTGTTCCTTGTGCATACTACTCGCTGAGTCTTCTTGCCATATTCACATGAGAAGCAGGCGCAGCCCTCATTTTCCCCGAGATATTTTACGGGCACTTTGCAGTCATTTGGTTGACCTGAGCACGAGCTTTGAGCGCGGGCTTTGCCGGCGTGTCGCCGAGTGCGACCCGCCGCACTGAAGTTGATAATCAAGCATGCCAGCACAGCCAGAGTTATGGGGGTGAAGGTAAGGACGCGAGTTTTGCTCACACGAGTCACCTTTCGTTTCGGGTGATTGGGACCTTCAATATTCTCCGCCAAGTCCGAGCGCGCCGCAAGCGCCAGAGTCCCGCGAAATCGCGCCTTCAGATCTGCCTACTGATCACTGCCGAGCCGGGAACTTCGAGCGATTGGTCACATTCCTTTGTAATCCGGACCGCCGCCGCCTTCGGGCGTAACCCAGTTGATAATCTGATACGGGTCCATGATGTCGCACGTCTTGCAGTGGACACAGTTTGAGAAATTGATCTGCAAGCGTCGCGTCCCACGGCCGTCGTCAACCATTTCATAAACAGCCGCCGGGCAAAAACGCTGGCAGGGATTCCCGTACTCTTCAGCGCAGCGCGTCGCGCAAATATTCTTGTCGAGCACGTGTAGATGCGCGGGCTGATCTTCGTCGTGCGCAACCGCGGCGTGATAGACGTCCGTGACTTTGTTGAAGGTAAGCGCGCCGTCGAAGCGCAAGTCTTTGTATCGCTGGGCCGAACCGCCGCCGTGATAGCCGTAGGCGGCAAGCTTCTGCACTGCTTCGTGCCCCGCCTCCTGATGATCGCGATCGAAAATTCCCCAGGCGCGGCCCCCGGTGATGTATTGCAACCCGGCATTAACCATTCCCAGCCAACGGCCGTGACGAAAACCCGCATGAAAGTTTCGATAGCGCCGCAGCTCTGGTGTGATCCAACTCTTTTTCACCCGCTGCTCGTAACTTTGCAGTTTGCCTGCGGAGAAATCATTGCTCACCAGAGCGTCAAAGATCGTTTCTGCCGCCAGCATGCCGCTCTTGATCGCAGTGTGGATTCCCTTCAAGCGCGCGCCATTCAGGAATCCGGCGCTGTCACCGACGAGCAGCACGCCGTCTGCGTAAAGCTGCGGTACCGCGTGCAGGCCTCCGGTCGCGATCGCCTTCGCGCCATAACGAATCATCTTGCCGCCATTCAGAAGTTTGGCGACGAACGGATGCGTCTTGTATCTCTGAAACTCCGCATGCGGATCGATCAAGGGATCGCGATAGTCGAGACCCGTGACGTAGCCCAGGTTCACAATCCGATTCTGCATTCCGTAAATCCAGCCGCCCCCGTACGTCCATTGGTCGGATGGAAAGCCGAGCGTGTGCGTGACGCGACCAGTTGGATAACGGTCGTCGGGAAGTTCCCAAAGCTCTTTGACGCCGAGACTGTAAATCTGCGGTTCGCATCCCTGGTCCAGACCGAGTCGCTGAATCAGCTTCTTCGTCAGCGAGCCGCGCACGCCTTCGCCCAGTACCGTAACCTTTGCAAGCAGATCGACGCCGGGTTCGAAGTTCGGTTTCCGCTTTCCTTCCGCATCAATTCCTTTGTCGCCGGTGCGCACGCCCAGCACGCGATCACTTTCGTCGTAGAGCATCTCCGCCCCGGGAAATTCAGGGAAGATGTTGACGCCGGATTGCTCGCACTGCTCGCCCAGCCAGGCGGTCAGGCGATTGAGTGAGACAATGTAATAGCCGTGATTCTTGAGCGGCGGCGGCGTAATTGGGGCGCGAATCGCGTGCTTTCTCGTCAAATAGAGAAAGTGATCTTCCTTCACCGGCGTTTCGAGCGGCGCGCCCCGCTCGACAAAATCAGGAATCAGCTCAGCCAGTCCGCGCGGATCCATGACCGCGCCGGACAGTATGTGCGCGCCCACCGTCGCGCCCTTTTCGATCACCGCGATTTGAATGTCGCCGAGCGGCTTCCCTTCCCGCTTCCCGTTTGCGACGCCGTGATTGTGATCGCTGACCAGACGCGCGAGATGCAGCGCGCCGCTCAGGTTTGCCGGCCCGGCGCCGACGAACACCACATCCATCTCTAAACTTTCACGTTCCATCAGTCGATCGTCCGCGCTCTCACAGAAAATGAATGGTCGTTCAGTTTCGAGAGTATAACAGACGTGGTGCAAGGTCTGGAACGCTAATGAATGATCCACGAAACCACACGAAAGTGCGGTAGCACAACTGTTTCGTGTGGCTTCGTGGATCGTCTGTTTTGGCAACCGAATCTCTCACCAACAAGAGCGCCGCTAAGCAAACCAAACTTCTCTTGCGCGATCTGTTAAGGTAAACTTGCCGTCCGCTGCTTCAATCAATCATGACTCCGGTTCAGTTAAGAAAGGTATTCGCTGCTTGCGCTGTCGCCACGCTGCTGTTGGCGTCGCTGGCGCTGGCGTTTACAAAAGCGCGTTCGGTGTTTAGCAAGCGCACGGCAGCAGTGACGATCACGCGTTCGGATCAAATGCCGCGCGTGATTTTGTGGGCCTGGGAGCGACCGGTCGATCTGCGTTTCATCAATCCGCGCGAAACTGGCGTAGCCTTCCTCGCCCGCACGATTCAGCTCCGCGCGAGTGAAGTCGTCGTCCGGCCCCGACTGCAACCTTTGGACGTGCCCGAAGGTACAAGAGTCATCGCCGTCGCCCGCGTTGAATCCGATCCACGCACCAGGCCCGACCTTTCCGCTCACCAAAGCGAACAGTTGGCCGCGGCAATCGCGGAAATGGCCCGGCTTCCGACTGTCTCAAACATTCAGATCGATTTTGACGCGACGCGATCTGAACGAACTTTATATCGTGACGTGATTCTGGCAGTGCGGAGGCGTTTGCCGGCCTCGGTGGCTCTATCGATTACCGCGCTTGCTTCCTGGTGCTCTGACGACGACTGGATTTCCGATCTGCCGATTGACGAGGCCGTGCTAATGCTGTTTCGCATGGGTCCCGACAGGCAGATTCGCAATCGAGTGGCGTCCGGCGAAGAGTTCCCGGCCCGGCCCTGCCGAAACAGCTATGGCATTTCAACGGACGAACCGCTGCGGAATCTTTCGGCCGCGAAGCGGCTCTATGTCTTTAACCCGGACGCGTGGACCGAAAGTTCGGTGCGCGCAATTACGGATTCGAGAAAATGATTAATAAACTCTCTTGCCGAGCCCTGATTGCCCTTGCGCTTATCGCATCGACTTCGCTTTTGCTCCCCCAAAGTAGCCAGGCGTGCGGCCCATTCTTTACCGACGCGATTTTCGTTTACACGAAGCATCCTGATTTTCCGCTGGAGCGCTTCGCTAAAGGACAACTCGGCGTGTTGCGGCCAAGTTACGCGCGCTCTTATCTATTTGCTGCTTATCGGAACCTGACTAATGCGGCGTTCAGCGATGCCGAACAAGCGGCGCTGAAGAGTCTCTGGGAAGACCGGCTAAACAATTCCTGGGATTCCAACGACGAACCCTGGATTAAGAAGTGGCTCGACGCGCGCAGCAAAGTCCCAGGGATCAGCGCACCGTCTCAGCTTCATGCTTACCGCAATCGGGAAAAGCCGCACGAGTACGATACCTATCTCAACTGTCAGCAGGATGCGTTTGAAAACGCGGCCGCAACATTGGCTGAGCGTATCAAGACGTTCGGCGCTGAGAGCCTGGGCGTCAAGAGCTGGGTGGGCGCGCAGGATTTGGTTTTTGCCAATTGCTCCGAAGGCCGGCACATTCCCGCCGATGCTTCCGCCGAAGCCCCGGATCTGCCGCCCCTGCTCCGCGCAGACCGTGCTTACCAGATCGCGGCCGCGAACTTTTACTCCGGCAGCTTTGACGAAGCGAAGCAGCAATTTGACGCGATCGCCCGCGATGCCTCGTCGCCCTGGCGTGAGAAGGCCGGCTATCTCGCCGCCCGTTCGCTTTTGCGCAAAGGAAGTTTCGCCGAAAAAGAAGAGTTAGGTCGCCCCGCCCTGGCCGAAGCCGAAACGCGGCTCAGAACTCTTCAAAGCGGCGAGTACAAGTTCAGCTCCATGAATCTGGCTGTAGCAAGGTTGCTGAACTTGACGCGCTTGCGGCTCCGTCCGGAAGAGACACTTCACGAACTTGCGCACGCGATCGTTAAGAAAGACGCGACCGCGGACTTCAAACAGGCCGTCTGGGATTACACCGCGCTGTTCGATAAGTTCGTGGGCGACGAAGACACCACAACCAGGCATTCGGTTCCCGCCAGCTTGAGATCCGATGAATTGACAGATTGGCTGCTCACCTTTCAGGACCCTTCTGCGGATGCCGCGGCTCATGCGCTCGAGCGGTGGGAAAAGACGCACGCCCTGCCCTGGCTGGTTGCGGCGATGGCGAAGGCAATGGGACAACAGACAGGCCTCGATTCGCTATTAAGCGCCGCGGCGCGCACGGATCACAGTTCTCCGGCTTTCCCTTCGCTCGCGTTTCATAGCGTTCGGCTGCTGATTGAAAGCAAACGCGTCGACCCCGCGCGGTCAGCGCTCGACAAGTTTCTCTCCGAAGATCGTTCGCGGCTGCCGGCCTCGGCGTTGAACCAGTTAATTGGACAACGCATGATGCTGGCGCAGAATCTCGATGAGTTTCTGCAAAGCGCGCAGCGCGCGCCGGCGGGCTTTAGCGACGACAGTGACGGCCGCGAAATTCCCGAGGACGAAAAAAACCTGGAATCGACGACGAAGGGCTCAAAGCTTTTCTTCGATCTGGATTCGACTAACGTCTTTAACCAGGGCATGCCGGTCGCCGTCATGAAAAACGCGGCCCTAAGCACCACGCTCGCACCTAACTTACGGCGCGGCGTGACGCAGGCCGCGTTCATGCGCGCCGCGCTGCTCGACGATCGAGAGAGCGCGATCGCGGTTGCTAAGCTTCTGGGCGAAACTTATCCAGAGACAAAGGGCTTCCTCGCTTCTTACCAAAGCGCCGCAACGCCCGAAGCCAGACGCTTCGCCGCTGCGTTTCTTTCGCTGAAGTTTCCCGGGCTGCGGCCTTACGTCACTGCGGGAATCGGCCGCACCACAGAGGTGAACGAGATCGACAGTTACCGGGACAACTACTGGTGCGCTGAGCCGCCGACATCAATGAGTAATGCCGGGTGGCAAGGTGAGGGAGAAGATAAGCCAAAGGCCGCGCCTATCGCGCCGCCGGAGTTTCTGAGGCTTTCTGAAGCCGTGGCTTTGCGACAGGCGTCTGCGCTGGCCGCGCTGGGCTCGGCGCCGAACTATCTCTGCCGGATCGCCATCGAATGGGCCGAAAAGAATCCAACCGACGCGCGCGCGCCGGAAGCTTTGCACCTCGCTGTGAGATCCACGCGCTATGGTTGCACGGACAAAGAGACGGGCCGCTGGTCTAAAGCCGCTTACGATCTGCTTCACCGTCGTTATCCAAATACCACGTGGGCAAAGAACACGAAATATTGGTTCAAAGGTTGAAGCGCGTGACAAACATGCACACAAACCACCTAATTAACGAAACCAGTCCGTACCTGCTTCAGCACGCGCACAATCCGGTTGATTGGTATCCGTGGGGTGACGCGGCCCTGGCTAAAGCACGCGCCGAAAACAAGCCGATTCTGCTGAGCATCGGGTACTCGGCCTGTCACTGGTGTCATGTGATGGAACACGAATCGTTCGAGAACGAAGCGACCGCCAGGCTGATGAACGAAAACTTTGTGAACATCAAAGTCGATCGCGAAGAGCGGCCGGATCTTGACCAGATTTACATGAACGCAGTGCAGATGATGACCGGACAGGGCGGCTGGCCGATGACGGTGTTCCTTACGCCCGAAGGCGTGCCCTTCTATGGCGGCACCTATTTTCCGCCCGAGGACCGCTATAACATGCCCGGCTTCCCGCGGGTGCTGCTCAGTGTCGCTGAAGCCTTCCGCTCACAAAAGGACCAGGTCGAACACACCGCGACGACCATGCTGGGCGAGTTGAGACGGGTGGGAATTGCCGAGCCGTCGCGCGAGATGATCACAACTGAACTTCTCAACTCAGCGTATCGCCGCATTGCCGCCAACTATGATCGAACCAACGGCGGCTTTGGTAGCGCGCCTAAATTTCCGCCCGCCATGGCGCTCGAGTTTTTCCTGCATATGCATCATCGCACTGGAGACACTGAAACGCTGGCGATGATCGAGCATACCTCGCGGCAGATGGCCTGGGGTGGAATCTATGATCAGCTCGGCGGCGGCTTCCATCGGTACTCGGTCGACGCGCACTGGTTGGTTCCGCACTTCGAAAAGATGCTGTACGACAATGCGTTGCTCTCGCGGCTCTATTTGCATCTTTACCAGGTGACCAAGGATGAGTTCTTCCGCCGCGTCGCCGAAGAGACACTTGATTACGTCGGGCGCGAGATGACCGCTGCGGGCGGTGGTTTCTATTCAACCCAGGACGCCGATTCGGAGGGTCATGAGGGGAAGTTCTTCGTCTGGTCGCGGACGGAGATCCTCGACGCTCTGGGGAAAGAGGATGGCAATCTGTTTTGCGAGTACTTCAACGCCACCGCCACCGGAAACTTTGAAGGCCAGAACATCCTGCACGTCACTGCCGCTCCCGAAGAGGTCGCGACCCGCCATAAGGTTTCGCTCGCTCATCTGGAATCCGTGATCGATGCCGGCCGCAAGAAGCTTTTCGCGCTGCGCGAGCTTCGTATCAAACCCGCGCGCGACGAAAAGATTCTCACGGCGTGGAATGGGATGATGGTGGCGAGCTTCGCGGAAGCGTCGGCAATTCTTGAGCGACCCGATTACCGCAAGATAGCGGAAGCAAACGCCGAGTTTCTGCTGACGCATGTGCGGCAAGACGGCTTGCTGCTGCGAACGTGCAAGGACGGCGAGGCAAAACTGAATGGTTATCTTGAAGACTATGCTTGCTTGATCGATGGTCTGGTTTGTCTCTACGAAGCCACTGGTGAGCTCGGCTGGTTGAATGCCAGTGTTGAGCTTACTGACAAGATGATCGAACAGTTCTGGGACGAAGAGCAGGGCGCGTTCTTTTTCACCGGCACGAGTCACGAACAGTTGATCGTTCGCTCGAAAGACTTTCTCGATAACGCAACGCCGTCGGGAAATTCTGTCGCCGCGCTCGCCTTATTAAAGTTGAGCGCGCTTACCGGCAACGCCGAATATCGGCGCCGGGCGACCACGGTATTGCGGCTGATTGCCGATCAGGTCCGGCGTTATCCGTCGGCCTTCGGTTGGGCGCTATGCGCGCTGGATTTTTATCTTTCGGCGCCAAAAGAGATCGCCATAGTGGGCGCGGACGACCAGGCCGGAATGAACGACCTGCTGCGGGTTCTGTGGCAGAGCTATCTGCCGAATCGTGTAATTGCCTGCGCGACGAAGGCAGTGGATCAAGCGGCAGCGCTCATTCCTTTCCTCAGCGGACGCACCGATCAACGTCTGGCTACTGCCTTTGTCTGTTACGACGGGACTTGCCAAATCCCAGCGACCCAACCCACCGATTTCGCCCTCCAACTCGGGGCCCGATCCTAGTTCCCAGCGCCTTCTCGCTATTTTCCAGCGTTTCTCCCTAAGCCAAACGAAAGAAACCCATTGACTACTTGGGGCCAGGGCCGCTATTCTTAGGACCGGCCAACAATGTTGGCGATTGTCTAGTTACTACCAACGGCAGACCACCACGGTCGCTTATTCGCTTTTCTGATCGCCCCCACGCGTTTTACTCAGTCTGAACTAGCCAAGCCCGCCGGATTACTTAATGTCAAAGATAAACTGGAAGAGCCTGCTCCTAATCACCAGCGTCGCCGTCGCCGGCACAGGATTGCTATTGCTCGGCGTTTTGTGGACCGTGCGCTTACCGATCCTTGGCTGGAGCGGCCTGCTGGCGTTCGCGGGGCTGCTAGTCCTGACTTTGGTTTCCAGTCGGTTCACGGTTCCGGTCACCAACGTCGACGGCATTAGCCAGACCCATAAATCAGTTGCCGACGCTTTCATCTTTCTTGCTGTGATGATGTACGCGCTCGCGCCTGCGAACAACCTGGGCCCGCCGATCGTACTCGCAGCTCTGGTGGGTTTGGTCTCGACGGTTTACTTCGTTGAGCGCTGGCCCTCCCTGTTCGCCGTTGGCACCTCAGTAATCTCCACTTTCGCGGCTGCTTTGGCGTACCGGTCAATGGTTGTATTCCTCGCGGGTGGCGTGCTCGATGCAAACCAACGCGGACTGGTTCTTGACCTGCTTCTCTTTCCGCTCTGCGTATTCGGCTTCATTCAATATGCGCTAAGCACATTTGGCACCGTGGCCTTCAATTCATTCTTCTCAGGCAAGGCCCGGGCCGTCGTCTCGCGTGAGAGTTTGGTTTGGACGCTAATCACGCAGGTTGCGAACGTGACCGCAGCGGCCATGTTTTATGCGGCCATCCACGGCGCCGGCGTGCCATTCTTCTTTGTCGGCATTTTGATTGTGGCGTTGGTCCACCTCTTGTATCGCTTCAACGAAAAGCGCCTCAGCGAAGTGACCCGCTCCCAGGCAGAAAGAGTTCGTTATGTTGAAGAAATCGCCGATCTGCACATGAATACGATCGAGTCGCTGGCGATTGCCATTGACGCCAAAGACCAGACCACCCACGGCCACGTGCGTCGGACGCAGATCTACGGCACGGAAATGGGCAAGCTCTTGAATATCAGCGAGTCAGAGCTGCGCGCCCTGGTCGCCGGCGCTCTCTTGCACGATATCGGCAAGCTCGCCGTGCCGGAATACATTCTTAACAAGCCGGGCAAGCTCACCGAATCCGAGTTCGCCAAGATGAAGATCCATCCGACCGTCGGCGGCGATATTCTCAAGCGCGTCAACTTTCCCTATCCCGTGGAAGACATCGTTCGATACCACCACGAGAAATGGGACGGCAGTGGCTATCCGAAAGGGCTTCGGGCTGAGCAAATCCCACTGGTGGCGCGCATTATTTCGGTCGTCGACTTTTATGATGCGACCCGCTGCGATCGCCCTTACCGCAAAGGCATGAAGCGCGAGGATTCTCTGGCGTTGCTACAAAAAATGGCCGCGTCGTCATTCGACCCCAGACTTGTCGATCTGTTCACCAAGCACGTCATCGAATTCGACGCCCTGATCGACCAGCAAGACATTGGGGAGCAAGTTCCTTCCGAGAATATCGACCTCATTACTAATAACGCCCGGCCGGATGCTGGTTTGGCTTCAGACGTTCTCGGCGCCCCGGACGGCAGCACAGGATTCCGCTCGATCAGCCAGGCACAGCGGGAAGTGTTTGCACTCCACGAGATCGCGCAGACCATCGGCTCATCTTTAAACATGAATGATACGGTCACCCTCGTCTCGAACAAGTTGCGAGCGATTGTGCCGTTTGACACCTGCATAATTTTTATTGTCGACGATCGGCTTGGCAAGGCTATCGCGATTCACGTCGTTGGCGATCATGCAGACCTTTTTGCCCGGCGCCGGATCAGCGTCGGCGACGGTATCACCGGTTGGGTGATCGCGAACGCTCGCTCAATGTGTAACTCGTCGCCGGAACTTGACCTCGCGGGGCTGCCGGAAGACATTTCACTTAATTATCGCGGTGTCCTGGTTTCGCCGCTGATCCGAGAGGACGGGGCCTTTGGAGCGATTACGCTTTACTCAAAGGGCCGCACCTCTTACACCACTGAGCATGTGCGCCTGCTGGAGTCGGTTGCGCAGCACGCGGCCTCGGCGCTGAACAACGCAATCACGTTCGAAAAGACAAAGGAAAGCGCGCTCACGGATCAGCTGACCGAGTTGCCGAACGCCCGCGGCTTCTACATGATGCTCGAGCAAAGACTGGCCGAGTGCCAACGCCTGGGTCGTGAGTCCCTGGCTTTGATCAGCATGGACGTCGATGACTTTAAGAAGATTAACGATCAGTGGGGACACGCCATCGGCGATCGCCTGCTGGCCAGCGTGGCTGGGGTCATTCGCAAAGAGTTGCGCCAGATGGACATTCTTTGCCGCTACGCGGGTGACGAATTCGTGGCAATCATGCCCATGGCCTCTCAGACTATGTCCGAAATGGTCGGAGAAAGAATTCGCCAGGCGGTTTCGGACCACAAGTTTGCCGTGAGGACGGGCAAGAATGTACAGGTTTCGATCAGCATCGGAGTTGCCTGCTTCCCGTTGAACGGCGAGACAACCGAGGAACTCCTAACCACCGCTGCGCGCAACATGCAACGCGATAAGCATACGCGCAAGAACCTTCTGAGCCTGTCAGCGATGCCCACGCCGGCGGGAATCGACCACTACACCTAAGATCGGTTCCAACCAATCTTCGAGGGCGCGCCTGGCTTTAGTCTGGCGTGCTTTTCTTTTGCGGTTTTGTCCCACCACGCGTCTCGCGTATAATCGCCCGAGTTAACCGAAGCCACTGTTTACAGGCCAGCGATAAGCTGGCCGATTCATTAGGAGAGCGAAGCGTTTCTCGATGAGCAGCCAGACAACGGATCGCAGACAAAGGATGAGCGCCGGTGCGGCCGGCGTGATCGATGGCCCCAAGGACCGGACTGACAAAGCTCCCGGACCGCGAGGTCCACAATCCGAGGACCTTCAGGAAGATCGCCAAACGCTCGTTGATCTCCTTCATCAAATGTTGCTGATTCGGCGCTTCGAAGAGAAGTCTGCGGAATCCTATAGCCTCGGCAAAATCGGCGGCTTCTGTCATTTGTACATCGGCCAGGAGGCAGTTGGGGTCGGCGCCATCTCCGCGGTGCGCCGCGATGACTACGTAATCACCAGCTATCGCGAGCACGGACAAGCTCTCGCAAAGGGCATTTCTGCCGACGCCGTGATGGCGGAGCTGTTCGGTAAGTCGGGCGGCTGTTCGCGCGGCAAAGGCGGTTCGATGCACTTGTTCGACAAGAGCGTCAATTTCCTTGGCGGTCACGCGATCGTTGGCGGGCAGATCCCGTTGGCTACGGGCGTGGCCTTTGCGTCGAAATACAGAGGGACCGATCAAGTGACGCTCTGCTTCTTTGGCGAGGCAGCTGTCAACCAGGGGGCCTTTCACGAGTCGCTGAATCTGGCGCAATTGTGGAAGCTGCCCTGCATCTACATCTGCGAGAACAACAAGTACGGCATGGGAACTTCGCTGGAGCGGGCCATGTCGTCGCACAACGTGGCGGATAAAGCTGCGGCCTATGAATTGGCTTCAGAGTTTGTGGACGGAATGGACGTGATGGCGATGCGGCGCGCGACGCAGCGCGCGGTCGAGCGCGCCCGCAAGGAATCGCTGCCGACACTGCTCGAGGCGCGCACCTATCGCTACATGGGTCATTCGATGTCCGACCCCGGCAACTATCGCACGCGCGCCGAAATTGAGAAATATCAGGAGCGCGATCCGATCAAGCTTTTCACGGCCACGCTCAAGGAAAACAAAGTGCTAACTGATCGCGACCTGTCCGATATGGAAGCGGCGATCAAAGAGCAGATTGAGCAAGCTGTGCGCTTTGCTGAAAAGAGTCCTGAGCCAGATCCGAAAGAGTTGTACACGAACGTTTACGCAAATCCGTGAGCTTTCTCGATTCGAGGATTGACTGATGGCAGTAATGACCATGCGCGATGCGCTGAACCAGGCCCTGCGCGAAGAGTTGGCCCGCGACGGAGACGTGTTCCTCATGGGTGAGGAAGTCGCCGAGTACCAGGGCGCGTACAAGGTCACGCGCGGATTGCTGGAGGAGTTTGGGCCGAAGCGAGTCATCGACACGCCAATTACCGAGCTGGGATTCGCCGGTTTGGGTGTCGGCGCCGCGATGGCCGGCCTGCGTCCGATTGTTGAGTTCATGACGTTCAACTTTTCGATTCTGGCGACCGATCAAATTATTAACTCCGCGGCCAAGATGCTTTACATGTCGGGCGGCCAATTCAACATTCCGATCGTCTTTCGCGGACCAGGCGGCTCGGCCTATCAGGTTTCATCGCAGCATTCGCAGGCGCTCGAATCATGGTACGCGTACTGTCCCGGGCTGAAAGTCGTCATGCCTTCGACGCCCGCGGACGCGAAAGGACTCTTGAAGAGCGCGATTCGCGATGACGACCCGGTAATCTTCATTGAGCAGGAGCGCATGTACGGAATGAAGGGCGAAGTTCCCGAGGATGAGGACTTCACGATTCCCCTCGGCGTCGCCGAGGTAAAGCGCGCAGGCACGGATGCGACGATCGTCGCGCGGTCTTTGATGGTTCCCGCGGCACTGAAAGCGGCTGCGGAACTCGAGAAAGCCGGCGTGTCGTGCGAAGTGATCGATCCGCGCACGATTCGGCCCCTGGACATCGACGCGATTGTCGCGTCAGTCAAGAAAACGAACCGCGTGGTAGTGGCCGAAGAGTCGCATCCTTTCTGCGGCGTAGGCGCGGAAATCAGCGCCGAGATCAACGAGCGCGCGTTTGATTATCTGGACGCGCCCGTGAAGCGTGTGTCGGCCGCGTACGTCCCGATGCCTTACGCAAAGAACCTCGAGCAGTTGGCGATTCCGGGCTTTGAACAAATTGTCGCAGCGGTGCGCGAAGTTAGTTATCTCGACTAGAGGAATATCAGATGGCAACGCAAGTCGTGATGCCCAAGCTTTCGCCAACCATGGAAGAGGGGCAGCTCTCTCGCTGGTTGAAGAAGGAGGGTGACAAGGTTTCGATGGGCGAGCCGCTCGCCGAAATAGACACAGACAAGGCGACCATGGAAATGCAGGCGCTGGCGAACGGTGTGCTCCGCAAGATTCTGATCGGGGAAGGCGAAAGCGCTCCGCTGGGACAAGCCATCGCGATCATCGGCGAGGCCGACGAAGACATCGCGGCTTTGCTTAAATCAATCGAAAGTAGACCCGCGAAAGCCTCATCAGCAACCGCAGAGTCGGCACCACCGGCGGCGCCGGACGCTGCGCCCGCCGATACGAAGCCGTCGCCGTCCACCGATGGAAAACCATCTGCGGACGATTCTCGTGACGGTGGCCGGCAACTGATTTCGCCAATCGCGGCGCGCATGGCCGCAGAAGCGGGGATCAATCTCAAATCCGTTCAAGGTAGCGGGCCTGGCGGTCGCATCGTCAAGCGCGACATCGAAGCTGCGGCTGGCGCAAAACCAGGCCCGGCCAGGGGCGCGCCACAGTTAACGCCGATGGTCGCAGCTCAGCACAAACCGGGAACGGTTTATGGCCCGTCGTCATTCCGCGATGAACCGCTGAGCGAAATGCGGCGCACGATTGCGCGGCGCCTGGTAACCTCGCTCGGTCCCGTACCGCATTTCTTTCTCACTAGCGAAATCGACATGGAGCGCGCCTCAGACATGCGGCGATCGATCAACGAGCTGTATCCCGACGTCAAACTCAGCATCAACGACATCGTTATCAAGATGACGGCCGCGGCTTTGATGCAACACCCCAAGGTCAACGCGTCCTTCCAGGACAAGACGGTCAGATACTACGAGCACGCTGACCTTGGGATCGCCGTGGCGACCGAGAATGGATTGATCACGCCGGTGGTGCGCTCGGCGGAGTTGAAGAGCCTGCTTGAGATCGCCGGCGAAGTTCGGGAATTAGCGACCCGCGCGCGGGCGCGCAAGCTGAAGCCGGAAGAATATACCGGCGCCAGTTTTTCGATCAGCAACCTCGGAATGTTCGGCATCGACGAATTCACCGCGGTGATTAATCCGCCGGAGGGCGCGATCCTGGCCGTCGGCGCCATGGCGCCAAAACCAGTTGCGCACGACGGCCAAATCGTCATTCGCCAGACGATGCGCGTCACCATGTCCTGCGATCATCGTGTGATTGACGGCGCTATCGGGGCGCAGTTTTTGCAGACATTTAAGCAGATCCTGGAAAACCCGCTTTACTTGTTTCTGAGCCAGTAACAAGTTGGTTCGCTAACGCTTCAATCCGAGATCGGGACGTGGCCCGATCTTTTTTGTGCCTGTTATTCCGGAATCGGTCGTGAGCAAATCAGGATACACCACCGCCAGCCGCGTTAGGCGATCAACGGCGGCGCCGCACCTCGCCCTGATCGCCGTGCAGGTAATGTTTGGCACGTGGCCCATCGTTGGGAAGATCGTTTTACGGACCGTTCCCAGCGGCGGGCTGGTTGGTCTGCGCGTTGCCGGCGCTTCTCTGGCATTCATCATTATCGGCAGAATGACTGGCGGCGTAGGTCGAATCCAGAGAAAAGACTGGCCCGTGCTGGCCGTGTCGAGCTTGCTCGGGTTAGTTTTGAATCAGTGGCTTTATGTAGAGGGTCTATCGCTTACTACCGCAATCAACGCGACGTTGTTGTCCACGGCGATTCCGGTCTTCACCCTGTTGGTGGGAATGCTTCTGCGCACCGATCGCGCGACGCTCAGGCGCCTGGTCGGGATCGCGCTCGCCGCCGGCGGTGTCATCTACCTGATCGGACCAACGCGCAGCGAGTTTTCGTCCCTGACACGTGCGGGTGATTTGCTAATCGTAGCCAACTCTCTCTGCTATGGCGCCTACATCGCGGTGTCAAAGGATTTGGTCAAGCGCTACCGCGCGCTGACCGTCATCACCTGGATTTTCATCGCGGCTTCTGTGACCACGGTGCCGGTAGGTGTGTATAGCTTGTCGCGCGTTTCCCTGGCCGGCATTACCGTCAGCGTCTGGCTAACAATTCTCTTCATTATTTTGGTGCCCACTGTCGGCGCGTATTACCTCAACGCCTGGGCCCTGGCGCGCGTTCCGCCAAGCACCGTCGCGGTGTACATCTACCTGCAGCCGTTGATTGCGTTCGTGCTGGCGCCCCTGGTTCTGGGCGAGAGGCTTAGTTGGCGCGCCGCCATCGCGTCACTGTTTATCTTTGCCGGAGTGCTGGTCGTGACGCGTCGGGGACGGAGCCGGGCAGTGCGTGAGCTTGCCGAACATCCTGAAGCGTTCGGGCATTAGTCCGGCTCAAGTCATCGCAGTTCCGCCGAGCACGATCGGCACTGCGCCCGGCGTCTCGCGTTAAGCGTATGGCACGAGGGACATCGCACGTACATCGCGCGCGCGAAGAAATGCGTGATCGCATAGCTTAAGGCGAGAATAGCCACCGCGACGATGACGTTCAGGATTGTACCTTTCAAGCCCTCTAGTTTTCCTTCAAGTAGCGACTATAACGCAACCCGCGCTCGTAGCCATGCCGGAACGCCGCCGCCGTGGAATCGTTTCTGTATTCGGCTTCCACATTTGCGGCCGCTTGTTCGTAAGTACGGTTGCGCTGAGCCGGGCGCAACGCAGCTTCGAAACCCAACCGGTAGACCGCTTCGTCGATCTTGAAATCGCCGCCCTGCTTCGCATAGTGTTCCTGTTCGGCGTCACGCAAACCAATCCACCAGGCTTCGCGGGCTGCGTCAACCGACTCGGCTCCGGCTCGCGATAACTCACGGCGACATTGTTCTGCCAGCGAGTCGCCATCAGCCAAAGTGATTACGACCGTCCGCCCTCTTCTTAGGGCGTCTTCATAAATGTACAACTCGTCGTGCGGCAACCCCTGGGCAATGCCTTCTTCCAAAGCCTCGCCCGCGAGCGCCCCGGCGGTGGCGCCTCCGCCTCCGAACAACGCAGCGCCTATTAATCCAAACGCCAGCACCGGCCCCACGCCGGGTACCAGAATCGTCGCCGCCGCGGCTCCGACGGTCGCGCCGGCGGCAACGCCAATTGCTCCGCCGACAGTGCCGCCCAACGCGCGGCCCATGCCGGGCTGTTCGGCTTCGATTGCCGGTAGCGTCGCTGCTAACCTGGCTTCCGAAGTTCCAGGCGCAAGAATACTTATGTGTCTCTCCGAAACACCCAGCGAGCGAAGAATCGCTACCCCTCGCTTCGCGTCAGTAAAGGAATTGAATACTCCTACAACGGTTGTCATGTTAACAGACCTCCCCCAGAATCTGATGTTCCTGCTCTTGCAACCTGAGCCCCAGGACACAGCAAAGAACAGTCAAGTAAGGGAAAGACAATCCACCTGCAAAGTTGTTGCGCGATTCAGGCCGTGATCGTTGAGTGAAACCGAAGGGCTGTGTTAAGTTATCAGTGTTCGGCTACGCTAAACGCAGTCCTTAAAGACGCAGTAAGTGTTCGATATTAGTTCTCAAGGAGCAGCAAGTTGTTCGATATTGTAGACAAGCACTGGCCCATGTCAGAAGGCGATGGCAAGGCTGCGCGCAAGAAGAAGCCTCGGATACTGGCCATCACCACTGACTGCTGCACCGGTTGCGCCGGCTCACCGGCCTGCATCGAGTACTGCCCGATCGAAGCTTGCATGTTCTGGGTGCCCGACGAAGATCATCCGCCGTTTGGGCGTATCGAAGTCGATCCTTACCTGTGCATTGGCTGTCAGAAATGCATCAGCAAAGGACCGGACGGCGCGTTTCTGGATGGCTGTCCATGGGATGCCATTGAAATGATCCCCACCGATGATTGGGAAGCGATGCACGGAATTGCTTTGCCGGACGCTCCGCCTCCGCCACCAGCGATCGCCGCGGACTCGCCTGCGTCATCGGGCGATTGACGACTGCTCTGATTCTTCGCACGACTCTCGATAGCCTTTGCTGTTATCACGGCTTGCTGCTTAATCTCGGCGTCGTTTGCGGCAGTTCCCTGTGAGAACGACTCGACCAAAGGAAGATCTTCCTTCGTCCCAATGTATGCCAGAGCGCGCAAGGCATCGTTGATGGTGGCGCGATCGGACGTCAGCCACAAGACTGTTCGCCCGGCCGCAATCTGTTCTCCTTCTCTTACGACTACACGGTCGATCGTGCCGTCCAGGGGCGAGCGAAATTCCTGAACCGTGCTTGAGAGGTCCCGGATTCGCGCGAGCAGCCCGCCCGCTTTCACCTGCGACCCCTCGGCCAACAAACTAACAATGGTGCCGGCCATTGGCGAATGCACATCGTAGGGCTGTAGCATGGCGCGCAACTCCGGCCGGCCGGCCGCGTCGCCAAACCGAACCAGTTGCACGGCCGCGTTCCGGCGCACCAGTGGTTCGGCGTCGTCTAGTAAACCGACGAGCGCCTGGTGAAACTCCGGCGAACTGTTGTCCTGGCCCATCACCCAGGCGGCGGTCTTTCGAATCTCGCCGGTCGGGCTCTTCGAGACACTGACGACCTGTGGATAAAACTTCTTCACGCTTGCATCGCCCTTCTCAATTCTCGCTTCGATCTGCGACAACGCGTGCTGAATGTGCCGTGGGCTCTTTTCGTCAGCGAGGTACTTCGCGATTTCTTCGTCCGACAGATCGCGGCCAAACCAGGTTGTGTACCACGTCAGAAACGGAACAATGATGAACAGCGCCGC
>WNFC01001213.1_pt1 | contig 30115 bp, 29 predicted proteins | sample 5400541 | NCBI WGS metagenome assembly WNFC01 (sample SAMN13153342, study PRJNA577476) | soil metagenome | isolation source: 120 cm saprolite under Douglas fir tree site 2 hole 2 replicate 1 | place: USA:California | collected 2015-04-18
TGCCGCGGCGGAAATTTCCGGGCCGATGCCGTCGCCCGGCAATACGACGATGCGCACGGCGGTCCCCCTCGCCTGGCGGCGCCATGCGGCGCCTGCGGTTTCGGTCCCATGGCCGATCGGGCCGAGCCCCGCATCGGTTGCAGCGTTGGCGAACCGACGGGGTCGCAAAGGTTGGCTCGGCCATGGCTCACGTCACCACCGATCATGATACCATTCGCAAGTGCCCCGAGAAGAAGTACGGCCAGGCGCATCAAGATCGGGCAGAACCAGAACCGCCGCGTGCTCCCTTGGCAAAAAAAATCCGCCCGGACGGAGCCGGGCGGAGGACTCGATTCCGGCGTTAGACCGGAATGATCGCCACGATGCGGAACGTGTTCGGGTCGACGATCACGATCTCATCGCGCACGATGAAGAACCTGTAGCCGCGATACTGCGGAAGGATCTCCACCAGCTCGAGCGGCAGCGGCCGCGCCCTGACGTGGATGTGCTGCGGGACGCTGGTTCCGACCGAGATCGCGAAGTCCACGCTCTCGAGGCGTGCGCTCGACTCTTTCACCACGACCTCGTGGACCTTGGTCTTCTGCTCTTGCGAGAGCTGAACCGACCCGGAACTGGACGTCGAGGCCGAGCCGGATGTCGCGCCCTTGCTGCTCGTACCCGGCTGGGTCTGGGTTTGCGTTGACGGCTTCTGCTGGCCGGTGGTCGGCTGCCCGGTCTGCGCGCCGCCCTTCTCCTGGGCCATGCCGGGCTTGCCTTTCTCGGCACCCTTCGGGCCTTTCGCCTTCTCACCGGCCTGGGTCGAGCGCTGCTCCTTGCCTTCAACGCCCTTCTTCTCGGTGGCTTCCTTGCCCTGGGCCATGCCGGGCTGCTTGCCCTGCTGGGCCTTGGGGCCTTGCGCCTTCTCGTTAGCCTGGCTGGAGCGTTGCTCCTTGCCCTCGGCGCCCTTCTTCTCGGCGCCCTGGGCCATGCCGGGCTTTGCGCCCTTCTGCTCGGAGGCAGCGCCCTTCTGGCTCGAACCCTGGCTTTGGCTCGTCTGGCCCGAACCCGAGCTGGCGCCGCTCTCGGTCGTCTTGCCGGTTTGTGCACCTGCGAAGGTCGCGCCTGCAATCAGCGCCGCCGCCGCAGTCGTGACCCATAATGCGGTCCTCATGCGAACTTCTCCTTCCTGTTGATGACTCCCCGTGCCCTCGTGTTTGCCGGACACAACCCGCTACGCGCGCCTTTTGTTCCGAACCATCTGGTGCCCGATCCGCGAACATGAACGGATATTCAGCACAGTGGCGGCATTCACCCTCGGGAGGAACGAACGAGCGCGGCCGCGATTTTTTCAGCGCCGCGGCATGCCGCGCTGGCAAACGGAAGGTTCATACGAGCATGGGCGATTTTCCCATCGAGCCCGAGCTTCAGGTGCGCGTAGGTGCCGGGCGCACGTTGCGGTCGATCGACGAAGCCGCCGAGTTCGCCCGCAGCCTCGCCAAGGAGCGCAACAGCCGGGAGTGGGACGGCGTGCTCTACCGGCTCGAGGCGGTGCGCACCCGGGAGGATGCGCGCGATGCGGCGAATGCGCTCCGCGCCGTGCTGGAAGCCGAAGATCTCCTGGTCATGCAGACCGATCAGCCACGCTGATCATCGCCCCGCCGGTGCGCGGCCGCCACAGTGCGTCGCAACGGCACTTCGCGCAGAAAAAAGCTCAGCACGAATGCGAACGCCGCAATGAGCGCGGCAATGAGAAAGACGAGGTGCAGCGCGCTCGAGAATGCGTCGATGGTATCGGCGCGCAGCCCGGCCGGAACCCGGCGCATCGTCGACGGCGAGGCGAGCGCCGCGGCGGCGGCCGCCGGGAGCATGTGGGTCAGCTGGCGATGAAACGCGCTGGCAAAGATCGCCCCGAACAGCGCGACGCCCACCGCGCCGCCGATCGAGCGAAACAGGACCGCGCCCGAGGTGGCAACGCCCAGATGCTCGTGATCGACCCCGTTCTGCACCGCCAGAACCAGGACCTGCATGACCATGCCCAAGCCGATGCCGAGCACGAGCGCGCACAGCACGATGTGCCCGGTGCCGGCATCGGCGGGAGTGCGCCAAAGCAGCAGCAGCCCCGCCGTCATCAGCGCCGTTCCGGCAATCGGGAACGGCCGGTAGCGGCCGAACCGGCGATGAATTGTCCGCACACGATCGAGGTCAGGAGCACGCCGCCCATCATCGGCGCAAGCTGCAGGCCGGAGCTGGTCGGACTGGCGGAGCGCACCACTTGCAGATACAGCGGCAGATAGGTCACCGATCCGAACAGCGCCAAGCCCACGATGAATCCGATGGCGCAGGAGACGACGAAGATCGGGTTTGCGAACAACGATGGCGGCAGGATCGGCTCACGTGCGTTCGCTTCCGCCACCGCGAACGCTGCCGTCAGAACCGGAGCGAGCGCAAACAGCCCAAGCATCGGCACGGAAGTCCACGCCAATGTCGTTCCACCGAGGCTCGTCACCAGGACGATCGAGCCCAGCGCCCCCGCGAGCAAAGCGGCGCCGGCGTAGTCGATCGCATGCCTGTGGCGGCGGCCGGCACGCAGAGGGAAAGCGCCGCCGATGACCGCCACGGCCAATATCCCGAGCGGCAGGTTGATGTAAAAGATCCATCGCCAGGTCAGCTGGTCGACGAAGAAGCCGCCGAGCAGCGGTCCGATCAGGGTCGCGAACCCCCATACCGCTCCGAACAGACCCTGGTAGCGGCCGCGATCGCGCGGCGGAATCAGGTCGCCGACCGCGGCGATGACCGTAACCATCAGGCCTCCGCCGCCGACGCCCTGCACGAAGCGGAAGCCGATGAGCTCGGCCATGGTCCGGCTCATCCCGCAGAACGCCGATCCCGCCAGGAACACCACGATCGCCGTTTGCAGGACGATCTTGCGGCCGTAGAGATCGCCGAGCTTGCCGTAGATCGGAGTGACGATGGTCGAAGCGAGGAGATACGAGGTCACGACCCAGGAGAGGTGCGAGAGTCCTCCCAGCTCGCCGACGATGGTCGGCAGCGCGGTCGAGACGATGGTCTGATCGAGCGCGGCGAGCAGCAGCACCAGCATCAATGCCGCGAGCACCGGACGCGCCGGGGCCGGCGGCGCCGCTGCGCCCGTGACTTGCGGCTCGTTCACACTCACGTCGCGCATTCTAGGAGCGGGCTGGAGTGGCGCCAAATACGCCGGATGTCCTCCCCGTTGGCGTCGGCTGGCACGGCCGTGAGTCGGCAGCTTGGACTTGGGTCGATCGCCTGCGGCACCTGCGCGGCATCGGACTGCCGCTGTCGGCGTCGCGAACAGGAGGCGCTCGCATCAAGAACGGACCCGGAACCGAGCCGGCCGGTGTTCCGCTGGAGGAAAGGGGTGTTCCTCCCGGTGAATACCCCCTGACGTCGTGCGGCCGATCTGTCGCGTTGCGCTCGACCCAGATCGATACCCAGCGTGAGCACTTGCGCCCTCGGGATCGTCGGGTGCCTGCGAAGCAAAGGGGTGTTCTTTGCGGGGTGCATCGCGTCGAGGTGAAACGCGTACGGCTGTCGTCGACCCCGACCCGGTGATCAGGACCGACGGGCGGCGCGCATCCCGCCGGCGAACGGCGGACGTTTCCTGCCGCGCGCAAATTTCTTGACCAAGACCGCGAAGGCTCTATTGCTTCGATACCGCCGATCAACGCGGGCGCATGTACCGCCGACGGCGGGCAATGGGATCTCCACGAAGGCTTCGGGGGATCAACCAATGCGCACGCCGGAACCTGTGCCGACCGAATACGCGCCGGACGCCGCCGTCCCGGCCGGATCGCCGCCGCCCCCGTGGGCCAAACGTTTCGCATGGATCCTGCTCGGATCGGCGCTGGGGCGGTTTCTCGCCCTCGGCGTGTGCCGGTTCATGAGCCACAAACTCGAAAGAACGCGCGGTGCCCCGGCCCTCGAAAGCCGCAATGGCGTCGTCAGGCTGTGGCGCATCGAGAAATTCGAGGACGTATCCTGGCTGCCGCAGCAGCCGTGGGCGCTCGACGACGGAGCGAGGCTCGATCCGGGCGATCCCGTGCTGGAATTTCATATCGCGGGCGAGCGATTCATCGAGTTGCTGCGTGCGGTGCATTGGAGGACCGTAATCCAGCAGGAGTTCCAGTCCCTGGTGCCGCTGCTGCAGTCGCGTGACGAAAAGGCCCTGGTGGGAACCACCATTCTGCGGCGACAAGTGACCGATTTCGGCGCGAGCCTGCGGGAACTGCCGCCGGGGATGCACAAGTCGCTCGACACATTCTATCGCAAGCTGATCCTGTTGGCGTTTCATCCCGGCGGTGCCGAACGGGTGCTGTCGGAAAGGCAGTCGGTGGCCGAGGCGGCCATATCACGCCAAGAATTCTGCCGGCGATATCGCAATCGCGGCGCGGATTCCTGATCGGCTGAGCGGCCCTCCGACATCGCCTGCATGCTTTGAGTCGGTTGCCCCAGCCTCACATGTCCAGCTCCTGGTAGTGTCGGAAAATGCCCATCTGATTGAACGGAATGCGGCGATCCGAATCAAGATAAGCGGCGATGCGCTCTCGTTCCCCGACCCGGTCGTGCACGCCGATCACGCGCGGATGGCGTTTTTCGAGCCGCGCCATGGCCCGCGGGAAGGCATAGCGCAGGCCGGCGACGACTTGGAACAGGGAAAGATCGGCGTAGGTCGCCGTCCTGCCGACCAGATACTTGCCCGGGCTGCGCTCCAGCACCCGCTCGAAATAGCCGAGATATTTCGGCGCCCGCGATTTCAGAAAATCCTGCGTGCGCCGCCGCGCTTCCTTGCGCTGGTCCTCGTAATAGAGGCTCGACGCGATCGGGTGATGGGCGTCGTGAATCTCCACGACGAAATCCGCGATGGTGAGCTGCAGCTGATGGGTCCACAGCCGGCCGGCCTCGCCCGCCGGAGCGAGGCTATGGCGAGACCCGAGGAACAGCAGGACGTTCGCGGTCTGGCCGATCAGGACCTTGCCGGCTTTGAGAAACGGCGGCGCGAACGGCCGCGTCTTGACCTTCTCGTCATCGAGCAATTTCAGCATGGCGGATGTCCCGCCCCGCCGCCTGGCGACATCGATATATTCGGCGCCCGCGTCTTCGAGCGCGAGGCGCACGAACTCCCCGCGTCCCTGGATCTCGGGCCAATAATAGAGCTCATAAATCATCGCATGGGTTTCCCTGCGGTCGCGTCGAGCCCGGCGGGTAAAGCGTTCCGCTCACGAAGCTCGTTTGGGCGCCGCCTTCTCGGCGGCCGGACGCTGCAGCGCCGCCGTGAGCCATTGCTTGACGTGCGGGAATGCCGACAAATCCACGCGCGCCAGGCGCGCCCAGGACAGGATCGAAGCGACGTTGAGATCGGCGACCGTGAAGCTCGCGCCCGCCAGGTATCCGGTCTTCGCCAGCGCCTGGTCGAGCACTTTCAGCGGCTGTTGGAGCTGCTGCTCGCCTTCGTCCGCGAGCCTGGGATCGCGCATATCCTCGGGCAAGAACATCCGGTGCAGCAGCGCCGCCAGTGCCGGCTTCTCGACTTCCGTCATCGCCCAAAAGCTCCATTGCAGCGCCTGCGCCTCGTCCTCGATCGTCTTCGGCCATAGGCCCCCGTCGTGCTTCTTGGCCAAATAGAGGTTGATGGCCATGGACTCCCAGAGCTTCAACCCGTCGTCGTCGATCGCCGGGATCCGGCCGTTGGGATTGACCGCGAGATATTCCGGAGTCTTGGCGCTGCCGTCGCCGAAATGCACCGGGACGTGCTCGTAATCGAGCCCGAGCTCGTTGACCATCCAGAGCACGCGATAGGCCCGCGACCGCGGGACCCCGTAGACTTTCAACTTGCCCATGGTGCCTTGCCCCTGCCAAAGCTTGTCATCGGCAGGGAGGATACCCTGCTCCGGTCCTCGGGTCATCCAAGCGCACCGGCCGATGTCTGGCCCGCGCGTAGTCCGGGAACGAGCACGGCGTTGGAATTGCGTCCTACGACGCGCTATTTCAAAACGCCGTCTCGCATCGAAATTTCGGAGATCCACGGCAACCTGACGGAACGCTGGGCCGTGCGCGGGTTGGCTCCGCGAATGGGAAGGGCCAAATGAGGCCGGTATCGATCAAGTTGAACAATATATTGGACGAATTGGCAATCAAATGCGAATGTCAGTCCCGGCGCGGGGTTCAACGTGGATTACTACAAGCAGGCGAGAGGACTCCATGCCCAAATTTGCCGCCAACCTCACGATGCTCTACAACGAGTATGCGTTCCTGGACCGTTTCGCCGCCGCTCGCGCGGACGGTTTCGAGGCCGTCGAGTTGCTGTTTCCCTATGCCTTTCCCAAGGAGCAGGTTGCGCAGAGGCTGCGGCAGCATGGTCTCAAGCAAGTGCTGCACAACCTGCCGGCCGGAAACTGGGATGCCGGGGAACGGGGCATCGCCTGCCTGCCCGGTCGCGCCGGCGAGTTCCAGGACGGGGTCGGGCGCGCGATCGAATATGCGACGGCACTGGCATGCCCCCAGGTCAACTGCTTGACGGGTATTTCCCCGGCGGACGCCGATGCCGATCGTGTGCATGCGACCCTCGTCGACAATCTGAAATTCGCAGCGAAGAGGCTCGATACGGCCGGCATTCGCCTGTTGGTCGAGCCGATCAATGACAAGGACATCCCGGGTTTCTGGCTGAACCATGCCGACCAGGCAGCCGCGCTCATCGACGAAGTCCGCTCAAGCAACGTATTTCTGCAATACGACCTTTATCACCAGCAGAGAATGAGCGGCGAGCTCGCCGCCACCTTCCGGCGGCTGAAACATCGGATCGCGCACATTCAGGTTGCCGACAACCCAGGGCGCAACGAACCTGGCACGGGGGAGATCAACTATTCCTTCCTGTTCGCCGAGCTCGACCGGGAAGGCTACGCGGGCTGGATCGGCTGCGAATACCGGCCGCGGGCGACGACTTCGGAGGGTCTCGGCTGGGCGGCGGCTTATCTGCGGCGCTCGCCCGATCCGCGGCAGCAAGCGCTGGGAACATAAGGAGCGGACACATGAAGGTAGGTTTCATCGGGCTTGGCATCATGGGCACGCCCATGGCCGGACATCTTATCAAGGGCGGCCATGAGGTGTTTCTCAACACGCGCAGAAAGGTGCCCGGCGATCTCGTCGCAGCCGGCGGCGTCGCTTGCGCATCGGCGGCGGACGTCGCGCGCCGGGCCGACGTGATCATCACCATGGTCCCGGACACGCCGGATGTCGAAGCCGTGCTGTTCGGCAAGGGCGGCGTAGCGGAGGGTCTCTCGAAGGGCAGGATCGTCGTCGACATGAGCTCGATCTCGCCGCTGGAGACCAAACGTTTCGCCGAAAAAATCCATGCGCTCGGTTGCGATTATCTCGACGCGCCGGTGTCCGGCGGTGAGGTCGGTGCCAAGGCCGCCTCGCTCACCATCATGGTCGGCGGTCCCAAGGCTGCGTTCGACCGGGTGAAGCCGCTGTTCGAGCTCATGGGCAAGAACATCACGCTGGTCGGCGGCAACGGCGACGGACAAACGACCAAGGTGGCGAACCAGATCATTGTCGCGCTCACCATCGAGGCGGTCGGCGAGGCGCTGCTGTTCGCCGCCAAGGCCGGCGCCGACGCCGCGAACGTGCGCAAGGCGCTGATGGGCGGCTTCGCCGCTTCGCGCATCCTCGAAGTGCACGGCGAGCGCATGCTGCAGCGCCGGTTCGACCCGGGATTTCGCATCGAATTGCATCAGAAGGACCTGAACCTCGCCTTGCAGGGCGCCAAGGCGCTCAAGCTCAGTTTGCCGAACACGGCGACCTGCCAGGAGCTGTTCAACGCCTGCGCGGCACATGGCGGCTCGGCCTGGGATCATTCCGCCATGGTGCGCGCCCTCGAAATCATGGCGAACCATGAGATCGGAAGCGGCAAAGGGACCTGACAGGCGAAGTCGGCTCGGGTGACTCAAATGCGGCCAGGCCGTCAAAGAGCAGGCCCGTCCCGGACTGGTCCGCTTCTCGTCGCACCGGGTGAACGGGGGAGCCGCGGGCGATAAAATAATTCACTTCCCGTCGGCCTATGAGCGGCTTCCCCGGCGGGCCTAGCCGGTCTGCCGGCGATCGATCAAGGTTGGTGCGACATTCGCTCGAGCACGAGCTCGCGCAGGATGTGCCGGCGAATCTTTCCGGTGCCGGTGAGCGGCAACTCCTCCAAGATCTGCAGCATCTCGGGGAGCTTGTAGTCGGCAACCTCGTTTTTGAGAAACGCCACCATTTCCGCAAGCTCCAGCGTCTGCCCCGGCTTGGGAACCGCGCACAGGCAATTCCGCTCGCCCAGCCGCTTGTCGGGAATCCCGACCATCGCCGCGTGCATGATCTTGGGGTGCGTGTAGAGGATTTCCTCGACTTCCCGCGGAAAGAATTTCTTGCCGCCGCGGTTGATGATCTCCTTGCTCCGGCCGGTCAGCTGGATGTTGCCCGCCGCGTCGACGTAGCGGCCGAGATCGCCGGTCCGGAACCAGCCGTCCGCCGTGAAGGCCTGCTCGTTGGCGCGCGGATTGTTGTGATATCCGAGGTGAACGGAAGGCCCCCGGGCGGCGATCTCGCCGACTTCCCCATGGGGAACGTCGTCGCCTCGCTCGTCGATCAGTCTCAGCTCCATGGTGTCGACCAGACGGCCGATGGTGCCGCTGACCTTCTCCGGGTCATCGGACAGGCGCGTGTAGGTATGAAACCCGGTCTCCAGCATGCCGTAGAGCTCGACCAGATGCCCCCGCATGCGCCGGCGAAATTCGCGGATCGTCTCGATCGCGGCCGATGCGCCGCCGGTGATGACCACGCGCAGCGACGCGACGTCGAACTGCTCCAGCTCGGGGTCGTTGAGCATGGCAACGATCGAGGCGGGCGCCGTGGCTATGAACGTGACCTTCTCGCGCCCGATCGCCTCGAGCGCCGCCCGCGCGGAGAACCGCTCCAGCAGCACCGCGCGCGCTCCCGCCATGATGGTCTGCATCAGGCAGATGTAGCCCCAGTTCAATCCGACCGGGAGATAGATCAGCAGGACGTCGCGATCGCTCACCGCCATGTCGTGATTGAGCAGCTTGACCGTGCAGAGCGTGGTGTTGAAGGAGTGCAGCACGCATTTCGGGTCGCCGGTCGTCCCCGAGGTGAACGCCATGCGAAACACCTCGTCGGGACTCATGCGCACGCGGTCGGCGGCGGCAATCGGCGGGCTGTCGGCGATGCCGGCGTCGAGATCGAAGACGCCCTCGGCAGAGCCGCCGGCGACGATGACATGCGTGAGCGCCGGCACCGCCGCCTGCAGCGTCTTGGCCATGGCAACGTAGTCGAAGCCCTTGAACTCGCGGGGGCACACATAGGCGCGGCTGCCGGAGAATTTCAGGATGTACTCGAGCTCGCGAGCGCGAAAATCAGGATTGACCTTGTTGGCGACGGCGCCGATCAGCTCCAGCGAGAAGAACACCACCGGAAACGCGATGCGGTTCGGCAATTGCACGGTTACGACGTCGCCGCGTCCGATGCCGATGCTGCGGAGGAACTCGGCGCATCGCTCGATCTCGCGCTCGAGCTCTCCATAGGTGATGCGGCGGCCGGCATCGGCGAACACCTCGCGGTCGGGATGCGCGCGGGCCCGCTCCTCGATTACCTCGAAGAAGCTCTTGTTCAACCACAGCCCGGCCGCATGATAATGCGCCGCAAGCTCGGGCTTCAGCACGGTCGCAAACTGCATATTCTCCTCCCTAACGCACCGCCCTGAGCAATCCGCCGTCGACCTGGATCGCAGCGCCCGTGATGTAGCTGCCGCGCGGCGAGACCAGGAGGGCAGCCAGGCTCGCCACGTCCTCGACGGTTCCGATGCGGCCGAGCGGAACCTCGGCCTCGAGCTCGCGGCGCATGACGGCCGGGTCCTTGCCGCCGGCGGCGAACACTTTTTCGAGACGCCGCGTCTCGATGTAACCGGGGCAAATGGTGTTCACATTGATGCCATAGCGCGCCGCCTCGATCGACAGGGTTTTGGCGAAGCCGATCACCCCGCTCCAGGTCGCGACCGAAAGCCCGAACCCCCCGATCGGCTGAATCGCGGAGATCGCCGTTATATTGAGGATGCTGCCGCCGCCCCGGGCCTTCATGTGCGGCAGCGCACCGCGCGCCATGCGCACCACGTACATCAGGTTCTGCTCGACCGCTTTCTGCCACGCATCATCGTCGAACGTCTCGATATCGCCGAGCGGAGGCGCCCCGTCATTGTTGATGACGATGTCGATGCCGCCGTAAGCCTCGCAGACCGTCGCGATCACCCGCGTGCAATCCTCGGCGCGGCGGCAATCGGCCGGCACCGCGAGCACGGCCGCGCCGGTCTCGCTGCGGATGCGGTCGGCAGCATCATGAAGATCCGCCGCCCGGCGGGCCATGATGGCGATCTTCGCGCCTTCGGCGGCCAGCGCACGGGCGATGCCGTAGCCGATGCCGTGGCTCGCACCGCCGATGACCGCGATCCGGTCTCTCAGGAGCAAATCCATCTAAAGCCCCAGGCCCTGCAAAAACCGTTCCGCGTTCCTGTGGAACACCTGCTCCAAGACTTCCTCGGAATAGCCTTCGGCGCGCCAGTCCCGGACCAGCCGCTCGTAGGTGAACAGCGGATAATCCGCGCCGAACAGGATCCTGTGCTTCAGCCGCCGCGGGATCTCATGCTTGAGATCCGGGGAATAATATTTCGGCGACCAGCCATGCAGCTCGTACCAGATATTGCGCTTGTGCATCAGCACCGCGATGGTTTCCGCCTGCCACGGCCAGCCCGGGCGCGCCGCGACGATCTCGAGCTCCGGGTAGGAGGCGGCGACGAAATCGAGGTGCCGCGGATGGCAATGGTCGAGGATCACCCCTCCCCCGCCCGGCAATCCCGCTCCCAATCCGGTCGTCCCGACGAACATGAGCGCCGGGATGCCGGCCTCGATGCACAGGCGGTAGTAGGGCGCGTAGGCATCCTCGCTCGCGGGCGGCGACAGCGAGGCCGAGACCGCATAGCCGAGGAAACCGACCCGCTGGTCGATGCAGCGGCGCAGCTCTTTGAGCCCCGCCTCGCCCAGGCGCGGATCGACGTGGATCCAATGGCCGAGGATGACGTCCCGGTGCGCGCGCTCGGTGGCGAAGGCATAATCGTGAAGGCTCTGCATCTCCTCCAGCGGCCGGAATTTGGCGAACCCGAAATCGAGCGCAGCGCGCACGCCGCTGGCGCGGAAATAATCCGCCATCTGTGCCTCGGTCGCGTAGTTCGGCGACGAGTTCCAGGTCGCCCGCTGCTGCGCCAGCTCCTGCTCGGTCTGCAGCGGATAGCCGCGCCGGGTTCCCCAATGCGAATGCATGTCGATGATGGTCACGATTCGGTCGCTCCCAGATACGAGGCGATGACGCCCGGATGGCTCGACAGACGCCGGCTGTCGCCTTCGAGCGCGATGCGGCCGTTTTCCAGCACATAGCAATATTGCGCAAGCTGCAGCACCTTGCGCGCATTCTGGTCCGCGATCAGCACCGGCGTTCCGGCGGCGCGGATGCGCTCGACCACGTCGAGGATGGTGTCGAGCGCCTTGGGGGCGAGGCCGAGCGAGGGTTCGTCGAGCAGCAGACAGCGCGGGCTCGACATCAGCGCGCGGCCGAGCGCCAGCATCTGCTGCTCGCCGCCGGAAAGCACCGCGGCCGGTTGCCGGGCCCGCTCGCGCAACACCGGGAACATCGCATGGACCCGCTCGAGCGCGGCTGCGAACGCCGCACTGTCGCGAACCGTGTAGGCCCCCATTTCGAGGTTCTCTTCAACGCTCATCTCGGCGAACAACAGGCGGCCCTGCGGAACCTGGACCAGCCCGTGGCGCACCACGCGCTCCGGGCGGATCCGGGTCAGCGAGGTGCCGTGAAGGCGGATGTCGCCGGAATGCACGGCAGCAAGGCCGGAGATCGCGCGGATCAGCGTGGTTTTTCCGGCCCCGTTCGCCCCGAGCAGCCCCACGATATGGTTCGGCGGCACCGAGAGCGAGACGCCGCGCAGCACCGGAACCCGGCCATAGCCCGCGTGCAGATCGCGCACCTCAAGCATGGGCGACCTCGCCGAGATATGCGTCGATGACGGCGGGATCGGCGGAAACCTGCGCAGGGGTGCCCTCGGCGAGGATGCGGCCGCGGTGCATGACCGTGATGCGTTCGGCAAGCCGCATCATCACCCGCATGTTGTGCTCCACGATCAGCAAGGTGACCCCGCGCTCATGCGCCAGCGACCGCGCCGTGGCGATTGCCGCGTTGGCCTCGGCCTCGCTCATTCCCGATACCGGCTCGTCGAGCAGCAGCAGTTTCGGCCGCGCGGCAATGGCCCGGGCGAGATCGACGCGCTTCTGGATGCCGAACGGCAGATCGCCGGCCCTGGCATGGGCAAACGAGGACAGCTCGAACATGCGCAGCAGTTCCGCCGCCTCGCGGCGGGCTTGCGCTTCGGCCCCACGCCGAAGCCCCAGCATGGCAGGTGCAAGGCCGTAGACGTGGTGGCGATAGAGTCCCGTGAGCACGTTCTCGATCACGGTCTCGTCGCGGAACAGCTCGACGTGCTGAAACGTGCGTCCGACGCCGAGTGAGGAAATGCGCTCCGGCGCAAGCCGCGTGATTTCCCGATCCTCGAAACGGATGGAGCCGGATTGAGGCGTGACGACGCCGGCGATCGCATTGATCAGCGAAGTCTTGCCGGCGCCATTGGGGCCGATGAGGCCGCGGATCTCTCCCGCCTCGATCCTCATCGCAACCTCGCGTACCGCGGCGACGCCGCCGAAACTGACGGAAACGCCCTCGAGCGAGAGCAGCGTCATGGCGTTGCCGGCTTGCGCACGAACCGCAAGCTCCACAAGTCGTCGAGCAGGCCTTTGATGCCGCGCGGCATGAACAACAGGCTGCCGAGCAGGATCGCGGCGTAGACGAGGTCCGCGTATTCCTGCGTGCCGCGCAGGAATTCCGGCAGGCCGGTGAGCAGGACGGCGCCGAGAACCGAGCCGGCCACCGAGCCCAGCCCGCCGACGACGATGAACGTGATCTGGCGCAGCGAGGTGGAGATGCCGAATTCCGTCGGGTCCATGAATCCCACCGCGACCGCCATCAGGCCGCCGGACAGGCCGGCGAATCCCGCCGCCAATGTGAACGCCACGAGCTTGGTCCGTCCCAGCGGAATGCCCAGCGCCTGGGCCGCAAAGGCGCTCTGGCGCACCGCATTGAAAGCGCGGCCGAACCGCGATCTCTGCAGATTGTCGGCGAGGAACACCGCAAAGGCAGCGGCGCCGAGCAAGACATAATACAGGGCGAAATCCGACCGGATCGCGTAACCGAGAACTTGCGGCTTCGGCACGCTCAGGCCGCGCACGCCGCCGGTGAGCTCGGGAAATTCTTCGATCAGGATCTGCACGAGCTGCAGGAAACCGAGCGTCACCAGCGCGAGGTAGAGTCCCGAGAGACGCCGCGCCGGATAGCCGAGGCAGGCGCCCAGAAGCGCGGCGGCAAAAGTCCCGATCGCCAGAGCGGGAAGGAACGAGAGCCCGGTGCGGATGACGACCAGCGCGCTCGCATAGGCACCGATCGCCATGAAGGAAGAATGACAGAGCGAGATCTGGCCGCAATTGCCGGTCAGCAAGTTGAGCCCGGCGGCCGCGATGACGTTGATCATCATCAATTGCGCCAGATAGAGCTGATAGCTGCCGAGAGCCAGCGGCGCGACGCACAGCACTGCGGCGGCGCCGAGCATGACGAGGTTCCTGCTGGCCACGGCTCGCCTCAAACGCGCTGCTGAAGGGATCCGCCGAACAGTCCCTGCGGCTTGAGCAGCAGAAGAACAATCAGGATCCCGAACGGCACGATGTTCTTGAGCGTCGCTCCGAAGAAGGCGCCGCAGAAAGTCTCCAGCACGCCGAGCAGAAGTCCGCCGGCCACCGCCCCGCCCAGGCTGGTGAAGCCGCCGATCACCGCCGCGACGAGCGCCTTGACGATCAGCTGGCCGATCTCGGGGTTGATGCCGATGAGCGGCGCGAGCAGCAAGCCGGCGACGGCGCCGATCCCGGCCGCAAGCGCCCACGCCGACATGAAGATCGATTCAACGCGAATCCCCATGAGCCGGGCGGCGCGCGGGTCGATCGCGACCGCGCGCATCGCCTTGCCGAACTTGGTCCCGCGGAAGAACGTCACCAGGACACCGACCAGCGCGGCGAGGCACGCGATGATGACGAGATACGAGGGATTCACCCGCAGCGGACCGATTGCCAGCGCCGGGCCGGCATAAGGAGCATCGAACGGGTAGGTATTGTCCTGCCAATGCAGACGAATCGCCGCCTTGATGATCAACCCGATCGCGAACGTGGCGATCACCAGCGTGAATTCCGGGGCGGCGACGATCGGCCGAATGAACAGGCGCTCGATGAGAATGCCGAACGCACCGGCGATGAGCACCGTCAGCGCGGCGACGGCCAGGAACGGCAACGCCAGGCTGGTCGACAGCACGAGGCCGATATAGGCGCCGAGCGTGACCATCTCGCCCTGGGCGAAATTGAGCACGCCGCTGGCCTTGAACGGGATCACGAGTGCAAGCGCGACCAGCGCATAGATGCTGCCGACGCTCAGGCCGGACACCGCGAGCTGAAGGGCGGTCTGCCAGGTCATCGGGCGCGCGCGGCGTCAGCCGCGACCGAGCGTCGAGGAGCGCGGCATCATTGATAGCGCTTGAGGATGTCGCTGGGGTGCTTGCCTTCCCAGCCCAGCGGGACCCATTGCCCGTTCTTCACCTGCATCGCCACCAGCTGCAGATTGCCGATGTGGTGCTTGGGCGTGAACGTGCGCGCCGTGGCGATCCCACTCACGCGATAGTCCTTGATGCCCTCGAGCGCGGCAATGAGCTTGTCGGTCGTCGGATCCGGTCCGGCGCGCTTGAGACCCTCGGCCAGCACGTACATGTCGCCATAGGACAGAAGATCGAAGATGTTGGGACGGCCGGCGGGCAGGTTGGGATATTCCGGTTTCCATTTGGCCTCCCAAGCCTTGAGGGTGGAATCGTCCGAGCCCGGCAGGAAGGGAACCAGAGCGAAACCGCTGGCGCCTTCCGCCGTCTGCCTGGCCGCGGCAATGAAATTCTGGTCGACCATGGTCACCCCGACGAAGAACGGCTGGTTGAGCCCCAGCTCTCTGGCCTGGCGCATGGCGATGGCGGCCTCCGCGGGATTGCCGAAGAAGGCGATCGCCTGCGGCTGCGCCTGCTGCACCTGCAGCAGCTGGGACGTGAAATCCTTGTCTCCGATGTTGAACTCGACCCGAACGATCGGCGTGATATCGAACCAGCTCTGCAGCTGCTTGGTGAGCGCGTCGCCCTCGTTCTTGGGATATTCCTCGCGGCCGCTCATGATGGCGACCTTCCGGGCCTGCATCTGGTCGGCGATGAACTCGGCGTAGAGCTCGCCGTAGCGCGGCACCTCGGTAGTGCCGCCGCGAAACAGATTGCGGGCAAACGGCCAGGTGACGCCCGGAGCCGACGCGAAGGAGACGTACATGACGCGGCCGCTCTCCTTCACGTAATCGATGCTGCCGATCGTGCCGTTGCTGCCGGCGACGCAGAAGATCGCGAAGACGTGGTCCTCGTCGACCAGCTTCTTGACCGCGGCGAGCGCCTTCGTGGGGGAATGGCCGTCGTCCTCGAAATGCAGCACCAGCTTGCGGCCGTTGACGCCTCCGGCGGCGTTGATCTCCTTGACCGCCAGGTTGGCGCCGTCGCGCCCTCCGAGCCCGATATAGGCGGCCGGACCGGTGATCGGCCCGAACGCGCCGATTTCGATCGTGGTGCCGGTAACGCCTTGCTCGCCACGCGCGACGCCGGCCAGCCCCATCAGCACCCCGAGTGCAATCGCGCAAATTCCCTTCCCTCGCATGGTTTCCTCCTTTTTTGCTGCCGCTCAGTCTGCCCAAGCCATCGGGCTTATTCAACCGCTCCCGCAACCGCCCGTAGTCGCTCGGTCGTGGCCCGCATGGAGCGCGGTCCAATCATGGCGGCGTTCGACAAATGGCCTGGGCTCCGCAGGATGCGCGGCGCGCCCCGCGCACCTATGGCTTTGTTGCCCACACCCCGACGTGCCCCGAATGGAAATACCCGACGACACCATGCTCGGGGGCATCGGCGATCAGTCTTTGCTCCAGCGTTTCGACGTCGATTTCGGCTTCCGTGGCGATGCCGCTCGCGACGATCGCCGGCAGCTGCGAGCGAACCAGGGCCGCCAGGATCGGAAACAGCGCGCCGTCCGGCCCGTGCTGGATCGGCACGGACATCTGAAGCTCGGTGGAGGGCCGCAAGCCTGCCGCTTGCATCAATGCGAACAGCCGCAAGCCCATTCGCGCATGCACCCCGGCGTGCCGGAAACCCGCTCGGAACCATTCCACCGCCTTGGCGGCCAGGCAGTCCGGCGGCTCGATGAGGACCGGCCCCCCGTAATCGATGACCGATTCCTGCAGCGCGATCACGCCTCCGGTCCGCAGATTGCGCAGCGCGCGACGCAACGCGTCGAGCGGATCCGCCGCATACATGAGCACGAGACGGCCGACGATTGCATCGACGGCAGGGCTAAGCTCGATCGCGCGAAAATCCCCGGTCACGAAGCGTACGTTGCTCAGACCGTCGGCTCTCGCCCGCTGCTGCGCGAACGCCGCCTGGGCGGGATCGCGGTCTACGCCGATGACCTCGCCCGCGGGGCCCACCATCCGCGCGGCCAGGAATGCCACGTCACCCGGTCCCGAGCCGATGTCGAGGACGCGCATGCCCGGCGCGATACCGGCTTGCTCGAACAGGCGTTGCGTCGACGGAGCGACCAGTCCGTCCTGGGCGATGAGTCTTTGCCGTTCCGCTTCCGAGCTCCGAAATGGATACGATTCCTTGGTCATCCCGCCTGTCGTCCATGTCGCTCCGGCCTTGCAGGCCGTTCATGCCCGATCCCGCGTCGCAATCCGGGGGCGGGCACAGGCCCGCAGCGTCGTCGCCACCGCGAAAACACCGGCCCGCCTCCTCTTACACCGTTGCGCACGTCCTCGTCCGTCAGGACGATGCTGGGCGGCGCGTTCGCGACCACTCGAATCTTTTCCATCACGTAAGGCACCATTGGTTTCATCGCCGACCGTTCTCGCAAGCCCTCCGTTCAGACAGGTGACCTGGAGGCGGCATTCCGATCGGAGAATTCCGAGCAAGAGCGCGCTAAAAAAGCCGTTTACTAGCGTGGCACGTTGGCAGCATATTGCCGGGCGGCAGCCGAAGGGGATCACAGGCTGCACTGGATGGCGCCATGACACAAATCCGCGTCCGTAACGCGATGCTCCTTTCGCTTTTTGCCGCAGCCTTCGCGGCGCCTCCCGCACTGGGCGCCGAATGGAAGCCTACCCGTCCCATCAATCTCATCGTGCCCTGGGCGGCCGGCGGCTCGACCGATCAGATCACCCGCATCACCGCGACCCAACTCGAACCGCTGCTCGGCCAGACGATCGTCATCATCAATCAGGCGGGCGCCTCGGGCTCGTTGGGGACCAGGAGCGCGCTCGATGCCGCCAGGGACGGCTATACCTGGACCTCGGGCGCGGCTCAGGACTTGGGCGCCTACGAAGCCTTGGGCCTGCTCAAGACCCGGATCACCGACTGGAACCTGTTCCTCAACGTGGCCAATATCCAGCTGCTCAGCGTCAACGCAGATTCACCTTACAACACCGCGCAGGAGCTGATCGACGCGATGAAACTCAAGCCCGGCCAGATTTCGGTCGCCACGGCAGGCGTGACGTCGGGCGGGCACAACGCGATGGAAGCGATCGCGAAGGCAACCGGCGTGAAATACCGGCACGTGACCTATGACGGCGGCAATCCAGCGGTGGTGGCGACGGTCGCGGGCGAAACGGAAGTGACGACACAGCTCGCGGTGGAGCAGGCGGATATGATCCGTGGCAAGCGTCTGCGTCCTCTCGCTACCGTGAGCGACAAACCGCTGGAACTCGCAGGCTACGGCACCATTCCGCCGCTTGCGTCGATCCTGCCGGGATTCCGCATGCCTACCAATTACTTCGGCATCTTCATTCCCAGAGGCGTGCCCGACGAAGTGGTGCAAGCCGTCGAAAAAGCCTGGACGCAAGATATCGTCAACAACGACGTCTTGAAGAAATACGCAACAAGTCGCGGCGCGCTATTTGCGCCGCTCTACGGCGAGCAAGCGCAAGCGGCCGTGTTCCCGGCCGTTCAGGCGAACGCTTGGCTGCTGTTTGAGACCAACAAGGCGAAAGTCTCACCCGATACGGTCGGCATTCCAAAGCCCTGATACCGCGGTCAGCGGACCCGGCGTGGCCGCGTGACCGGGAGGCGCGATCGAACGATGCAGACCTCCGAACCAGAACCGGGCGCCGGTGGCGCGGCGCAATCGGCCGCGCGCCTGGTAACGCCGCGATCGGATTTCCTTGGCGGGCTCGCGTGGATTGCGTTCGGCACGGCGGTCGCCATCGGATCGTGGCGAATGGACCGCCTGGAAAATCAGGACGTGAACCCGTACACCGTGCCGGGTCTTCTGCCCGGACTGCTTGGTCTTGCCATCGTGTTTTTCGGCACGTTGTTGCTGGCGCGGGCGTGGCGACAGGGCGCGCTCGGCGGGAAAAGCCCTCGGTCGGCCGCGATGTCTGCGGCGGAACGCAAGCGCTTCTTGATCGTGCTGGGTCTTTGCCTGACCTTCGGCATCGGCTTGGTGGGGCACGGGTTGCCGTTCTGGCTCGCAGCCGCCGCTTTCGTCTCGACCGCGATCGCTGTTTTGCAGTACCCGCAGCGCCGCGCCGCCAATCAGGTAGCGCGCGGCCTCACCATTGCGATCGTGATCGGGCTCGGCGCCGGCCTGCTGATTACACTCGTGTTCCAAGAGTTCTTCCTGGTGCGCCTTCCCTGACGACGTGATCGAGCGGAACTCGTCATGCTGCAAGGTTTGGCCTCTCTCGGTAATGCTTATCTCTCGCTTCTCAATCCTACGTCGATCGCCTTCGGCCTGTGCGGCGCATTGCTCGGCATCCTGGTCGGCTGCATGCCCGGACTTTCCGCCACGCTGTGCATCGCCTTGCTGACTACGCTTACGGTCAAACTGCCCGCGAACGATGCAATCCTCATTCTGGTGTGCTCCTACGTCGGCACGCTGTACGGCGGCTCGCGTTCGGCGATCCTGCTCAACATTCCGGGAACCGCGGCAAACGCCGCGTCCTGTGCGGACGGCCATGCGCTGGCGTTGCGCGGCGAGGCCGGACGCGCGATCGGCATTGCCACGTCCGGCGCGTTTTGCGGCACGTTGTTCGGCGTGGTGTGCCTGGCGGCGTTCACCCCGACACTCGCCAACGTGGCCCTCTCCTTCGGCGCCTACGAGTTTTTCTGGCTCGCCCTGTTTGGCGTGACGATGTCGGGGACCCTGGTCGGCAACGATCCGCTGAAGGGATGGTTGATGGGAGCGCTCGGTCTGTTCGTGGCGCAGATCGGACAGGAGGGGCTGTATGCATACGACCGGTTCACTTTCGGCTTGCCGGAACTGTCCGGCGGGATCGCGCTGATCCCGGCACTCATCGGCGCGTTCGGCTTTGCCGAAGTGCTGACCACGCTGGCCAATCCTGTGGAACACAAGCTGCTGGAAATGCGCGACTCGATCCGGCCGCGCTTCGACGAGGTCGCGCGCTACTGGCGCACGGTGCTGCGTTCCGGGGCCATCGGCGTGTTGACGGGCTTGCTGCCCGGGGTCGGCGAGGATTCCGGGGCATGGATGTCGTACGCGGCCGCAAAGGCGACGACGAAGGAACGCGAACAGTTCGGCAAGGGCTCCATCGACGGACTGATGGCGGCGGAAACCGGTGACATGTCCTCGATTCCCGGGCACATGATTCCCATGCTTGCGCTGGGCGTTCCCGGGTCCGCGCCGTCCGCGGTACTGATGGCGGCGATCATCATCCACGGCATCCAGCCCGGTCCGATGCTGATGGTAGAGCATCGGCAGTTCGTCTACGACATGGTTGCGATGACGACACTTGCCACGGTCTGCATCCTCATCTTCGGCCTCTATCTTGTCCGGCCGCTGCTTTATGTCCTGAGGGTCAAGCACAGCGTGCTGATGCCGATCATCTTCCTGATGTCGACCGTCGGCGCGTACGCGACGGCGTGGCGATTGTTCGACGTATACTCGATGATCGCCGTGGGCATCGGCGCGTTCTTCCTGCGCCGGAAGGGCTATCAAATGGCGCCGTTCGTGTTGGGATTGGTCCTCGGTACCCTGCTCGACAAGAGCCTGCGGCGCGGACTGGTGCTTTCCGACGGCAGCATCCTCCCGTTTTTCACCAGACCGATCTGCATCGGTTTTGCGTCGGTGACGATCTTCAGCATGTTGCTGTATATTCCGGCATTCAGTCGCGCCGTAAATCGCCTCACCGACGCCGTTACGCGTCCGCTGAAGGCGTTGGCGGCGCGCCGCGGGTAGGGTTGAGCGATGCGTCTGGCGCTGTGCAACGAGGTGCTTGCGGCAATGCCCCTGGAACGTCAGTGCGAGCATGCTGCGGCGCTGGGCTACGACGGATTGGAGATCGCGCCCTATACGCTGTTCGACAGGCCCGACGAGGTGGCCGCGAACGAGGCCTTTCGTGTCCGCAACGTGGTGGAAAGCGCAGGACTGGCCGTGACCAGCCTGCACTGGCTGCTGGCGACGCCGGCGGGGCTCTCGCTCACCGATCCCGACGCTTCGACCCGATCCCGCACGCTCGAGGTGATGACTCGCCTCACCGGATTGTGTGCGGCATTGGGCGGAAACGTGCTGGTGCATGGCTCGCCCCAACAACGACAAATCCCCCGAGGGGGGACCCACGGGGATGCCCGGGCGCGTCTGGTCGACGCGCTCGCGCAGGTTGCCTCGGCCGCCGCGCGCGAAGGGGTGGTCTACTGCCTCGAGCCGCTGTCGCGCCGGGAGACGGCGCTGATCAACACCCTGGCCGAAGCGGCGAAAGTCGTGCGCGAAATCGGGCATCCGAGCCTGCGCACGATGATCGATTGCAGCGCGGCGGGCCTCACCGAGACGCAATCCGTGCCGCAGCTGCTGGAGCATTGGCTTCCGACCCATCTCATCGCGCATGTCCAGATCAACGATCCGAACCGCCGCGCGCCGGGACAGGGCGCCATGCGGTTCGCGCCGATCGCCGCAACGCTGGCGCGGCATGGCTATGCGGGAACGGTCGCGGTCGAGCCGTTCGACTACGTGCCCGACGGCGCGGGCGCCGCGGCGTTTGCCGCCGGTTATTGGCGCGGCGTGCGCGAAGCGCTCGGCTGACGCGCGGTATCTTGCACCATGGAAGCGCCGCGTCTTCGCATTCTCGCCCTCGACCTGTTCGAGCGAAACGTGGTGCTGCGGCTGCCGTTTCGCTTCGGCGTGGTGACGCTCACCGCGTGTCCGCAAGCCTTCGTGCGTGCCCGCATTGCGCTCGAAGCAGGGATCGAGGCGGTCGGTGCGAGCGCGGAACTGTTGGCGCCGAAATGGTTCGACAAGAATCTCGCGCTCACCAATGAGGATAATTTCCGGCAACTGCGCGATTCGCTGCGCCTGGCGCGCGAAGCATATCTCGCCGATACGAGATCGCGTTGCGCCTTCCGGTACGCCGCGTCATGCTATCAGGCACTGATCGATAGCGGCAGCTTGCGGGGACTCAACCCCCTGGTCGTCGGTTTCGGACCCGCCTTGATCGATCGTGCGCTGCTCGATGCACTTTGCCGCGCGCTGGACGTTTCGTTCCATGACGCGATCCGCTACAACGCGCCGGGCATCGACGCGAGTTTGACGCCCGATCTCGCCGGCTTCGACCTCGACCGATTTTTCGGAGGCTGCAGGCAATTGCCGGACGTCGACGTCCGCCACACCGTGGGGCTGGTCGATCCGATCACCGCAGGCGACGCCACCCCGCGTGTCGATGACGGCCTGCCGCAAACGCTGGAGGAAGTCATCACGGTTTACGCCAACCGCTACTTCAAGCTCAAGGTCAGCGGCGACGCCGACGCCGACATCGCGCGTCTGACCCGCATCGCGGCCGTGCTCGATCGTCTCACCACCTACAGGATTACTCTCGACGGCAACGAGCAGTTCGCCGATGCGGAAACGGCGGTGCGGTTCTGGCGGCGACTGGAAGGCACGCCCGCATTGCGGCGGATGGCCGACGCGACGCTCTATATCGAGCAGCCATTGCCGCGCGCCGTCACGCTGGAAACAGACATCGCGGCTCTCGCGAGCGCAAAGCCGGTGCTGATCGACGAGGCCGACGGCACACTCGATGCATTTCCGGCGGCGGCGGCGCGGGGTTACACCGGGGTTTCCAGCAAGAACTGCAAGGGCTTTTACAAGTCGCTGCTCAACGCCGCGCGCTGCGCCCGGCGGAACGGCGAGGGCGGGCCCCGCTTCTTCATGTCGGGGGAGGACCTCACCACGCAGGCGGGGCTTGCGGTGCAGCAGGACCTCGCGCTCGTCAACTTGCTCGGCTTGCGGCACGTGGAGCGCAACGGTCATCACTATGTGCACGGCTTTGCCGGTCAGGGCGCGTCGCGCGACGAGCAACGCGGATTCGCCGAGGCGCATCCGGATTTGTACGAAGGCGATGCCGATAACGTACGTTTGCGTCTACACGACGGCCGCCTCCACCTCAAATCGCTGGATCAACCGGGCTTCGCAACCGGCGCGCACCCGGATTTCACCACGATGACGCCGATCCCCTGAACCGGTCCGCTGCGGCCCCACGGCCGGATTCGGAGGGTCGAGCGCGCTGCGGATCTACGAGGGCACGACCGAGGTGCAGAAGGTGATGATCGCCCGGGAGACGCGCGAGACTGTGCGAGGGCGCGCGGCGGAATAGATTTCAGAGGGAGTGCGATCCATGCGACTGGACGGCAAGACTGCGATGATCACCGGCGGCGTATCCGGGATCGGCAAGGCGACCGTGCTGGAATTCGCGCGCTGCGGCGCAAAAGTGATCTGCGCGGATATCAACGCAGAGAAAGGCGCCGAACTCGAGCAGGAGGCCGCCGCCCAAAAGCTGCTGGTCGAATACGTCAAGATCGACATGGCGGATCGCGGCACGGTGCGGGCGTGCGCCGCGCAAGTGCTCGAGCGGCACGGGCGCGTCGACATCCTGATCAACGCCGCCGGCTGGAACGATTTTCAGCTGTTCCTCGACAACAAGCCCGAATACATGGACCGAGTGATCGCGGTGAATCTCGGCGGAGCGTTGCATCTCACCCATGCGCTCCTTCCCGAGATGATCGCCGCCGGAGCGGGAAAAATCGTCAGCGTCGCAAGCGATGCCGGACGGGTCGGCAGCACCGGCGAGACGGTCTATGCGGCCGCGAAGGCCGGCCTGATCGGCTTCACCAAATCGCTGGCGCGGGAGATGGCGCGATACAAGATCAACGTCAACTGCGTGTGCCCAGGCCCGACCGACACGCCGATGCTGCAATCGCGGCCCGACAAGATCAAGGAAGCCTTCATTCGCGCGATCGCGTTCCGCAGGCTCGGCAAGCCGCAGGAAATCGCCGACGCGATCCTGTTCTTTGCGAGCCCGCGCTCCGACTACATCACCGGACAGGTGCTCAGCGTCAGCGGCGGGCTCACGTTCGCAGGCTGAGGCGGGATCGATGCATCACGCCGAGGCGATCGGGCTCGCCAATGGCGGCGGCGACACCATCCATGCGAGCGCTCAGCCAGCGGAGCCGTCTGCCCAACCTCACATCTCCGGCGCTTGCGTCCCTTCCAGGTAGCCGCGTTTGCGGGTATCGGGCATCGAGAGTGACGCCACGAGCGCCACCGCGCAGAGCGCGGTCACGTACCAGGCGAACCAAAACTCCTGCCCGGCCGACTTGAACCACAGCCCGACGTATTCGGCGGTGCCCCCGAACAGCGCGTTGGCGACCGCATAGGAGAACCCGACGCCGAGCGCCCGCACCTCGGTCGGGAACAGCTCCGCTTTCACCAGCCCGCTGATCGAGGTGTAGAAGCTGATGATTGCCAGCCCCAACAGGACCAGTCCGAACGCCGCATACGGATCGGCGACGCGGCCGAGCGCGGTCAGCAGCGGTACCGTCGCCAGGACCGCCAGCGAGGAGAAACAGATCATCGAGTTCTTGCGGCCGATGTGGTCCGAGATGGCGCCGAATAAAGGCTGCAGCAGCATGTAGATCAGCAGCACGAAGGTCATCAACGTACTCGCCGTCTTGGCGTCCATGCCGGCGGTGTTGACGAGGTATTTCTGCATGTAGGTGGTGAAGGTGTAGAAGATCAGCGATCCGCCGGCCGTGAAGCCGAGCACGAGCAGCACCGCGGGCTTGTGATGCAGGAGCCCATGCAGCGTTCCGGCCTCCTTGTTGTGCATCGATTCCTCGGACGCGGTCTCGGCCAGCGATCGGCGCAGGAACAGCGCGACGACCGCGGCAATCGCGCCGACCAGGAACGGCACGCGCCAGCCCCAGGCCTTGAGCTCGTCGGCGGAGAGGAACTGCTGCAGGCTGATCAGCACGACGAGCGCGAGCAGCTGCCCGCCGATCAGCGTGACGTACTGGAAGGAAGCGTAGAAGCCGCGGTGGCCCTTGGCGGCGACCTCGCTCATGTAGGTTGCGCTGGTGCCGTACTCGCCGCCGACCGAAAGTCCCTGCACCAGGCGCGCGAGGAGGAGCAACGCCGGCGCCACCGCCCCGATCGAGGCGTAGGTCGGCATGACCGCGATCATCAGCGAGCCCGCGCACATCATCAGCACCGAGATGATCATCGAAGTGCGGCGGCCGTGAGTATCGGCGATCCAGCCGAACAGCCAGCCGCCGAGCGGCCGCATGAAGAAGCCGGCCGCGAATACGCCGGCGGTGTTGAGCAGCTGCGTCGTGCGATCGCCGGAGGGGAAGAACGCGGAAGCGAAATAGAGTGCCGTGAACGAATAGGCGTAGAAATCGTATCACTCGACCAGGTTGCCCGAGGAGGCACCGACGATGGCGATGATGCGGCGCCGGGTATCGGCGGCAGCGGATGGCGCCGAGATTGGCAAGGATTCGGCGGCGATGCTCATGGGTTTCTCCCGGGATCTCACGGGCCAAAATGATCTCGGGCCCGACCCGCCCGGCACGAAGTTGGCTGGCCGCGCCCGGCCCTGCGGAATATTCTGTCCTACAAGCAGCAACCGTCGGCTATGTTCCCGCTCCGGGAACCCCGCGGCGGCGCCGAAACCGGGTATCGGGCATGGCGATCTACGCTGTATTGCGCATGCAGCCGGCCAAAGGTTTGCGACAGCACAGGAGCGTAGGATGAGGCCCGTGGTCATCGCGGTGGCAATCACCGGTTCGGTCCCGCGCAAGCGCGACAATCCTGCGGTGCCGATCACGACCTCCGAGCAGATCGAATCCACGCACGAAGCGTTCGAGGCCGGCGCGTCGCTCGTCCATATTCATGTTCGCAACCCGGACGAGACCCCCTCCTCCGATCCCGAGCTTTTTGCCCAAGTCATGGAAGGGGTGAAACGGCATTGCCCCGGCATGATCGTGCAGTTCTCGACCGGCGGCCGCGGCCGCGATCCCAGCGCGCGCGGCAGCGCGCTGTATCTCAAGCCCGACATGGCCTCGCTATCCACCGGCTCGGTCAATTTCCCGAGCATCGTGTATGAGAATTCGCCGGCGCTGATCGAGGATCTCGCGACCAAGATGCGAGAGAACGCCATCCGGCCGGAGATCGAGGTGTTCGATCTCTCCATGATCCACGGCGCGCTCGGGCTCGCCGATCGCGGCCTGCTGGACGAGAAGCCGCACGTCCAATTGGTGCTCGGCGTGAAGAACGCGCTCCCCGCGCGGGAGGACCTGCTCGACATTCTGGTGGGCGAGCTCAAGCGGGTGCTGCCGAAGGCGACGTGGACGGCGGCCGGGATTGGTCGTCACCAGGCCGAGGTGATGGAATGGGCGCTTGCCAGACAAGCCGACGGCGTGCGCACCGGGCTCGAGGACAACATCCGCGTCACCCGCGAGCGCCTCGCCGAGAGCAACGCCGAGCTGGTCTCGCTTGCGGCCGAAAAACTCGCCCGCCACGGCGCGCGCCCCGCACGCCCGGAGGAAGCGCGGGCCATGCTGGGGCTGCGGGCTGGGTGGGCTGGAACAAAAGCTTAGGCGAACTGCGGCGAGCTGGATTTGCTCAGCTGTTTGCAACACTGGTGCCCAGGGGCGGAATCGAACCACCGACACCGTGATTTTCAGGCATATGCTTTGCTATACAGGTCAGAGGCTTAGACGTTCCGGGTGTGTCTACACCGATTTTCGGATCAATGGGTTAGCCTCAAATTGTCTACCGGTTAGCGGCCGCGATCAACCCGCAGAAGCGCAGCAGCCGGCCGGTGTCGTTAGGTAGCCTTCCACGGGCCTACGATGGTCGCCAACGGCTTTCCGGCCGTCCTTGGGCCAGCCCACGGCCGTCGCCAAGGGGGAGACCGCCACGGCGGCCAGATCGCGACCCGGCGGACCGCAAGAGCAGCGACCTGGGGCCCGCAACTCAACGGTCAGAGCGAACGCTCATAACGGTCTGGTTGGAGGTTCGAGTCCTCCCGGGCCCACCACGTTGGCCAATCGTTGGCCGCGCCGCCCAGGCGCGGGGAGCCGGCTAAGCTCCGGTGTTCAATCAGGCAGTCAGACCAATGTCGTGAGGGTCGAGCTTGCAAACCATGAGCCTGGCTTTCTACTCAGGTCGGGAGGACTGAATACATCGAGCACGCGCGCACGTTCAAGACTAGCGCGCATTGTGGGGAGGCACTTGAGGTTTTTAGCTACGAAGTGATCCGCGACGGAACCTGAAAACGAATCTTGTAAAGAAAGTAATACTCGCGTGAATTTTTATTACGCGTGAACCTTCAACCGTAGGAGTAAGAATATGGAGAACAGCAAGATTGAATGGACCGATCACACGTTCAATCCGTGGATCGGTTGCCAGAAAGTGTCACCAGGCTGCGATCACTGCTACGCGGAATTTCTGATGGATCATCGGTATGGTCGCGTAAAGTGGGGGCCTCATGGGGAGCGCAAGCGGACCTCTGAGGCGAATTGGAAATTGCCGCGGCGCTGGGCAAAGCATACCAGCGGCCATCGGCCCCGGGTATTCTGCGCCTCGCTTGCCGATTGGCTCGATAACAAAGTGCCGCGGGAATGGCGATCTGATCTAGGGCATCTGATAGAAGACACGCCCGAGCTCGACTGGTTGCTGCTCACTAAGCGCCCGGAAAATTATGAGAAGCTGGCGCCGTGGCGCCCTGACAAGATCCCGACCAACGTCTGGCTGGGGATAACATGCGAGAATCGGCTTTGTTACGAGAGACGCTGGGCAATTCTGTCGCGGCCGCGGATTAGGGCAACCGTCAAATTCGTATCCTACGAACCAGCGCTTGGCCCGTTGAGGACGCTTCAGCTACAGCCGGACGCAAGTGTCCCAGATTGGATCATCTGTGGCGGCGAGTCTGGCCCCGGTGCACGCCGCATGAAGCCGGCCTGGGTACGGGCTATGCGAGACGAATGCGCTGATCTGGGAATCGCCTTCTTCATGAAACAGATTGGTACCAATCATGATCGTTGGCCGCAGAATATCCGCGGGAAAGGCGAGAACATGTCCGAATGGCCGAAGGACCTCCGGGTACGGCAGTTTCCATCCGTAAAACGTTGATTGGGTGCTGCAGGCGATAGGCAATGAAGACTCAAGCGAAAAGATCACGTGTGGCGACTTTCGCGCGGTACGGAAAATAGACGCGTTCGCCGGCATTGGCGAAACCTCCGGGGGTGGGAAACCCTTTCGCTACGTCCCATATATCGGCGCACAAGCCCGCTGGGCGTCCCCATCCCCCGTCCCTAGGCCCGGCGGGAACGTACCCTGAGGGCCCGGCATCGTGCATGTCCGGGGCTTTCTTTACCCCGTCTCGTCCTATTGATCGCCCTGAGTGGATCCGACCACCGAGGCGAACGCCCCAGGCAGATTGTGCCAAGACCGTTCGAAAAGGGGAACTACGTTGACATCGTAGGGGTCGCTGGTTCGATCCCAGCCGCGCCCACCATGTTAAGCCCTGAAAACCAACGATTTCTGCCGTTCGGGGATAAAGGGCTTGGTGTCTCGCCCTGCCTGAACAAGCCGTGAACCGTGCCCAAAAACCTGGTCAGGTTGGGCAATGCTTGGGCAGAATGTTCGCGTGGCGTTCTGTGGGAGAGAAACATGCCCTTTGCGATAGACCGCATTGATCACGTCGTCCTCAATTGCAGGGATCTCGAAACTACTGCCTCTTGGTATCCGCGCGTGTTGGGTATGCAACGCGAGGAGTTTGGGCCGGATCGACGGATTGCACTGAAGTTCGGTTCTCAGAAAATAAATCTGCGGCTGACAGGAGCCTCAAATTGGCCGACAGGTGCAATAGATGCGCCAGGCTCGCTCGATCTTTGCTTCATTACGACTAGTGCCCCGAAAGACGTGCTGGATCACCTGCGGAATTGTCAGATCACTGTTACTGAAGGACCAGTGCAGAGAACCGGCGCGCTCGGAACCATGACCTCGATCTATTGCCGCGATCCGGACGGCAATCTTGTCGAGATCGCCGGCTATCTGACCTGCTGATGTCACGTGCTAAAGGAGCGGTTTTGTAAACCGCGCGATTTCGGCGTTCCATGTGTGTTCTGATACCGAAAATCCTGATGTTTCCGCGCGTTTTATTGGAGATCGGGGCTCGGCAGATCGGGCAGATAGGTTTCGGCCCATGATCCCGAGCCCCATGGAAAACGACTACTGGCGGGCCGAAAAAAGTTGCGGGCTACGTGTTGCCAGTGAGCCGAAGGATCGCGTCGATGATGACATTGGTCGAACGACTGACGAGCTGCCAGACAACATTGAGGTCGATCCCGAATTGCGCACCCAACAACGGCAAAATGAACAGCACCCCAATCAGAATCATCATGCCGTAGGGTTCCAGCCGGGCCAACGGGATCGCCAGCGCATCCGGGAGCACCCCGACCGCGATCCGTCCGCCATCGAGTGGCGGCAGAGGCAGCAGGTTAAAGATGGCAAGCAGCACGTTGATGATCAGCGCGTTCTTGAGGTTCTCGGCGACCCAGGGCGCGGCAGCATTCGGCAGATAGACGAGAAGGTGAAACGCGAGCGCGGCGAGTATTGCCAGGACAAAGTTCATGGTTGGGCCCGCTGCGGCGACCCAAATCGAGTCCCGGCGCGGGTTACGCAGTGCTCGAAAGTTGACTGGAACTGGCTTGGCGTACCCAAACAGAAACGGCGAACGCATCAAGAGGAGCAGCGCCGGCAGCAGAACGGTCCCAAAAGGATCGATGTGCTTGAACGGATTGAAGCTGACACGGCCGAGCCGCCAAGCCGTATCATCGCCTAACAGCCACGCGACATACCCGTGCGAAGCTTCATGAAACGTAACGGCAATAACCAAGGGGATGGTCCAAGTCGAGACCGCATGGAGTGTGATGCTGAACTGTTGAAACATCGTTTTCGAATTTTGGCCCAGAAACGAACCGGGCCTGACGGCTGGTCAACCCCATCAGGCCCGGCTCACACAATGGAGACTGGCTCTCCCGGTGCAACTTGGGGGCTGCCGGGATAGCCACTGCGGATTTTAGCGTTGCCTCGAAAAAAAACAAAGCCCGTAATATGGGCAGGCCGCCTCGGTTGGCCGCCTCATCCTTGTCCTTGTAGATCACACTGTTGCACACCACCCGTGCAGACGAGCCACAGACCGCGCTCATGCAGCTGATCTGCAAGTCTGTGCGGAGCCGTTCGATGACTCGGTTGGCTGTCGAACTCAAGCTCGCCGAGTCTTTCGGCAGGGGAATGGGATAAACCCCCACTTCCAGCACACTCCCCAATATTTCTCTCCAATTTGCCGCTGCTCAGGCATGTGTAAGACCTCCCTTCTCGACGTGGACACTGTCCGGGGCACGGACGAACTCAGGTGGGAGTCGAAGAGGCAATTATCCCCTGGCCGTTGCTTTCTCGCTCAGCCGGGACATCGGAACCTGCCAGTA
>WNFC01000901.1_pt1 | contig 30106 bp, 22 predicted proteins | sample 5400541 | NCBI WGS metagenome assembly WNFC01 (sample SAMN13153342, study PRJNA577476) | soil metagenome | isolation source: 120 cm saprolite under Douglas fir tree site 2 hole 2 replicate 1 | place: USA:California | collected 2015-04-18
TCGCGCCAGCACCTCTGCTCGTCGAAGTTCCCTCGTACTCATCGCTGTCCTCTTCAACCGGACCTCCTCAGGAGGTCGCAGTGTAAGGGACATTTCTAATGGGGGCTGCAGGGGACACTATCAAAGAGGTTCAACAGTCAAGTTATTTCGATTTAAGCCTGCGTTTTTTTGAACATAAATCTATAACGAGGTTGGCCGCGGTATTGACATGGCTGACTTCAAAGCGGTGGTGGCATTCCTGAAAACGCAGGTGCCTTACATGGACTCGTGAGGGATTGCGTTGGCGGACTGTCGAGAATGCGAGCTGTGGCACGCTCAACGCGATGCGGATCTTTTTCATCCTCCTCTGCTGCCAGTTAGCCCTCGGGAGCGGCGCAGCCCGCGAGCTTGGGCCAGACAAGACGTCCCGCCGGGACGTTTTTCTGATCACTATCGATACGTTGTGCACGGACCACATTCATTGCTGTGGATATGACCGCGCACAAACTCCTTCATTGGATCCATTGGCAAATCTGCGCCCAGTACGTACCACGGACTAGCAGTGTCAGGAATGCCCCGGTCTATTCTGTCAGGGACGCGTCCCGGCTGTACTAGTTAACCGTGCCCCCCAGTTTTTTGTAAGTGTTGATTCTAAGGGAGTTAGCGTTTCCATAAGTCACTTGTTTTCAACACTTGCAAGAGAGTTCACAAGTGTTGATTCTAAAGGAGGTTGCGTTGCACCAAAATTGTGCAAGTCCGAGGCCGGTGGGGGGACAGAGTGTGGCACAGCGTCGAGGCTAGAGATACGAGGACGAATATACCCAGAACATACGGTACCATAGAGATATAAGTTTAGCAAGAGGAATCTGCGAGTCACTATATTCTCTGCCATCAACCTGACGAATAGAAATCACCGAGATGCAGGAGTCTTGCCTCGGTAATGGCGGGAATCGCCCGGATGGGATCGAGAATCGCACTTGATACTTGGCCGTCTACACGGACGAGCGAAACGGCGTCGGCCCCGCGTTGCGCCTCGCGACGGCCGAGGGCGAAGGTAGCGATGTTGACTCCTAGCTTGCCCAAGGTGGTGCCAATCTGACCGATGACGCCAGGTTCGTCGCGGTTCCTCAAATACAAAATAGTCCCTTCCAACTGAGCTTCCAGCGGAATCCCTTCGATCTGCAGCACGCGGGGAGAGCCGTCATGAAGGACAGTGCCTTCCGCCGTAAAACCTGGCGCCGCTCCGGTTTTTTCAGGCAGTGCGGAGACTTCGAGAGTGTTTGGGAACCCGTGCTCGCGTCTGCGCGTTTCTTCCTCGACGGTCAAGCCTCGGGCCGCGGCCACGGCCGGGGCGTTTACGATGTTCACCTTTTCATCCAGCACCGCATTGAGGACGCCGGCCAGCACCGCGCTGCGCAGCAGATGCGTGCCCACCTCGGCCACTTCTCCCGCGTAGCGAATGCGGATGCGCGCCGGGCGCGTCTCCGCCGCTTGCGAAACCAGAGACCCGAGGCGCTCGGCCAGCTCGAGATAGGGCCGCACGCGCCGGTACTGATCGGCAGAAAGAGCGGGCAAGTTCACCGCGTTGCGAATGATGCCATCCGCGAGGTAGTCCTTGATTTGCACCGCCACTTGCGTGCCGACTTCTTCCTGGGCCTCCGCCGTAGAGCCCGCGACGTGCGGCGTGGCAATGAAATTTGAAAGCCCGATGAGCGGCGAGTTTTTCGGCGGCTCTTCGGCAAACACGTCCACGGCGGCGCCGGAAAGCTGCCCGCTTTTCAACGCTGCGGCAAGGGCAGCTTCGTCGATCAACTCTCCGCGCGCAGCGTTGATCACGCGCGCACCCTTCTTCATTTTCGCGATGGTCGAGGAGTTGATCAGGTTCTGCGTGGCGGGACTCAGCGCGGTGTGCAATGAAACAAAATCGCTCTCCGCCAGCAAGATATCCAGGGGCACCAGCTCGACGGAAACTTCGCGTGCTGCCGCTTCGCTAATGAACGGATCGTATGCCAGCACGCGCATGTCGAAGGCTTCCGCGCGCACCGCCACCTCGCTGCCGATTCTCCCGAGGCCAATCAGGCCGAGCGTCTTCCCGCGCACTTCCGTTCCGGCAGCGGTAGATTTTTCCCAGCGCCCTTCATGAATGGCCTTGTCGAGCCGCGGCACCTGCCGCGCCAATGCCAGAAGAAGGGCAAAGGTGTGCTCGGCTACGCTCACGGCATTTCCGCCAGGCGTGCTCATCACCAGGACGCCGCGCTTGGTGGCGGCTTCCAGGTCAATATTGTCCACGCCCACGCCGGCACGCCCCACCGCGCGTAATTTGGGCGCAAGCTCCAGTAATTCGGCAGTCACTTTTGTGGCGCTGCGAACGATCAGCGCATCCGCATCGGCCATCTCCGCGTTCAAGTTGTCTTTCGTCGTGAGGACCACATTCCAGCCCGGCTGCTCCTTCAGCAACTGCACTCCGCGTTCGCTGATCTTGTCCGCCACGATGACTTTCATGAGGTGCCTGGCATTCTCCTGTGGGTTCATCCTGCAAAATAGAAGTGAACCACGTTAGCGACCCCGCTCGACACTGTCAAATAGGTGCCTGAGCCGGATGCCGGCTTCGCTTGACTCCATTCCTGCCCGGCAAGCTGCCCTCCCGAACCTTGCTCGACAGCCTTCCCCAGCCCTTACGCTTCTCGCGTCTGCTATATTCTTCTAAGCGAGGAACTGGCGATGAGTCTTGCCGAGAAAATTCAGAAGGACCTGGTCGACGCCATGCGCGCGAAAGACGAACTGCGCCTCAGCGTCATACGAGGAATCAAAGCGGCCATCAAGCACCGGGAAGTCGAAAAGATTCGCGCGCTGGACGAGACGGAATCCATCCAGATCCTGCAAACGCTGGTGAAGCAGCGCAAGGAATCCATCGAGCAGTTCACCAAAGGCAACCGGCCGGAACTGGCCGAAAAGGAAACCAAGGAACTCGCCATCATCGAGTCCTATCTGCCGGCAGGGGCAAGCGAAGCCGAGATGAACGCCGCCATCACCAAAGCCATTTCCGAGACGGGCGCGAATTCCATCAAGCAGATGGGCGCGGTTGTGAAGGCCGCGAAAGCGGCGCTCGAAGGCACGTCCGTCGACGGTAAGGCACTCAGCGATTTGGTGCGCGACCGCCTTTCGAAACTTGGCTAAATTTCGCGCAACTTTTTCCCTTTTCGTCCGGATTCATCGTGCTCTGATTTCACTATGCCGCTCCCGGAAACCATCGCGGTGCGCTTCACGGAAGAGGACGCCGGTTACGTGACCGTTCGCCCTGTGGTTCGACAGGTATTTCGCCTGGCCGAACTCGTGGATATGGTTTTGAGCATCACGGGGAAGAATGAATTGCGGGTGCAGCAGATCTTTCGTGCCGGGACAGTCGTGTACAACGGTTTTCGGTATTCGTGGGAGGGGTTCGTCTCCGAAGCGGGCGAACTTGCGGCTCTTCTCGCGCCTTTCCCGGATGACGACCCTTCGCGCGCCTTCAACGCCGATGCGGTGACGGCGGTAACCCTCGAAATCGGCGGCGGCACACAGCGCAGCCTGATTGCCGTCACGCGTCAGGAAGCTTCCGCAAGGCGTTTGTTCCAAAAACAGAGCCCGTGGGAAATCTTGCTCAGCGCTGCGCGAGAATCCGCACCGCGTTACGAGAAATATTCGCACGCCCAGCGCGGCGATGTTTACCGGCTGCATCTTTCCGCGGAGGCAGCGCGGGCCCTTCGAAAAGAACTGCTGGATTCTGCGCCGCGCGTCCTGCGGAAAAAATTGGCGGGCATGCAGACTCCCGCCGCGCTTTCATTTCTCATCCCACGGGGGCATGCTGTTGGCGCTGGATCACGCTCCTAGATTGGAAATCTCGATGACTCTTCCTACCGATGCCGGCGCCCGCAACACTTACGCACTGGCGGTAGTGCGCATTGTCGTCGGAATCTTCTTTTTGATTTTCGGTCAGTACAAAGTCTTCGGCACGGAATTCACTCTTCACGGCGGATTCCAGTTCTGGATCAACAAGTTTCTCGAGGGAGGAGTTTATCCTTTCATGGCGCCGGTGCTCCGCGGATTTGTGCTGCCGCACGCCACGGCGTTCGCTTTCCTCACGGCATATGGTGAACTTGCCATCGGGTTGGGGCTGGTGATCGGTTTTTGGGTCAGGCCGGCGAGCGTCGCGGGGCTCCTCTTGATGCTGGCATTGCTCTTTTCGTCGGACTATCCGGGTCCGCACGCGGCCTTTTGGCAATACTTCGGCGCGAGCCTCAGCCATTCTGTGTTCGCGCTTTGTTTCGTTGCGTTTCTGGTGGGCCGCGCCGACGCTGTTTGGTCAGTCAGGTCCGCGCGAAAAAAGTCTGTATAACGCCAACCAGATTAAAATCAGTGAGCAACAGGCTTTAGCACGGCGGTATTGCGCTCGTCGCCCGCGATCATGCGATAGAGCTTTTTCAATTCTTCGACCTTGTTCAGAGGCACGCTCAGCTCTTTGACTTCAAAAGTCCGTGTGTACTTCAGCGTGTTTCCCGCCACTTCCGTTTTGCTGTGATAGCTCGCAAAGCCGTAATCCGCATCCACTGGCGGCGGCAAATCGTCCACCTCATAACCAGCCGGCAGGGCAATCTCAAACGTGTCCGTGTCCCGCGATGGCCCGCCAAATTCCACCGGATACTTCCGCGGTTCCTTAGTTTCCAGGAGATCGCTGGACTTGCTTCCCAGAACGCGCGGGCGCACCAACAATAAATTGCCTGCGTTCTTGGCATAGTTTTCCGCAACCAGCGAATACTGGTATCCGAAGGGCTGATCCGTCAGATTGAGATTCAAGACGCTTGCTTTGGTGATTTGAAAAGTCGAAAGTGAGTGCGAGAGCATGGTCTCAATCGGCTTGATCTTGTCCGTTTCCTTTGTGGCGGATTTCAGCGTCACCCTCTGCCACAAACCCGAGTCTCCCAGCCGTGTTTCGACAAAATCTCCGCTCAGCGTTCCATTGGGGCTCAATTTCAGCTTTGCCGTGCGCTGGACGCCGGTTCTGGTTGTCGGCAATTGTGGCAGTTTCGCCAGCTCGCCTCCCTCCGGAGTCACGAGCAGCCCATAGTTGGATTGCAGTTCACCCCGCAATTGTCCAAAGGGGGTCCACTCATCGGTGGGATCGAAGATCAGCAAGCGCCCCAGTTTGGGATGTTCCAGCACCGCAACGAGGGAAGAGTCCTTCACGTCATCCGGCAAGCGCACCGCGAGAATTTCATGGTTAAACCAACCGATCATCGGGGGGCGGTCTGGAGCGACTCCTCCTCGCTCCGTGTTGATCGAGACAAAGAACGAATCGACGCCAATTTCGTGCAGCATCGAACTCAGGAGCGTGGCTTTGTCCTTACAATCTCCGTAACGGTGGGCAAAGATCTCTGGCGCAGGGTGGGGTTGCCATCCACCGATTCCCAGCTCGATCGCAACGTAACGGATGTCCGATTGAACGAACTTCGCCAGCGCTTGCATCTTCGCCAGCTGAGTGGCCGCCGGAGACGTAAGGACGGCAACTTTCTGTTTGATTTCAGGTGAAGCTTCGCGGCGCCCATGCTCCAGTCCAGCTTCCCAATGCCCCATCTCCCTCCAGTTCTGAAACCCTCGGTTTGCGCCCCCGCCCGGCGGCACAAAAGAGAGCACCAAAAGCCCGGCGACGGCGCGCATCGGTGGCATTTCGTTTTCCGGCTTGATGGCCTTGATGTCCCTGACGACCCACTGCGCCTGGTTTCCCGATTGCGTTGGCTTAACTTCGGGATAATTTATCCAGGTCGCTTTGTACTCCCATCCAGGAGGGAACTGCAGTGAGTAATGGGCCTCGCGCACCGGATTTGTTTCTTGGAAGGACCAGACGTCTTGGAGGACAAACGGCTGATCCTCCTCTTCGTACTCGTATCCGATGATATTGCCGGGATCGGCCGCGGGGATGCGAAGGATTTTTTCCTTCACGTCGGACACGAGCTCGCTTCCATCTATTTTCGGGAGTGATATCTCGATTGCTTCCTTGTCTTTGACTTCGTAGTCTTTGCCCTGCGCCGGGATGCACCATCCGCGCATGCCCGTGATTTTCTTATGGGAATTGAAAGAAACTACCAGCGTGCCGAATTCACGGCCGCCGGGCCGCAGAATCTTGTAGGCTTCGCGAACTGTGGTTTTGATCTTGTCCGCCGATTGAACCATTACTATCTTTTCGGAATAAAGCTGCACTACATCCGTCTTCTCGTCGTGCGCGGGCAGCGGTACGGATACCAGCCCGTGCATCCATGCTGGAGCGTCACCAGCGACAGCCGGCCGTACCGCTGCGAGAAAGCAGAGAATAATGGGGGCGAGTACGAAAGGTATGCGCCGCATTTCAGTTGCTCGCCGCTGACGTACCCGGCTGCACCACAATTTGCTGGTCATCTCCAGTCCTTACAGCTTGGAAGAAATTCCTAAGCGTCGGATAAGACTTCAAATCCACCAGTAACAGCTCCAGGTTCACCTGACGCGTCAAATGGAGGGCACCTTTGTTGCTTTCCGCTTTCAAACTATAGAGAGCCGCCCTGGCATCCAGATTTTGAAGCGGAGGCAGATTGCTCACCTGCCAGCCAAGCGGGAGTTCAATGGTTACGTCATCTACCTTGTCAGATGGATAGTGGAAGTAGATTGGGTGAACTCGATTGGCGTGCTCGAAAACATGCTTTTCCGAGCCCCCGAAGAGCCCCACTGGCAGAAGCGCTCGTCGTCCAGCTCCCGACGCCCATCCGGGAACTTTCACATCGTACTCTGCGACGAGCGTCTGTGAGGAAGCTCCCCAATCCGGTTTATTGGTCAGATCCACCTCAATGCCTACCGGGATATATTCCCTAATCTGATCCTCGAGAAATTTTTTTCTGTTCGTGTCGTCCTGGTTTCTTTCCTCAAGCCGCCTCCACACCGCTTCCAATCCCGAAAAGGTGACCGTCAATTTGCCTTCGAGTGACCCCGTATCCGTCAGTTTCATGTCCGCCTTGCGTGTAATCAGAGAGGTCGAACCGGGAGGCAGCGACGTGGTGACCCACGAACCACCTTGTTTGTCCAATCGTAATCCGGCCGTTGCCGTCTCAGCCCAGGGCAGAAGACCGTAGGGTGTAAACGGAGTGCCCGGGTCGCAGTAAATGTCCCTCCCGTTCAATTTGACGAGCACCACGTTGTCATTCAATTGGCTCGGATTCATGAACGCCGATTTGAAGAAATATTCATCGCGCCGGGAAACCAGCACCGGATAGGCTTCCAACCCGGCGGCCCTCACTAATCCAAGGTACAGCCAGGTGAGCTGGCGTCCGCTGCCGTAGCCGTTTTTCCAAAGGTCCTCGACGTTGTTCGTGTCTTTGCGCTTTTCCCGTTTTTGCTCTTGTTCGGTCTTTTCCGCCTCGAATGATGTATTGCGCAATTGCTGAACCCGAGCATAGATCTTCTGCAGCTTTGTCTCGGCCGGATCATTTGGCTCTACAATTTGTGCCACTGCCTGCTCCATGGCCTTGCGTTTCCCGACAAAGTCTTCGACTCGCTGGAACTGGTTTTTCCCCTCATTTCTCCAAAATTTGTCGGGGTCCTTTTCGTCGTTTCCTTCGCTGTAGACAAAGTCCACGCGCATCTTCAACTCGTTTTCCGGCGGCATGTAATCTTCGATCTGAAAAGCAGGAACATTCTGCGTCTCAAGATGAATCATCCCATGTTCGTCCTTTGGTGGATTCGTCCCTTGCGGCAATCCCACGGGCCAGCTCCACCGGATGAGGAATGAGGAGATCGGCTTCAACGAAAACTTCGCGCGCCGCGTATACAACTCTTCCGCCAAAATCCAGTGCGCCTCTTTGAAGTACAATCCTTGGTCCCAACTTTTCATGTAGTGGTATTCAATTATGCTTCCGACTTGCACGTCCGACAGCGTAAACGTTTTGGCCAGGTATTTGATCCCTTTTGCCTTAACGATGGTCTTCTCGTAAATTTTCCCATCGAAGTTCGCAATCGACCCGTCCGGCCGGATCGTCCTGGCCTTAATGCCATGAATGTTGGCCGCTTCTTTGAAAAAAGGAATCTCCACATCCGCCTGCTTCCGCCCTTCTTCCGTAAGAATCTTGACTCGCAAATAATTGTATTCGTGCGCTTCCTGATCATCCCGATCCACCTGCCGGTACAAATAGACGGCCGGTGCGCCGGGCGCTTCCGGGACACTGGTCATTTTCAATTCTTCTTGCGTGACCGGTTGCCATTCGTCGCCGGCAGCCACCAGCCACACTTGTTGCACCAAGGCCACTCCCAACAGGAGTGCCACAAGCAAGAACACTCGGCGATAACTCACGGCGGGCCTCCGGATTGAATTCGAATAAGGCCGTGCAACTCCAGTATTTACAGGGGAATAGCAGATACCGGCACTGCATCGCTTTAACGACGTGGAAGGGTCTCCAAGCATGGTTTGTTGACGACCTGAGTACTTTATAGCGCTGGACAATACAGGGATGCATTACTGGTGTCAATAGAACCGGAAAGGCAAGTTGCCGCCTCCGGCAGGAATCGCTTTGCCACCCTGCCCACCTGCGGCATAATCCCCGCACACGGTTAACTCCGACTATCCAGGGAACACGGGGAGGTTTCGGTGAGCGAACGTCCATGGAGTTCCACGGCCCCTCCAGGGGAATTCCGCACGTATATATCGGCGGAAGAAAGCATCAAGGAATTCACCCTACGCGCGGTGATTCTTGGGGCGCTCTTCGGGCTGCTCTTCGGCGCCGTCACCGTCTATGTCGGCCTTCGCGCCGGGCTTACCGTTTCCGCTTCCATCCCTATCTCGGTGCTCTCCATCAGCATCCTTCGCGCCTTCGGCCGCTCCACGATTCTTGAAAACAACATCGTGCAAACGACGGGCTCCGCCGGCGAGTCGCTCGCCGCGGGCGTCATGTTCACAATCCCCGCTTTGATTTTTCTGGGCTTCGGCTCGGAGTTCACGTTCTGGCGGATTTTCCCGCTCGCGCTCCTGGGCGGCTGGCTGGGCGTCCTGTTCATGGTGCCGCTGCGCCGACAGCTCATCGTCAAGGAACATGGGAATCTGGCGTTTCCCGAGGGGACTGCGTGCGCCGATGTGCTTGTCGCAGGGGAACGCGGCGGCTCGTTTGCAGGACGCGTCTTCTGGGGGCTGGGCCTCGGCGGTGTTTACACCTTTCTTATGAACACGGTGCAGGCCTGGACGGCCCAGCCCGAAGCCCGGCCCAGTTGGTTTCCCGGCGCTTCCTTCCGCGCGGCCATCACTTCGGAATATCTCGGCGTCGGCTACATCATCGGCCCACGGGTCTCCGGCATTCTGTTCGCCGGCGGCATCATTTCGTGGCTGGTCATGATGCCCGCCATTAAGTTTTACGGGCAGCTCGCCGGCAACACGCCGATCTATCCGTCCACCATTCCCATTCCGCAAATGTCTCCCGATGACCTTTGGCGCAGCTACATTCGCCCGATGGGCGCTGGAGCGGTCGCCGCCGCCGGCCTCATCACACTCCTCCGCACCATGCCCACGATCATTTCCGCTCTCCGTGCTGGTCTGAAAGACGTCCGCGCCGAGGGCGCCGGACAATCCACGGCCTCCAGCCGCATTGATCGCGACGTTCCCATGCGCTGGGTGATCGTCGGCTCCATCTTGATCGTCGCCATGATCTGGGTGCTCCTCACCTTTTTCCCCATCGAGGGCGCGCAAACCCAGTGGTACCAAAATCTTTTCGCCGGCGTTTTCGTCGTCGTCTTCGGATTTCTCTTCGTTACCGTCGCTGGCCGCATTAGCGGACTCCTCGGCAACTCTTCCAATCCGATCAGCGGAATGAGTATCGCCACTCTCATGGCCACCTGCGCGATCTTCTTCGTCGCGGGATGGACCGCTCCCAAATACGCCGTACTCGCTCTTATGATCGGCGGCATTGTTTGCATCGCCGCTGCCATTGCCGGCGCCACTTCGCAGGACCTCAAGACCGGTTACCTCGTAGGTTCCACGCCGTTCTGGCAGCAGATGGGGCTTCTGGTTGGCGTGACGATTTCTACGGTCGCGATCGGCGCAACCCTCAATCTCATGAACAAGGGGCTGGAGAAGTACATCCCCACGCCAATTCCCGTCGACATCCAGGCTTTGCCTTCCGGTGTAAAAGTCGAGCGTGATACTTTCACCTATCAGGGCAAGAACTACGTCCTCATTAACTCCCTGGGTTCCCATGAAGTGCCGGATGGCGAATATCTCTACGACGCAAGCACCCAACGAATCGAGTTTCAGTGGGCGCAGGGCATCGGCAGCGACAAAGCTCCCGCTCCGCAAGCGCGATTAATGGCCACGGTCATCAACGGCATTCTGAATCAGCGGCTGCCCTGGCGTCTTGTGTTGATGGGCGTTGCTTTAGTCGTTGCCGTTGAGATCCTCGGCGTTCGTTCTCTGGCCTTTGCCACCGGCTCGTATCTTTCGATCGCCACCACCGGTGCCATGTTTGCCGGAGGCCTCGTACGCGCCCTCGTCGAAGCCACCACGAAGAAGAAGGATGAGAGCGAAGCCAGCCCCGGCGCGCTGTACTCAAGCGGATTGATCGCCGCGGGCGGCGTCTTTGGCCTTCTGGGGATCATCATCAATTTATTGCAGGATCCGGAAGTCTCCACTCGCACACCGCATTGGCTTACTTCCATCCTGCGACTCCCCTGGCGCCCGGATCTCTTCGCCTTTGGCCCCAAGATCATGGGGCCCCTCGCTACCAGCAATCTTTTTGGCATTTTCATGTTTGCGCTTCTCGGAGCTTCGCTTTTCTATTTTGCCCGCAAGAAACTGGACTAGGCAGAGAGAAACGAATACCCGCCCGAAGGCTGGCCTCACCAAGTAGATACATGAACAGACTTTGACGGGAGCGTCTCACCACTTTAAACTGGTTAAATGTCGAGTACGTTCCGTGCGCGACGCTACAATTTCGACTGGCGCAGCTTCATTACTCCAGGCGTAAAACTCCTCGTCCTGGTGTGCGCTGGCGTTTTCCTCGTCCAGACTGTGGTCAGTTTGATAGCCAGCCCTCTCTTTGCTTATCACTACCTCACTCAGGTCTTTGGGCTTGTGCCGTCGGCCATTACTCATGGTTTGCGCATCTGGCAGCCGTTAACGTACATCTTTTTGCACGGCGGCGTCTGGCACCTGCTTATCAATATGCTCATTCTGTGGATGTTCGGCCGGGATCTTGAGTTGGTTTGGGGGAAGCGACGTTTTTTGAACTATTTCTTGCTCTGCGGTGTGGGCGCAGGTCTCATCGAGGTCATCATCAAGACCATTCCCGTTTTTTTTGGCAGACCGCCTTCGGACATTCCGACGATTGGGGCATCGGGTGCCATCTTCGGAATCTTGATTGCCAACGCCATACTTTTTCCCGATCGCCGCATTTGGTTGATCCCACTCCCGGTCACCATCCCCATGCGTCCTTACGTTGCGGTCATGGCTGCGATCGAATTCTTTGCCTCGCTTGGAGCGAGCGGCGACGGAATTGGCCATCTCTGTCATCTCGGCGGGATGCTGGTTGGCTGGATTTATCTCCGCCGAGGTTCCTTCCTCTACAACGTCCGCAACTCGGTTTCCGACTGGCAAAACAAGCGCAATCGCAAGCGCTTCGAGGTTTATATCAACAAGCACAAAAAAGACCCGCCTTCCCGGCCCGACAATTGGGTCAACTGAAGGCTTTGAATTGAGTTGCTTAGAAGTCCGAAGGAAAGAACTAATTATTTACAACTAAACCAACAAGAGCCTCACGCTGGCCCGCCAATGACGTGAAATTTCATGAAGTTGGTCGTCCCACGGATTCCCATGGGCGTGCCCGCCACGATGCCGATGACATCGCCCTTGCGCACCAGTCGTTCCTGCAATAGACGCTTCTCCGCGACGGGCGCAAGACCATCCACTTTTTGCACGTCCTGAATATTTCTCGGCAGCACGCCCCAGATCAGCGCCATGCGCCTGCGCGTCTCCGCCTCCGGTGAGAACGCCACGATCGGCACCAGCGGGCGGTAACGAGAGACCAGCCGCGCTGTAAATCCGCTGTGCGTGAACACGGCGATCAGCTTCATGTGCAGCTCGCGCGAAGCGTGGCACACAAGTTCCGCCACCGTCTCCGCCACTTTCAATTGCTCATGCAACGCAGGCCGCGGAAATTCGGTGATGCTCGCTTCGGCTTCCTCGATGATCCGCGCCATCATGTCCACCGCCTCGACGGGATATTTGCCGCTGGCGGTTTCCGCGGAAAGCATCACCGCATCCGATCCGTCGAAAATGGCGTTCGCCACGTCGGAGGCTTCCGCGCGCGTCGGCCGCGGATTCTCCGTCATCGATTCCAGCATCTGCGTGGCGGTGATCACCGGTTTCCGGAACTCCCTCGCCCGCTTGATAATCGTTTTTTGCACCACCGGCACGCGCTCCGGGCTCATCTCCACGCCCAGATCCCCTCGCGCCACCATGACGCCATCCGCAACGTGCAGGATCTCGTCCAGCTTTTCAATGGCCTCCGGCTTTTCCAGTTTCGCGATCACCGGCGTGTCTTTCCCTGTCCGCCGAATGAGCTGCCTCGCGAGCAGCACGTCTTCGGGGCGCCGCACAAAACTCACGGCGATGTAATTCGCGCCGTGCTTAAGCGCGAACAGCAGGTCCGCGCGGTCTTTCGGCGTCATCGCCGGCACGCGCAGCTTCACACCCGGCAAGTTGATGCCCTTGTGCTCGCCAAGCGCTCCGCCGTTCACCACTTCGCAAACCACCTGATTGTCCCGAACCTGCTGGACGCGCAACTCAATCAATCCATCGGAAAGCAGGATGCGGTCCCCGCGGTGGACTTCCCGTGGCAGTGGCGTAAACGTCGTATTCACGCGCGTAGAATCGCCCAGCACGCGAGCCGTGGTAATGACAAAGCGCTGGCCCGTCCGCAGGAGCACCGGCCCGCCGCCAGCCAGCGGCCCGGTGCGGATTTTCGGTCCTTGCAGGTCGGCCAGAATCGCGATCGGTTTTTGGTACTTAATGGCCGCCGCGCGCAGCGTTGAAATGTTTTTGGCGTGCTCTTCGTGCGTACCGTGCGAAAAATTAAGCCGCGCCACGTCCATTCCAGCATCCAGCAAACGGTCGATCATCCGCGACGAGCGGCTGGCTGGTCCGATGGTGCAAACGATTTTCGAATGGCGAAAGTTCATGCTCTTGACGCCGGCGAGAGTTCCCGTACGTTCGTATTATTTGCTGGATGTCTCTGGGATTCGATCGTCTCTTTTCGAGCCTATCTTACCTGCTTCTTCGCTTTCCTAACGAGTGACCGCAAATTCGGCCACAATCCGCGCCAGCACGTCGACTCCTTTGTTGAACGCCGCCAGCGGTATTCTCTCATCCTCTCCATGCATTCTTTTCAAATCTTCCTCCGTCAGTGGAAATGGCACCAGCCCGTACGCCTGCACGTTGTGCAGTCGCAATTGGGATGAATCCGTCGCCCACGTGGACTGAAACGGCAGCACGGCTGCGCCCGGGAATTCCTGCGCCGCGACTTTCGAAATCACGGCATAAAAATCCGACTCCAGCGACGACGGTGGCGCTGCCAGTCCTCCATTTGGCTTTACCTCGAGTTTCACCAGAGGATCATCCACCAGTTTCGTCAAGTCTCTAACCACCGCCTCAATCGTGTCCCCGGGCAGCAACCGCACATTCAAATTCGCATGCGCCTCCCCCGGTATCACGTTGTTCGCCACCCCCGCGGACAGAATCGTGGGCGCAATCGTATCTCGCAGCATGGCGTTCCAGAGCGGGCTCGTGTTCGAAAGCACTCGCTGCGCGTGCTCGCCGCGGTCTGCCGCATCGAGCGACCGCATCCACTTTCCGATTTCGTCGTCCTCCAGCGGCGCCAGCCCTTCGAAATATCTCCTCACAATCGCCGTCAAGTGGACGGGCGCGGTATACGCTCCGATTTTGCCCACGGCCGCCGCCAGGTGCACGACCGCGTTGTCTTTCGTCGGTTGCGAGGCGTGCCCGGACCTTCCCCGCGCAATCACGTCTATATTTCCCGAGACTTTCTCGCTGGCCTGAACTCCTACATACTGTACTTTCCCCTTCACGACGAAAACGTTTCCGCCCTCGTTGATCGAAAACCCGCCCGCAAACTTGTCCCAGTATTTCCCGATCAAAACCTTGATGTTCGCATCGCCTCCGTTTTCTTCGTCGGCCGTTGCCAGGAAGATCACGTCGCGATTCAGGCGAAGATTGGCTCGCTTCAAGGCGACAAACGCCGCCAGATTCGCCGCCAGCATCCCCTTGTCGTCGATGGCCCCGCGTCCATACAGGTATCCGTCTTTGATCACTCCGCCAAACGGATCGACCGTCCACTTGGATTTGTCCACCGCGACCACATCCATGTGCGCCACCAAGAGCAGCGCCTTGGCCGGATTGGCCACTGCCGCGCTCCGCAGCCTCGCCACCACCGCGCTCCGCCCGGGCGTCAGCTCTAGAATTTCTGCGGTGATCCCTTCCTTCGCGAGTATCCCGGCGATATGTTTCGCGGCAACTTGCTCATTTCCCGGCGGATTCGCGGTATTGATTCGAATCAAATCCGCGAGCCAGCCCTGCGCTTCCTTCGCCACGTTTGATGTGTCTCCCACCAGCGACGGGTTCACGGGAATTCCCTGCGCCGCGAGAGTCGGCGCCTGCGCCGCAACGGGCAAACTCGCGGCTGCCACGAGGGCCGCCGCTCCCACCAAAACCTGCACCCTGCGATTCCAGTTCACGAATCCTTCCTCCTCTTGCGCTGTTGCCCTGCAAACGCCTCAGCAAACGTTTTGCATCAAATGTGCTTCATACTAACATGCAGGTGTGGGCGCCTGACTTTGGCTTTGGCCCCGCGTTGCCAAAATTCAACCGTTGCGCTTTTTGAGCGCCGGGTTACATTGCTTGTCTGGGTTCATCGACCGCGAATCGGGGGTTCCAAATGAAAGCTATCTTCTCTCTTATCGTACTTGTAGCTATGGCCACGGCGCTCGTCTTTCCGTTAACCGAGCACACCGCTCTGGCTCAGGCTCCCACGGGCCCGCAACCCGGAGCGCAGCCGCAGCAAAATCCAGCGCCGGCGAAGACTCCCGACGCATCGCAAAAACCTCAAGAAGCCGGTGTGGCCATCGCTGTGGACGTCCCCGTCGTCACGCTAGATGTCGTCGCCACCACCCAGCACGGCGACATCATCCCCGGCCTTAAAAAGGAAAATTTCCGCATCCTCGACGACGGCACGCCCCAGACCATCACCAACTTTGGAGCCACCGATGCTCCGATCACCATGGTTCTTCTCCTCGAATTCAGCAGCCGCGGCTATGGGGGGTTTTTCGCCTACGTGGGAAAGTATTGGTCCACGGCGCTGTTCCCCGCGCTGCTGCAAAAGGACTGGGTCGCTCTCGAAACCTTTGACATGCAGACCCGCGTCGAAGTGGACTTCACGCAAAACAAGGACGAAGTCATGCAAGGGCTGTACCGTCTCTATTTCCCCGGGTTCAGCGAATCGAACGTCTTTGATGCCATCCTTTATACCGTGGATCACCTGAAGGACGTACAGGGCAAGAAGTCCATCGTCGTTCTGGCCAGCGGTGTGGACACTTTTTCTAAGCACACGCTTGATCAAACCATGAAACAGCTTCGCCAGAGCGACGTCACGATTTTCTGCATCGGTTTGGGCCGCGCGTTTCAGAATTACGCGGACATGAACGGTGGTATGGGCAGCACGCGCCGCATGGATTACCTGCAGGCGGAGAACCAGCTCAGAACATTTGCGCAGGAAACCGGCGGTTACTCCTGGTTCCCGCAATTTGCCGGTGAGATGCCGGACGTGTTCCGCAGCGTTGCCGCCTTCCTTCGCCATCAGTACAGCATTTCTTACTCGCCATCTCACGGCGCGAAGGACGGAAAATTTCACAAAGTCAAAGTGGAATTGGTGGCGCCCGACGGCGGCCCGCTCAGCATCGTGGATCAAAAAGGCAAGAAACAGAAATACCAGGTCTACGCCCGCGAAGGCTATCAGTCCGTCAAAAGCGGCGTCGGGGATTGATCGAGCTAATGATTAGAAAATCGAAATTCACTTGAAGCCTGACCCTTTTCCAATTTCTATTTTCCAACCTCCGCTTCAGTACCCCCGCGCAAAATCAACGCGATTAAATAGTTCCTGCCCGTCAAACCATCTCTCCAGCAATTCGAGCAAGACCCCTGCCTGCCTGTCCCAGAGCCGGTCGCTCACCCCGCTGGTGTGTGGTGTGATCAACAAATTCGGCGCCTTCCAGAGCGGACTCTGCGCCGGCAATGGCTCCAGCTTGGCAACATCGATCGCCGCTCCGCCAAGCGCTCCACTCTCCAGCGCCCGCAGCAGCGCCGCCTCGTCCAGCAGCGACCCGCGCCCCACATTGATCAACCTTGCGCCGCGTTTCATTTTCGCGATCTCCGCCGCCCCTATGAGATGCCGCGTCTCCGCAGTCTCTGGCGCGGCGATTAGGACATAGTCGGCTTCCGGCAGAGCCTCGCGCAATTTTGCCGCGGTAAAAATTTTTTCCGCATGCGTTCGGTCGCCCTCGCCGGATCGCGTTACGCCCCACACGCGCATCTCGAAGGCTCTCGCCCGCTTCGCCACTTCCCTCCCGATCGATCCGTAGCCCACGATCAGCAGCACTTTGCCATTGATTTCCGTCAAGTGCTGCGGCTTGTCCCACAATTCCTGCTGCGACCAGTGCGCGTGATCCTGGTGCCGCACCGAGTCCGGAAAGTTCCGCGCCAGCGCCAGCAGCAAGCCCATCGTATGCTCCGCCATGGGCACCGAAAATATTCCGCTCGGATTCGTCACCAGGATTCCGGAGTCCCGCAGCTCCGGGTACATCAATTGCGCCACGCCCGCCGCCGTCGAATGGATCCACTTCAATTTTTTAGCGTCCTTCAATTGTTTCGCCCGCAGCGAGTAGCCCACAAAAATGTCCGTGTCCGGCAACTCCTTTGGCAACCCGTCGTAATTGGGCAAATGCAGGACGCGCACCTCCCGCCACCGCTTTCGAATCGCCTCCGCCATCGCCGGCTTCGGCCGCCACTCCGTAAACGGGTGCCATACGCAAATCACGAGTTTGGTTTCTGAAGGCTGGGTGCGTTTCATGGTGAAACTAGGAAGTCATCCTCAGGTCTGTGCCCGTCATATCCGCCGGCTTCGGCTGTCCCAGCACGCTCAGCATCGTCGGCGCAATATCCCGCAGCGACCCGCCCGGCTTCAGCCGCAATCCGTCGTCATCAGTCACCAAAATGAACGGCACTGGATTCGTCGTGTGATAGGTATGCGACCCGCCGGTCGCGGGATCGATCATCGTCTCGGCATTCCCATGGTCCGCGGTGATAATCCACGCGCCTCCCCGCGATTTCAGCGTCTGATAAATCTGCCCGAGCCCTGCGTCCACCGCTTCCACCGCCTTGATTGCCGCTTCCAGCTTTCCCGAATGGCCCACCATGTCCGCATTCGCGTAATTCATGATGATGGCGTCGAACTCGCCCTTCTCGATAGCCTTCATCACCGTATCCGTGATTCCCGCGGCGGACATCTCCGGCTTCAAATCGTAAGTCGCAACTTTCGGCGACGGCACCAGAATTCGTTCCTCACCGCCAAATGGCTTCTCCACTCCACCGTTGAAAAAATAAGTCACGTGGGCGTACTTCTCCGTCTCCGCGGTGCGCAAATTCTTGTACTGCAGCTCCGCGAACACGTGTGCCAGGATGTGCTCCAGTTTTTCCGGCGCAATCACGTACTTTAACCACGGCCAGTTTTTGTCGTACTGCGTCATTCCCACAAAAAACAGATTCTTCGGCCGTTTTGCATCGGCGAACTTGTCAAAGTCCGGCGCCGCCAGTGCGTAGGTCATCTGCCGCGCGCGGTCTGCTCTGAAATTAAAGAAAATTACCGCATCCTCGTCGCGAATCAGTCCCACTGGTGTGGCGGAAATGCCGTTCCCCTTGGTCACCACGATGGGCTTTACAAACTCGTCCGTGATTCCCTGCTCGTAACTTTTCTGCAGGGCCGCAACCGGGTCATGCGTTTTTGTCTCCGCTTCGCCGTGTACCAGCGCGCGATAAGCCAGCTCAATGCGCTCCCAGCGGTTGTCGCGGTCCATCGCGTAGTAGCGCCCCACCAGCGTCGCAATTTCTCCTCCCCCGAGCTCGCGCATTTTCTGCTGCAGCTGGCGCACGTAATCGCGCCCGCTATTCGGCGGCGTGTCGCGCCCGTCCATGAAGCAGTGCACAAAAACGTTTACCACTTTTTGCTGCCTTGCCATCTCCAGCAGCGCAAACAGGTGTTGAATGTGGGAGTGCACACCGCCGTCGCTCAGCAAGCCGACAAAATGCAGTTGCCGCGTCCGGCCGCGCTCCATCGCTTGCTGAAAAAGAGGCACGTTTTGCAGTTGCTTCTGCGCAATCAGCAGATCAATCCGGGTGATGTCCATGTGCACGATCCGCCCCGCGCCCATGTTCATGTGCCCCACTTCGCTGTTGCCCATCTGCCCTTCCGGCAATCCGACAAATGGTCCCGATGTATGGATCAGCGTGTTCGGATATTTCTTCATGAGCTCTTCATACGTCGGCTTCCGCGCCAGCGCGATGGCATTCCCCTTCGTCTCCGCGCGGAATCCCCATCCATCAAGCACGGTCAACACAATTGGCTTTGGTCGTTTGCTCATGTGGTTCCAGTAGGACAGAACTCGCGCAATGCCGCCAAGAGCCTCTCCACTTCTTCGGCGGTGTTGTAGTGCACTAGACCGACTCGCAAGACTCCGCCGTGCTGCTCCACGCCCAGACGCTCCGACAAATTTAACGCGTAGAAATTTCCGTCCCACGTGAAGATCCCACGGTCCCCAAGAAACGTCGCGATTGCGGTTGGATGGTGATCGCCCAGCCGGAACGACAGTGTCGAGCAGCGCTCGTCAAATCGTTTCGGGTCGGTAATGCCGAAGATCCGTACGCCGGGAATCGCCAGCAATCCTTCAATGAGTCTCGTGATGAGCCCCGTTTCATAACGCCGCGTGGCGCGGTACGCTGCCAGCAAAGCCTCGCGCCGATTTTTCACCGTCGCATCGCAATGCCGTCCAAGTTCCGCGATGTAATCCACCGCTGCCGCAATCCCTGCAATCAGTTCCTGCACTTGCGTCCCGGTCTCCCAGCATTCCGGAGAGGTGTCCGTCGCCGGACGCGCTTTGTAGGGCTTGAACCGTTCCAGGTGTTCTTTCTTGCCATACAGCGTTCCCATGTGCGGCCCAAAAAACTTGTACGGCGAGCACGCCAGGAAATCGCAATCGAGCGCCTTCACATCAATCGGCCCGTGCGGCGCGTAGTGCACGGCATCGATGAACATCAGCGCGCCCGCGACATGCGCCAGCTTCGTAATCTGCGCGACGGGATTGATCGTGCCCACGATATTGGAGGCATATCCGACAGCAACGAGCTTGGTCTTTGCCGAAATCTTTCGCTTCAAATCCTCCAAATCCAGCGTGCAATCCGCCTCCCGAATATCCGCTTGCCGGATGACCGCGCCTTTTTCTTCCAGCGCGCGCCACGGCGCAACATTGGCATCGTGGTCCAGCGTCGTCACCACGATCTCGTCGCCAGACTTCAGCTCGCGCCCTATCGCGCGCGCCAGCGCAAAGGTGATCGTGGTCATGTTCTGTCCGAACACGACCTCATTCGAATCACAATTGAAAAAATCCGCCATCGCCGCGCGCGCCGACCGGATCATTTCATCGGTTCGCCGGCTTGTCAGAAACGCACCGTACGTGTTCGCATTCGCGTTCAGAAAATAGTTCTGGACTGCGTCCATCACCTGCTTCGGCACCTGCGTCCCCGCGGGCCCGTCCAGAAACGCCGCCGCATGGTCTTCGACCTGCAATTTCAGCGAAGGAAACCGTTCCCTCACCCAGGCAATATCAAAAGTCTTGCTCTCCGTGCCCTGCATCGCTGGTGTGCTCATTTTGTCTTGTGTGCCGCCGCAAAATGGCGGCCTTCTCCGAGCCGTTAGTTTCTCATACGTACCGCAGACGTTGTAGGGGCGCAGCATGTTGCGCCCTTTCTGGATTCGCGCGTTACTTCGATGCTCCTTCATGATTGACCGCCGCGCGGCATCCAAATTGGAGGCCCCTTCGTGGCAAGCTGCGGCCGGAAACCCGGGATGTTCTTAAAGGCCGTGATAGCATAACTAACGTTGCTCCTCACTCATGCCGCTTTGGCGCCGGCTATCAACTCAGCGCCAAGTTTCTCCATGAGGTGCGTTGTGCCAGAAACCATCCCGCCAACCGAGCGCACGCGCGTGGTGCGCGAATCGCATCGCGGCGCCTACGACCGCGAAACGATCGACAAGATTCTTGACGAAGGATTCGTCTGCCACGTCGGATTTTGCGTCGATGGCCAGCCGTACGTCATCCCAACGCTATTCGCGCGCATTGAGGACGCGCTCTATTTTCATGGCTCCGCGGCAAGCCGCATGCTGCGCAACGTGAGCGAAGGAATTTCCGTTTGCATCACCGTGACACTCACAGACGGCTTCGTCCTGGCCCGCTCCGTTTTTAACCACTCGATGAATTACCGCTCCGTCGTTGCACTCGGCAAAGCCGTCCTCGTCGATGTCCCGGAAGAAAAGCTCGAAGCGCTGCATTCCTTTACCGAGAAAATTTTCCCCGGCCGCTGGAAGGATTCGCGCCAGCCGAACGAGAAAGAACTGAAAGCTACCAGCATCCTGCGGCTTCCGCTCACGGAAGTTTCCGCAAAGATTCGCGTCGGGCCTCCGGAGGACGATGCTCCGGACTACCTATTGCCGATCTGGGCCGGCGTGATTCCTCTTCAATTCACTCCTGGCGCGCCGATCCGCGACGAGAAGTGCGATCCCGCAATTCCTACGCCCGCGTATGCGGCGCACTACAAGCGGTGAACTATGGGCGATTTCACTCCTGCACCTGTGAAGCCTGTTGTCGGCATCGAAACGCTCGAGGCACTGGACATCCGCGTCGGCGCCATCGAGCGCGTGGAAGAAATTCCCAGCTCGGAAAAGCTCATGAAGCTGATCGTGAATTTCGGCGACCATTCGCGAACGATTCTTGCGGGGATCAAAAAAGAGCGTGAAAATCCGCGAGAGATCGAAGGGCGCCAGGCCTTGTTTGTCCTGAACTTGAAACCTCGCAAAATGGCCGGCGAAATTTCCGAAGGCATGCTATTCGACATCGGCTACGCGGATGGCGTCACCCCGGTTCTTTCTGTTCCAGAGCGCCCGGTTCAGAACGGCACTCGCGCAGGATAAATCTCCTCTCCGCAATTTATGCAAAAGACTCACCTCGCTTGCCCGAGCTTTTGAGCGGCGGAAGAGATCAGCGCGGCCTCATCCTGCAGGATACGCGCGACGACCACGATTGCTTCGTCGGCCTGTTTCCATTGTTTGAGCTCAATCGCTTCGCGGACAGCGGGCATCGTCTTGACAGCGTATCCGGTGTAAAAGCCCGGGGCGTAGAGCTGGTGCTTGAACCAGGGGCGATTGGGCAGTCCCGCTGCATTCGTGAGTTTGCGCTCACTATCCATGAGCATTTTGTTGACTTCGGCGATCGAGGCAGCGGCTAGTGCCGCGCCGCCGTTCGCATTCGTTTCTCCCACCGCTTTGCGATACTCGGCGGCGCTTCGAGTGAGCACATCGGCGGCATTTTCCAGAGGCGCGAAATTCAGATGCGGCGGAACGGTTTCCACCGCGGGTGGGGTCAGCGGCTTCTTCGGGTCGTTTGTGGCTTTGAAAACTCCTTCTTCAATCTCGCGATTGCGCTCTCGAATGTCGTCCTGCATTTTTTGTGAAAGCGCTTTCAGTTCCTTCAGGTAGGTTTGCACCGTCTCCGCAAAATTTCCAAACTCGAAGGGAAGCAGATCCGCGTCCGCAAGACGCATTACGGCCGTCCCTCCGGTCTGCGCAAGCGCGCGGCCATAGACGAAGTCCGTGTCGCTGAAGTGCGTGAACCAGTAAAAATCATCATAGATGGAATGGTAGATGCCGCCCTTATCTTCTCCGCCAAAACCGATATTCAGGGAAGCCACGCCGTCGTGTTGGAGAAATGCGGTGTAGTCCGAGCCGGAACCGAGTGCGGGAATGCGAAGATCGGCGCGCTTGCGAATTTCCTCGCGCTGCTCCGTCGTTTTGGCATCCGCAATTGCGTGAAGCTGATGCCGCTTCCAAACCGTCAGCTTCGTCTCCGGATCGGAGATTTCACGAGCGATGTCATTCGTGAATTGTTCGAGCGTATGGGAGCCTTCCACTTCGAGATAGCCGCGCCCGTTGCCGTCCGAATTGATGTAGGCGACTCCGTGCGCGCGCAATTCGTCATAGTGCGCCTCGGCCCACTCGGTGGAGCCCAGAAGCCCTGGCTCCTCGCCGTCCCATGCGCAATAAATGATGGTGCGCTTCGGCTTCCATCCGGACTTCATCAACTCCCCCAGCGCGCGCGCCTCTTCGAGCACCGCGACCATCCCGGAAATTGGATCCTCTGCACCGTTCACCCAGCCATCGTGATGGTTTCCGCGAATCACCCACTCATCGGGAAAAGTGGAACCCTGAATTTTTCCAATCACGTCGTAGATCGGCTTGATTTCCCAGTTCGACTTCACTTTCAGATGGACCTTCGCCGGGCCAGGGCCAACGCGATAGGTGATTCCGAGTCCGCCGCGCCATCCTTCCGGGGCGACGCGGCCGGTGAGCGCGGCGAGCAGCGGTTGCGCGTCCGCGTAAGAAATTGGCAGTACGGGAATTTTTGTGATGGTGGCGGCCTCCTCGATCTTCAGCCGTTTCGCATCCTTCGTGGCGCCCACGCCAGGCGTGAGTGGATCGCCGGGATAGAAGGGCATGTCCGCGACGCTGCCGCGCTGCACACCGTCCGGGGGACGAAACGGGCCGGCGGGAAAGGTTTCGCCCTGGACGAATCCATCCTCGTGCGGATCGGAGTAGATGAGGCAGCCCACCGCGCCGTGCTCGGCGGCTACTTTCGGCTTGATTCCGCGCCACGAGTGATAGTAGCGAGCGATGACGATCTTGCCTTGCACGGAAATTCCCATGCGCTCGAGCTGCTCGTAGTCTTCAGGAATGCCGTAATTGACGTAGACCAGCGGGGCGGTGACGTCGCCATCAATGGAATACGCGTTGTACGTAGGCAGCTGCTCGAATTGCTGATTCGAAGTGAGATCCTGGGAGAGCGCGGGTTCCTGAAGCTTGGCGGTAAACCTCGGACCGCCCTCGACCAATTCGACGACGCGTTCTTTTGGCGTCGGGAACAAAACGTCGAATTGTTCGATGTGTGTATCGAGACCGAACTCCTTGAATTTGGAGGCGATCCATTCCGCGTTGTTCTTGTCGTAGGCTGAACCGACGTGGTGAGGGCGCGCGGAAAGACGCTCCATGTACGAGCGCAGATTCTCGGGACTGGGAATCGCGCGCAGCTTCTCTTCCCATTGGCGCTCGGTGCGGGAAGATGCCGCGGAGTAGCCAAAGAGAGGCTGCTCGTCGGCGATCACATGATTGCCGAAGGAAGCAAGCGAGAGTCCTGCGAACAGGAGAGAGGCGAGCGCGACGCTGCGATTCATGATTCCTCCGAAACGTGAACTGCGGATTATTTCCTGTACTTCCCAGACTCGCAAGAACTAACTTAGGTTTCGAGCCCCGAAAAAATTTTGGCGCTGTGAATATTTATAAATTCAGACAAGCATTTTCGACATCAAAATGAAATGACACGGCACTCTTGCCGGAGCGTCTGCCGGGAGCGGCGCAGTTCCCGTTTCGACGTAGCCGAGGTGGCGATAAAAAGCCGGCAGCGGTGTACGCGCGCTGACGATTCGCAAATCAATGGCGACACAGCGCGCGGTACGAAAATAATCCTCCGCAGCGTCCATCAATTTGCGGCCCAGTCCGGTTCCCTGGCGCCGTGGTTCCACGCCGAGCAAACCTAAGTAGCCGCGATCCCCGCGAACTTCGACATAGACGCAGCCAGCAAGGCCCACACAATCTTCCGCCAGCAGAAATTTTCCCTTTTCCATGTACGCGCGAACACCGTCAGGGTTGATGCGCTCGCCTTCGATGAAGGGCAGCTCGACGAGGAACGCCATGTTGATCAGTCTCGCGAGGGCTTCGACATCCGCGCTCTGTGCGGGACGAATCCTTGCGTCGTTCCTATCCGGAAGCGAATTGGCGGTCGCGCTCATAGAATCGTCCCTAATTCAAGGGAGTCTTTCCGTTAAAACGGGCGGAGGCGCCCAGCTCTTCCTCGATGCGGAGGAGCTGGTTGTACTTGGCGATGCGGTCGGTGCGGCTGGCCGAGCCGGTCTTGATCTGGCCGGCAGCGGTGGCAACGGCGAGATCGGCGATGAAAGTGTCTTCGGTTTCGCCGGAGCGGTGCGATATGATGGAGTTGTAGCCGGCCTTGCGCGCCATTTCGATCGCATCGATCGTTTCAGTTACCGTGCCGATCTGATTGAGCTTGATGAGAATGGCGTTGGCAATTCCCTCTTTGATGCCGCGCGAAAGCCGCGTTGTGTTGGTGACGAAGAGGTCATCTCCCACCAATTGGATTTTCTTTTTGGACGATTTGCTGCCGATCGATTGCGTCAGGGATTTCCAGCCGGACCAGTCATCCTCGGCCATGCCGTCTTCGATGGAGACGATGGGATATTTTTCCACCCAACTCGTCCAGTAGGCAGCCATTTGCGCCGAAGTGTGCGTGGACTTGTCCGACTTCTTGAAAATGTAGTTTCCACTGGCCTTGTCGTAGAACTCACTGGAGGCGGGATCGAGGGCGATGCTCACCTGTTCGCCCGGTTTGTAGCCGGCAGCAGCGATGGCTTCGAGAACAATTTGAATGGCTTCTTCGTTGGACTTGCAACTGGGAGCGAAGCCGCCTTCATCGCCGACCGCCGTCGAGTAACCGTGTTTCTTCAGAGCAGTTTTCAGCGCGTGGAAAACTTCAACGCCCCAGCGGAGCGCTTCGGAAAAATTGGGCGCGCCGACGGGCATGACCATGAATTCTTGGAAATCGACGGAGCTGTCGGCATGGGCGCCGCCATTGAGAATATTCATCATGGGGCAAGGGAGAAGATTCGCGGAAGTGTCCGTGGAATAGCGCGCCAAGTATTTGTAGAGCGGTTGGTTGAGCGCAGCAGCGGCTCCCCGCGCGGCGGCCATGGAAACGGCAAGGATGGCGTTGGCGCCGAGGCGGGCCTTGGTGGGAGTGCCGTCGAGCTCGATCATGCCCTTATCGAGTGTGCGCTGGTCGGCGGCGTCAAGGCCGATGACGGCTTTGGCGATTTCGTTGTTTGCGTTGGCGACGGCTTGCAGCACGCCCTTGCCGAGATATTTTGACTTGTCGCCGTCGCGCAACTCGAGAGCTTCATGCTCACCGGTGGAGGCGCCGGAGGGAACAGCGGCACGGCCTCGCGCGCCATCTCCGACATAAACGTCGGCCTCGACAGTGGGATTGCCGCGCGAATCGATGATTTGGCGAGCGCGGACGGCGGTAATCTTTGTGGACATATCTTGGCGATCTCCTGAGTCAAATTGAAGTGGAGATTGTACCAGAGGGTGGAGACCCCTAAGGAGCCAAGCAGTTGATTGCGGACGCAAGATGAGAGCGGTGATGAGTCGGGCTGCAGCCCGGCGCAACCTGGAATACGAAAAGTTAAGCGGTTTCGGGTTCTTCGATGAGGGATTCCTGTCGGACGACGACGACGATGCCGGAATCGGTGACATGGAAGCGGCGGCGGTCGGCTTCGAGGTCGTAGCCGATCTCGGTGCGCTCGGGAAGACTAACGTGGCGGTCGATGATGGCGCGGCGGATGCGCGAGTGGCGGCCGACGTTTACGTGATTGTAGAAAATGGAATCGGAGACTTCGCAGTAGCTGTTGACGCGGACGTTGTTGCCAATCACTGATTTCTGGACGCGGCCGCCGGAGATGACCGAGCCGCCGGCGACGATGGAATCGAGGGCCGCGCCCATGCGTTCCGGATCCGCGAAGACAAATTTCGCAGGGGGGTACTGGTGCTGCCAGGTGCGCAGAGGCCAGTGCTCGTCATATAGATTAAACACGGGCGAAACGCTGACGAGATCCATGTTGGCTTCGTAATAGGCATCGAGGGTGCCAACGTCGCGCCAGTAGAGCGCATCCTTTTGATTTTCATCCACAAAATTGTAGGCATAGACGCGATGCTTCGAAATGATGCGCGGCAGGATGTCTTTGCCGAAGTCGTGGCTGGACTTGGGATCCTCCGAATCGGCGAGGAGGATGGGGATCATAAGCTGGGTGTTGAAGATGTAGATGCCCATGGAGGCGTTGCAATTGCCCGGATGGTGGGGAGACTGCTTGGGATCGGCGGGCTTTTCCTCGAAGCCCATGATGCGCCAATCCTTATCCACTTCGATCACGCCGAATTGCCGGACAGCTTGCGCGACGGGAATCTCGATGGTGGCGACGGTGACCTCCGCGCCCGAGTCCACATGACGCTGGAGCATCTTGGCGTAATTCATCTTGTAGATGTGGTCGCCGGAAAGGATGAACGTGAATTTGGAGCGCTCGCTGCCGATCGAATAGATGTTCTGATAGACGGCGTCGGCAGTGCCCTGGTACCACTCTTTCGAGACGCGCATTTGCGGGGTGAGGACTTCGATGTAGTCACCCAAGCCGGCAAGAGGAGACCAGCCGGCGCGAATGTGGCGGTTCAGGCTCAGTGCTTTGTATTGCGTGAGAACGAAAACGCGGCGGAGGTCGGAATTGATGCAATTGGAGAGGGTGATGTCGATGATGCGATAGAGAGCACCGAATGGAACGGCAGGCTTGGCGCGGTCGCGCGTGAGCGGCCACAGGCGCTCGCCCTGGCCTCCTGCGAGGAGTACTCCGATGGCGTCGCGCATGTCGGACATGAGTCGAGCCTCGTGGATGTGTCTTGAGAAGCGGCTCATTCTACGTAACGGCAAGGCGGAGTACAAGCGCGGACAGAGGAGCGGAGGTGGGAGGAAAGGGCGGGGATGTGGGCCAAGCCGCGCGCGGCAGACTTTATTTACTATACGATTAAGCAGTAATACAAATGCTATGAGGTGGGTTCAGTACCGCGAAAACTGGCAGGAAACAGCAAAGATTCCTTGACTTGGATGGCGAGAATTGATTAGAAGATGCCAGCGACCAATCCAGGTGCGACCTCGAACCGGTCAATACGTGCGATAATTAACGCAGGGGCGGCGCCCGCAGAAGTCTACAACCGGCTGCAGCATGGCCGGCGAGAGGCGCCGCAAGAAACCAATCCGAACCGGATTGGGGGTGAATTAATAAAGTGGCTGAAGTCATCATCCAAGAGAGTGAATCCCTGGAAAATGCCCTGCGGCGTTTCAAGCGCAAGGTGCAACAGGAAGACATCATCAAGGAAATCAAGAAGCACAGCTTCTACATGAAACCCGGCGAGAAGCGCCGGGCCAAAGAAGCGCTTTCGCGGAAGCGACTGCGCAAGAAGCAGCGGCGGGAAGCGGATTAAGTTCAGGGAGGCGGCCCCAAAACAGTTGGGGCCGCCTATCCGTTTTCCACGCGGCTCGGCGCGGCACTTCCGAGAATCAGGCCCCCGTAAGGCAGGGTAATTTTTGGGATCGCGTTTCGGCTTCGTGCCCGCAGGCCCAAGGGATCCGCGCCCGGCGTCCCCGGATACAGGTTTCCTCAAGCATTTCGGCTCTCTGGTGCAAAGTCCGCCCAACCTCCTGCCCGACACGGGACCAGGGGAGAGCGGCTCATGGAATACCACGACAAGGTGCTGAAGTGCGCGGAGTGCGGTGCGGAGTTTGTGTTCACCGGCGGCGAACAGATGTTTTTCGCCGACAAGGGCTTCAAGAACGAGCCCAAGCGATGTAAGGCCTGTAAAGCGAAGCGGGCCGAAGGCGGCGGTGGCGGGGGACATGCCTCACCGATGCGTTCGGAGACGAAGACGAACTGTTCGCAGTGCGGGAAAGAAACCACAGTTCCCTTCCGGCCGACGCAGGGACGGCCAGTGTTCTGCCGGGAATGCTTCCAGCAGCGCAGGGCCATGGGTGCTGCATAGAAGGAATGAAGTAAAAGGTAAGAAAGTATCGAGGTAACGAGAAGGGCCGAATTCCCTAACGGAGGGACAGACAGGAATGTCTGTCCTACTTTTTTGAATCCTACCATCCAAGCATAAATCTGAATCAGGAATGAGCCTCCAGGTAGGCGCCGAACTGCGCCAAAGATTCGGGCATATTCTTTCGCCCGAATCCGAAGCGGATGTGGCGCGGCTGGTCATAAACAGTGCCTGGAAGCAGCAGGACGCCGGAGTCGCGGACCGCTTCTTCGCAGAAAGCGAGCACATCGCGCTCAGGCTTGAAATGCGCAAAGCCGATGGGGCCGGCGTTGGGTTTCACCCAATCGAACCAACGCGGGCGCTGCTGGATGAAAGCGTCGAGAAGGCGCAGATTGCGCAAGACGATTTGCAAATTGCGCTGCACGAGGACTTCACGATGGCGCAGGGCCAGCGCGGTGAGAAATTCGCTCGGGGCGCTGCTGCAGATGGTGGTGTAGTACTTGAATTCCAGGCAGCGCCGAATGATTTCTGGATCGCGGCTGGCGAGCCATCCTAGACGCAATCCGGGAAGGCCGTACGTCTTGCTCATGGAGCCGAGGCTGACCCCGCGTTCGTACGCTTCGCAGCCAGCGGGAAGGCGCGTGGCGGGATCGTGCTCGAGCTCGCGGTAAACCTCGTCAGAAAAGAGGATGATGTTGCGGCTGGCGGCGAGTGCAAGGACTTGTCGAAAGACAGGCGCCGGCATCAAGAGTCCGGTGGGATTGTGCGGCGTATTGATGTAGATGACTTTGGTGTTCGGTTGGATGAGCTTTTCAAGGGCGGCAAATTCGTGGGCCCAGCCATTTTCGAAAGTGCGGCGCCACTCGCTGACTTGCGCACCGGTGCTGCGGGCGACCTCGAGGCCGCTCTCGTAACACGGCGTCTCGACGATCACATGATCACCTGGTCCTACGAGCGCGTGATAAAGCACGAAAATCCCTTCTTCGGCGGCGGCCAGGACCAGAACGTCGCCGGACTTGACTCGTTGGTAGATGGCGGCGATAGCTTCGCGCAGCCAGGGAGCACCCGGAGATTCGGTGTAGCCGCACCAGTGTTCGAGGAAACGCTCGTGGGCCCCCGGTTCGAGATCGAGAAGTTCCTTGATGGTGCGGGACTCGGCGTCGGAACTGGAGAGCAGATACCTGGCAGTGAATTCGTACTTGCCGAAATACTGTTCGATTCGAAAGGGCTTGATTTGCATGCGAAGGAGTCTGGCAAGCGGACGGGGGTAGCGTCCAGCGCCAATTTGACACGTCCTGGTTGCGGCTCCGTTCGGAGGCCTCCCAGCAGGTGCAAATTGGCTGGTTGGCAGGGTATGATACGGGGATTGAAGTCCCCAACACGGCCAAGTGTCCAGAGGGCCCTTCCATGGCTCACCGCTTTACCATCGGCGTCGAGGAAGAATTTCAAATCATAGATCCTGCAACGTGCGAGCTCCGTTCGCACGTCAGCCAAATCGTCTCCGAGGTTTCCGCGGACATCGCGGAACAGGTGAAAAACGAACTTCATCAATCCATTGTGGAGACCGGGACGCGCATCTGCGATAACGTCAGCGAACTGCGCATCGAAATGCACCGGACGCGCGGCGAACTGGTAGCGGCGGCGGAGCGCGCGGGACTGCAAGTGGCGGCCGCAGGCACGCATCCCTTTTCGAGCTGGATCGACCAGGTGATTTCTCCGGGTGAACGCTACCAGCACATCATCGAAGAAATGGGACAACTGGCGAGATCGCTGCTGATTTTTGGAATGCATGTGCACGTGGCGATGCCGGATAAGCAGACCACCATCGACCTGATGAACGGTGTGCGCTATTTCCTGCCGCACTTGCTGGCGCTTTCGACGAGCTCCCCTTTCTGGATGGGGCGAAACACGGGGCTGAAGTCGTTTCGAACGACGGTATTCCGGCGGTTCCCGCGAACGGGCGTGCCGGAACAATTCGAATCGTGGAGCGC
>WNFC01001084.1_pt1 | contig 30085 bp, 28 predicted proteins | sample 5400541 | NCBI WGS metagenome assembly WNFC01 (sample SAMN13153342, study PRJNA577476) | soil metagenome | isolation source: 120 cm saprolite under Douglas fir tree site 2 hole 2 replicate 1 | place: USA:California | collected 2015-04-18
GCGCCACGAGGGTCCGGGTGGACTTCCTCGAGGCGATGGAGCGGGACTCCTTCTCCTTCATCTCGGGACGGGTCTACGTGGTGGGGATGCTGCGGTCCTACGCCCGGTGGCTGCGGCTGAACGACGCCGAGATCGCCGCCGAGTACGACAGGATCTACGGGGCCCCCGAGGCCCCGGCGCTGGCGGAGAGCCTCGCCACCCGCAACGAGCGGAAGTTGCCGAGCGCCAAGCCCCGCAAGCCGCAGTGGGCGATGGCGGGGGCCGCCGCGATCGCCATCATCGTCGTCCTCCTCCTCTTCAGCCTGCTGGGTGGGGGTGGCAACGTCGCTGCCCCGCCGCCCGTGCCCGGGCCGACGACGCCGGCCCCGTCGGCGTCAAACCAGTCCGCGTCGCCGACATCCACGGTGGGGGCGCCCGTCTCCGGCGTGCAGCTCGTCGTATCGGTGACCGGGACGAGCTCGTGGCTGCGGGTGGTGGTCGGGGACACGACGCCCCAGCTCCTGGCCTTCCAGGGGACGCTGCTGGCGGGGGTGACCCGGACGTTCACCGCCCCGGATCTGCTCAAGCTGCAGGTGGCCAACCTCGGCGCGGTGCGGATCAGCCTGAACGGCAAGGACCTCGGCGCCCAGGGGAACACGGGCCAGACGGGCAGCTTCATCGTCAACCGCGGCGATTCCTCGCTCACGCCGGACCCTTCGTCCACGGTCCCGCCGCCGGGCCAGCGCAACGGCCCCACTGTGTCGCCGTCGAGGCCGGCCCAGCCGCAGCCGCGCCAGACGACGGCGTCCCCGATCCCCACGCCCACCCCCACGCTGTCGCCGGCAGGCGGGACGCCGACCGCCGGCAGTCCTTAAGACGCGTGGAGGCAGAGGTCGTCGCGGTCGGCTCCGAGCTTCTTGCGGGCCAGATCGCCAACACCAACGCCCGGTTCATCTCCGAGGCGCTGGCCAGCGTCGGCGTCGTCGTGACGCAGCAGACCTCCGTCGGCGACGACGTGGGCCGCGTCGAGCGGGCGCTCCGTGACGCCCTGGGCCGCGCCGACGTGGTCGTCGTGTCCGGCGGCCTCGGCCCCACGCACGACGATCTCACCCGTGAGGGGCTGGCAGCCGCCACGAGACGCCCCCTGCAGCGCCGCGACGACCTGGTGGCCGCCCTGGAGGAACGGTTCTGCCGCATGGGCCGCACGATGTCGCCCTCGAACCTCCAGCAGGCGGACCTCCCGGAGGGAGCCGTCACCATCGAGAACCCGGTCGGCACGGCACCGGGGATCTTCCTCGAGCACGGCGGCCGGCTCGTCTACGTGGTGCCGGGGGTGCCGGACGAGATGGTCGCGATGATGAACGGCTTCGTGCTGCCCGATCTTGCTTCCCGTGGCGGGGGGGCCGCCGTGGTGACCCGGACGCTGCGGGTCGTCGGGATCCCGGAGTCCGACCTCGCCGACCGGCTCGCCCCGGTAGTCGGGCCGAACGTCGGCATCTATGCCTCCCAGGGCGAGATGCGGGTGTGCCTGACCGCCCCGGCCTCGGATGCGGGCGGCCTGCCGGCCCTTGTCCAGGCGGTGCGGGACCTGCTCGGCCCCCTCGTCTACGGGGAGGGCGCCGACACGCTGGAGCAGGTGGTGTCGGACCTCCTGCGGGAGCGGGGGCTGCGCCTCGCCGTCGCAGAGTCGCTGACCGGCGGGATGCTCGCCTCCCGGCTGGTGGGCGTCCCGGGGGCCTCTGACATCCTGCTGGCCGGCTACGTCGCCTACTCCGCCGCCGCCAAGATCCGCGACCTCGGCGTCCCGCCGGAGACCATCGAGCGTCACGGCCTCGTGTCGACCGAGACCGCGGTGGCCATGGCGGCCGGTGCCCGGGCGAGGGCGGAGGCGGACGTCGCCCTCTCCACCACCGGGGAGGCCGGGCCGGCCCCGGCGGAGGCGCCGGTGGGCCGGGTCTGCGTGGGGATGGCATGGGAGGGCGGCGCCTCGGCCTGGACCTTCGCCATGGGCGGGAGCCGGGAGGCCATCCGTCGCCGGACGTGCACCTATGCCCTCAACCGGCTCCGCCTCTGGCTGCTCGGCCCCACCGGCGACAGCGGCGGGTGATGATTCGGCTCTTCGTCGCGGTGGAGGTGCCGGAGGCCAGGAAGCAGCCGATGGCGGACGGCATCGAGGGCATCCGAGAGCGGGTCCCCGGTGCCCGCTGGACGTCCCCGACCGCCTGGCACGTGACGCTCAAGTTCCTCGGCGCGAGGAGTGCTCACCGGCCTCGCCCGCAGCCTGGAGGATGGCTTCGAGCCGCTGGGCTTCCCGAAGGAGCGGCGGCCGTGGAGCCCGCACCTCACGATCGCCCGGTTCAAGGTCCCCGCAGCGTTGGGCTTGGACAAGGGGCAGGTCGGCCTCGATGATGGCTTCTCCTCGGGGCCCTTCGGTGTCGAGGAGGTCGTCCTGTTCCGCTCCCACCTGAAGCCGCAGGGGGCCGTCTACGAGGCCCTGTCGAGGTTCCGCCTCGGGGGTTGAAACTGCCTCTATAATCACAGCTCTGTAAGTCTCTCGCCGACAAATACTTGCCTCGAACGTGCGTTCGATCTATTTTGGAGCCAGTTTTGTCAGTACCTCTCGCTAAGCTCTTCGAAGAGCCTACAGTGAGAAGGCTCGTCAAGACCCCGAGAAACCTGACAACAGCGCTCAAGGAGGCGGAATGGCTATAGATCGAGGCGCAGTGGGCCGGGCAGGACTACAAGCCGGAGGTTCCGACAAGGGTGGGGAGCGGGGAAAGGGCGGCGAGCGGGAGAAGGCCCTGGAAATCGCCCTCTCCCAGATCGAGAAGCACTTCGGCAAGGGCTCGATCATGCGGCTGGGCGACAACGCCGCCGTCGGCGTCGATGCCATCCCCACGGGGGCGCTCGGCCTCGACATCGCTCTGGGCATCGGGGGCCTGCCCCGGGGCCGGATCATCGAGATCTACGGTCCTGAGTCCAGCGGCAAAACCTCCCTCTGCCTCCACGCCGTCGCCGAGGCCCAGAAGCTCGGCGGCATCGCCGCCTTCATCGATGCCGAGCACGCCCTCGACGTGGTCTACGCCCGTGCGCTTGGCGTCAACGTCGACGAGTTGCTCGTCTCCCAGCCCGACACTGGGGAGCAGGCCCTGGAGATCGCCGACATGCTCGTGCGCTCGGGGGCCGTCGACATTATCGTGATCGACTCGGTGGCCGCCCTGGTCCCGAGGGCCGAGATCGAGGGCGAGATGGGCGACACCCACGTGGGCCTCCAGGCCCGTCTGATGAGCCAAGCCCTGCGGAAGCTGGCCGGCAACGTGGCCCGCTCCAACGCCATGATCATCTTCATCAACCAGCTCCGAGAAAAGATAGGTGTGATGTTTGGCTGTTGTGACGGGTCTGTCCGAGTCTCGCTTGCGAATGGGACTGAGGCGGCAATCGGCCTGATCGTCGACCAGAAGTTGCCGGTTGAGGTCCTCTCCTACGACCCGGAAACGGGAGCGGTGGTACCGAAGAAGGTGGTGGGGTGGTTCGACAACGGTCCAACCGATGGGTTCCTTGAGTTCATAGTTGCCGGTGCCGGCGGCCGTGGCCGGGGACTGCGTCGTTTCGCCTGCACCCCGAATCACCTCATCCGAACCCCGAACGGCTGGCAGGAGGCGCAGGACCTGGCGATCGGCGACCGGGTGATGCAGGCCGTTGAGCACCGCCTCTCCCCGTTCCAGTGGGAGGTCACCCTGGGGACGCTCATGGGTGATGGTGCCATCTCTCCCACCAAGAGCGGCCACGCAGGGCGCCTCCGATGGGGCCATGGCGTCCGTCAGTCCGAGTACTGCGACTGGAAGGCTTCCCTGTTTGCCAATGTCGGGCCGTGCCGTACCACGAACGCCAAGGGGTCGGTCTTCTACGACCTGTCGCCCCTCCCTGAGCTGGCCGAGCTGCGCCGAGCCGTCTACGTCGAGGGCAGGAAAGTCCTTAGCTACGACTACCTGAAGGAGTTGACCCCCCTTTCGCTTGCCCTCTGGTACATGGACGATGCCGGTTTTACTGTCCGGGCAAAGGGTCTCCAGGAGCGGACCCGCGAGGGGAGTGGCCGCGTGGATATCTGCGTCGAGGCCTTCGAGGAAGCCACTCGGCACCGCCTGGTCAGCTACTTGGCAGACACCTGGGGGATTAGGGCGCAACTCATAACCAGGGGAGCCAGGAAGGTGGCCATTCTCCAGTTCCCCATGGACGAGACGAGGAAGCTCCAGGAGCTCATCGCCCCGTATGTGCACCCGTCCATGGACTACAAGCTGCTGCCGCGGCTGCGGGGCCTGTTCGGAGTCGAGCCGGTGTTCGTTCCCCCCCGCTACGAGCTCTTGCCTCTGCCGATCAAGGCGATCAGCCCGAAGCCCCTCACCCGGAGCACCCATCGATTCGACATCGAAGTCGAGGGAAGTCACAACTACTTCGTCGATGGCGTGATGGTGCACAACTCCCCCGAGACCACCCCGGGTGGGCGGGCGCTCAAGTTCTATGCCTCGGTCCGGCTGGATATCCGTAAGATTGAGAACATCAAGAACGGGCAGGAGGTCACCGGGTCCCGGGTACGGGTCAAGGTCGTCAAGTCCAAGGTCAGCGCCCCGTTCCGGCAGGCCGAGTTCGACATCCAGTACGGCCACGGCATCTCCAAGGAGGGGTCGCTGCTCGACACGGCCGCCGAGCGGGGCATCGTCGTCAAGTCGGGGTCCTGGTACCTCTACGATGGTGACCAGATCGGCCAGGGTCGGGAGAACGCCAAGGCCTTCCTATCGGAACACCCGGACATGTGCGTCGAGATCGCTACGAAGGTCAAGCTGGCGGTCGGGCTGGGGCCGGTGGAAGAGGGTGAGGATGAGGGCGAGGAGAAGGCCCCGGTGTTCACTGTCGTACCCTGAGAGGAACCAGTAAGGAGGGGACGCTGGAGACGGTTGGAGGATACGAGGTCGTGCCCCCGGATCTTCCCGAGGCCACCGATGCCGCCATGCGGTACCTCGCCCCCTGCGCCCGCTCCTGCTGGGAGGTCCGCCGGCACCTCGTCGCCAAGGGCTTCGGGGAGGATGTTGCGGTGGCGGCGGAGATCCGCCTGGTCGAGCTGGGGATCCTGAACGACCGGGAGTTCGCCCGCAACGCCGTGGAGTTCGCCGTCCTCCGCCGGCACGAGGCCCCGCCCAAGGTTCAGCTTGCGCTCCAGGCCCGGGGCGTCTCCCGGGAGCTGGTCGCCGATGCACTGGCCGAGATCCTGCTCGACGAGGGCAACATCGAAGGCGCCAAGGCCCTGGCGGCCGTGCGGCTTCGTTCCCTGCACGGCCCGCCCGCGGCGGTGCGCCGGCGGCTGGGTGCCTACCTCGCCCGGCGGGGGTACGAAACCGATGTGATCGAGGCAGCATGCACAAGTCTGCTGGGATCGGTCGGACCGGACGAGACGGTTGATTGGACTGCCAACGCCGGATCTTGGGGTTCGTAGGTACGTTAAGATTGTGTCGCCGGCTTGAAGAAATGGATGCGCGGAAGCAACGGCCTGATGAATGAATAGCGAACAAGAACTCCTAACCCAGTCCGCTGTCAGACAGAGAAAACATGAGGCCATGGGCCATGCTGAGGATCCCAACCCGCCTATCGGAGTAAGCACTGGACATGTCTCTTGAGCGGATCCTCGAGAGTCCATAAACCCGCAGACACTCCTTCCGGCCGAGCGAAGCTCGGCTTTTTTGTTGCGTTTTTACGCTTAGTAGCGGTGGTTGCATTAAGGGAGGTACAGCCAGATGACCCAGGTCCTGTTGTTGGTCGTGGGCCTCGCTGTAGGAGTCGGAATTGGCTATCTAGTCCGGAAGTCGATCTCAGAAGCTCGAGCGGGCGCTATCGAGGTGCGTGCTCGGGAGATCATGGCCGAAGCCCAGCGCGACGCGATCGCCGCAAAGAGCCAGGCCCTGGTCGACGCCAAAGACGAAGCCATCCGCATTCGCCAGGAGGCCGAGGCAGAAGCAAAAACGCGCTCTGCGGAAGTCACGCGCCGTGAGAACCGCCTGAACCAGAAGGAGGAGACCCTCGACGAGATGTCCCGCAGGCTCGAGGGACGGGAACGATCCCTGCTCGACCGGGCCGCCGAAGCGGACCGCATGCGGACACAGTTGGAGGAGACCCTCAACAAGCAGCAGAGCGAGCTCGAGCGCCTTGCGGCGATGACCGCCCAAGAGGCTCGGGACACGCTCGTCCACCAGATCCAGGACGAGGCCAAGCGCGACGCGATGGTCCTCGTCCGCGACATCGAGGGCCAGGCCCGGGAAGAGGCAGACCGCCGGGCCCGCAAGATCGTCGCCATCGCCATGCAGCGGATCGCGTCCGAGGAGACCTCCGAGAACTCGATCTCCGTCGTGACGTTGCCGAGCGACGAGATGAAGGGACGGATCATCGGCCGGGAGGGCCGCAACATCCGGGCCTTCGAGGCGGCGACCGGCACCAACCTCATCATCGACGACACCCCGGAGTCGGTGATCCTGTCGTGCTTCGACCCGATCCGGCGGGAGGTCGCCCGCCTGACTCTGGAGAAGCTCATCGGCGACGGCCGCATCCAGCCGTCCCGGATCGAGGAACTCGCCGAGAAGTCCCGGGCCGAGGTGGAGCGGACCATCCGGGAGGCGGGGGAGTGGGCCCTGCTCGACGTTGGCATCGCCGACATGCATCCCGAGATGGTGAAGGTCCTCGGGCGGCTCAACTACCGCACCTCCTACGGCCAGAACATCCTCAAGCACCTCGTCGAGGCTGCCCACATCGCCGGCGTCATCGCGGCGGAGCTGGGGACCGACATCGACCTTGCCAAGCGCTGCACCCTGCTGCACGACCTCGGGAAGGCGATCACCCACGAGGTCGAGGGCTCGCATGCCATGATCGGCGCCGAGCTTGCCCGGCGCCTGAAGGAGTCACCGGCGGTGATCCATGCCATCGAGGCCCACCACGGCGAGGTCGAGCCGAGGACCATCGAGGCAGTCATCGTGCAGACCGCCGACGCCATCTCCGGCTCCCGGCCCGGCGCACGGCGGGAAACGCTGGAGACCTACGTCAAACGCCTCCAGCGGCTCGAGGCGATCGCCGAATCCTTCCACGGCGTCCAGAAGTGCTACGCGATGCAGGCCGGCCGCGAGGTCCGGGTCATGGTGCGGCCCGAATCGGTCGACGACCTGGGGGCCGAGGTCATGGCCCGCGACATCGCCAAGCGCATCGAGGAGGAACTGCAGTACCCGGGCCAGATCAAGGTGATGGTCATCCGGGAGCACCGAGCCATCGAATACGCCAAGTAGAGGCTTCGCGCGCGCCGGGTTCGGGGGCTTGAAGCCTACCCGGCCCGGCGCAGCGGCGTCCCCCCGGCCCCGGTGCCCGGTCCGCCGGCGAAGACCGGCCCGGCCGGCCGATCCCGGGCATCGTCGCAGAGTTTGGGCAACGGGAGCTCCACCGAGCCAGCACCTGCCGGGCTGAACGGCCGCCGGGGCTCACGTACGCCGCCCCGCCAGCCGCGGCCATAGCCGTACGGCTCAATCCCTGGAGGCATGCAACGCCGGGCCCGTCGCCGGGCAATCAGGCGTGGGACCCCGACCAGGACCAGTCCCACCAGTAAGAGGGCCACGATGATCGCGACGATCGTCAGCACTCCGCCATTGTGCACCTCCACCGGGGTCCTGTAAAGCTTCTTTGTGCGAAAACATCGACAATCGATGGTAAGCGCACAAAGATCATCGTGGGACCCTACGTCAGGGTCCCTCCCGCGAATGAGACGCGAATGAGAATAGGGTCCTTTGCGCGGCCTCGGACCGGCTGCGTCGCTCCAGCGTCACCACGTTGCGTGGTCGCCCTCAGACCTGGTGGGCGGTCCCGGCGCATCTTTGGCTGTCTCGCCGCGCTAGGCGCGGTCAAACAGCCACAGTTGGGATCGGTGGCCTCTGCACGGCACCTACAACGGGTGGTATGGGAAAATGGCGACTCCGAAATGACCACGAAGAGTGGTCGATCCCCCCTTGGCCGCCCGCCGCCCGGGAATTCCCGTGCCAGAAGGTGCAGACCTGAGGCTGCCGCCGGTGCGGAGCTACTCCCGGTAGAACTCGTCGTAGGCGGCCTGGTCGTTGTAGAGGAACCTGTCCCCCATTCAGGGGACCTCGGCGAGATATCACACCCGCCGCACTAACCGGTCAAGAGGGAATGGCACGAGGACTCGGCGGCGGCACCGGTAGGATCAGGGTCACTGCTACCGTGGAGCCGGACCATCGGGAGTTGGTAGAGCGAGGCTGGGACGTGGGCAAGAGCTACTGGATCCGCACCTTCGGGTGCCAGATGAACGAGCATGACTCCGAGCGCATGGCCGGGCTGCTCGAGGTGCAGGGGTACCGCCCCGCCGCCTCGCCGGAGGCCGCCGATGTCGTGATCTTCAACACGTGCGCCATCCGGGAGAACGCCGACAACCGCCTTTACGGCAACCTCGGCAGGATCAAGCAACTCAAGGCGGAACGGCCCGGCATGCAGGTCGTCGTCGGAGGCTGCCTCGCCGAGAAGGACCGCGACCTCATCGTCACCAAGGCCCCCTGGGTGGACGTCGTCTTCGGGACCCGCAACATCGAGGCGCTGCCGGGCCTGCTGGGGGAGGCCGAGCGACAGGGTGTGCCCGTCGTCGAGTTCTCCGAGGCCCTGCAGGTCTTCCCCTCTGCCCTCCCAGCCCGCCGGGGATCGCGGATCCATGCCTGGATCGCCATCCAGTACGGCTGCAACAACTCGTGCACCTTCTGCATCGTCCCGAGCGTGCGTGGCGTCGAGACGTCGCGGCGCATCGGCGACGTCCTCGGCGAGGTGAGGGAGGTCGTCGCCGGCGGGGTCGTCGAGGTCAGCCTGCTCGGCCAGAACGTGAACTCCTACGGGCGGGACGTCTACGGCACCCCCCGCTTCGCCGACCTGCTGCTGGCCCTCGACGGCATCCCGGGACTCAGCCGGGTCCGCTTCACCTCCCCGCACCCCAAGGACTTCCGGGAGCCGGTCGCCCGGGCGATGGCGGAGTCGTCAGTCGTCTGCGAGCACCTCCACCTGCCCGTCCAATCCGGGTCGACCCGGCTCCTCAAGGAGATGAAGCGGTCCTACTCGCGGGAGCGGTACCTGGCCAAGGTCGAGATGGCCCGCCGCATCGTGCCCGGGCTGGCGATCACCACGGACGTCATCGTCGGGTTCCCGGGCGAGACCGAGGAGGACTTCGCCGAGACGCTCTCGCTTGTCGAGGAGGTCGGCTACGACGGTGCCTTCACCTTCCAGTACTCGCCCAGGCCGGGGACCGTCGCCGGCGTCCGAACCGACCAGCTGCCGAAGCCGGTCGTCCAGGAGCGCTACGACCGGCTGCTGGCCCTCCAGGAGCGCATCTCGCTGCAGCGCAACCGGGACACCGTCGGCGGCGAGCTCGAGGTGCTGGTCGAGGGGCCATCCAAGAAGGAGCCCGACAAGGCCACGGCCCGGACCCGCACCAACAAGCTCGTCCACGTGCCGAACCCCGGCGGCGTGCTGCAGGAGGGCACCTTCGCCCTCGTCCGGATCACCGGTGCCGCCCCCCACCACCTCGAAGGGGAGCTGGTGGCGTGATACGGGTGCTGGCCGTGGTCGGCCCCACCGCCGCGGGGAAGACCGCCCTGTCGTTGGAGGTTGCCGATGCCCTCGGCGCCGAGATCGTCAGCATGGACTCGGCCATGGTCTACCGGGGCATGGACATCGGCACCGACAAGCCGCCGGCGGCGGCGATGGCCCGGGTGCCCCACCACCTCGTCGATGCGCTCGAGCCTTCGCACACCCTCACCGTCGCCGAGTTCCAGGCGATGGCCCGCGGCGCGATCGCCGATGTTGCGGCCCGGGGCCGGCTCCCGCTCCTGGTGGGCGGCTCCGGCCTTTATTTCCGGGCGGTGGTGGACCCCCTGGAGTTCCCGGGGACCGACCCGGCCGTGCGAGCACGCCTGGAGCACGAAGCCGAGACCGCCGGCGCCCTCGCCCTCCACCAACGGCTGCACGGCGCCGACCCGGACGCCGCCGCGCGCATCGACCCCCTCAACGCCCGGCGCACCATCCGCGCCCTGGAGGTCCTCGAGGTGACGGGGAGGCGGTTCTCGACCTTCCGGACGGCATGGGACGAGCCGTGCTCCCTCTACGACCTCGGCGTGGTCGGGCTGACCGACCCCAGGCCCGAGCTCGACCGCCGCATCGACGCCCGGGTCGATGCCCAGATCGCCCGCGGCCTGGTCGCCGAGGTGGAGGGCCTGCTCGCCGCCGGCCTCCGGGACTCGGCGACGGCGGTCCAGGCCCTCGGCTACGCGCAGGTGCTCGCACACATTGAGGGCCGGCTGACCCTCGAGGAGGCCGTCGACGAGACCAAGCGCCGCACCCGCAGGTTCGCTCGGCGCCAGCTGCGCTGGTTCCAGGCCGACCCGAGGGTGACCTGGTTCACCTCCGATCCCGCAGGGGCGGCTCAGGCGCTCCTCGCTCATAAGAAGGGAAGGGCCGCATGACGCAGCAGCTCCCCGTCCGTCCGCCGGGGCCACCGCTGGAGTTCTCGAAGTACGAGGGCCTCGGCAACGACTTCATCGTCATCTTCGTGGAGGACATGACCCCCGAGCTCGCCCGCTTCATGTGCGACCGGCACTTCGGGATCGGCGCCGACGGCGTCATCCGGATCCTGCCGGCCTCCAACCCCGACTACGACTTCCACTTCCGCCTCTTCAACGCCGACGGGGGGCCGGCGGAGGTCTCGGGCAACGGGCTCCGCTGCGTCGGCAGGTTCCTCCACGAGGCGGGCCTGTGGTCGCAGCCGCGCGTCAAGGTCGAGACCGGCGGCCAGGTGAAGGTGATCGAGGTGAGCGTGTCCGGCGGCGAGGTGGCAGAGGTCCGGGTGGACATGGGCGTCCCCGAGCAGCAGGGCACGGTGGAGCTGTTCGGCCGGACCTGGCACAAGGTCGTGACGGGCAATCCGCACGCCGTGACGATCGTGGACGACATCGAGTCGGCGCCGGTCACCGAGCTCGGGCCCCAGGTCGAGACGCACGAGTCCTTCCCCAACCGCACCAACGTCGAGTTCTGCAAGATCGAGGGCCCCGACGCCGTCTCGGTCCGGTTCTGGGAGCGCGGCGTCGGCCTGACGCTCGCCTCCGGGTCGGGCTCGACGGCTGCGGTCGCGGTGGCCGGGCTGGACAAGGCAACGGTGCGGACCCTCGGTGGCGACCTGCTGGTCGAGAAGGGCCCCGACGGCCATTTCTACCAGTCGGGCCCCGCCAGGCACATCTTCGACGGAGCCCTGCCATGAGCCCTGCCAGGAGCCCTGCCGTGACAATGAACCCGTGCAATGAGACGAGTGCCAACGCGTTGAGACGGAAGCCACTGCCATGAGAACAGCCAAGCGCATCGAGAAGCTGCCGCCGTACCTCTTCGCCTCCCTCGACCGTCGCATCGCCGAGGCCCGCGACCGGGGGGTCGACGTCATCTCCTTCGCCATCGGGGACCCCGACCGGCCGACCCCCGCCAACATCGTCGACGCCGCCACGGCGGCGGTGCGCGACCCGGCGAACCATCGCTACCCGTCCTACTACGGTCTTCCGGCGCTGCGCCGGGCCATCGCCGCCTACTACCGGCGGCGGTTCGACGTGACCCTCGACCCGGAATCGCAGGTCCTGCCGCTCATCGGGTCGAAGGAGGGCATCCACAACCTGGCCACCGCCTTCGTCGACCCGGGCGACGTCGTCCTCGTGCCGGACCCCGGCTACCCCGTCTACGCCACCAGCACCATCCTGGCGGGCGGCAGGCCGGTGATGGTCCCCCTGCCTGCCGAGGGCGGCTTCCAGCCCCGGCTCGACGAGATCAGCCCCGGCGACGCCGTGGCCGCCAAGGTGCTCTGGCTCAACTACCCGAACAACCCCACCGCCGCCATCGCCGGGCCGGACACGTTTGCCCAGGCGGTCGCGTTCGCCAAGGAACACAACCTCCTCCTCGCCCACGACGCAGCCTACGTCGACGTCACCTACGACGGCTACGTCGCCCCCAGCGTCCTGCAGACCCCCGGTGCCATGGAGGTGGCCCTCGAGTTCGGGTCGCTGTCCAAAACCTACAACATGACCGGCTGGCGCATCGGCTGGGCGGTCGGCTCGCCGGTGGCGGTCGAGGCCCTCGGGCGGGTGAAGACCAACATCGACTCGGGCATCTTCAACGCCCTCCAGCGGGCGGGCATCGAGGCGCTAGAGGGCCCCCAGGACGCCGTCGCCGACAACCTCGCGGTCTACCGGCGCCGGCGCGACACCCTCGTCGATGGCCTCAACGCAGCGGGCTGGACCCTTGCCCGGCCCAAGGCGGCGATCTACCTCTTCGCCCCGACGCCCAACGGCGAGAGCTCCGGGGCCTTCGCAGACTTCCTGCTTGAGTCCGCCGGGGTGGTCGTGGCGCCCGGGGCCGGCTACGGCGCCCAGGGCGAGGGCCACGTCCGCTTCTCCCTGACGCTCGATGACGCCCGCCTCGACGAGGGCGTCGAGCGCATCGCCCGCGCCTTGAAGGAGCACTGAGGGCTTGCCGGAGCGGGTGCCCCAGCACGTGAAAAATGGCCGGGAGCGGGCCGTGCTGGTCGGGCTGGCCACCTCCCATGCCCAACTCGAGGAGGCGGAGTCGTCCCTGGAGGAGCTCGCCCTCCTGGTCGACACCGCGGGGGCCGAGGCGGTCGAGCGGGTCATCCAGGTGCGGGACAACCCCGAGCCGGCGACCTACCTCGGCAAAGGCAAGGCCCGGGAGGTGATCGAGCTGGCGCACGCCCTCCACGCCGACGCCATCATCTTCGACGACGAGCTCGCCCCGGCCCAGGGCCGCAACCTCGAGGACCTGGCCGGCGTCAACCCCCTCGCCCCGAACCAGCTCAAGATCATCGACCGGACCGGCCTGATCCTCGACGTCTTCTCCCAGCACGCCCACTCTGCCGAGGGCAAGCTGCAGGTCGAGCTCGCCCAGCTCAACTACCACATCCCCCGGCTGCGGGGCTGGTCCGACGTCATGAGCCGCCTCGGCGGTGGCATCGGGACGAGAGGGCCGGGCGAGACCAAGCTGGAGGTGGACCGCCGGCGCATCCGCAAGCGCCTGACCAAGCTCCGGGGGGACCTCGCCGACATCGAGCGCACACGCAAGATCAAGCGCAGCCGCAGGGTCCGGGCCGGCGTCCCGCAGATCTCGCTCGTCGGCTACACCAACTCGGGCAAGTCGACGCTGCTGAACGCCCTGACCGGTGCCGGGGTCCTGGTCGAGGACCGCCTCTTCTCGACCCTGGACCCTACCGCCCGGCGCCTCGAGCTGCCCGACGGCCGGCATGCGGTCCTGACCGACACGGTCGGCTTCGTGAAGAAGCTGCCGCACACGCTCGTCGAGGCGTTCCGCTCCACCCTGGAGGAGACGGTGTCGTCGGACCTGCTGCTGCACGTCGTCGACGCCGCCCAGCCCGACCCGGCGGTCCAGATCGAAGCGGTGCGGCGGGTGCTGGGCGAGATCGGCGCCGCCGAGATCCCCACGATCCTCGCCCTGAACAAGCGGGACCTGGTGCCGGACGAGGAGGCCGCCATGCTCTCGGCGCGGCACCCGGGGGCGGTCTTCATCTCCGCGGCGCGCGGCGACGGCCTCGGCAACCTCCTGGCGGTCCTGGCGGACCGGGTGGCTGCCGCCCGCCTCGTGGTGGAGTTCGACGTGCCCTTCGACAGGGGCGACGTCCGGGCCCTGCTCCACGAGGAGGCCGAGGTGCTGGAGGAGACGTTCGGGCCAACGGGGACGAGGCTCCAGGTGCGGACCTCCCAGGACATGCTCGCCCGGTTCGCCGAGTTCGTCGGGGGCGGCGGGGGTAGGGCCGAGTAGCTCCTTCATGGGTGTTGACGAGCGAGATTAGTCAATTAGCGCGCGTATACGCGCGTTTTTAACCTAACCTCGCGGGCGCGCGGGCGGGCCTAGGTGAGTCCGGCGGAGGATCGCCAGGACCTTGCCGAGCACCCGGAGGTCCGGCGGGGTCCAGTGTAGGGAGCGCTCAGCCTGATGGCACGGTAAGGATCTTACGTCCGGGTAGATCAAGAGATTGTATGGTTAACTGTGTGACGGCGTTTCGGGGTGGTGCGTCAGAGGGACCAGGAATGTAGGTCTGCACGAACCGGGGGTTTAATCCATGCTCTCCCTGAATAATCAATTGAAGCGCGGAATGAGCGAAAGCCGCCGAACGCTGATCCCCCACATCGTTGCGGTTCTTACCCTGCTCCTTTTTCTGGGCAGCTGCGGAAAGACGAGTTCTGCGACAAACCCGCCGTCATCGGTCTCACCCAACCCCTCTCCAAACGCCTCAACCTCGCCGACCATGTCCAGTCCATCGCTTGCTCCATCGTCGGGAAGCCCGTCATCTATCACTAGTAGCCCTACGCCTTCCGCAGCCGATGACCGTTCCCCGCTCGCAACGCCAACGCCTCCAGCCGTGGCCGAGACAGAGATCGGCAGTTCGCTTATTCCGGAGAACACGACGAACTTTTACTTCCACGAGGCAACTATCAACGGTTCGCTGTTTACCAATGCGATGCTTATGGACACAACTGGCTCTCCTCGAACGGTGCAAATTGACGCAGGTCGTCGGCGGCACCGATTTCTTGGTTCCGTGGGTATCCCTGACAATCAAACCTCATCATCATCAGTCAAAGTCGATATCAGTTTAGACACGGCTCCCCCCATTTTTTCTGCCGTAATTAACTTTGGCGAACTCAAGCCAATCGATTTAGACGTCACCAATGTGCTGCGAGTCAAAATAACGGTGGCAGAACCTCGATTCGGCACGTCGAACAGCAGCGGGGTCATAGGGATTGGCAATCCCCGCTTCGGTTGATGGTGACTGGACCCAGGCAACCACGCCCGCCGATCGGGGCGAGGTTTCCACACCTTTGGGCAGGGATGGGGGCGATTGCCACCGTCGGGCTCGTGATCGTCGGAGTTGCTGGGTTGATCATGCAAGGGGGAAGGCAAGGTCCTATCACCGGGCCATCAATGCCTCCAACCCAATCCGTTAGGGGAACAAGCGGAGCGGGACAGGCAGCCCCTCCGTCTATATCACCTTCTTCCCCGAGCTCGAGTCCGTCGAGCGGATCGTCGCTAGCCAACAAGCAAGTCATCCTCGGGCGAGACTTGTTGCCCATCAGCACGGAATCGTGCCGGGTCCCACCTATCGCCAGTGGGGCTGCCTGGCAGGTGGGCCCCTTGCGGGTAGGCGGCAAGCCCTTCGACACAGCCTACTACTGTAACCTTTTCTCGGGGGGGAGCGGATCTCTCGATTTCATTCTCGGGAAGAACTTCAGCATCTTCACTCTGACTGCCGGATTCGCTGACAATTCTCTGTCGACGACAGCGGTCTTGAAGCTTGAGATAATTGGCGATGGTACGACCTACTTGACCCAACCCCTTACCATCAAATTTGGGGATGCCTCCGATCTTCACATCAGTGTCGCCAATGTGACTCGATTAGAACTTAAGGTCACCGAGACTAGTCCTCCAGACGGCGGACCAACAACGCTGCCGGCTTTGGCGGCTCCGACCCTTACTAGGAGTTCGTAAGCCGTAGGGCGTTCAGCAGTGCATTAGTAGTAGTGAATTTCTGCGTCCCCGCGGCCCCCGCAGACGCGTAAGGCCTCTTGTCTGGGACGCCGAGATAGGTCAGGAGGCTCCCGTTTGCCGCTTCTTCTCGTTGCTTTAGATCATCGTTCCAGCGCCTCTCAGCCAAACAAGAAGTGCGCATTGGCTATTTAGGCTGGCTCCGCTAGGTCCGGGTCAGACGTGGTTGGGTGAGAAGTGTCAGGCCGGCACCGGGTTGCCTAGAGTTGGCGGAGGATCGCCACGACCTTGCCGAGCACCCGGAGGTCCGGCGGCGCAACGATCGGCTCCATGTCGGGGTTCTCGGGCATCAGCAGGATCTTGCCGTTCTTCCGGTGGAAGCGCTTCACGGTCGCCTCGGCCTCCCCGGTCGGCCCCTCGAGCTGGGCGGCGATGATCTCGCCGTTGGAGGGGTCGGCGTTGACCCGGACCACCGCGTAGTCGCCGTCGTTGATCCCGGCCCCGATCATGCTCTCGCCCCGGACCCGCAGGACGAAGTGCGGGGTGTCGTCCACGAACTCGCGGGGGACGGCGAGGGTGCCCTCCTGCACCTGCTCGGCGAGCGAGGTCGGGCCGGCGGCGATGGAGCCGTAGATGGGGAGGGTCTGGGCGGCCGGCCGCTCGCCGGTGGCGTGCTCCCCCCATCGCACCTCGATGGCCCGTGGCTTGGTCGGATCCCGTCGCAGGTAGCCCTTGTCCTCGAGGCTCTGCAGGTGGGCGTGGACCGTGCTGGGCGAGGCGAGCCCGACCGCCTCGCCGATCTCACGGACCGCCGGAGGGTAGCCCCGTCGCTCGACGCTCTCGACGATGAAGTCGAGGATGGCCCGCTGGCGCTGGGTTAGGTCTGTTCCGTCCATGTGTGCGCACCTCTCGTTCCGGTCGATTTCTCTTGCTGCAGGAGATCTGCGGACGAGTGTAGGACTTCCACCGGCGTCAGGCAAACATTTGTTCGCTTTTTCTCTTGACTCCCGCCGCTCCGTCGCTCTACCATTGGCCCATGACCACGAACAAACGTTCTGTTCATCTTACCGCCAGGGGCGCTGGGGCCCTCCGGGTCGGCGGGGTGGCTTTGGCGGCCGGGCTGATGGTGGGGTTCGTCAACCCCTCGCTGTGGGCGGGCTCTGCAGGCTCGGCCGCACCCCGCCGAACGCAGGTCGTATCGCCGGGGGAGACACTGTGGAGCCTGGCGGAGCGCTACGCCGGGCAGCAAGACCCTCGGAACTACATCTACGACCTCGAGAAGCTCAATAATCTGGGTCCCGGACCCATCTATCCGGGGGAGCGCCTGGTCCTGCCGTAGCCGGTTCAGATTTGCGCGCGACTCCTATTGACACACCCCCACGTTTGTAATTACATCCTCGTACGAACTAGATCTTGGGCCATCCCGCCCGGGGACCCCTACATATGGGGGTTGCGCGATCATAGAGGTGAGCGAATTGCGTGGGGGATGCCCGTGTCCGAGGAGGGGCGAACAATGAAGACGAGTGACGGCGTGCAGGCGTCGCGGGCAGGCGAGCTCCGTGTGGAGCGCTACTTCACGCGTCCGGATGTGGACCCCTTCGCAGAGGTCGACTGGGAGATCCGGGACGCCCGGATCGGCTACGGCGACAAGGTGGCCTTCGAGCAGAAGGGCATCGAGTTCCCCAAGGTCTGGTCCCAGAACGCCACGAACATCGTCGCCCAGAAGTACTTCCGGGGCCCCCTCGGCTCGCCCCGCCGGGAGCGGTCGGTTCGGGACATGATCAACCGGGTCGTCGGCTGGTACTCCGACCGTGGCGCCGGGGACGGCTACCTCGCCGGGGACGGCGAGGCCTCCTTCCGGGCCGAGCTCACCCACCTGCTGCTCATGCAGAAGATGGCGTTCAACTCGCCGGTGTGGTTCAACGTCGGCCTCGTCAACCCGCCGAGGGTCTCGGCGTGCTTCATCCTCGACGTCGAGGACGACATGCACTCCATCCTCAACTGGTACGTCGAGGAGGGCCTGATCTTCAAGGCGGGATCGGGGGCGGGCATCAACCTGTCGAAGCTGCGGTCCTCCAAGGAGCTGCTGACCTCGGGCGGGACCGCATCCGGCCCGGTCTCCTTCATGCGGGGCGCCGACGCCTCGGCCGGCACGATCAAGTCCGGGGGCTCCACCCGCCGGGCCGCCAAGATGGTCGTGCTCGACGTCGACCACCCCGACGTCGAGGAGTTCATCAACTGCAAGGTTCGTGAGGAGCGCAAGGCCCGCGCCCTGCGGGAGGCCGGCTTCGACATGGACCTCGACGGCGCCGACTCGCACTCGCTGCAGTACCAGAACGCCAACAACTCGGTCGGGCTCACCGACGCCTTCCTCGAGGCGTACCTCGCCGACAAGGACTGGGACCTCAAGGCCGTCAAGGACGGGCGGGTCATCCAGACCGTGAAGGCCCGCAAGCTCATGCGCCAGATCGCCGAGGCGGCCTGGGAGTGTGCGGACCCGGGCGTCTTCTACCTCGACACGATGAACGCCTGGCACACGTCCCCGGCCGCCGGTCCGATTCGAGCAACTAATCCTTGTGGCGAATTCGTCCGTCCTGCGAATACTTCCTGTAATCTGGCATCTATCCGATTGACAAAGTTTCTGGACGCCGAGGGTGCCTTCGACATCCCCGCCTTCACGGCGGCCGTGCAGACGACCCTCACGGCGATGGACATCTCCGTCCACAACGCCGAGTACCCCACCGAGAAGATCAGCTCCATGGTCAAGACCTACCGGGAGCTCGGCATCGGCTACACCGACCTCGGCGCCCTGCTGATGCAGCAGGGGGTGCCCTACGACTCCGACGCGGGGCGGGCATGGGCAGCGGCGATCACCGCCCTCATGAGCGGCGTCGCCTACCGGCGCTCGGCGGAGCTGGCGGCGGCCGTCGGCCCATACCCGGGATGGTCGGAGCCGGGCAACCCCGAGGCCCACATCGACGTCGTGCGGCGGCACCGGGCCGCGGTGGACCAGATCGACGTCTCGCTGGCGCCCCGGCGCATCGTTGACGCGGCCAAGCTTGCCTGGGACGACGCCATTGAACTCGGCAAGCAGCACGGCTACCGCAACGCCCAGGTCAGCCTCATCGCCCCCACCGGGACGATCAGCTTCCTGCTCGACGCCGACACCACCGGCATCGAGCCGGACCTGGCCCTGGTCAAGACCAAGAAGCTGGTCGGCGGGGGGACGATGAAGATCGTCAACCAGGGCGTGCCGCAGGCGCTCAAGAAGATGGGGTACCCGCCCCGCCACATCGCCGACATCATCGAGTACGTCGCGGACAACAACACGGTGAAGGGTGCCCCGCACCTGCACCAGGAGCACTACCCGGTGTTCGACTGCGCCATGGGGGACAGCCCGATCCACTACATGGGCCACGTGAAGATGCTCGCCGCCGTGCAGCCGTTCCTGTCCGGGTCGTCGTCCAAGACCGTCAACATGCCCGAGGACGCGACGGTCGAGGAGATCGAGGCGCTCTACATCCAGGGGTGGCAGCTGGGGCTCAAGAACCTCGCCATCTACCGGGACAACTGCAAGGTCGGACAGCCGCTGTCGGCCGACAAGAAGAAGCCGGCCCCCGAGGCGGCGAAGCCCGAGCGCCCCGCCCCGACCCGGCGCCGGCTGCCCCGAAAGCGCCCCGCCCGGACCACCTCGTTCCGCATCGCCGACTGCGACGGCTACGTCAACGCCGGCGAGTACCCCGACACCGGGGAGCTGGGCGAGATCTTCCTCAAGGTCGCCAAGCAGGGCAGCACGCTGGCCGGCGTCATGGACGCCTTCGCCATCGCCATCTCGATCGGCCTGCAGTACGGCGTGCCGCTGAAGGCCTACGTCGAGAAGTTCATCAACATGCGCTTCGAGCCGTCGGGGATCACCGACGACCCCGACTTCCGCTTCGCCACCTCCGTGGTCGACTACATCTTCCGGCGCCTCGGTGCCGACTACCTGAGCCCCGAGGACCGGGCGGCCCTCAACGTGCTCACCACTGCCGAGCGCAAGCGGGCCCTGGACGGCGGGTTGCCCCAGGTCTCCAACGGCCACGGCAAGGACGACAAGGAGGAACCGGAGCCGCCGGCCGTGGAGGAGCCACGCCTCGTCGTGCGTACCGTCAGCGATGCGCCTATGTGCTACACATGCGGCATCTCGATGCAACCGGCCGGGTCGTGCTTCGTGTGCCCGTCCTGCGCCACGACGAGCGGCTGTTCGTAGCTTTGGCCGTGGGTCGATGACGGACCTCGGCCACCTCGCGCTGGGCGTCCGGAACCCCATCTGCGGGCCGCCAAGGACCTCATGGACCGCTGCTATGCCGAGCCGTTGTCGCTCGACGAGGTCGCCCAGCGGGCTGGCTACTCCCGGTACCACTTCCTCCGGGAGTTCCGGGCCGCCTACGGCGAGACCCCTCGGGCCTACCTCACCCGCCGACGCATCGAGCGGGCCAAAGACCTGCTCCGCTCGGCCAACCTGACGGTCACCGAGATCTGCCACATGGTCGGCTTCTCGAGCCTCGGGTCGTTCAGCGCCCGCTTCACCGAGTTGGTGGGCTGCCCGCCGACGGCGTACCGGCAGGATGCAGTCGCCAGCGGTGGGCCTCCTCCCATCCCCGGTTGTTTCCTCATGATGTGGACCCGGATGGCCCGCCGCCCGGCTCCGCTGGCTGAGCAATCGGGGAGAAGCCTTCCGCAGCCCGGCGGGTCTAGCCTTCCGTTGTCGGCGACCGTTGTCGGCGACGGAAAGGGGAACGGCAATGATCAGGCGGCTCTCGCACGCAGGGGTCCCGGTGCTCGACCAGGACGCCGCCAAGGCCTTCTACATCGAGAAGCTCGGCTTCGAGGTGCGCACCGATGCCACGATGGACGGGTTCCGCTGGCTCACCGTCGGCCCCCACGACCAGCCCGACATGGAGTTCATCCTCTTCACGCCCGGGCCGCCGATGCACGACGAGGAAACCGGGGCGCAGATCCTGGCTCTCGTTGCCAAGGGTGCCATCGGCGGAGGCGTCTGGGAGACCGACGACTGCCGGGCGACCTACGAGGAGCTGACCGCCAAGGGCGTCGAGTTCCTGCAGGAGCCGGCCGAGCGGCCGTACGGGATCGAGGCGGTGTTCCGGGACAATTCAGGGAACTGGTTCAGCCTCACCCAGCGGCCGGCGGCGGGGTCGTGACCAACGCAACCAACTCGTAGTGGACGGTCCTGCCCGTCCGGAAGCGCATCAGCCGGTGGCCCAGGGGCACCAGGACGCCCTGGAGCACCGGGTTCTTGCGGGCCAGGGCGCGGGCGGCGACCTTGGCCTCGTCGCCGGACAGGCGCCTGGCGACGGCCCCGATGGCGGCCCCGGTGCGCCTGCCCCGTGTCGTGCACGGAGCCACCTCCACCACGGGATTGCGACGCAGCCGGCGGACCTTGCCGGCCTTCTCGTAGGTCCGGACGAAGGCGCGTTCTCCATCGACCGCAATGCTGACGGGCGTCGGGACGGGGCTCCCGTCACGCCGGTAGGTGGTGAGCAGCACCGTCTTCTGGCGGGCGAGACCGGCGAATGGATGAGCCGGTGGGGTGTCGTTCACGTGGCCTCTGCGAGCTCGGACGATCCGGTCATGGCTCGCCCCTCCATGGTAGGAGGCCTGCGGCTCGAACGTGACATCCGCACCCGGCGACCCCAACATTTAGGGGACGTCCGGACCAGAACCACCAAATCTGGAGCCCGGCGTCGTAGAATTCTTCTCGATGCGTTGTCCTTCCTGCGGGGCCGATCAGGACCGGGTGGTGGACTCGCGCGTGGCCGAGGAGGGCCGGGCGATCCGCCGCCGACGGGAGTGCGAGGTCTGCAACCAGCGGTTCACCACGTTCGAACGCGTGGAGAATGCGCCCCTGCTGGTCGCCAAGCGGTCGGGGGAGAAGCAGCCCTTCGACCGGGCGAAGCTGATCACCGGCATCCGGAAGGCCTGCAAGAACCGCCCGGTCCTGGCGGAGGCGATGGAACGGGTCGCCGACGACATCGTCGAAACCCTCCGGCTCGAGGGCCGCAGCGTCGTCTCGACGGCGGATCTCGGCAGGGACGTCCTCGAGCGGCTGCGGGACATCGACGAGGTGGCCTACCTCCGGTTCGCCAGCGTCTACAAGGACTTCAAGGAGCTGAACGACTTCGAGCGTGAGCTCGGCTTCCTTGCGAAGAAGGTCCCCCCGAAGCAGCCCGCCGGGGTCCCGGAGGAGTGAGCGGGCCCCCCCGGGTCCTGATCCGCCGCCTCGATCCAGGCCTTCCCCTCCCGTCGTACGCCCTGCCCGGCGATGCCGGCCTGGACCTCTGTTCGGCTGCCGACGTCCTCCTGGCGCCCGGCGAGCGTGCCCGCATCCCGACGGGGGTCGCCCTCGCCATCCCAGACGGCTACGCTGGCTTCGTGCAGCCCCGCTCCGGGATAGCCGCCCGGATGGGCCTGGGGTTCGTGAACTCCCCGGGCCTCATCGACTCGGGCTACCGTGGCGAGGTCCAGGTGGTCGCCATCAACCTGGACGCCAGCGAGCCGATCAATATCCAGCGGGGGGACAAGATCGCGCAGCTGGTCATCCTGCCTGCGCTCCAGGCCCAGCTGGCCGAGGTCGAGGAGCTGCCCCCCTCCCACCGGGGAGCCGGGGGCTTCGGATCGACGGGAAGCTGAGGGCCGGGGGCGGTAGGATGGTTCCCAGCGCGGACGTGGCTCAGTTGGTAGAGCATCACCTTGCCAAGGTGAGGGTCGCGGGTTCGAATCCCGTCGTCCGCTCCAGGGAACACCGCGGGTTGTACTGATTGTCCCGGGCCGATGAGTGGTCCCTTTGCTAGTCCAATTTGCGGTCCCTTCCCGTTATCCGAGCATTCGGGGCCTTGATCGCCTACAGTCCGGGCGTGAACTCGGACACCGACCCAGGGATCGGCCAAGAAACCGGGCGACCGCTACCGAACATTCACCTGCAGGCCCAGCGGGCCCGGCTCGGCCTCACGCAGGCTGAGGTTGCCGAGTCGTTGGCCGCCCTCGCGTGGCAGCACGATCGACAGCGCCTCGGCGTCGATGCCACCATGGTCTCCAAGTGGGAGCGAGGCTTGAAGCGGCCCCATAAGCTGTACCGACAGTTGCTTTGCGAGATGTACGGAACCACCGAAGATCGACTCGGCCTTCGTCCACAGCAAGCATCGGATCCCCTCGATGACGCTTACGGAGCCGACGTGAACCGGCGACGGTTTCTCCAGGGAGCCGCAGCCGTCGGGTTGGCTGCCGTCACGCCGGCACCTTCGCTCGACCGCCTCGTCCGGGCATTGGACAAGCCTCTTGTCGATCCCGCCGCAGTTGCTGCCTACGCCTCCATCGCCGCGGGCCAGCATGAGATGTACTGGATGAGCCCTGCTCGCCCCCTCTACGAATCCACGGTGAGTCACCTTCGCCTCGGCCTCGACCTCCTCCGCAACACGAGCGGACGTGATCGCCAGGAGCTCGCAGCGGGCGTTGCCCACTCGGCGCTCCTGTCCGGCCGACTCGCCTTCTTCGACCTTGCGGAGCGCCCCGTTGCCCAGCGCTGCCTCGACGTCGCCCGAGATCTCGTCACTGAATCGGAGGACGCCGATCTCGCCGCAGCCGTCTACGGCCACATGGCCTTTCTGCCGGGCTTCGCAGGCGACCGTGCCGGGGCGTCGGACGCCTTGGCCCCGGCGTACCGCTTCGGCCGTCGGTCCGGTCCCCGACTTCGCTCGTGGCTGCACTCGGTGGATGCCGAGTTGGCGGCCCGAACGGGTGACACCAAACGGGCCATGGCTCAGACGGAGCAGGCGGGGGAGGCCTTGACGAGCTCGGGGTCGGACCCCGCATGGCTCGACTTCTACGACCCGGCCGCCTTCGCAAGCTTCGCTGGCTACGTCCAGCTGCTAGCCGGCGACACCCGGACCGCAGGAGCAACCCTCGAGAAGGCCCTGGCTGAGCTCCCGATCAGCGGGACAAAGCAGCGGTCTATGGTGCTTCTCGACCTTGCGACCGCTCGTGCCGCCACGGACCCCGACCAGGCGGTCGAACTCACGTCGCGGGCTGTCCAGATCCTGCAGACCGTTTGGTATCCCACTGCCCAGGACCGGTTCCCGGCCTTGCGGAAGAGCCTGCGCGACTCGCCCTATCGGGAGGCGCTGGAGGAACGGCTGAGGCCGCTCGCGACGCTGGCCTCGTAATCGTCCTTCTTGTTGAACTCTTCCACGAGCTCCGGCAGTTCAGCCAGGCCCTCGAGCTTGAACAGGCATCGATCCTCGACTGACCGATCCTTGAGGATGTAGCCCCAGGGGCCCCGCCGGATCCAGGCCGCTGCAAGACCTGCTGCCTGGGCGGGCCCGAGGTCGTTGTCGATGCGATCGCCCACGTACAAGATCGCACCACTCGGGCATCCGGCTTCCGCCTCGATCCGGGAGAAGAACTCCGGCGACGGCTTCTCAACTCCCCAGGCATCCGACGTACCGATCACATCGACCGGCAAACCCAGCGCCGCCAATGCCGCGCCGGCCTCCTTCGTCTGGTTGCCCGCCAACCCGACCAGGAGCCCCATCGAATGCAGGGCCCCCAGGCACGGCCGAGCGTCCGGATACAAGTCCTCTTCGGACAAGCCCTCTGGCTGCCCGGCAGTCGCCCTGCGGCGTCGTTCTTCCCCGAGGTCGAAACCTGGCCGGAAGACCTGGAAAGTTTCTCGGTAGTCCTCGCCCCGAGCGATCACCGCCCCCATGACTGCGGAGAACGTATGCCGGGGGACGCCGAGCCAATCGGCCCAGGTTCCGTACTCACGTGACTCATCGACGATGGTCTCGCCAACGTCGAGAAACACGGATTCGATCATGCTCGGCTCCCTCGTGCCCGCCTCGATCCCACTGTAGACCAAGGGCCCGCAGCCGCCAGCCCGGCCGTTAGCCTCGTGTCCCGGCGGGGCAGATGTCATGCCCTGCACCCCCGGACTACAAACCGGGGGTGCAGGGCGATGGGCCCTAGCCCCGTTTTCCGTACCCCCGGCGGCCTAGTCCACCCGCTCCGGCCAAGGCATGGGGATGTCCAGAAGGGCAAGGATCCTGCGCTGCACAGGGGTGAGCCGGTCGAGGACGGGGCCGGCGGCTGTGTAGGTCAATGCGAGCCCCTCAAAGGAGGTGAGGATGTTACGCCCGGTTGGCTTGGCGGCGCGACCTTCGGGCAACAGACCCGGTAGGTGGGTCATCCCGGGCGGGAGGCAGCGGCGCAGATCGGCCTCGATGAGCCCGAAGATCAACAGGGCGATGCCGACGATGGCCACCAGCGCCTCGATGCGATCATCGTTGTGCAAGAACACGGGACGAACCCGAAGCGACTGCTTGAGATCGCGGTGGCGCTGCTCAACGATCCACTGGTCTTTGTAGATCCGCAGTACCTCGGAGGCGGAGAGGGGATCGGGCAGGTTCGTGGCCAGCGCGTAGAGCCCGTCGAAGCGGCCAGCTGCATCGATGGCAGGCTGATCCCGTTGCCAGGAAAGGGTGGGCCGGCCCCCGTCGTCTTCACCGATGCTCACGCTGATGAGTTCCACCAACTGAGGCCCCATGATCGTGGCCACCTTGGCCTCCACCGCCTTACTGGTCTTGTAGTAACGGCCGCCCAGCCCCTTGCGCACCCGAGCCAACGCTTCTTCGGCCTTGGCGAGGGCACGCTGGCGAGCGTCTGCCACCGAGGCCGCCTCCTCCGACGACCAGATGTAGGCGACCAGAAGGTCGTGGCTGGAGCCGGTGGCGGGATCGGTGACGGGGAAGGAGGCCAGGCGGCCCCGCCAGGCGGTGCGGTCCTGCGGGCTGAGGCGCCGCTGTCGCTGGGCCACGTAGTCGACAGCCTCCAGCGCCTCCAGAGAACCGACGTCGGCCTCGAAACGCTGCACCCAGCCGGTGTCGGCCCGCAGGGGCACGACGAAGCGCACCCCCGCCCGGTCGGCTGCGCATAGGGTGCCCAGGTGCCCGAACGCCGAGTCGGCGACGACGACCAGTCCCGGGAGAAGGAGGCCCTGGAGTCGCTCGAGCGCCTCGGCCATGGCCGACACCTCGGCGTCAGATCCCTTGTGGGGCCGAAAGTACACGGCTACACCCTCGGGGGTGGATGCCTGGAGCGTTCTCACCTGGCGGGCTACCTGCCGATCGGACCCCCATCCCTTTGCCACCAGCGACGAAGCGTCGTAGGCGCCGGCGAAGCGCACTGTGGTCAGGTCCAGATGCAGGCGGGAAGCGTCGACCGCGAAGCGCTCCACCACTCCCAAACAGAGCCGGCCACGCACGTCCTCGGCCACCGGGGCTAAGGATTCCAGCGCTCGGCCGAGTCGGTCGTCGTTGAGCAGGCCTGCAGACACCCCGACCAGCTCCGCCATCGCAGCCCCCGATGCCCAACCGGCCACATCGTAGAGGGGGGCCGGCGCGCAGAGGCGGTTGGCCACCAGCGCCGCGACCACCTCGCCGTGGGTGAGCAGGGACCGCCCTCGCATGGGGGCAGCGGCATCGACCACGGTCACCAATTCCAGCCGGCGCAGGTAGTGGGCAACCAGCAGCATAGGACCCACCTCCCGCCGGGTCCCCGCAGGGGGTGGGTCCAAGCGGGTGAACGCCCCCGCCCAGCGATCCAGCTGTCCCGAGGCCTTCAGCTCGTCGAGGCGCCCCAGTGTTGCCACAACGTGTTGGCGCACCCGGGTGCCCTCGCGGCGGCCCTCGACAAGCTGCAGGTACTCGTGAACCCGATCTCCTCGCCGTACTCGCTTGATTCTCGGGTACATGTTGGCACAACACTACCATGCCGTCATGAAACTACAAGCACGTAGTTTAGCCTCGCCAAGGCTGATGCTCGCCCCCGTGTTGGCACAACACCATCCGGTTGACGCCAGCAAGCGACAAGCCAAGAGCCAGCAGTGACAGTGAAAACGAGCTTGACTACCTGCCCTCTAAGGGCGATCCGGTACGGAAAACGGGCCTAGCTCAGGGTGACGGCGTACTCCTCCAGCCGATCGTAGGTCTCGGCGGCACCTTCGGTCATCCCGGTGGAGACGACGGCGTCACGGATCTCGATCGATGGGTAGACCGAGGTGACCGTGATGGTCGTCTGGCCGTCCTCCTCGCTGAAGATTATTGACTCGACTGCCTCGTGCTCGTTGAACGGAGCCACGTCGTAGACGAAGGTCCAGGTCAGGCGCTCGGGGGCCTGGATCTCCCGGAATTCGCCCTTGAACGGGTACTCGCTGCCGTCGGCGTCCCGGAGCACGTAGCGCCAGGCCCCGCCTTCGACGAAGTCCATCTCGCAGCTGGCGAACGAGTGCCGCCGCGGCCCCCACCACTTGGAGACGTGCTCACAGCTGCTGTGCGCCCTGAAGACCAGGTCGCGGGGTGCCTTGAAGGTGCGGCTCATGATCGTTTCGGGACGGTCCTCGGGGATTTCCACGTGCAGGTTGCCGACGGTGACGTTCATTGTTCGACTCCTTCCTGTTCACTCGTGCGCTTGAGGTCTTGCAAGTACTCGTCAAGACGTTCGTAGCTCTCGTCCCAGAACCGTTGGTAGCCACCCACCCATTCGGCAACCTGCTTCAGCGGCGCCGGCTCCAACCGGCAGTACCGCCACTGCGCCCGGTTGCTCCGGGTGATGAGGCCTGCCCGCTCCAGCACCTTGAGGTGTTTGGAGACCGCCGGGAGACTCATCTGAAACGGCTCCGCCAGCTCCGTCACCCCTGCTTCGCCGAGGGCCAACCGGGCGAGGATCGCCCGTCGGGTCGGGTCAGCAAGTGCCGCAAAGGCTCTGTCGAGAAAGTCCGCTTCTGCTTCTGCCATCCATCCACCCTGCCTTGTAAACCGTACGGTTAATTAACTAGATAGTAAAGTACGGGCCACGGACTGTCAAGGTCAAATCTGCGAGAACTTCGTACAGCCCTCTCTGAAGAAGAGGCCTGCTCGCCCCCCTCAGGCGTTCCCGTCATTGCTGGTCAGCTCGCTCAGCAGAGCCCGCACCCGGCGGTCGATCTCGTCGCGGACCGGTCGGACCTGCTCGACCGGCTTGCCCGCCGGATCCTCGAGAACCCAGTCCTCGTAGCGCTTCCCGGGGTAGATGGGCAGGCGTCGCCGCAGGCCATGGTGATGACGACGTCGGCCGCCCGGACCGCCTCGTCCGTCACCGGCTTGGGGAACTCCTTGGAGAGGTCGAGGCCGATCTCGGCCAGGGCCTCGGCGACCGCCGGGTCGATGCGCTCCCCGGGCGCCGAGCCGCCGGAACGCACCCGCACGCGGCCCTGGGCGTGGTGATCCAGCAGGGCGGCAGCCATCTGGGAGCGGCCGGCATTGTGCACGCAGACAAACAGGACCTCGGGGACCTCCTTCACGACGACGCCTCCTTGGTACGGGATGAGCCTTGGGACGGGCCGCCCACTGAGTGAGGGACAACGACGTCCGCAGCGAACCTGCTGACGGTGGGATAGAGCAGCCTGATGGCAAGCACCGCCACGCCCGCACCGAGGAGCTGCGCCACCACGAACGGCGGCACCGAGGACGGCGCGATGCCCGCGAAGCTGTTCGAGAGCATGCGAGCGGTGGTGACCGCTGGGTTGGCGAAGCTCGTCGAGGCTGTGAAGAAGTAGGCCCCCCCGATGTACGCCCCGACGGCGAAGGGTGCAGCCGAGGACCGGCCGGAGCGGACGACGCCGAAGATCACCAGCAGCAGACCGAAGGTGGCCACCGCTTCGGCAAACCACAGGTTCCCGGAGCTGCGGACCTTGGTCGAGAGCTCCACGGCGGGGAGGCTGAACATCAGGTTGGCGATCACCGCGCCCGCAACCCCACCGGCGACCTGGGCGGCGATGTAGCCGGCCGCCTCGCCGTTGCTGAGGCCGCCGAAGATGCGGTCAGCGAGCGTGACCACCGGATTGAGGTGGGCCCCGGACACGGGCCCGATCGCCAGGATGATCGCCACGAGGGCCGCTGCCGTGGCTGCCGCGTTCTCCAGAAGCTGCAGGCCGATGTCGTTGGGCGACAGCCGGGACGCGGCGACGCCGGATCCGATGACTGCCGCCACGAGGAGAGCCGTCCCGATGCACTCGGCAAGCATGCGGCGGGACAAGTTGCCGTGCAAGGGACGCTGCCTCCAATGCATCGATCGATGTCGATACCGAATCATCTTGCCGATGTCATCGACCAATGTCAATATGGATCCCATGAGCACGAAGAGGGCAACGCTCCCCCTGGCGACCGGGCCTGCCGAAGCATTCGGGGCCTGCTGCCCGTCCATCCTCGCCGCACCACTCGGCGAGTCCGATGCTGCCGAGCTGGCCCGGGGCTTCGCCGCCCTGGCCGACCCAGCCCGCCTCCGTCTCTTCAGTCTCATCGCGGCCCAGCCGGAAGGGGAGGTGTGCGCCTGCGCCCTCGTCGAACCGCTGGGCCGGTCGCAACCGACGGTCAGCCACCATCTGCGGGTTCTCTACGAGGCTGGCCTGGTCGACCGCGAGAAGCGGGGGACATGGGTCTGGTACTGGGTGGTTCCGGGCCGGCTGGAGGCGTTGCGGGCTGCCTTGGCGTCGGTGGAGCGTCTCGGGCCCTAGGCAGCAGCGGGTCCTCGACCTAGCGCCCGGGCGGGCCAGATCCGGCCCCCATGAACGGTCGGCCTGCTGGCTGAGTAGATTGCCCCGGATGCCTCCACCACCGCTGCTGGAGTATGCCTTCGAGGCCCTCGACCAGGCCGGCGACCTCATCCGGACCAGACGTCCCACGGTCATCACGGCCAAGGGAGACCGGGACTCGGTGACGGATGTGGATGTGGCAGTCGAGCGCCGGGTCAGGGACCATCTCGCGGGCCGAACCCCGGACATCGACTTCCTGGGCGAGGAAGAGGGGCACGCCGGGCCCAACCGTGGAACCTCCCGCTGCTGGACCCTCGATCCCATCGACGGCACGCTCAACTACGCAGCCGGCAGCCCGCTGTGTGCCGTGGCCCTCGCCCTCGTCGAAGGCGGTCAGCCCGTTCTCGGCGTGGTCGACCTGCCGTTCCTCGGCGCCCGGTACTGGGCCACGAACGGCGGGGGAGCGTTCCGCAACGGGGAGGTCATCCGCGTCGCGGGGCGTGCCAAGCTCGACCAGGCGATCGTCGCCCTCGGCGACTTCGCCGTCGGCCCCGGCGCTGACCGGCTTAATGGTCTGCAGCTCCGCATGGCAGCTCTGCTCGCCGGCCGGGCCCTCCGCGTCCGCATGCTTGGCTCGTCCGCCATCGACCTCGCCTGGCTCGCCGACGGCAAGCACCATGCAAGCGTCACCCTGTCCAACCGCCCCTGGGACATGGCGGCGGGCGTGGTCATCGCCCGGGAGGCCGGGGCGTCCGTCTGCGACGTCGACGGTTCCGAGTATTCGCTGGCCTCGGGGTCGGTCCTCGCCGCGGCCGGCGAATTGCAGCGTGACCTCGTGGCCCTGGTCGCGGACGCGCGGGC
>WNFC01004811.1_pt1 | contig 30066 bp, 34 predicted proteins | sample 5400541 | NCBI WGS metagenome assembly WNFC01 (sample SAMN13153342, study PRJNA577476) | soil metagenome | isolation source: 120 cm saprolite under Douglas fir tree site 2 hole 2 replicate 1 | place: USA:California | collected 2015-04-18
TGTCGATGGTTCGTGCCGGGCAGGGTTCGCCGAGGTCGCGCCACGCCGCCTCGATGAAGTCGGCGAGACGGCTCGCCTTCTCTGCGCCGGTCATGAACCGGGGCCCCTCGGGCAGCGCGGTCCAGGCGTCCAGCAGCGTGGCGCAGATGGCTTCGATCTGTGCGTCGATCGGCAGGCCGAGTTCGTCGAGCGGGGGCCCAGTCGCTCCAGCAGCATCGCGCCGCGGGCCGCATCGTGACGGAAGACTGCGGCATAGCCGCGCCCCTGCGCGGCCAGCAGGGTGCGCAATTCACTGGCCGTAGGGTCGAGGCCGGGAATGGCGATCTTCAGCACCGCGTCGTGGCCTTCCGCCGTCGTGGTTTCGGCCACGAGGGCTTCGGTTTCGCCGGACAGGGTTCGGCCGATCGACAGCTGCCATTCGGTTGCGAGGTCGCCGACAAGACCGTCGAGCCCATCAAGCCACGCCACGCCGGCCTCGCCGACGGCCAGCGCCCTGCGTCGCACCCTGTCGGGTATTTGCAGATCGGCGGCCTTCATGGTGTCGTTGGCTCGGGCTGGATGGGCACGGCAGCTCGAGCGCGACCGGCATGCGGTCGCGAACCTGCGCCACGCTGGGCTAGCCCGACGTCGGGATCAGGCGGCGCCGTTGTTCGAACAACTCGCTGAAGGTCGGCTTCCGTCGGATATTGCTCCCCTTGCGATGCAACCAGGCTAGCTTGATTTCGGCGCAGCCGGCGCACCTGGCGATGGCGCCGGCGGTTCCGGAGAGGCAGGTGCTGCTTGCGGCGGCGTTCCGGTGAACGACGGCGGCAGCGTGACTGGCCCGTCAGGCTGGCCGGGCATGTTAGGCGACAGCGTAATGTTCACAGGCGAATCGTATTTGTTGTCGGACCCTGTCGCACTGTCGATCGCCCAGCCGATCCCGCCGCCCAGAATAATATTTCCCAAGGTCGCTCCGGCCACACCGGAATGATTGTAGTAGGTCGCCATCTGGTAGCTGGCCTTCACGCACGCGATCCAAATGTCATATTTGGACTTCTCGATCAGTGTGCTGCCGGGCGCGTTCTGGACGGTGGCAATGCGCATCCCCTGCCGGTAAAGACCGCAGTCCGCGCCGATTGGATTGCTGTTGACGAAAATCTGCTGGCTTCTTCCTTCAATGATCGTCGAACACGCGCCCAGCATGACGCAAGCGCTCGCAGCAGCGATGATTCTCATTCTCTCCCCGCTTTTTTGATTGGCCCCCGCCAATTCCCGTGGACGCTAACAGCTACTCCCATAGGAACGCAATGTCGGTCGAAATACTACCTTTAGAGGTTGGCTCGCCCTTCGCGAGAGACTCGAATTCATTCTCAAATACAACCTGCTTGCCTTGCTCGTTGCCGGCGGGTGGCTGCTCGCCCTGAAGTACGCGCGGCCGTTCGCCGGCTCCTTTCGACTGGGCACAAAGATACTCGAGTGGGCATCGGCCGCGCTCATGATACTGACGGCGGCAACGAGCTTCAGCTTCTTCACCAGTTACAGCGCCGATCAATTCTCAACCCAGGCGTTCGACAAGCGCAGCCAGGAAATCAAGGTCGTCTTGCGGGAAACAGAAGGCCGGGTTGCCGCCAATCTGGCGCGCGAGCAAATCGTGAAGGAAATCGAAGCCGACAAGCCGGCGGCCGCCCGGGCACTCGGCTCGGCGCTGGAAGACATCGTACGAGCGCGGGCCGCTGCATCCTGTCGAGAGGGCGACGCCAGCTGCATCGCGGCGATCAAGGCATTCAGCCTCGATGGCAAAGGACCGGTCGCCGCTGATCTTCAGGCTGTGGTGAAGACGAGCGTTTCCGATGCGAAAGAACACCTGGGCCTGCCAGCAAGCCAGCACCGTACCGATCTCCGGCTGCCGGAGGAATTCTCACGCCAGCCGACGTCGGCAAACGAACTGCACGCACAGTGGGCGGCCGCCGAACGCGCTCGACTGGCGTTGGACGAAGCGCGCCGCGAAGAGATCTCCAGCAAGGCGCGGCTGCGAGAGGCCAGGATCGAGGCCGTCAAGGCTCTTGCAGGCGTCGTTGGCAGCTCGCTTCTCGGCATCCTCGATCTGGCGAGCCCGACACAGATCTTTGGGGATTTTGCCGAAGTTTACTATGATCGATGCACAGGCACGTTCACCCGGGAGGCGATCAGTCGAAGCCTGCAAGAAGAAGAAAAAGCGGATGTGCGTCCAGGCCCGATTGATCCGCGGATCCTGCGCCGGGGCCCCCCAGGCGGCGACCCGGATGTGAGGCCGCGGGGCTTAGAGATCGAACCGCGCTTGGAACCCAGGTAATGAGCGCGCCTGTTCGGAGCACGAGGAGCACAGCATGGCGTCGACCCCTCAAACAAAGCGCGCCGACGCCCAGGAGTTCGAAGTTCGTGAACTCTTCGCGCTTGGCGTTGCCGTCACGTTTGTCTGCGTGTTCGTTTGGCGCGACTTGAATTGGCTAGTGGCGATGGCAGGTGGCATCGCGGCGGGCGTGGGCTATGGCGCACTATTGTCTCGTGCCGCCACACACGGCCTTGCCCATGCGCTGGCCGTCACGCTTTGGACAGCAGGGACCGGCCTTTTTGTCTACGACCAAAGTGACGGCAGCATCGTTCTCGCCGCTGCAGCTGCCGCCTTGGTGGCAACTGGGCGACTTGAATTGTATCGCGATGCCTATTCAAGCGAGGCAGCCAAGTCACGTGAACGCTGATCGCCCGCGAGCGAGCCGGTCATCCGGCGCCGGCTACAACCCCTGCGCGCCTGCCACCGCAATGGCCTGGCCGGTCACCCAGGACGCCAGCGGCGAGGCGAGGAACAGCGCGACGTTCGCGATCTCCTCGGCATGGCCCATGCGGCCGAACGGGATCGAGGCCAGCGTGGTGTTGTAGAGGGCGGGATTGTCGGTCTTGCGGCGGTCCCAGACACCGCCGGGAAACTCGATCGACCCGGGCGCGATGCAATTCACCCGGATGCGGTCCTTGGCGTACATCGCGGCCTGCGTGACGGTGTAGTGGATCACCGCCGCCTTGATCGCGCCGTAGGGCGGCTGCCGCGCCGCGGGATGGTGAGCGGCAATCGAGGAGATGTTCACCACGCTGCCCTTGCTTTGCTTCAAGGCCGGCAACGCCTCCTGCGTGGCGTGCACGATCGACAGCATGTCGACCGCGAGGTTGCTGGTCCAACCCTTGTCGTCGTCCGACGAGCCGAAGGCCGAGGCGTTGTTGACCAGAAAATCCACGCCGCCCAGTGCGCCGACGGCCTCGCGCACATAGCCGCGCACGGCTTCACCATGAGATAGATCGGCGCTGGCGGCATGGGCCTTGCGGCCGAGCTTGGCGATCGCCAACCGGGTCTCCTCGAGGGCCTCAGGGTCGCGGGCGCAGATCGATACGTCGCCGCCGCACGCCGCGAAGCCCAGCGCGATCGCCTTGCCGATGCCCCGGCTGCCGCCGCAAACGATGGCCTTCTTGCCCGCGAAATCTATGTTCATCACGCCATCTCCTTGTTGCGCTGCACGTCTGGTCACCACCGTGGCGATGGCCGCTCGTGAAAGCAAGCCAGGGACCGCGGGCCTCCGGCCCACCTCATGATCAAACGCGCATGTGAATGCGCTGAAGCGCGCCACAGGCCCGCGGTCCGGAAGACCATGACGCGCGGAGAATACGCCGCGCGCAGTGGCGCGCTCCCCGCAATGCGCTAGGATTGGCCCAACAAAACGACCGGGAGGAAATAATGCGATACATGAAGGCCGCTCTTGCGGCAGTGCTGTTCTGCTGCCTGCTCGGCGGCGCGGCGCGAGCGCAGAACAATGCCGTGAAGATCGGCGTGCTGGACGACATGTCCGGCCCCTACGCCGAGAACACCGGGCCAGGCGACGTCGCCGCGGCCAGGTTCGCCATCGCCGATTTCGGCGGCTCGGTGCTGGGCAAGCCGATCGAGCTGGTAAGCGCCGATTTCCAGAGCAAGGTCGATGTCGGCGTCGGCATCGCCAAGCGCTGGTACGATGACGAGAATGTCGACATGGTCATCGGCATCCCGAACTCGGCGATCGCGCTTGCCCTGGTGAAGGTCGCCGAGGAGAAGAACCGCATCGTCATGCCGACCGCGGCGGCGACCTCGGCGCTGACCGGCACGGGATGCGGCCCCAACAGCCTGCACTGGATCTACGACACCTACGGCCAGACCAAGACCATCGTCCAGGCGCTCAGCAAGCAGGGCGCCGACAGCTGGTTCTTCATCACCGTGGACTATGCCTTCGGACTCGCGATCGAGCAGGACGCCACCCAGTTCATCAAGGCGGCAGGCGGCCAGGTGCTGGGCTCGGCGCGCCATCCGCTCAACTCCCAGGACTTCTCCTCCTACCTGCTGCAGGCACAGGGCTCGAAGGCCAAGGGGCTGATGGTGGCCAACGGCGGCAACGACATCATCAACGCCGTCAAGCAGGCGGCCGAGTTCGGCCTGGCGAAGCAGGGCATGCGGATCAGCGCGCCGCTGGCCCAGTTCCCCGACGTGCACGGCGTCGGGCTGAAGACCGCGCAGGGCCTGCTGATCTCGAGTCCGTTCTACTACGACATGAATCCCGAGGCGCGCGCCTTCACCGACCGCTTCACCAAGGAGATCGGCCGGCCGCCCAGCTTCATCCAGGCCGGCACCTACGGCGCCGTGCTGCACTACCTCAGGGCCGTGAAGGCCGCCGGCACCGACGAGGCCAAGGCCGTGCTGGCCGAGATGAGGAAGCTGCCGATCAACGACTTCATGACCAAGGACGGCAGCGTGCGCAAGGACGGGCGGGTCATCCGCGACATGTACCTGATGCAGGTCAAGACGCCCGAGGAGTCGAAAGGCGAATGGGATCTGGCGAAGATCATCGCCACGGTGCCGGGCCAAGAGGCGTTCCGGCCGCTGAACGAAGGCGCCTGCCCGCTGGTGGGCAAGAAGTAGAGGCAGCCACGCGCGGCAGCGCGGCGAGTCATCGCACAAGCCGAACGAGGTCGGCTTCGTCGATTCCACAAGGATCGATTCGGCCTGTGGTCGTTGGCGCGCCGCGGCCGATATTTGCAAGACTCCAGCCATTTTGCGAACAATGGCCGCCCCGAGTTCCCTGGCACAGGAGTCTTCGATGTTGCTGAACGCCCTCTTCCCGACGCGTGACATAGGCACCGACCCGGCGAAGATCCGGGATTGGGCGCAAGCCGCGGAGGGGCTCGGCTACCACTGCATCGAGGTCGCCGATCACGTCTTTGGCGCGGCGCCGCGCGGCGACTGGAAGCCTGTCTACAGCGAGCTCGATCCTTTCCACGAGACCTTCACGACGATGGCCTTTCTCGCCGCCGTCACCAAGACGATCAAGCTGTGCAGCGGCGTGCTCATCCTGCCGCAGCGACAGACCGGGGTCGTCGTCAAGCAGGCGGCCGAGGTCGACATCCTGAGCGCGGGGCGGCTGCGCCTGGGAATCGGCGTCGGCTGGAACCATGTCGAGTACGAGGCGCTTGGCAAGGAGTGGAAGACACGCGGCGCGCGGCAGGCCGAGCAGATCGAGGTGATGCGGCGCCTGTGGACCGAAGACCTGGTCACCTTCACCGGCCGGTTCCACACGCTGGTCGACGTCAACCTGCTGCCCGTTCCGGTCCAGCGCCCGATCCCGATCTGGTTTGGCGGATCATCGGACGCCGTCGTCAAGCGGGCCGCCCGTCTCGGCGACGGCTGGATGCCGATCCTGGCGCCCGAGCAGGCCGAGCCCAAGCTGGCGATGCTGCGCGAGCATCTCAAGTCATTCGGGCGCGATCCTGCCGCCTTCGGGCTCGAAGGTTGGCTGCGCATGAATGAGCCCGACCCGCAGCTCTGGGCCCAGGCCGCGCAAGGCTGGAAGCGTCTCGGCGCCCAGATGGTGATGCTCTATCCGATGTACCGGATGCCGAAGCTCGATCAGCAGATCGAGACCTTGCGGCGCTTCAAGGAAGTGGCGGCGGGATAGGTGGTCACGTCGGACACATGTCGTTGGCGCCGAGCCGCTGTACCTAGGCACGCTCCTGGCGGTAGCTCCAGATGCCGATCGGCGGAACATTGCGCCACTCGCGCCCGACGAACGTCGCGTCGAGGTTGAGGACGGCTTCATCGGGATCGACCGGCGGCCGGAAACCGTAAGTATACTGGATGATGGCGCCGCCGGACGGCATGAGCCGGAACGCTTCCGCATAGCAACGTGCGGCCGCGTCCGGCGCGACGACCCGCATCGGCAAGCCGCTCAGCACGACGCGAACGGACGAGATCCGCGCGCCGGCCAGGATCCCACCAAGCTCGAGCGCATTTCCGTGCAGCACCTGCAGGCCGGAAAAGCGCCTTTCCAGCGAGCTGCACAGCTCGGCATCCCGTTCCACCACGACGATCTGGTCGACGGGGCAACCCGTTTCGATGAGGGCTTCGGTGACCGGCCCGGTACCGGCGCCAAGCTCGAGGACCGGGCCACTGCCGGGGATCGCTGCGTCAAGTGCCGCCTGAGCCAGCCGCCGGGCAGTCCAGTAGCTGCTGGCGAACGGCAACCCCACGGCGGCCGGGTCCCGGGACCAGCCGCGCAAAATAGGCAGAGGATTGGCGAGCGCCGGCCGGCGCACCAGACCTCGGCCCGTTCTTCCTGGTCCGTTGATAGTCACGGTCGCAGCGCTTCCAACCACGAATCTTGCAGATGAGGCGACTACTTCTACGGAAAAGTATCGTAATGGTTCCGGGCTCCTGGAACTCTAACAACCAGGCGGGCCAGAGATCATACGTCAAAACGAAGGTCAGTCGAAGGAAACGTCATAATGTCCGAACCGCTTCCCGCCTTGTGCCTGATCGCCGTGCCCGGGCGGCGCCGCCGCACCATCGAACTGTCTCAGGAGACCGAACGGCGCGGGTTCGCCGGCATCTACGTGCCGAGCCCGTTCGGCAACGTATCGATGTGCGAGGCGCTGTCGTGGAACACCGAATCGATCACGTTCGGCACCGCGATCGCGCCGATCTATCAGCGCACCATCGTCGATTTCGCGCAGAGTGCGGCGATGATGCACGAGGTCTCGGGCGGACGGTTCCGGCTGGGCATCGGCATCGCGCACGGGCCGTCGCATGTGCGGATGGGCGTGACGCCGGGCAAGCCGCTGGCCGACACGCGCGCCTTCATCGAGAAATTCCGCGCCGAGGAGTCGTTCGGTCCCCTGCCGCCGATCATCGTCGCGGCGTTGCGCAAGCGGATGGTGGCGCTGTCGGGCGAGCTGGCCCAGGGCGTTGTGTTCGCCAACGCGTCGCTGTCGCACATGGGCCAGTCGCTGGCGGCGCTGCCCGCGGCGAAGCGCAACGATGCGGGCTTCTTCATCGGCAACATGATCCCGACCTGCATCAGCGACGACATGGAGGCCGCCAAGGCGGTGAACCGGCGCACGCTCACCAACTACGCGTTCCTGCCGAATTACCGGAATTACTGGAAGGAGGCCGGCTACGTCGAGGAAATGGACGCGATCGAGACCGCCGTCGCGGAAGGACGCCGCGACGACGTGGCGAAATGTCTTTCAGACAAATGGCTCGCCGACAACACGCTGTTCGGGCCGGCGGCGAGGGTGCGCGAGGGCGTCGCCGCCTGGCGGGCCGCGGGCGTGCACACGCCGATCCTGGTGCCGTCCTCGGCGGCCGGCAACCAGATGAAGGCGATCGAGGAAGTCTTCGCCGCGTTCGGCTGACGGAAAGAGCGCGGCGTGCGCGGAAGCGCTTCAAAGGCCGGCCGCCCCACGGCGCGTGTCACGGCTTGAGCAGGTCGCGCACGAGCTGCTCGCATTCCCTGGTGATCGCGCTCCTGAACCAGCGCTGCGCGTTGATTTCGGGATCGCCCGAGTAGAGGCGTTCGTAGAGCCCGGCGCGCGAGCCGAATTCGCTGCCGGTCAGGTCCCAAGCGAGCTTCATGAGTTCCAGGCGCCGTTTGGCGTCGACGCCCGGCCCGATGAGCCACTTGTCCATCAAGGGGCCCACCTCGGGATGGGCGTAGTCGGCCGCGGTCATGGCGAGCACGCCCGATCCCGCGGCCAGGCGCAGCACGTCGGCCGCCTTGGTGTTGGCCCAGGGAAAGAAGAAGTTGATGGCGGCGCCGCCACAGACGCCGATCGCCTTCGGCTCGCTGAGCCCATCGCCTTCTATCTTGAGCTCTCCTCGTGCGAAGGCGTCTGCCCGCCGCAGGCCTTCCTCGATCGCCCCGGCGCGGATGCCCTCGGCAACGCTCACCAGGGCGATCAGCTCGCCGATGGCGGCCTGGAAGCGGGGCAGCTTGTCCCGGCCATTGGCGCGCGCGATCGCCGTCGCAACGCCGGCCAGGAAGCGCAGCTTCATCGTCGAGCGGATGCAGGCCTGGATCGGGGTGTAGCCGGGCCGCGCCTGAAGCATGCCGTTATAGGCCGCCAGATCGCCGTCGATGATCATCCGGTCGTGCGGCACCAGGACCTTGTCGAACATCAGGATGGCGTCGCCTTCGTCGAACCGGCTGCTCAGCGGGCGGTCGAAGGCGTCCTCGCCGCGATGAAAGCTTTCGCGGGCCAGGATCGAGAGGCCGGGCGCAGCCATCGGCACGACGAAGGCGAGGACGAATTTCTCTTCGCCCGGCTGGCGCGGATAGTAGGGGCCGACGTAGCACTCGTTGGCGACCGGCGCGAGAGTCGAGAGCATCCGGCAGCCGCTGACGACGACGCCATCGGCCCGTCGCTCGACGACCTGCACCGCCTGCGACGGCGCATCGAGCGTCGACCGGTCGGTCTGCGGATCAATCAGCGCATGGGTGACCTGAAGGTCGTTCTCGCGGCAATGGTCGACCATGTGCTGGGCCCTGGCCGCCGCCTCGTTCTTGCCCAGCGCCCGAAGTGCCACCGCCTGGTCGACCAAGAAGGCCGACATGAAATCGGTCAATCGCCCCATCAGGCCGAAGGTGCGGAGCGCACGCAGATGAAAGCACCCGGCGAGCGCGCGGAACTCCTCGGCGGTGCGCGCTTCGAGATAGGTCGCGCTCACCGCCGCGCCTGTCGTGGGCGACCTGTAAGTCAGCACATCGCGGTAAGCCGGATCGTGCTGATCGTCGTAGAGGGACGCAATCGTGTCGATGACGCCCTGCAGCGGCGGGTACGCGGTCACGTCGGACACGACCTTGCCGTCGATATGGAGCCTGCGGCCGTCGCGCAGGGACTCGATGTATTGCTTGCCGGTCTTGATCGCCATGTTCCATCCTCAGGCGGAGCCACTGTAGCCGACGGCCCCGCATGGACAAGGTGACGAGCCGGGCAACGGTCGCCGGCGAGAATGGCAACCCGGTATTCGTCGGGCCGCCCTGTCGCATCGTTGGCACGGACGATTCGCTCACTGGCGACGCGCGGGAAATCCTTTGGCACAACAGCTCGACCAACGAGACCCAGGTCTGGTTCATGAGCCGCCGCAAGGTGACTGGCCGGGCGACGGTTCTTGGTGAAGACGGCCGACCGGCCTTCGTTGGGCCGCCGTGGAGCATCGTTGAAACAAGCTTCGTCGCGGCGCCGCTGCTCGGGTGGATCTGGAGCAGGTTCCGTTTCGCCGGAATCACCTATGGCATCACGGAATCCGCCGTGAACGCGGCGCAGCCGGTTTCGGCGGCCGCGCCGGCCGGCTGCAGGACGAAGGTGACCAGGCCGGCGACGGCCAGCATCAGGATGATGCGCATCGCCACTCCCCTGCCCCTTTGCCGCAGGGCGAGCCTGGCGCAGGCGTGCAACGCCTCTCCGAACAGAAGTTCGAGGCGCGGGCGAACGGGAAGAGGGCCCGCGTCCGTGGTCGCGCCCATGATCCCCGCGAGCTGCGCCTTGATAAACCGGACCGCGTCGCCCACGGTCGCCAGCCGGGTCGCGATATGGTTGGGAATGTCGATGTCGAACCGCTCTTCGCACGACATGGCGATCTCGACGAGGTCGAGCCTGTCGGCTCCCAGGTCTTTGGCCAGCCTGGCGTCGTTCTTCAACCGCCCTTCCTCGGCTCCGAGGTGAAAGACGAGGATATCCCTGACTTCTGCCGCTATGTCGGTCACCACATGCTCCCTGGGCAGGCCCCACCGGCGAGTGCAAAGCCCTCGCGCGGCAGCCCTCCGGCCACGAAGATTGCGGGCCATTGCTACGCGCTGCCGGACCACGATTCTGTGGCGAAAGTCACGCAAGGAGCGTCTTGCCGGCGGCCTTGCCCGGGAGCCGCCTCACAGGGCGGTGGCCCTTCAGTGCCGAACGAGCGGGTGCCGGAACAGGGCCCGGATGATCAGCGGTAATCCGGCGGCGGCGGGCAGCAGCCAGTAGGCGATCGGTGGAAGGTCCTTCCACAGCGGCAGGCTCTTGCCGTTGTCGACATAAAAGGCGGTCAGCAGAAGGATGTAGGAAAGGCCCATGCCGGCGATGTGCAGCCTCACCCAGCCGGGCCAGCGCCGCCGCCGGGCGGTGCGCCCGAAGGAGGCGGCGATGAGAGCCAGCAGCCCGAGAATGAACAAGTGGTAATCCTCGGCCCAACGAACCACTGATAGGCCGGTCGCCGATACGAACACTGCCACCAGGCCCCAGTAGTAGATCGTGCCGAACGTCGGATGACGACCGCTGCGCTTGGGGCTCAACATCGCGATGGCGCCGGCGACCACGCAGACCAGCCCGACCAGGACGTGCAGACCCACAACGGTCAGGAAGATCGGCGACGTGGACGGTATCGGGATTCCCGCTATGACGGTCGTATCCTCGGGTGTCACGGCTTTAACGCACAGGTCCGGAAGCCGGCGATTACGTCGCTGCGGTCGGGCGTGAAGAAATTGCGATAGGCCGGCCGGGCGATGCGCGCGCTGGTCGCCCAGCACCCGCCGCGCAGCACCTTGCGCGTGCCGAACCAGGGCTGCGAGTAGTCCTCGTAGGGATCGGCGGCAAAGCCTGCGAACGGCAGGAAGTCCGATACCGTCCATTCCCAGACGTTGCCGATCATCTGCCGGCAGCCGAAGGCGCTGTCGCCGTCGGCACAGGCCGCGACATCGATCGGTCCGTCGAAGGCATAATCGAGATTGGCGTGGTTGGGCGTGGGCGCGGCCGCGCCCCACGGCCAGCGCCGGCGCCTCTCGCCCAGCCGCGTGCCGTCGGGCGTCGGCTCGCCGATGGCGGCGGCCTCCCATTCGGCTTCGTTGGCCAGGCGCCGGCCGGCCCAGCGGCACCACGCCTCGGCCTCGAACCAGGTGACGAACACGACCGGCGCATGCGGCGCCAGTTCCTCGACCGTGCGATAGCGCCGGGCCGTCCACACCCCGTCGCGCTTGCCCTGCCAGTAGACCGGCCGCTCGGCAACTCGGCGCTGCCGCCACGCCCAGCCGTCGTCGCTCCAGAATTCCCGGGCGCCGTAGCCGCCGGCCTCGACGAAGGCCGCGAACTCCGCGTTGGTGACCGGCGCGCGGGCGATGCGGAAGGGCGCCAGCGCCGTCTCGTGCGCCCATTTTTCGTTGTCGAAGACGAAGCCGTCGACGGCGGTCGAGCCCAGCCGCCACGCGCCGCCCGGGACGGCGACGTCGCCCGACAAGGCGCCCGCCACCATATGACGGGCATCGCCGAGTTCCTGCGGCGGCGCATAGGACAGCGTCTGGCGCGAATAGGCGAGCGCCTCGACATGCATGTCCTCATGGCGGATGGCGAGCTCGTAGAAATAGCGAGCACCCTCGTCGAGGGCGCCGCCGAGCAGGTCCTCCTGCCGGGCCAGCACGTCCGCGAGGTAGCCGAAGGTGTCGGCGCGGTCGGGCAGGTCGAGTTGCCAGCGCGTGGCGTGCGCCACCGCGCTCGAATCCCACAGCCGGTCGCCCCGGTCGATCAGCGGCGCGCGGCCGTGGGCATGGCGCAACGTCCAGTATTCGTGGAACCAGCCGACGTGACCGATCTCCCACAGCACGGGATTGACGATATCGAGCCTCGGGCCCATCAATTCGGGCGATGACAGATCTTCCGTCAAGCGCCGGGTGCGATGACGGGCCTCGCGCAGTTGCGCCACGAGTTCGGCAGCGGAAGCCCCGCTGGTCGGCCGCTGAGCATGGCCATGGTCCATGAAGATCGTCCTTATCACACCCGACGGCCCGACTTCACGCACCGGCAACCGCGTCGCCGCTTCGCGCTGGGCGCGCATCCTGCGCCGTCTCGGCCATCGCGTGCGCGTCGCATCGGATTATGACGGGCGGCCCGCCGATCTGATGGTGGCCGTGCACGCCTGGCGGAGTGCGGCGGCCATCGAGCGATTCAAGTCGACCTACCCCGGGCGCCCGGTGATCCTGCAACTGAGCGGCACCGACATCTATCACTATATCGATGTCGATCCGGTCCCGACGCTTCGCGCGATGGAGCTGGCTGATCGGCTGGTCGCCTTGAACGACCTTGCCTGGCGCGTCGTGCCGAAGCGGCTGCGCGCGCGGCTCAGCGTCATCCATCAATCGGCCGCGCCCTTGCCGCGTCCGCGCCGGCCGAGCCATGGCGCGGTGGTGGTCTCAGTGATCGGCCATCTGCGCGACGTCAAGGATCCGCTGCGGGCAGCCGCGGCGGCGCGCCTGCTGCCGGCCGAAAGCCGTGTGCGCGTCGAACAGGTCGGCCTCGCCTACACGCCGCAATGGGCAGCCCGTGCGCGCGCCGAGATGGCGGCCAACCCGCGCTACCTCTGGCGGGACGACGTGCCGGCCACCGCCGTGCGCCGGCTTCTGGCGCGGAGCCACGCCATGGTCATCTCGTCGCGGAGCGAGGGCGGCGCCAACGTGATCTCGGAGGCAGCCGTCGCCGGCGTGCCGGTGCTGGCCTCGCGCGTCGACGGCAATGTCGGGCTGCTCGGCGCCGACTATCCCGGCTACTTCCCGGTCGGCGACACGCAAGCGCTCGCGCGCCTGCTGCGGCGGCTCGAGCGCGAGCCGTGCTTCGTTGCACGGCTGGGCAAGGCGCTTGCCCGACGCGCGCCATTGTTCGGGCCGGCGCGTGAGGTCACCGCATGGCGCCGGCTGCTTGCCACGCTGCGGCGCCAGTGCCGGGACGAACGCGGTTAGCGCCGCGTCGGATCCTCTGAGACCTGCACCAAAAGCTTGCCGAAGTTCTTGCCTTTCAGCAGGCCCATGAAGGCTTCGGGCGCGTTCTCGATGCCCTTCACGATGTCCTCGCGGTACTTGATCTTGCCGGCCTTCACCGCGGCCGGCACTTCCTTCCAGAAGCCGTCCATCTGGCCGAAGTGATCGGACACGATGAAGCCCGTGACGGTGGCGCGCTTGACTAGCAGCAGGCGCCAGTCGGGGCCGGGGCACAGCTGCATCTCGTTGTACTGCGAGATCAGCCCGCACAAGGGCACGCGCGCGAAGTCGTTGAGCTGCGGCACGACCGCGGCCTGGACTGCCCCGCCGACATTCTCGAAATAGACGTCGATGCCCTGGGGCGCGGCGGCGCGCAGCTCCTTGAACAGGTTGGCGCCGGCGGCGCGATAGTCGACGCAGGCGTCGAAGCCCAGTTCCTTGACCACGTAGTCGCACTTGTCCTTGCCGCCGGCGATGCCGACCGCGCGGCAGCCGTGCAGCTTGGCGAGCTGGCCGACCACCGAGCCGACCGCGCCCGACGCCGCCGAGACGACGACGGTCTCGCCGGCCTTGGGCTTGCCGATCTGCATCAGGCCCCACCACGCCGTCATGCCCGGCATGCCGAGCACGGAGAGTGCGGTCGAGAGCGGCGCCACGTTGGGATCGAGCTTCATCGATATGGCGCCGTTGGAGACGGCGTGGCTCTGCCAGCCCGAATATTCGGCGACGAAGTCGCCTTCCTTGAACCGGGGATTGTTCGATTTCACGACCTGGCCGACCGTGCCGCCGACCATGGGATCGCCCAGATTGACGTTGGCGGCGTAGCCCTTGGTCTCGGCCATGCGCCCGCGCATGTAGGGATCGAGCGACATCCAGATGGTGCGCGACAAGTACTCGCCGTCCTTGGGCTCGGGGATCGGAGACTCGACGACGTCGAAATTGGCACGGGTCGGCTCGCCCTCGGGACGCGACTTCAGCAGCACGCGACGGTTGGTGGCCATGAGATCCTCCTGTTTGAGCGGAATCATGTCATGCCGGACCGCGGGCCTCCAGGCCCCCATCTTCATCGTCGATACAATGACATGAGCGGGCCTGGAGGCCCGCGGTCCAATGACATGCTAAGACGCCGACGCAATGCGTACCTACCTCTGTCTTCCCGGCGCCTGGATGGGCGCCTGGTCGTGGCAATTCGTGCTGGAGCGGCTGCGTGCGGCGGGCCACGCCGCGCGCGCCCTGCCCTTTCGCGGCGTCGGCGAGCGGGCGGCCGAGCTGTCGCCCGAGCTCGACAACGACGTGTTCCTGGCCGACACAATCGCCACACTCGAGAACGAGGACCTCAAGGAGGTCGTGCTGGTCGGCCACAGTTTCGGCAGCCTGATCGCCGGCCTGGTGACCGACCGCATTCCCGAACGCATCGCCCATCTCGTGATCATCGACGGCGGCATCCCGCAGGACGGCCAGTCGATCTTCGGGCGCATCCCGGGTGAGATCGTGGCCAAGCGGCGGAAGCTCGTGAAGAGGGTGAACGGCACGGAGGTGCTGCCCTTCGCGCCGGTCGGCAGCCTGATCATCGACGATCCCGCGCTCGCCGCCTGGACGCACCGCCAGCTCACGCCGCATCCGCTGGCCTGCTACACCAAGCCGATCCGGCTAGCTGGTGGCACGCGAGCTGCTGGAGATTCCGCGATGAGCGAGCAGCTGATGATCCTGGTGGCCGGCCCCTACCGCTCCGGCACCAACGACGATCCGGTGCTGATCCAACGCAATGTCGAGGGCATGGAGGACATGGCGCTGGCCGTCTTCCGGCGCGGGCATCTACCGGCGCTTGGCGAATGGTTCGCGCTGCCGCTGCTCAAGCATGCCGGCTCGAAGAAGACCGGCGACGCGGTGTTCGACGAGATCTTTCATCCGGTGGCACGCGAGCTCATCGCAAAATGCGACGCCGTGCTGCGCATCGGCGGACCGTCGATGGGCGCCGACGACATGGTGGCCACCGCGCAGCGCCTCGGGAAGCGCATCTTCCGCGATCTGTCGGAGATCCCGGAGCGTCACCGGTGAGCTGGCGCCGCGATCCGCTGGTCATCTCCGTCAATGCGCTCGGCATCATCCAGATCACCGCCTGGGGCACGAGCTGCTATTGCCTGGACGTGCTGGCCGAACCGATCGCAGCCTGATCGTCGACCAGGTCGGCTGGCAGAATTCGCTGTACGCGCTGCTCGCCTGCTCGATCATGACCTGGCTCGCCATCGAGCTGATGTCGCGCCGGTACCACAGCGCGCGTTGAGCGTGCCGCCGTTGCCGAGCACATCTCGACGTGGGAGAGTGACTGCCGTTCGGGGAGAGCTTGGGGGATAAGGCACGATGAGTCGTCTCTCGCGCAGGTCGATGGTCACCGCGACAGGTGTTGCGGCAGCAGCGGCGGTACCGGCCGTCCTCGTTCCCAAGGAGGCTCCTGCGCAACAGCCCTCCGCCGTTCAGCCCACGACCTATCTCTTCTTCAACGCCGAGGAGGTGGCCTTCGTCGAAGCGGCCGTCGCGCGGCTGATCCCGGCCGACGATCAATGGCCGGGCGCCCTCGAAGCCGGCGTGCCGAACTTCATCGACAAGGAATTGAACGGCGCCTGGGGTGCCGGCGAGCGCCTGTATCGCAACGGTCCGTGGCAGCCCGGCACGCCGAGCCAGGGATATCAGCTTCCCTTCACGCCGGCCGAATTGTTCCGGACGGCGCTCCGCGCGATCAACAAGGCGCTAGCCACGGCCGGGACGCCGTTCGCCAGGATGAGCGCCGAGCAGCAGGATGCCTATCTGCATAGCCTGGAGGCGGGCGGCCAGGATCTCGGTGGTGTGCCCTCCGACGTGTTCTTCGACCATCTGTGGCAGGCCACCGTCGAAGGGTTCCTCAGCGATCCGGTCTATGGCGGCAATCGCGACATGACGGCGTGGCGCATGATCGGCTTTCCCGGCGCCTACGCCTCCTACTACGAGCTGGTCGACCAGCACGGCATCCGGATCGATCGCGCGCCGACCAGCCTCGCCGAGGACACGCAGGGGCACACGCACGTGAACCCCGGCATCCCGGCGCGGCTGCGCTGACCCGGCTCGGAGATCTTCATGGCGCTTCGTCTGAAGGCGGTGGACGTCGTCACGGTGGGCGTGCCATCCATGACGAGCTGCGGTTCGCGGTCCGCAAGGCCCTGACGCAGGACAACACCCGCGAGGCGATGACCTTCCGCAATGCCCAGCACCAGACGGCGCTGCCGATGCGGCGCTGGCAGGGCTTCATGCCGGGCACCGGGCTGGGCGGCGCGGCGGTGCACTGGAACGGCCAGACCTACCGCTTCCAGCCGGCGGACTTCGTCTACCGGACGCATCTCGAGCAGCGCTACGGCAAGAACTTCGTCGATCCGGAGCTCTCGATCCAGGACTGGGGCGTCACCTACGACGAGCTCGAGCCGCACTACGATCGCTTCGAGTATCTCTGCGGCACCAGCGGCAGGGCGGGAAACATCAAGGGCCGGATCCAGCGCGGCGGAAACCCATTCGAAGGGCCGCGGTCGCGCGACTATCCCACGCCGCCGATGAAGGAGCCGTACTACGCCGCGCTCTTCCGCAAGGGCGCCGAGAGCCTGGGCTACCATCCCTACTCGACGCCCTCTTCGACGATGAGCCAGCCCTATACCAATCCCGAGGGGCTGACGCTGCAGCAGTGCGTCTTCTGCGGATTCTGCGAACGCTTCGCCTGCGAGCACTTCGCCAAGGCGAGTCCGCAGACCATCATCCTGCCGGTCGCGCTCAGCAATCCCAACTACGAGCTTCGCACCAACTGCCAGATCCTGCGGGTCAACCTGGACAGTTCGGCCAAGAAAGCCACCGGCGTCACCTACGTCGATGCGGCGGGCCGTGAGTTCGAGCAGCCCGCCGACCTCGTGCTAGTCACGGCCTATTCGCTGAACAACGTGCGGATGCTGCTGGCCTCGGGCATCGGCAAGCCCTACGACCCGCGCAGCGGCGAAGGCGTCGTCGGCCGCAACTACGCCTTCCAGACCATGAGCAACGTCTCGGTCTTCTACGACCAGGACGTCGTCATCAATCCGTTCATGGCGTCGGGCGCGAGCGGCACGGTGATCGACGACTTCGCCGGCGACAATTTCGATCACGCCTCGCTGGGCTTCGTCGGCGGCGCCTATATCGGCGCGGTCATGACCGGCGGCCGCCCCATCGAGTTCCATCCGACGCCGCCCGGCACGCCCAATTGGGGCCTGCGATGGAAACAGGCGGTGGCGCGTCACTACAATCATACGGTCACGCTCACCTGCCACGGCTCGTCGCATCCGACTCGCGGCAACCATCTCGACCTCGATCCCACCTACAGGGACGCCTGGGGCCAGCCATTGCTCAGGATCACCTTCGACTTTTCCGGCAACGACATCCGGATGTCGAAGTACGTCACCGACAAGGCGGTCGGGATCGGCCGCGCCATGGGCGGCAAGATCGTCGCGGGCGCGCCGCAGGGCCGGCCCTACACGACGACGGTCTACCAGACAACCCACAACACCGGCGGCGCCATCATGGGCAGCGATCCCAGGACGAGCGCGGTCAATCGCTACCTGCAGAGCTGGGACGTGCCGAACGTGTTCGTCGTTGGCGCTTCCGCCTATCCGCACAACGCGTCGTACAACCCAACCGACACGATCGGCGCTTTGACCTACTGGGCGCTCGCCGCGATCAAGGACAGGTACCTGAAAGCGCCGGGACCGCTGGTGCCGGCATGACCCTTCCCGGGCGGCTGATCACGGCAGGGGCCGTCGGCGTCGCGTTCCTGTTGCTCGGCCTTCAGGCTGCCGTCCAGGCGCAGGGCACCCCGGTGACCGGCGATGCGCAGCGCGGCGCCGTCATCGCCGCCCAGGGCGTGGCCGACAATGTGCCGGCCTGCGCGCCCTGCCACGCGCTGAACGGCAGTGCCGACGTCAGCGGCGCCTTCCCCCGGCTGGCCGGACAATCGGCCTACTACCTCGCCAGGCAAATCACCGAATACGCCTCGGGCGTGCGCGCCAGCGCCATCATGGAGCCGATCGCCAAAGCGCTGTCGGCCGACGATCGCGCCGCCGTGGCGGCCTACTTCGCGACGGCCGACGGCCCGTTCCTGGTGTCAAAGAAAGCGGATCCGGCGCTGGTCGAGCGCGGCCGGCAGCTGGCGCGCGTCGGCGACGAGGCGAAGGCCCTGCCCTCGTGCAACAACTGCCATGGTCCCGGCGGCACCGGCGAGTTTCCCGCGATCCCATACCTTGCCGGGCAGTATGCCGACTACACCGCCCTGCAGCTCAAGTTGTGGCAAGGCGGTTCCCGCAAGGGCAGCCCCGGAGGCATGGCGGAGATCGCCAAACGCCTCAATGACAATGACATCGCGGCGGTCGCCGCATATTACCAACAGCTTCGCGCTCCGGTCGAAGTGTCGGCGCAGCCCACGAAGTGACGGCGGGGTCAGAACGGCTCTTTGTACGGCCTGAGGTCGATCTCGTGCGTCCAGGCGCTGCGGTGCTGGCGGTGCAGGTGCCAGTAGCTGTCGGCGATCGCCTCGATGTTCAACAGTCCGTCGGCGCCGGCCTTGTCCTTGCGGTCGGGCATGCGCGACAGGAGCCGATCGCCCTCGATGCCGCCGTCGATGATGGCGTGCGCGACATGGATACCTTGCGGCCCGAACTCGCGCGCCAGCGACTGCACCAGCAGCCGCAACCCGCCCTTGGTGGCGTTGAAGGCGGCGAAGCGCGGTCGGCCGCGCAGCGAGCCCGAGGCGCCGGTGAAGATCACCGTGCCACGGCCAAGCGGCGCCAGCCGACGCACGGCCTCGCGGCCGAACAGGAAGCCGGCAAAGCAGCCGACCCGCCAGGAGTCCTCGAAATGCTGCGCCGTCATCTCGCGGACATCGACCGCGGCGTTGTTGCCCATATTGAACACCAGAAGGTCGGCCGGCGCACCGTCGGCATTGTCGGCCATCGCCTTGTCGAACAGCGCGATCACCTCGGCTTCCCTGGTGCCGTCGACGATGACGGGCGTCGCCGAGCCGCCGGCGCTGCGGATCGCTTCGGCGACCTTCTCGATCTTGGCCGCGGTGCGGCCGGCCACCAGCACGTGGTAGCCCTCCTTCGCAAAGCGCCGGCTGGCGGCGGCGCCCAATCCGCGCTCCGCGCCCACGCCCAGCACAACTGCCTTTTTCTGCGCCATATCGCTCCTCGCAACAACGGGCCAGGGGGAACTTGCGGTGGAGCGGCCGGCTTCGCTACGGTCCGCCCGCATGAAATTACCTCCATACCCCATGATCGATCTCGATCTTGGCGCTCCCCTCGACCGCCACCGCGCCACCGTCCTGCCGGACTGGATCGACTGGAACGGCCACATGAATGTCGGCTTCTATGTCGTCGCCTTCGACAAGGCGACCGACACGCTGTGCGCCCAGTTCGGCTGCAGCTTCGAATATACGCGCGACAAGATCGGCATGACCTTCGTGCTCGAGGCGCACGTCACCTATGACCAGGAGGTCAAGCAGGGCGATGCGCTGCGCATCACCACCCAGATCCTCGATCATGACGCCAAGCGCCTGCACTACATCCATGCGATGTACCATGCCGACGAGGGTTATCTCGCCGCCACCAACGAGCTGATGCTGATGAACATAGACTATGCGACCCGCCGCTCCGCGCCGTGGCCCGCATTCGCCCTGGAACGCATCGAAAAGCTCGCCGCCGCGCACAAGCGCCTGCCGGTGCCCCGACAGGCCGGCCGCCTGATCGGCATCAAGAAGAAATAGCCCATGCTCGATTCGCTGCCCTACGAGCTGCCCGAGTTGGTCACGCGGGCGCCGCTCGACACCCACCGCTCGACGGTGCGGCCCGAGTGGGTCGACTGGAATGGCCACATGAACGTCGCCTTCTATGTCACGGCCTTCGACCAGGCAGGGGGCGCCTTCATGCGCAACATGGGGTTGGGCCGGCGCTACGTCGACGGCAAGCTCGGCATGACCTTCGTGCTGGAGACCCACGTCACCTACGATCGCGAGATGCGGGAGGGTGCGCCGATGCGCTTCACCACCCAGCTCCTCGAACGCGATGCCAAGAGGGTCCACCTCTATCACGAGATGTTCCACGCCGAGCAGGGCTACCTGGCGGCGACCAACGAGGTGATCGCGATGAACATCGACTACGCCACGCGCCGCTCGGCGGCCTGGCCGGCGCCGGTGGCGGAGCGGCTCGAGGTGTTGTGGCAGGCCCACAAGGGCTTGCCGCGACCGGCCAAGGCCGGGAGGGTGATGGGGTTGGGGAAAAGAATCACCTCATCCTGAGGAGCACGCCGCAGGCGCGCGACGAGCCCACGCCGCCGACCTGCGCCAAGCCAGGCGCGCCGCCAAGGAGAGAAGCCGCCAGGGTGGCCATCACGAAATGCATCTTCATGGATTCGACTTTCTCTGACGCTTGAATTCGCCGCGCCGGCCCGCAGCCTCGCGCTTCAGCAGACCTGTGTGAGGGTCCGGCGATAGGCAGTCGGGGTGATGCCGGTCGTCCTGTGGAACGCCGCGGTGAAGGAGCTTGTTTCACTGTAGCCAACGGTCAATCCGACATCCGTCACCGAGGGCGCGGCTCTCGCCAACAGAAGCTTGGCGTGTTCGATGCGACGGCTGTTGTGATATCGATGCGGCGGCATGCCGAGCGACTGCTTGAAGGCCCGGCAGAAATAGTACGGGCTCAAGCCCGCCAACTGCGCGAGGGTCGCGAGCGCTATCGGCTCGGCGAGATGTTCTTCGATGTAGGCCGTGACGACACGCTGCTGCCAGGCGGCGAGGCCACCCTTCGCTAGCGCTTCGATGCGCGGCGTCCCGGCAGTGAGGCCGACAAGCTCATGCGCCAGGACGGCGCCGAGCGCTTCGAAGTAGGGGCTGCTGTCGGAGCGCGCATTCTCGATCAGCCGCTTGAGCTTGAGCGCCGTGTCCGACAGGGCGGCGTCCTCGAAGAACAGCCGCGGAGCCAAAGCGACAGCCACGGCGTCCGCCCCAGGCTGCACCGGCATCCTGGCAGGATCGAAATAGAAATACACGATGCGCGTGAGCGCGCGCGGCTCATGCCAGTCGCGATATGCGTGACCGGCCGGCACGAAGGTGAGCTTTCGCGTCGCGTCTCGCAGCGTCGATCGGGGCCGGCCTTCGAGGAATAACTCGATCTTTTGACGCCTCGTTGCTTGCACGATCTCCGCTGCCATGCCGTGCCACGTCACGGAGTGGCGCTTCACGGCATCGATTGGATAGACCTCAACGCCGTGATGGGTCGCATCATCCACCGACCTGTCGAGAGTGCCATACGGCGCCACAGTCGCACACGACGAGGTCACTAACATGGGATCGACCTTTGCGATTCGAGGCGGTTCGCTTGCATGTCTCAGCTCACTGGTGATCCGTGGCTGCGACGGCGGCAAAATAGCGCCGGCGATACAAGCTGCTCCATCGCACGGAGGTTGCCTCGAATGCCGTGTTGGTATGAGGGCCTCATACCTTGGTTTAGCGGCGCGCGGATTGCGCCGTGCTGAACAGCGCTTCGCCGCCGGGTCCCTTGTCGACCACGGCGGCGAAGCCATTTACTGCAAGGACGGGAGGCGGTGCCGAGTGTGTCAGCTCCGCGCCGGCACCGGGATGTCGCTGTCGCACAGCTTCTGCTCGAGCACCGGGATCGCCGGCTTGGGATTGCCCTCCTGGCATTGGGCGATCGCGACCGCAGTGTCGTTGCCGACCTGCAAGCTGCCCCGCGCGTTACCGCCCATCGAGTAGGCCTTGACGAGCGCCTGGCAATAGGCCGCGTCGCTCGTTGTCGACTGGGCGTTGCTGCTCGCGGTGAAAGCCATGCCGGCGACCAAGGCCGCGATCGCTGCGATGGGGAATGTTGCGGACTTGCTCATCTGAAGAGACCTTTCGCGGTTTGCCAGGAACGCACCATTGCTCCCTGCGCACGTCGCAAAAGTCATGGAGCCCTTTGGACTGCTGCTTGTTCCGGATTGCTGAATTCCGATCGCCTGTATCGCAACGTGGCGCCGCCGTTGTCCATCCTCTGCCTGCTGGCGGCTTCTGGGCAAGATCACTCCAAACGCCGCAAGCTCCGACAAGCGTCGATGGACGAGTCCCGGCCCTTCGAGCAGAGCTCAAACCGCCGCCAGCCGCCGCAAGGCAAAATCGGCGTTGTCGGCCTGGGTCGCATGGGCACGCCAATGGCTGCGAACCTTGTTGCCGTCGGACGGCAGGTGATCGTCCATGTCCGTCATCCCGACCGCGTAGACGAGCTCGCGGCACTCGGTCTCAGGCCAACGGTCGACATCACGGATCTGTTCGACTGCGAGTGCGTGATCACCATGTTGCCCGACGACGACGCCGTTCTCGACGTCGTGTTTGGACGCACGGATCTCGGCAGCGAAGGGCTCGCCGCGGGACTGAGGCGCGGCGCCATTCATCTTTCGATGAGCACGATCGGCACGGCCGCTGCAACCCATCTCGCGCGAGAGCATGCGCGTTGCGGGCAGGGTTATGTCGCAGCGCCGGTGTTCGGAAATCCGGATGCCGCCAAGGCACGCCAACTCTTCATCGTCGCGGCCGGGGCGCCGGCCGATGTCGAGCGCTGCCGGCCACTCCTCGGTAACCTCGGACAACAGACTTTCATCGTCGGCGTCGACCCCATGCAGGCCAATCTCATCAAGCTGCTCGGAAATATGATGATGGCGACGACGCTGGAGATGCTCGGCGAAACCGTCGCCCTGCTGCGCAAGCGCGGGCTCGACCCGAGGCTCTTCGTCGAGATTCTCACCCACACGATGTTTGGCGGACGCGCCCACAGGCTCTACGGCGACAAGATCGTCGCCCAAAGATACGCGCCCGGCCTCGCCCTGCCCCTGGCGCTCAAGGATGTCCGCCTGGCGCTTGCCGAGGCCGAGGACGCGGCGGTCCCGATGCCGTCGGTGAGCGTCGTGCGAGATCGCCTCATCACCGGAATTGCCCGCGGCCATGCCGACCTCGACTGGACAGGCCTCGGTCTGATCGCCGCCGAGGAAGCAGGCGTCACGGCAGCGCTTTCGCCAATGAAAGACCTCGCAGAATGGCCAGGAACAAGCCTCGCTGTCCTGCCGGTCGATCCGGAAGCCGCGAAGGCAAACTCCCCTCGAAACAAGGAGTGAAGACCATGGCTCGTCAAGCCAACACGGCCGAAGTGAAGACGGAACTGGTTGATATTCCCGGCACTTCCCTCAAAGTCTCGCCCGTCGCGCTCGGCACCTGGGCCATCGGCGGATGGATGTGGGGTGGAACCGATGAAGCCGAGTCGATTTCCACCATCCGGACGGCGCTGGAGCACGGCGTCAATGTCATCGATACGGCTCCCGTCTACGGCTTCGGCCGCTCCGAGGAAATCGTCGGAAAGGCGATCGCCGAAGGGCGTCTGCGCTCTCGCGTCCTCATTGCCACCAAGGCCGGCCTTGAATGGCAGCATGGAAGCGTGTTCCGCAATGCCAGCCGCGCGCGCATCTTGCGCGAGATCGAGGATTCGCTGCGGCGGCTGCGAACCGATCACATCGACATCTACCAGGTTCATTGGCCCGACCCGCTGGTGACGATCGAGGAAACCGCCGAGGCGATGCATACGCTGTTCATCCAGGGCAAGATCCGCGCCATCGGCGTGAGCAACTTCTCGGTCGGCCAGATGGACCGGTTCCGTCGGGTCGCGCCGTTGCACGTGTTGCAGTCACCCTACAACTTGTTCGAACGCGGCATCGAGGCCGACCTGCTGCCCTACTGCCGCAACAACAAGATCGCGACATTGGGCTACGGCGCGTTGTGCCGTGGCCTGCTGTCCGGACGGATGCGGCCGGATACCACATTCGACGGCGACGATCTGCGCCGCGCCGACCCCAAGTTTCGCAAGCTCCGATTCGGGCAATATCTCGCCGCGGTGCAACGGCTCGACGGCCTTGCCCGCAGGCGCTTCGACAAGCGCGTCATTCACCTGGCGATCCGCTGGATGCTCGATCAGGGCGTCACGACGGCACTGTGGGGCGCACGCCATCCCCAACAACTGCAGCCCATCGATCAGATAATGGGCTGGCGGCTCGATGCCTCGGCCCGGGCAGACATCGATCGTATCCTGGACGAGACGATCACCGATCCCATCGGCCCCGAGTTCATGGCGCCGCCGACGCGCAGTCTCGCGGCATAGGGGGCAAAGCGTATGTTCAGAATCGGCATGCCGCTCGCTCTTCTCGCCGGAGCGATGACGCTCGCGGTGCTCAATCTTGGAAACGCTCAAACGCCGCCCAGCCCCGAGCCGCCGCAAGCTTATCGACAGAGCTTCGGCGATTTGATGACGATTGCCGTTCAACCGCGCCACACGAAGCTGGGGCTGGCCGGGCAGGAAAGGAATTGGACCTACGCGACCTATGAACTTCGCGAGCTGCAGGGGGCCTTCGAAAGGATCGGACGCGCGGTACCGACCTACAAATCGATGAACACGGCCGATCTGATCAACGCGATCACCAAGGCCCCGATGGAGGACGTGGCGGCGGCGATCAGGCGTGGCGATGCCGCCAAGTTCGCCGAGGCCTACGCGCAGCTTACGGCGACCTGCAACGCCTGCCATCAAAGCACCGACCACGCCGCTGTCGTCGTTCAGGTCCCGAAAGCGTCGTCTTATCCGGATCAAGACTTTCGGCCGCCGAGGCCCTGAGGCATGGCCAGCAACCACAAGTTCATATCTACAAAGGAGTGAGCGATGAATGACATGAGTGCAAGAGAGCGGCGCATGGCCCCGCTCGGTACGCCGTCGGACCTCGGAACCGGCGCCGTCAGGGACCTTTCGACGTCCCTGACGACTTTGCTGGCCGACATGTTCGCGCTTTACGTCAAGACCAAGAACTTCCACTGGCACATGTCGGGTTCGCACTTCCGCGACTATCACCTGTTGCTCGACGAGCAGGGCGACCAGATCTTCGCCACGACCGACGCCATCGCCGAGCGCGTCCGCAAGATCGGCGGCACGACGCTGCGATCGATCGGCCACATCGGTCGCCTGCAGCGCCTGCTCGACAACGACGCCGAGTTCGTCTCTCCCTTGGCGATGCTCGCCGAGCTGCGCGACGACAACAAGCGGCTCACCGCCTACATGCGCGAGACGCATGCGCTGTGCGACGAGCACAATGACGTCGCGACGGCGAGCCTGCTCGAAATCTGGGTCGACGAAGCCGAACGGCGCACCTGGTTCCTGTTCGAGGCGACCCGCTGAGCGAGGGGCCGCGGCGCCGTCACGGCGTGGACGCAAGCTTCTCCAGCGCCTCGCCGCTCAGGCGGTAGGGCAGCCAGTTGCGGATCCACTTGAAGCCGATGCGCTCGTAGAAGCCGCGCGCCGGGTTCCAGTCGAGCACGTTGAGGTCGATGCGCCTAAAACCCCTGGCGGCGCATTCCTGGGCCAGCGCCTGCATCAGCGACCGCGCCACGCCGCCGCGCCGCTCCTCGGGCACCACCCAGATGTCTTCGATGAAAATGCCGCGCGCCGCGGTCCACACCGAGTAGTTGAAGGTGTAGAGGGCGAAACCGACCGGCCTGCCGCCGCGCTCGGCGATCAGGGCGGCGAACTTCGGATCCTTGCCGAAGCCGTCGCGCGCCAGGGTCTGCGGCGTCGAGGTGACGGCGTCGGGCTCGTCCTCGTAGGTCGAGAGATCGACCGCGAAGCGATGCAGCAGCTCGACGTCCTCGACCGTGGCCAGGCGAACGATTATCGACGCCGGCACCGATGCCTTTTCAGACGGCAAGAAAACCTCCATCGACGGCCAGGATGGCGCCGGTCACATAGCTCGCGGCATCCGAGCAGAGAAACACCACCGGGCCGACAAGTTCCTTGGGCTGGCCGACGCGCTTCATGGGGACATGAGTCAGGAAGGCTTCCAGCCGTTTTGGATCGGCGATCGTCGGCTCGGCCATGGCGGTGGCGATGATGCCGGGCGCGATGGCGTTCACCCGCACGCCGTCGGGCGCCAGTTCGGTGGCCAGCGCCCGCGTGAACTGGGCGATGGCGCCCTTGGACACGGGATAGACGCCGCTGCCGGCGGGCGCCGTGAAGGAGTTTATCGACGCGACATTGACCACGGCGCCATGCGTGCGCTTGAGCTGATCGGCGAAGGCCGCGGTGACGTTGAACGCGCCGTCGACATTCACGGCCATGGTCCTGTCCCAGCGCTCGCGGCCATCCGCCGCCAGCATGTTGCCGCGCAAAAAGATGCCGGCGTTGTTGACCAGGATGCGGATCGGCCCGACCAGCAGCGCGATGTCCTCGGCGAGCTTGCGGCAACCCTCGTGGTCGGTGACGTCGAGCGCATAGCCGCGCGCCTCGCCGCCTGCCTTGACGATGCTCTCCGCCATGGCGTGGGCGGCCTCGATGTCGATATCGGTCACGATCACTTTGGCGCCGGCATCGGCCAGGCCGCGGGCGATGGCGGCGCCGTTGCCGCGGCCGGCGCCGGTGACGAGGGCCAAGCGGCCGGTGAGCAGGTCTTTCATCATGCGTAGGAACTCATGGCTGGGAGCGCGCCACTCCAGTGGCGCTCATGGGCTGTCGCAAAAGAAAGATGCGCCACTGGAGTGGCGCGCTCCCAGCAAAGACGATCATGATTCGAGCGCCGTCCACATCTCGAGGTCGCGCTCGGCGGTCCAGATGCGCGGGTGGTCGAGGCCCTTGGCTTCGTCGTAGGCGCGCGAGACGTCGAACGGCAGGCAGTGTTCGAAGATCACCCAGTTGCCGTAGCGCGGCTGCAAGGCCGTCATCGCCTTGTCATAGGCCTGCTTCAGCGAATCGCCCGCCTCGGCGCTCTGCGACACCGCCTTGTAGAGCTCGCCGAGGAATGCCTGCGTCCCGGCGATGCCCTTCTCGACTTCTTCCTCGCCGGCCAGCGCGTCGCCGCGGCCGGGCACCAGGGCGAGCGGCTTGAGGTCGCGCAGCTTCTGCAGCGTCTCGGGCCAGTCCTTGAAGTGGGCGTCGCCGGCATAGGGCGTGGCGCCATATTCGACCAGGTCGCCGCTGAACAGCGTGCGCTCCTCGGGCAGCCAAACGATTGTATCGCCCTTGGTATGGCCTCGGCCGACATGGATGATGTCGACCTGCAGCTTGCCCAGCCAGATCGTCATGCGATCGTTGAAGGTGATGGTGGGCCAGGTCAGGCCGGGAATGGTCTCGGCCGCCTGGAACAGGCGCGGGAAGCGCTGGACCTCGGACTTGTAGTCCTGCGCGCCGCGCTCGACGATCATCTCGCGCGTCGCCTCGCTGCAGATGACGTGCTCAGCCTCGTAGGCCATCGCGCCCAGCACGCGCACGGCGTGATAGTGCGACAGCACCACGTATTTGATCGGCTTGTCGGTGACGCTGCGGATGTGTTCGATCACGGCCTGCGCCGTCTTGGGTGTCGCCTGGGTGTCGATCACCATGACCGCGTCGTCGCTCACCACGATGCCGGTATTGGGATCGCCCTCGGCGGTGAAGGCATAGGCGTGTTCGGACAAGCGACTGAACGTGACCCTCTTTTCAGCCATGTCGGCCTGCGAGGCGAAGGCCTTGGCCATCGACTTCTCTCCCGTCGTCTTCTTGCGGCGCTCAGTCGGAACCGTACTTGTGATAGCGCGCGCGATCGCCGGTGCGCACGGTGACCTCGAAGGAATCGTTGTCGCGCTCCATGCGCAGGGTCACCGGCGTGCCGGCCGGGCCGCTCGCCCACAGCTTGCGATAGAAGTCGGGCACGTCGTCCAGCACCTCGCCGTCCAGCGCGTGCAGGACGTCGCCGCGCTGCAGGCCGGCGCGATCGGCCGGGCCGCCGTCGGAGATGCCGCCGACCACGAGCTGGCCCATATGCTCGACCGTGTAGAGGCCGAGCCACGGCCGCGGCGGCGTCGAGAGCCTTCCTTTGGCGACAAGTTCCTGGAAGATCGGCTTCAGACGGTTGATCGGCACGTACATGTTGCCGGGGAAGGCCGGCGCGCCCGGACCGAGCGCTTCCTGCACGAGGAGCGAGCCGATGCCGAGCAGCGTGCCGTCCTGACCGATCAGGGCGGAGCCGCCCCACAGCGGATAGGCAGGGACCGTGAAAATGGCGTTGTCGAGCAGGTACTCCCAATAGCCCGCGAACTCGCGCCGGCCCGCGACCTTGACCTTGAGCGTCGCCTTCTCGCCGCCCAGCCCCGCGACATAGGCCTCGCTGCGCAGCTCGAGCGTGTCGGAATCGCCGAAGCTCATCGGCTTGAGGTCGACCGGCCGATCGGTGCGGACCAGGCCGAAGCCGCTTTCATAGTCGTAGCCCACGATGTAGGCGGGCAATTCGTTGCCGTCGATGTCGGTGATGGTGACACTGTCGGCCTCCATGATCAGATAGCCGATGGTGAGGATCAGGCCGTCGTCGCCGATCAGGGCGCCATGACCCTCGCGCTCCGTGCCGAGCGTCTGGGCCGACCGGCGGTCCTTGGGAATGGTCGTGCGCAGGCCGACCACGGCGGACACCGCCTGCGCGACCGGCGGCGACAGATTGGACACGCCGGGCAGGCGCGCTTCGACGCCTTCCCGGCCGGCCGGGCCATGACCCGCGCCGTTCATGGAACCGTTCAACCCTCGGGCCATCGGTACACCTCCACGTCACCCCGGACGCAACCCCCTTCTGAAGGATAGGCGTCTGCCGCGCCGATTGCTATATGACGCTGCATGGCGTCCCCCGCCGATCCGTTCGAAATCACAGACGATCCCGTATCGTCCCCCGCCGAAGGGGCCGATTCCCCGCCGGCGCGGCGCGCCGTCACGTCCACGGCCCATCTGGAGGGGCTGAACGAGGAACAGCGGCTGGCGGTTATCCACCAGGGCGGCCCGTTGCTGGTGCTGGCCGGCGCCGGCACCGGCAAGACCCGCGTGCTGACCACCCGAATCGCCAATCTTTTGATCACCGGCCGCGCCCGGCCGTCGCAGGTCCTGGCCGTCACCTTCACCAACAAGGCGGCGCGCGAGATGCTCGATCGCGTCGCCAGCCTGATCGGCGGCGCGGCCGACGGCATGTGGCTCGGCACCTTCCACGCCATCGGCGTGCGCGTGCTGCGCCGCCATGCCGAGCTGGTCGGGCTCAAGAGCAATTTCACCATCCTCGACACCGACGACCAGACGCGGCTGATCAAGCAGCTGCTGCAGGCCGAGGGCATCGACGACAAGAAATGGCCGGCCCGCGTCCTGTCCGGGATCATCCAGCGCTGGAAGGACCGCGCGCTCACCCCCGACAAGGTGTCGGGCGAGGATGCCGGCGAGTTCGCCAACGGCCGTGCCGCCGACATCTATCGCCAGTACCAGGAGCGGCTCGCCGAGGTGAACGCCGTCGATTTCGGCGACCTGGTCATGCATTGCGTGTCGTTGTGGCAGAAGCATCCCGACGTGCTGGCCCGGTATCACCGCCGTTTCCGCCACATCCTGGTCGACGAGTACCAGGACACCAACGTGGCGCAGTATCTGTGGCTCAGGCTGCTGGCCCAGGGCACCGAGGACGTCTGTTGCGTCGGCGACGACGACCAGTCGATCTACGGCTGGCGCGGCGCCGAAGTGGGCAACATCCTGCGCTTCGAGAAGGACTTCCCCGGCGCCACCATCGTGCGACTGGAGCGCAACTACCGTTCGACCCCGCACATCCTGGCCGCCGCCTCACATCTCATCTCCCACAACGAGGGAAGGCTCGGAAAGACGCTGTGGACCGAGATGAAGGAAGGCGAGCGCATCTCGCTGCGCGGCGTGTGGGACGGCGACGAGGAAGCGCGCACGATCGGCGAGGAGATCGAGGCGCTGCAGCGCGACAAGCACCCGCTGAGCCAGATGGCCATCCTGGTGCGCGCCTCCTCGTCGCCGTCCCATACGCCGCGCAGCGAGATGCGCTCGCCTTCCTTCATCTCGGTCCACAGCGT
>WNFC01004397.1_pt1 | contig 30065 bp, 27 predicted proteins | sample 5400541 | NCBI WGS metagenome assembly WNFC01 (sample SAMN13153342, study PRJNA577476) | soil metagenome | isolation source: 120 cm saprolite under Douglas fir tree site 2 hole 2 replicate 1 | place: USA:California | collected 2015-04-18
TGACCTTTGACGACGCAAAAACCAACACGGATGCGCTCGTGAAAGCCACGGCGAATGCAGGCTATCCCTCGCAACCGGAGAAGGCCACCAAGTAAGGAACTTGTGGGTACGTGCGAGGACGTCGGATGGAGCGAGGAGACATGTATGTCTGACTGTTGTTCTGTAGATGCGAAAACTGGTACCGCGCCATTGGTGATGGTTTGTCCAGTGAACGGGGCGCGCTCCAAACAGGTGGACATGCTCACCGTCAAGAGTCTCGTACGTCAGCTACCGCTGGGGATGCCGAACACACAATACTATTTCTGCGAGGCGTCCGGTTGTGAGGTGGTTTATTTCCCGCTCGACACACAAGCACCACTTTTCTGTCGCGGCGACGTAATGGTGCGGGTCGGCGCTAAAGAGGCGGAGGACCCCGTTCCGGTTTGCTACTGCTTTGGGTTCACACGAAGTGACATTGAGAACGAGGTCGCCGACACAGGTCGTTCTACAATCGCAGAGCAAATTAAGACGGAAGTGAAGGCAGGCAATTGCGCCTGCGAAATAAGGAATCCTTCTGGCAAATGCTGTCTTGGCGACGTGACGCGGACCGTGAAGGACAGACTAAGTCAGAAAGCGGAATCTAAGTTATGACAGAGCACAAGGCAGCTTGCTGTAGCTCACCGGCTGCGATGTGCTATTGGTTCGCCGCGTCTCTCACGGTGTGGGGAGTGCTTAGCCTCATAGGAATCTATTGGCGTCCTCTCCATGCGTTGTCTGCCTCCACGATCCTTTTCGCAATGGCAATCGGCTGCGTTGCCAACTGGCGTAGGAATCGCATTCTTCACTGCGCGATTACTGGCCCACTATTCTTGATCGCTGCTCTCGTGTTCCTGGCGTCAGACGTTATTATGGCTCACGTCAACAGCCTTTTGGTTTGGCCATTCGTCCTCGTAGGAGTCGCCATCGCGTTTCTCCTGGAATGGCGCTATGCGAGCGTTGTGCGTCGAAGCTCTTAAGGAGGGGGCGAGCATCCCATGAATACTGAAGCGATCAGCACGACCGTAAAACCCTCTTCGAAAGGGGCGCTGGCCGCAGCGCTCTCAGCAGTCGGAAGTGTCCTGGCTGCGGCGACCTGTTGCCTGCCGGTGCTTCCCTTTGTACTGGCTGCTGGAACGGCAAGCAGCGCTACGTTTCTCTCATCCTTCATAGGCGCTCTTCGGCCATACCTTTTGGGGGTTTCTGTTCTCTTCATCGTTCTCGGGTTTTATCAAAGCAGACGCGCCCGCCAATGCAACTGCAAGCCGAGTATTCTCAGCCAAGTGGTTCTGTGGCTGTCGGCTCTGATTGTTGCCATCTCGATTCTGCTTCCGCAGGCATTTGCAGACCTAGTAGAGAGACTGCTATGAAGCACAGAAGCGTTGGTTTAGCCCTCGCCGCCCTCGCCATTTTTGCTGGCCTGTTTTACTTGTATGGCGGACACCAGACTCCTACCGGTCAGGCGCCTCTTGACGATCTAAATGCGGCGAACCTAAGTGAACTCAAGAATGAGTTCAACGACAGCCAAACAAGCGTGCGCATGCTGGTACTTCTTTCGCCGACTTGACCGATCTGCGTGCGGGGGGCTTCCGCACTCGAATCATTGCTGGAATCACAATCAGACTCGCATCTACGCGTGTTCGTAATTTGGGAGCCGGTGCTGGCTACAGACTTGAGTGCACCCTCGACCATCACTCTTCGGCGGATTCACGATCCGCGGGTGAAGCAATACTGGGACCGAAACCGAGTTCTCTCCCACGCGATGGGAGAGCATGATCGTCCGAGCGTGGTCTGGGACTACATCGCGGTTTATAAGCCAGAACAAATCTGGGCGGACGCGCCGCCTCAACCCGAATTCCAGGACCGCCCGGTGGTGCGCTTCATCGAAGGAACGCGAAGCGCATTGAACACTATTTATTCGAGCAGAAAAAACTGAACTGATGGCTGTAACGCAGAGGGCGGAAAAGAACGCAGCGACTCATCTAGGGCCGAAAACACAAAAATAGCTGGGAGATGCAAGGCAGGCGCAAGCGACCACGTCGGGGGAGGAATTCGATGAGCAAGAAGATTGTCGTTTATAGTCAGCCGGGTTGAATGTTCTGTGGGAAGGTGAAGGAGTTTCTTTCACAGAACAAGATTGAGTTCGTGGATCGAAACATCGCCGCCGATGAAGCGGCGTTGAACGAGCTGGAGAAGTTTGGTTACATGACGACTCCAGTCACAGTGATTGACGGCCAGGTTGTCGTGGGCTTTGACCGCGACAAGCTGGAGAAGCTTCTGAAAACTGAGTAGCCGGGTGACGAGCCGAAGCCTTAAGGGCCGATTTCGCGCTTTCAAGCCGCGCTTGATTCTCCTCGGAAAACATCCGCTCCGGTGAAATGTGATGAAATAATTGAGATGCCTTTTAACCGAGGGGGTTGCATCATTTCCTTCGCGACAGATCTTGCCTTGGGCCACTCGGTGAAATTCTTCTAAATAATGTTCAGAAACAGGGAGGGCATCGGGGCCAAATTTGGTGCACAGTTGGTGTACAATCGCTTGCAAATGAGGTCTTTTGGCGCAAATGACAGCGCCCTAAGTTATTGAAAATACGGCAATGCTGGTGAGCACGAACAGGGCAGGGAAAATTTTAGCAAACCGCCGCGTCTGCGAGCGGACTGCATATTCGACGATTAGACCATTAGGTTTTTACCCGAAGGCCGGTGTCATATAGGTGTCATGTGAATGGTGCCAAATCATGCAAAAAAGCGAACAAAGAAAGAAAAGAGAAGGAAAATCTGACTAACCCGATTCGATCAGAACTTGCTGATTTCCCTCGATTAAGCTCGGCTCCGGCAACTTGTGTCAGCGCCGGTGCAAAAATCCCCATAGTGCCGGTTGAAAAATCCCCACCCCTAGCGTGGTAAACCGGAACTCACTCCGTACGGAGGAGGTTCCGAGACTTGCTAAGGGGGCGAGAAGTGCAACGCAGTCGGTCCTCCGAAAAGCCTTCTCTTGCGGGTGCCAACCTCTGTTCCCAAATTCCTTGATGCCGGAATTTGCGTTATCAAAAGTCCCTTCGAACGTCTAGATCGAAACCAGGAGGTCGTGATTCTGTTTCGCATGAAGCGACGGTGATTGGAGGGAACCACCAACTTCCCATAGCCGTACTAATTAAGTGGAAGCGAAGTAGAAAATCAGTAAACACAAGGGTGTTATCAGTACCTAGCAGAGTGAGTCCGCTGAGGAGGTGGCTGAGGACGAGTCACCTCCTCAGCGACAGGACCCACGCGACGGCGAAGCAGCCGGTACCAATTGCAATGCCCATGGCAGGAATGCGAAACCAGTAGCGCACGGCGAGAACCAGATAGGCGCAGCCGATCAGGGTCAACGCTGGCATGATGCCGACGGGGAGCGTGTTGATTCGGGACCCGGTCCAGACCGCCAGCGCGGCAAATAGCAGCACACCAAGACTGTGGCTGAAGTTAAAGCCAATCCACGCTCGCCACATATCTGTGCCCCCACGCGACAGTCTGACGGCCGAATTGGCCATCGCGTGCACCACTGAAGCATCGACAGGGACAAGTCGTCGCGGGTTGCGCAGATCCAGCAGAGTGTAAATGGCATGCAACCCGCCTAGTACACCGAATACTGCACCGCCGAGGATGAGCAGGATGGCGACCATTGATGATGGAGTTTTCGGACTCATCTGTGGGATTACCTCCGCTCAAGATTGTGCTCCCATAAATTCGTTCGCGAATCGTCGGATCAACTGACTAGATGGTGTTGCAGCGACCGGTTGAGCTCGCATGACTTGTCGGGCAGGGGGACAATTAATTCCTCCACAAACTCGACCAACACTTCGCTGGAGCCTGTGAAATACGAGAAAGTCCGGCGAGTTATTCGATACGGAGATGGGAAGAGGCACCAAGGAAGCATCGGCACGCTTCTTCGCCTCTTCATGAGGCTTCGTTGTAGGAATCATAGGAAGAAGCAATCGCGCGGACTTCGGCAAGGGTTTGGTCACGGAGTAGTTTACCGTCCTCGAGTACGGTTTCGAGAGCGTTGTTCGGGGGAATGGGATCACCTTCGACCATTTCAACCGTGGCAAAATCTTTGCCGTCTTGCAGGAGCTTGAAGCGGCCACCCTTGCTGGCTTTGGATGGATCTTGCTTGGGATTTTTGCAGACGTTGTGCCATTTGCCGTTGCGATCGATGGCGGAACATTTCAAAGCGAATTTGAGGGTGTCTCGGTTCACTTGCTGCAGGAGCGCGCCGCCCATCCCGTAGCTCCAGATGTCCTGCGACCAGCCTTTGCGCGTGAGCTGTGCGGTGATGTGCTGGATGGTGTACAAGTTGACGCCGTCGCCTTGAATGAAGCGGACGCACGGAACGGTAGTCTTCCAGCCTTTGCGATTTACTTCGTATCCGAATTTTTCGCTGACGATTTTGAAGAGTTCTTCGAGGATAGTCACGGCGTCGCCGGAATCGGGACGGATCACCAGTATGCCGTTGCGCTGGAGAATTTTATCGCGTAGCGCGCCTCCCCAGAGATTGCGCACGGCGTTGAAGACGTCGTAGGAATCGCTGACGCAGGCGACGATACCTTCGGGGCAGTTTTCGAGGATGTTTGCATACGCATCCAGTTCGCTGGCTTCGCCCCACGCGGTAATGGTGGAATGCTCGGACGCGGGGATGCTGTAGCCGGCGCAGTCGAGCGGATTTTTTCCCGTGAAATCGGCGGAGTAAAACTGATTGAGAAGTTGGAGCGCGGCGAGCGTGTCCGTACCCAAGAAATTGATCAGATGTGCAGCGCCACCGATGGCGGCGGATTCCTTGGAGGAGACGCCGCGAAAGCCGAAATCATGCAATTTGAATCGGAGGAGCGACGGATCACCGGTGCGCACGAGGGCTTTGCCAATGACCTGCTTGATGGCGCGCGAAAGTGTAGCAACCGTGATGGGATACCAAACCTGGACGAGAAGCGTTTCGGCCCAATTGGTCAGCCAGTAGAACTCGGGGTCGGTGTTTTCGATGGTGATGAGCGCGTTGTGTGTTTTGACGACGGTGCCTTCCTTGACGGCGCGGATGCGCAGCGGGAGGCGCCCACCGTGTTTGGCGTAGAGGGATTTGAAGCCGTCGTAGTTGAAGGATTTGGGATGGCCGGAGAAGTGGGCGTGGGCAACGTGGCGGGCTTCTTCGACGTCGTCGAGCGTGAAGACCTGACCGGCGAAGTTGGATTTGATGATGTATTGGAGCATGGCCAGCATGGTTTCTTCAAACATGCCTCCGCGGGATTCGAGGTAGGAATAGATGTGGCGTGTATCAGGGGGATATTGCCACCAATGGGTGAGCTTATAGGAGTCCGTGTTGAGGACGGGATTGAGTCGCAAGGACTGCATGGGACTCCTTCCGGTTGTCGGTGAAAGAGGGATTCAATTGCACAATCGTTCCCAGGATTGAGGATAGCAAAGAATCGTAAATGGTAGCGGGTCAGCACGCTCATCGGGACGTCCCTTTGCCCGGAGCGCTTCGATCTACTCCTCTCACAGCTTGACGAAGCCCATCAATTTCCGCGTCGAGTACGCCGGCTTTGACGCCGTCCGCAAATGCTTTGCAATCTCCCCGCATGACCTCGAACCCCGCTGTCCAGGTCACCTGTGTTTGCGATAGGTTCACCGGAGTAAACCGCACCACGAGCTCATGTGCCCGTATAGGTAGCGGCGAGTCCTCTCTCGTGGATTGGCACGGCCACGGCGACCGTTATTTTCACGATGTTGGCGTTGGTGGAACTCGTCACGGATAAGCTGCCAAAGACTGCGAGGCGTACCGCCCCGCCGGGATTGATTGCGCGGATCTTACTGGGTGGGTTGAGTGGTGCGTGCGTCGCTTCGGCCGGGAGAGAAGGTCTTGTACTCGGCGCGGTGTTGGGGATCGTGTCAAGGGGCATATAACGTTCCCGGCGTGATAGGTAGGGCCTACAAGAGAAGGCCCCCAACCATTCCACAAGGTGGACTCTATATCCCAATTGAGCCAAGTTTGTTTCGATATCGGTGAACCAACAGGAAAACGCGATGAGCCGGGGCAGAGGTGCGATAAGCGCCTGAACTGGGTCCTGTTGGCCGTGGAAGCGCCGCACGTACCCCCTTGCACATGCTTCCCCTTGGTGGAGTGCTTTGCGTTGAACCGCGGGAAAGCTGCGACGGAGCGCTTTAGGTAAGCAGCTATGAGCAGCTAGAATCAGAAGCATGGCGCGTACGAGAACACCGTGGTTTCCGTCCTTCTGGCAGATACAGCTTGCCACATGGACGCTCATGTACGTCCTGCTCATCGTTGCAGCTCTTCCCCATCTGAGAGAGCGGGCGATCTTCAGCTACAACACGGTTTCCTGTGTCATGGCTTTTAGCGTTAGCGTATTGCTCCGTCCGATCTGTAGAAGGGTGTATGAATGTTGGCTTGCAAACTGGTTGGTGTTAGAGACCTTTGCGTTCGGTATCTCACTGGTCGGCGCAACTGTCGTAACGTTTTGTTGCCAGCTCGTCGTATTCGGGATTAGAAACTTTAGGTGGAGCAACTGGATTCTGAGCGGGGTGCAGCTCTCCCTGATTCTTTTTCTCTGGTGCAGCTTGTATTTCAGCGTGAAGCAGTGGAATAGGATTAATGAGGAGCGAGAGCGCAGCCACCAAGCCGAGGACGAAGTGCGTGACGCGCGCCTCAGTGCACTTCAATATCAGTTGAATCCTCACTTCCTCTTTAATGCCCTAAACGCAGTATCCACCTTGATCCTGGAAAAGCGAGAGGAAGACGCCACTGAGATGATTTCGCAGATTTGCGATGTCCTCCGGACCTCACTCGCATCGGACGTCCCGTCTTTGATTAGCCTTTCGGAGGAGATTACTTTCATTGAGAAGTACCTGGCCATTGAACAGATTCGAATCGGGCCACGGCTGAGCACTTCTCTGTGTGTGGATGCCGACGTTTTGCAGGCTCAAGTACCGGTGAAAATTCTGCAACCTCTTATAGAAAACGCAGTCAAACACGGCGTGTCTCGCGTTCCTGGTGAAGCCCGGATTACCATCCGCGGCTATCGCGACCGTGACCGACTTAAGGTGCTCGTTAGAAATACAGGTGAAGCGCACGGCACTTCGGGACTATCTACGCATTGGGAGTGGATGCTGTCGGTTACAGCGCGAAGGCGTGGCAACGAATCCGAGAATTTTGGACAGCGTACTTCAGAAGTGCGAGGGCGCGGCTCCTCGACTACTCGGTCACTCGAACATACCGCCCAAACACCCAGATTGGGCAATGACTAGACCGAACAACGGATAGTTCGCAGAGAGCGGAGGGTTCCCATCCAGGCCGCGGAAGAATGGAAGAATCTGAGAGGTATTTCACCAAAGGGCCTGGAGCTTTTTGGAAGATCGAGCGGTCGCTAATCCGCCATCGGCGCGGAACCGACGAGGAGACCATGGCGGATCAGTGCTTTCCGCAACAGTGGCTCAACACAGGAACGAATATGGTCGTTCGCATAGCCTACCCAGCTCACGTCAGCGTCAAGATTCAACCTTGCGCGCAGGGGAAGGCCAGAGACATCCGAGATGAGTACGCCGATCTCCCGGGCAATCAGTTCGGTGCAGAGATCGTAGGGATGGCAGCACAGACCATTTTGCAGGCCGCGGTCTTTCAGGAGGGATCGAAGAAGCGGCCGCAAGTCAGCCTGAAAACGATCATGGCCCATCAATAGTTCATAGAGCTGGCCTCCGGTGGACAAGTATTGATCTTCAAAAGACTGTGCCTTGCCTTCTCTGCCCGGGCCAAGAGCGCCCAGTGAAATTTCATCATCGATAGCTGCCAAAACATCCCGACCGCCTGCGAAGAAACGCGTTACCGAACTGAACCCATGGCTCAGATCCTTTGCCTTCGAAGGCTGTAGCCGAAGAGCATAGCGCTCTCCTGAGAGACGGTTGAACCGCTCACCCTGTGCTCCAGTTCCCCGGACAGCCCACAGAGTATCGCAAAGATGTTGTTTGACCAGGGGCAACTCGGTTTGGACGGCGAGTTCAATGTCTGCAAGAGATGTTTTGTCGCCGCGATTGGGGGCGATACCGGTGAGAATCCAGGCGCTACGCTTTTGATACATGAGTGAGCGGGTGCCATCGATGGGATCCGCGATGATCCTCCATACGGTCTCCGACTCCTTCGAGCCGCGGGGGAGCGTGATCTTTCCCCCCTCCAGTCCTTCGGCAATCAATACGATCGGGACGTGCGAAGCGATTTCACGTTCGAAGAGGGCGACCAGCATGGATTCGCTGATACGGTCCACGGCATAGATGGTGTCCCCTTCTCCGTCTTCTAGGACCTGGGAGACATCGCTGAGCGAGGAGGACTCGCAGGCGGAAGTGACCGCGCCGCGGATTTCTTCGTGAATGGCCCGAATGGGGCCCAACAGACTATCCGCGTGCAACATGGAAACAGCCTCCGCCAAACTGGACGAGCCCTGTTTCATGCAGAGGTTCGCACAAAAACGCTTGACCCATCCGCAAATCTGTGGTCTGTTATATTTTCACACAGATCATGAGAAAAAAGAACACTAAATTAACACCGCGCTCTTCGGAGGAACGGCAAGCGGAAATCCTTTTGCACATCAAAGAAAAGGGCGCCGCCTCGATCGGGGAGATAGCAGGGCATTTTGCGGTGTCGGGAATGACTGTACGTCGCGTGCTCCACAAGCTGGGAGATTCGGGACTCATTATCCGGACTCCGGGGGGCGCGATGATAGCCCCTTCGGGCTCGATGGAGAAAACGTTCGTTCAACGCTCCGAGAAAATGGCCGGGGCCAAGGATGCTTTGGGTCGCGCCGCTGCCGCGCTCGTGGGTGAGGGAGAGACGGTTGTGCTCGATTCCGGCACGACCACTTGGTACATCGCAAGGCATCTTGCCGCGCGGCAAAATCTGGTAGTGATTACAACCTCGCTTGCCGTTCTGGAAGAACTGGCGGGGAGCACGGGAATCCAAGTGCGCTTGACAGGCGGAGTGTACCGGCGGACCAGCCACGACCTTTGCGGGAGCGCCGTCGACGAAGCGCTGGGTAACGTATATGCGGATTGGGTCTTTTTCGGAGCGGGCGCCCTGTCGTTTCACAAGGGAGCGATGAATTTTGACGCCGACATGTCAAAAACGCTCCTGAGGGCCGGGAAACAAAAGGTTTTGGTGATTGACAGCAGCAAAGTGGGAACGGAGGCGGTCTATCGGCTTTGTCCTATCGAAAGCTGCGATCTGCTAATCACCGACAAAGGTGTCAAGGGGGCGGATCTCAAAAGGCTCCGCAAAATGACTAAGGTGATCATCGCGGAATAGCCGCCCGAGACGGCTGTCCGCGCAATTTTTGAGGAGGATTTCGTCCATGCGATCCAAGTATTCGCTGTGCGCAGTTTTGCTGCTGTTCTGTTGTTGCAGCAGCATTGGTCAAATCAATACCGGGAAGATTTCTGGTTTTGTGACCGATTCGAGTGGCGGCTTCGTCTCGGGAGTCCTGGTGATGGCCACCGACGACGCCACCGGCGTGGTCACCAAGGGCCAAACTTCAGACTCAGGAGAATACCTCCTTAACTTTCTTGTTCCGGGAACGTATCACGTTACTGTCGAAAAGGCAGGGTTCAAGAAAGCTCTTCGATCGGCAGTGATCGTCGATGCCGGTGGGATCGCTCGCATCGACGTAACTTTGCTTGTCGGAGATGTCAATCAGACTGTGGCGGTGGAAGCGAATGCTGTCAACGTGGCCACGGAGACTTCCGAACTTTCTCAAACCTTTAGCCACCGAGATTTGGACGCACTACCAAACATCGATCGCAATCCTCTTTACCAGATGAATTTAATACCGGGAGCAAACAACGACGTAGGCAGCGGTAACTATGGAACCAACGGGGGAGAGAATGGGTCGGCGGTTGGGATGACGCGGCCGCAACTTGCTTCCATCGGCGGCGTGGATGCGAATGCGAACTCCATTTATATCGATGGCGTCCCGAACCGCGAACCGCAGAATGCGTATATCAGCCTTACGCCGGGAATCGAAGGCGTACAAGAAGTACAGGTGTACACCGGGAAATACAACGCGGAGTTTGGTTTTTCCGGCAGCGCGGTAATCAATGTGACCACCAAGTCGGGCAGCAATGAAATCCACGGAGCCGCCTTCGAATTTCTCCGCAACGAAGCTACCGACGCGCGGAATTTCTTCGCCGGAGGGGCGCCGAATTCGCCCTTCCGCAGGAATCAATTCGGTGGCGCTGCAGGAGGCCCGATCTTAAAAAACAGATTATTCTTTTTTGGAGATTACCAGGGCACTCTCTTGTATACGAGTACGACTAAATTTACGACTGCCCCGACAGCAAAGATGTTGACTGGCGACTTTTCGGAACTGTACGTTCCTGGGCAAGTGGACGATGCAGGCAACGCCTATGGGCAGATCTACGACCCCAAGACGCGTGTGTTCGATGCAAGTGGGAATGTTGTGAGTGCGACGCCGTTCCCCGGCAATATCATTCCTTCCACGCAGTGGGATCCCGTGGCCAAAGCGATGAATGCAGCGGATATCTTTGGAGTGGCCAATCTTCCCGGCATTAGCAACAACTTGAGATATCTGAGCAACAACCATCAGACGGCCCATCAGGCGGATGGGCGGATTGACTTTGACCGAACCGCCACGGACCGGATATTTTTCCGGTACTCGGTACTTGACGCGACGAACACCTATACCACCAATGTGAACCAGTTCTTTCAGGACGCCAATGTGAATTCCCAGACCCTCGATCAGAACATGCAGGTGTCCGACTTCCACACTTTTGGCATGACAAAGACGAATGAATTTCGCCTGGCGTTTAACCGCTCGAACGTGCGAACCGGGTTGGCCAGTCAGTCGGCAGATTGGAACAACAATTTTGGCCTCCCCAACGGGAACCTGAGCAATGACGCGTCGACGAAGGGCCTGGCCGAATTCAATATGGCAGGTATCCCCAGTATTGCGACGCCGGACTGGGTTGGCTACATCGTCAGCGACACCATATCGGCGACCGATAATTTCACATGGACGAAGGGCAAGCACCTTTTCAAGTTTGGCACCAACATCAACCATGTCGTGGATGTTTCTGCCGATACGATCGGTGGGGACGATCCGCGCGGCACCCTGGGCTTCAGCGAGGCGATGACATCCTACGACGGCGTTGGCTATAACGGTGGTGGCAACCCCGCGAATGCATTGGCAGTACAGCCGATTGGATACGCTAGTTTCTTGTTGGGGAACATGACTTCCAGCGCGCGAGCGCATTTCGTCGCCGGAGCTCCAATCCAGTCGTATTGGCAAAACGCCTGGTACGCGCAGGACGATTTCAGAGTGTTGCCTTCGCTGACGCTGAATCTTGGAATTCGTTACGAACTACTCAGCCGCCCGGTAGAACGACACAACCGCGAATCCAATTGGGACACCCGAACTAACCAACTGGTTCTCGCTACTTCCGATAATCGCAGCCCAGCATTGAGCCGCGACAACAACGATTGGGGACCGCGCGTGGGTTTTGCCTGGACTCCCGATCACGGAAAAACCAGCATCCGCAGCGGTTATGGAATTTCCTATTGGATGGCCTACTGGTCCGGCCCATTGACGATCCTCGGATTGACCTATCCGAACTATGCGAAAGAGGCTTTGTTAACGCCCAACAACCTTACCCCTTCCCTGCAACTTTCCACGGACGGATTGCCGCTGGCGAGCGCGCAATACGACTCCTCCGGCAATTTGATTATTCCCAACAACGCCGTGATCCGCGGCGCGGATTACCACTGGAAGAATCAACGAGTGGATCAGGTAACTCTTAACGTGGAAAGGGAGCTGCGTCCCGGAATGGTTTTGGACATCGGCTACGTCAATGTTCGCGGGATAAACAACAACCACTCCACGAATATCAATCAGGCGCCGCCGACTGCTCCAGGGGCGGATTACAACTTGTCGCGCCCGCTATACTCCACGTATCCGCAGTTGGGCGATATTCCCATTTCGCAGTCCATTGCCAGCAGCCATTACGACGCACTGACAGCGCGATTCACTGCGATCATTTCCAAATCTGTGAGCATCAACGCGAGTTATGCACATGGACGCAACTTCGCGAACGGAAACAATCTGGATCAGACCAACATCAATCAGTACTACGGCCCAACCGCACAAGACATTGCTCACATCTTCAATGCTCAGTTCACTCTGGAAATTCCAGTGGGACGCGGCCGCCGTTTTCTCAGCGACTCCAACCGCTTTGTGGATGCACTTCTCGGTGGCTGGCAGTACGCCGGTTTGTTGCATGTGCGCAGCGGGACCCGCTTCGACGTAACCGCGAGCGACGGTACGTCCTTAAACAATGGTCAAAACAATCGTCCCGACAGAATAGCAAGCGGGACGGTGAACAATCCGACAGTGAACAACTGGTTTGACACTAGCGCGTTTGTTTTGCACTCAACGCCAATGACCTATGGCAACTCCGGAATCAACCCGTTGCACGCCGATGGACAACAACAACTCGACTCCTCTGTTTCCAAGAGCTTCCACATAACGGAGCGTCAGCAACTTCAGTTGCGTGTGGACATTTTCAATACTTTCAATCATCCGAATTTCGCCGCGCCGGACTCCAACGTCGGAGACGCTAGTGAAGGACAGGTTACGGCTACATCCATCGACAACAGGCGGCTTCAATTCGCTCTGCGGTATTCCTTCTAAGGAGCGAAAGGAGCGGTCCGGCAACTCGGAACCGATCCGCCCCTGACACTGCTCAAACGGACAATAAGCTTATCCCGGCTCTCCCGGGCTTGCAGCGTCCTGTGATTGGAAGGCCAGAAGGAACCGCGGCTGGAGGGGCCATCGGACGACATGGACAGACAGAGACTGCTCGTAATTGGCGCCAGAGGGTTCCTGGGCATGCATGTAGTCCGGTCATCCTTGGATACATTTGAAGTCATTCGAGGAGATCGGAGTTCCGCCAAACCGGGAGTGGTGGAAGTGGAGATGGAGATCAATGATGCTTCCAGCGTAGATCGGGCTTTTCGTCGGGCGCGACCGAATTGCGTAGTATTGCTCGCGGCCATGTCCGACATCGACCGCTGCGAAGCATTGCCCGAGCAGGCATTTGCCGCAAATGCGCGTGGGGCGGAAAATGTCGCAAACGCGTGTGCACGAACAAATGCGCGATTGCTCTTCACTTCCACGGCGGCGGTATTTGACGGAAGAAAACACGGCTATACCGAAGACGACGAGATCAGTCCGCTGAGCGTCTATGGAAAGACCAAGGCGTGGGCCGAAAATGCCGTGAAATCGCTGACACCCTCAGCGGTTGTGCTTCGCTTGGCGCTCGTGCTCGGGCTGGCGCGGAAGAGCGGGACGAACGCCATGCTCGATAAAGTGATCCAGAAATGGACCGCTGGGGAGCCGGTCTCCTTTCCCACGCGCGAAATGCGAAACCCGATCGATACGCATACACTCAGCGAGATCATGATCGGCATGCTCGCAAATCGGCACGTCCATGGCGTGTATCACGTCGGTGCGTCCGACAGCATTTCGCGGTACGAATTGGGAAAGCGCCTGGCTGCGCATCAGGGCGTTCCCCTCAATCTCGTCCTTCCACAGGACGAGCCGGTTCCAGGACGCGCGCCGCGGGGCGAGGATCATTTCCTACTGACGGATAAAATTCGCACAGTTTGTAACCTTGAAGTTCAAACCAGTGATCAAGTAATCGAAAGGTGCTTTTCATGAAGCTGCCGCAAGCAGTCCACGAATTGGAATTTGGCCACGGCTCCTGCTATGGAAAGGAGGAGCAGGATGTGTTGCTGGAGGTTTTGCGCGCGAACGCTCCTTCATGCGGACCTTGGGTCAGGCGTTTCGAAGAAGAATTTGCGAAATATTGCGGTACGCAGTACGGACTTGCCGTAACTTCAGGAACGACCGGACTGCATCTCGCTATGATTGCGGCAGGCGTGGGACCGGGAGACGAAGTCATCACCACTCCTATAAGCTGGATTGCCACCGCCAACGCAGCGGCGGTTTTGGGAGCGAATGTTGTCTTCGCCGACGTGAATCCGCGCACCCTGAATCTGGACCCTGCCTCGGTTGAAAAGAAAATTACGACTCGTACCAAGGCCATTCTGCCCGTGCATCTTTACGGACAATGCAGCGATATGGACGCCCTGAACGAACTGGCCCGTCCGCGCAAGATTCGAGTGGTGGAGGACGCCGCGCATGCCGTTGGCGCCGAATATAAAGGACGGAAAGCCGGTTCGCTGGGTGACCTCGGTGTCTTCAGCTTTCATCAGCAAAAGAATATCGTCACGCTCGGCGAAGGAGGGTTGATCACCACCAATGACAAATCCCTCTACGAACGCATGCTGTCTTATCGTTCTCTTTGCTGCCGCACCTACGACCCGAAAGGAAAGTACCTGCCGCTCGATGAATCCGTGCATCCGATGGGGAAGAGATATTGGTATGTCGATTTCGACGAAGTTGGCTTCAATTATCGTATGACGGATGCCCAGGCTGCTGTAGGCGCGGTGCAGCTCCGCAAGCTGGATTCTCTGAACTCACGGCGAATCGAGATTGCGAAGAAGTATTCCGATGGTTTGCTGGGAATCCACGGCCTGACGCTTCCTTTCATCTCTCCAGAAAATAAGCATGTGTTCCACGCCTATGTGGTGTTGCTCGAAAACTCATTCTCGCGGTCCAAGGAAGATTTCATGTGGGAGCTCTACACATCGAAGCGCGTCAAGGTGTGGTCACACTATATGCCCATCCATCTCACTACTGCGTACCGGAATCTGGGCCATGAGCCGGGTGAATGTCCCATTGCCGAAGAGCTATTCGAAAAATACGTGAGCATTCCCATTCATCCGAGAATGACCGATGAAGTTGTGCAGTACGTGATTGACAGTGTTCGGGAGGTGTCGTGAGCGCGTTTGAATCCTCCGTTTCGAAAATCAGGGGAAACGGTCAATTCTTTTCCACGGCGTTGCCCGTCTACATCAGTCGAGCTCCTGGCCGGCTCGACCTGATGGGTGGCAATGTGGACTACACCGGTGGCTTGGTCTTCGAAAGAACAATCCGGGAAGCGACCTGGGCTGCGGCTCAACGGAGGGACGATGGGAGGATCGTTATCTGGAATCCACAGATGAAGGAAGAGGGCTGGCTGGATCATGTGGAGTTCGAACTGGAGAAACTCTCCAGCGAACAAGCTGTCAAGAGTCTTGTCAGCGCGAGTACCGAAATCCGCTGGACTTCCTATGTCCTGGGAGCATTTTTTCTGCTGCGCAACCGCTACTTCGAGCAAGTTCCTCGGCGGCCGTGGAAGTCGCAGTAATGAAATCCGTGGCCGCCTGTTTTGGAATCGACCTGCAAGGCATCGAGCTCGCCGAAGCGTGCCAGTGGATGGAGAACGTCATTGCGGACTCGGCATGCGGCGTCATGGACCAGGCTGCTTCCGTATTGGGTGACGAAGGGTATGTGCTCCCACTACTTTGCCAACCATGTCTGCCGCGGCCCCTGGTGAAGCTGCCGGAAGGACTGCAATGTTGGGCTATTGATTCCGGTGTGAGGCACGCGGTGACTGGCATTGAATACGAAGCTGCCAGGGCGGCGGCGTTCATTGGTTACCGAATGATCTGTGAGTGGGAAGGTTTACCCATACACAAAGACCAAAGCGGGAGAATCCCCCGCTATGTCGATCCTTTGTTGAAGGGTTTTCTGTCGAATGTAGTTCCTTCTGTGTTCCGCGCGAAGTACGAGCAGTGTTTGCCTGAATTCCTCTCGGGCGCTGAGATTCTTGCGTCGGGCAGGATTCACCCTGATCCTTTTACGGTGATCCGTGCGGAAGTAAATTATCGGGTCCGCTCGTGCACACGCTACGCCATCGAAGAAAACCAGCGCATTGAGTTGTTCATTGAACTGGCGCGCGGCACCACGCAACATCCCTCCACAGCAGCGTTCCGCCAGATGGGAGAGCTGATGCTCCAATCGCACTGGTCCTACACGGAATGCGGATTAGGATGCGAGGCAACCGACCAATTGGTCGAGCTTGTACGGCGCCATCGGGGCGATGATGTGCTCTTTGGCGCGAAGATCACGGGCGGAGGTGCGGGAGGCACCGTAGCGGTGCTTGGAGCGAAGGACGGTGGGCCCGCTTTCCAGAGAGTTGTCGACGAATATGCGCGATTGCGTTCGTTCCAGCCGTATGTATTTGAGGGAAGTTCCATTGGTGCTGATCGCTTCGGAATTCGCGTGTTGCCGGTGAATGCATGAGTACGGCAACCGCCGTGCATCCGGGCAGGCCCCAAACCGTCTGGTATTTCTGCCTGCTGGCTTTGGCTTCCCTGATCTGGTCGGGGCAAGGTATAGCCGTAAAACTGCTGGACCCACATTTGGGCCCGATCGCCATTACCTTTTTGCCATTCTACGTAACCACGCTGCTGTTTGTTCCGCTTCTTCTGAGGATGCGGCGGCAGAATCCAAAAACGGTAAGTCCCTCTGCGAAAGATTGGATTAAATTCGCTGTTGCGGGCATTGGCGGGCAGGTGCTGGCGCAGTTGGGAATGACCTGGGGAATCAGCAAGTCCTTGGCCTCCAATGGCGCAATTCTGAATCTTCTCATTCCAGTTATCAGCGCCGTCTTGGCTTCATTCATGCTGAAAGAACGTCTCTCCATCTTGCGCGTAGCGTCATTGGCAATTGGACTGGTGGGCGTTGCGTTCCTTTCCGTTGGCGATTTTCACCAGGCATCCTTCGGATCCATGAAATTCCTCACTGGCAACCTGCTCATCTTTGGCGGCTGTTTCGGATCGTCCTTCTACAATGTGTATTGCAAGGGGCTGATGCAGAAGTTTCAAGAAATCGAGATCCTTATTTTCAGTTACATCACTGCGTCACTCTTCAGCATCCCGCTTCTCATCTGGGCGGAGCCGTTTCATTTCAGCAGTTTTCTTTCCTTTGATGCAAAGAGCACTGCCGCTTTTCTGTTCTTGGCGTTCTTCATGTATGGAGCATCGATGCTTCTTTTTTTCAAGGCTCTCCAGCATCTTGATGTGACCACGGCTTCCACGTCTCTGTATCTGGTTCCGGTGTTTGGAGTAATACTGGCGGCCCTCCTGCTCGGGGAGCGGCTGAATCTCTCAGCCATCATCGGAACTGCAATCGTACTTATCTCAACGATTCTGGTGGTGCGCTATGACACAAGCTACTAACTTCTCCAGGCTATTGCTCGCACTCATTTTGTCGGCCGGCTTGGCAGCCGGACAAGAGCCGCAACACGTCACGACGACGGTGAATCAATCAGCCATCGCTGGCCGGCCCGTCGCACTCGACCCTCAAGGAAAGCTTCTTCCGTGGCCGATGCCGGACAGCACCGGATATTCCTACTCCTCCTATTTTCTTTCGCAATGGACCATCCTCTGGGACCAATACAATCGGCAGCGGCTCCCGTATTATTTCTGTTGCTTCGATTTTGACCGCACCACGTTCGAATTGATACCGGAATGGCATTGGGCCAACTCCACCGGATATTTGCGAGCAATGATGCAGGGCTTTGTGGAGCGACTTTATCCCTACACGGGCGATCCCCGTACGCTCGAATTTCTACAGAATTTCGTAGACTACGAACTCGAAAACGGTTTGACCCCGGAAGGCTACGCGTGGGCGCAGGTGCCGTACCCGTCCGCAAATCCGGGCAGCCGTCGCTACACGGGTTGGAGCGACCACGGAGAGGATTATGTCGAGCCCCATGTGGTTGGGGAAGATGGCTATGCCTATCTCCGCCTCTATGAAATGACAGGAAACACGAAGTACCTCCGCGCGGCGATTCGCTGCGCCGAAGCGCTTGCTAAGAATTTCAAGCCCGGCGACGAACAAAATTCTCCCTGGCCGTATCGGTGTTTCGCTCGTGATGGCCGCATCGATGAGGGAACGGGAATGTTCCCGTACTCTGCAAATGTCGTTGAACCTATCATGCTGCTGGACGAACTGATCCGGCTGGATCAGGGCGACACAGTTTCCTACAAGAAAGTTCGCGAAGGCGCGTGGGCCTGGCTGATGAGATACCCGATGCAGAACAACGTATGGGTCGGGTATTTCGAGGATGTGAAAGCCAGCATGGGAAACATGAACCAGGTCATTCCTCTGGAATTTGCAAGATACGTTCTTCTTCACCCGGAGAAGGATCAGGATTGGCGCGAACATTCACGTAAGCTGATTGAATGGGTAAAGACCACGCCGAGGTGGCCAAAGTACATCGTGCACGGCGCTACGGTAACGACCGAGCAGGGGAGCAGCCTCAAGGATTTTTGCTGCAACCTTCCGAATCAGTGTTGCGATAGTCACAGCTCAAGGCTTGCCGCGGTTGAGGCGTTGTACTACGCGAAGACAGGAGAGGCCGCGTACAAGGAAGCGGCCTACCGGACTTACAACTGGGTCACCTATTTTCAGGGTCTTTCCGGTGCCGCCCACGCTCCGTTCAGCGATCAATGGTGGTTTACCGATGAATTCTCCGATGGGCCCCGCAGAATGATGGATTCCTTCTGGGCTGTACCGGAATGGGCCCCGGCCGATGAATCCCATTTGCTCGGTTCGCTTTCCGTGGTTACAAAGATTACGTATGGCCCTGGTTCCGTTACCTATTCAACCTTCGATGACGAATCCACCGATGTCCTGCGTCTGAATTTTGTTCCTGATTCAGTAACCGTGGGCGGTAAGACTATCGGCCGCCGTAAAGATCTTGCGCAACAAGGCTACACCCTCGATGACGCGACTCATGTCCTTACCATACGTCACAACGGCTCCCGGGACGTGGACATTCAAGGAAAGAGCAATCTGGTGTCACCTTCGTATGTCACTTTCGATGATCCTCACCTTCCCGCAGGAACACCCTTGCTGGGCCAATATCCTTCTGGTGTCGTTGATTGGGGCAAAGGTGATTGGCAGATCGGCACACCTTATGGGAAATTCGGGACATTTACGCTTGCCCTAGCGGACCCAAAATCGCAAAAGGCGGAATTTCTCTTTTACAGTCCGCGTATTTTCGCAGGGCTGGATGTCTACAATGGTGGGGAAGTGGACGCAATGGTCACGATCCGTTCGCCCGAGACTCGGGAAATGCCCTTGACCATCAAGCCCAAAGAACTTCGCCGTTTAAGAACTGGATGGCGTGACCCCAGTTCCCGGGTGTCCTTCGACATCATAAATGGGCAGGATCTACGCTTTGATAATCTGGCTTATGTTCACCCGTGATTCACCGCAGCTTGTCTTTCCCTTGGCGGTACCGCTGGCTATGTCATCAATCCAGAATGTGATTTTGCTCGGCGCGTCGCTCACGCGGTTCTTCCCATTGCAGGAAGGGCAACTCGGACTGGAGGTATGCGCCCATCCCGGTCGTTGGGCTGCTCGTCGGCAGACGCAAGCGACATCGTGGTTATGGTGACTAGCTGATGGCTTCACGTGCTCGCTCGACTACGCCTAGTTCATGCTGGCGCTTCGTCTCGGGGCAACATGGTCCCGCAAAGGCTGTTAGGAGGCACCACGCAGTCCATCCTGTTTGCAGCCAATCGCTGACCAATATTTGCGCGCCTTCCTTCCTGCTGTTCAATCACCCGGACTTTTGTTTCCGTAGCAACGGACATGGCCTCAAGCATCGCCTCGTGGCTTAAGTACCGATTGCTGAGCAGGAGGAGACACGTCGATCCTGAAAGCGCGGATGCATCGTGTGCGCGAGTGTCGCCAGGCGTCAGAATACTTCCGTGATTAGACACGGAAATGGTGCACACGGAGAGGTCATCGCATTCTGCATTTCCCTTACAGTAGTGGGTTAGGTCCTTTGTTGTCCCCATTGCGACGAGAGTTCCCTTCAATCCTGCTCTGCCGGCCGCCTGTCTGAGGCGTCTCTCTGGAGAGGCCTGATCCTCGATGCTGCTCAAGCGATGAACTAGAACATGGGATACATCGGTTCGAAACCCACCATGAAAAGGAGCCCAGCTGACAACATCGCATCGGCGCGCGAAGCTGACTACGAGGGTTTCGCCCGTAATCCGAACCGTGAAAAATGGCCGCGCAATCTCAGCCGCGTTGTTCACTTTCCCTCGCGTAATCTCTGAGCAGGGCTAGCTGATCGTTTTTCTCATGGCGCGAGCTGCCTCCACCATCGCGGCAAGAGCCGGCCGGACTTCTTCCCAGCGGCGCGTCTTGAGTCCGCAATCAGGATTGACCCAAAGTTGCGCGGGCGCAAGATCAGAGAAGCTGCACCTCAACCACTTCCGGATGATCTGCTCGTAGTCGCTGTTTGTGTCCCAAGTATGCCCTCCAGGATCCGAGAATTAGCCAATGTGAGAGAGAAATAATTTTCGTATATACCGGGTTGTTTTGTGATATCGAAATAGCTTATATGCTGCGGGCAGGCTACTTTTTCCCATGCGACGGTCCTACATGATTTTTGCGCAACCCAGCCAGCTCTTTGACGAGGATCTTCAAAAAGCGGCTGATGAGGATTTGATCGAACACGTCAAAGCGGGAAGCGAGGACGCCCTCACGATCCTGTTCGAACGTTATCATCGTCTGGTTTTTCACATCGCAATCCGCATCGTAAGGGATCCCGGAGAGGCGGAAGAAGTAGTGCAGGCGGTGTTCCTGAGCATTTTTCGGGCAGCAGTCAATTTCGACCGCACGAAGGGCGTGGTTCGAGTTTGGCTTCTTCAGTACGCCTATCATCGCGCCCTCCACCGCAAGCGGCACCTAACGGCGAACCATTTTTACCGCTGGGAGGACCTTGAATCGGCCATGGGATTGGGGGCGGCTCGAGCTTTCTCGGGTGAGGCACGCGAAAACGAGCGATTGGTGGATCAACTCTTGCGGCAGCTCAAACCCCGGCAGCGGGCTTTCCTGGAGCTCACCTACTATGAAGGATTGACGGCCATGGAAATTGCGTCCCGTCTCGACGAATCCGTGCACGTGGTGCGTCATGAGCTAGCTCGCAGCCTTGTAACCTTGCGTGGCGCAATGCTTGGCATTCAGGCGCGAAAGAAGGAGGGAAGTTGATTGAATTTGTGAGGATGATCGGATTGCGCAGACACGGAAAGTTTGAGGAATGGTGCGCGCTTGCCGCGGTGGGGGACCTTGGTCTGCAACAGCTTAAAGAGCTGGAACTGCATATCGCCAAGTGCGTCAAATGCCGGGAGTTGCTCGAAGGTACGACACAAGTGAGCCTGCAGGCGATGTCTGTCTTTTGGGAGAGACGCACACCAACCGTGACCATCATGCCGCCGGAGGGTATGCGGTCACGTTTTCTGGGGCGATTTCGAGAATATAGAGACAGTTCTGATAGAACATTTCTGCCAAAGGAGTTCGCGTTACCGGACGATTGGGCCGCGGAAGGCGGAACGCAACGAGACGAAGGAGGGCATCCCGAAAGACGCCCAGGTTGGCCTAAACTGTTTTTGAGGCCCGCCATTGCTCTCGTCATGGCTGCTGCCCTTTCCCTAGGCAGCTACTATCTTGGCTTGAAATCGAGGAACGCCGGAGCGGCACTGCAGCTCAAGCGACCTGTTGCCCAAACGGAAAACACGGCCAATCAGCGAAATCCCAGCGAAGCCTCAGAGCAAAAGGCCAAGCAGCTCGCATCGGCATTGGCTGACTTGGAAAAAGAACGTTCGAATGCGAAGAACGAGCGAACTGTATTTGAAGAAAAACTGGCGGCTTCGAGCGCTAGATTGGTTTCTTTAGAACAGGCTGCGAACGAACTGCAGCGGACTGCAGCGGAAACGCAAGAGGTAGACAGGGAATTGGAATTAACCAAGAAAGAAAATGAGACTCTCCACCGTAAGTTTGCGCAAACGGAAGCTCTTTTGGCCGTTCAAGAACATCGGTCCCAGGAACTCCAGACGGAACTGGAGGTAGCGCGAAGCTCGGTACGGGACCTGGACGATGTGCGTCTTGCCGCAGGCCAGCTAGGTGAGATGGTGACCGCAAAGAACCTGCATATCGTCGACGTGTACGACACGGATGGTGGAGGCAATCGGAAACGTTCCTTCGGACGTGTCTTCTACGTAGAAGGGAAGTCTTTGCTTTTCTATGCGTATGATTTGCAAGACGCGCGGCAGGCAAGAGCGAACGTCGTATTTCACGTCTGCGGCGGCCAGGCTGGAACGAAGGAAGTCACTCATAGCCTTGGCCTACTGCATAACGAGAACGTGAAAGAGGGGCTTTGGACTCTGACCTTTGATGATCCCTCTGTCCTTGCAAAGATCAATTCGGTATTCGTAACTGTTGAGTTGGCAAACAGACGGGACGGGGTGCCGCACGGCAAGAAGGTCCTCTACGCGTATTTTGGAAGTCCACCCAATCATCCGTAAGTTTCTGCCTTAGATGCGTATCCAATTCTGATTCTTACAAAGTATTCACACACTAGGTTGCGAATCCCGAGCTTGAAGAGGGCATACGTTATAGATCGGGAGGATTCTTCGCAATGTCATTTCGCTCTTTTCTTAAAATATCCTGCCTGTTTTGGCTGGTGACGCTGGGCCTTGCGTCTCGCGCGATGGGGCAAGCCGACACAGGAACGATTTCGGGCGTCGTTACGGATGCTACGGGAGGCACCGTCGCGGGCGCCACGTTAGAACTGGAAAGTGTGGACCGTGGGACGGTAACGAAAGCCGCATCGAATTCTTCAGGGATTTATGTTTTTGCGAGCGTGCAGCCGGGACAGTATCACTTGGCGGTGCGCATGGCAGGATTCCGAGAGGTGAATTTCCTCGGCCTGATCGTGAATACGCAGGACCACATCGAACAGAATTTTCAATTGCAGTTAGGGTCTGCCTCGGAGAGCATCACGATCGAGGGCCAGGCGCCTCTGGTCAACACAAGCGACGCCTCCCTGGGAAGATCTTTCGATACGCAGCAAGTCGAACAATTGCCGATTGAGGGCAGGAACGTCGTGGAGTTGCTCAGCCTCCAGCCTGGCGTGACGTTTTTGGGGGGAGCTGATATCAACGCGGATAAAGACTCGCGCAGCGGCTCGGTCAACGGGGCTCGCAGCGATCAGTCCAACGTGACATTGGACGGCGTTGATGTCAACAATCAGAGCAAGGGGTACGCATTCACCAGTGTGTTGCGAAACACGCAAGACTCCATTCAGGAATTTCGCGTGGCCACAAGCAATGCCAACGCCGATGCCGGCCGTTCTTCCGGCGCTCAAGTATCCTTGGTGACTAAGAGCGGGACCAATTCGTTTCATGGATCTGCTTACGAATACAATCGCAATGCGGCTTTCACTGCGAACAAGTACTTCAACAAATTGAAGCAGCTGCAGAACGGAGAGCCAAATGCGAGGCCGCAATTGGTCCGCAATGTCTTCGGTGCATCCGTGGGCGGCCCGCTCCGGAAAGACCGGCTGTTTTTCTTTGCTAACTACGAAGGGCGGCGCGACCGTGAAGGCGAAGAGGTGTCGCGCAATGTGCCAACCGCAACGTACCGGCAAGGAATTCTCTCCTATTATTATGCGAAAGATGCAAGCGGTAAACTGCTTTCCACCACTTTGACCCCAGCGGATATCAAGAACATGGATCCTTTGGGCATAGGCGAGAATCCTGCAGTGCTGGCCGCTCTTCAGAAATATCCTCTGCCCAACGATCCGCAGGGGGGTGACGGCTTAAATCAGCAGGGTTTTCGCTTTATTGCGAACGAGGCGCGAAAGTTCGATACATACATTGCAAAATTGGACTACAAGCTCACCAGCGATGGACGTCAAACGATTTTTTGGCGCGGGAATTTGCAGAACGACAATTCCGGCGGCGTTCCGCAATTTCCAGGCCAGCCAGCCGCGACAAGAAGCCTAGACAACAGCAAGGGATTTGCGTTCGGGTATACCGCCGTGCTGGATGCGACAAAGGTTAATTCGTTCCGGTGGGGCTTTACCCGGCTTGGCATAGAAAGCGCCGGGGCTTCCGTTTCCCCGGAAGCGAGTATCGCGCAGATTGACACGCTCATTCCCTTCACGCGATCGAGCAGCTACAAAGTCCCAGTGCATAATTTCGTGGATGATTTTTTCTGGAGTAAAGGCAAGCACAACATGCAATTCGGCACGAACGTCCGTATGGTTTGGGATGATCTTTCCGGCCTTACAAACTCCTTCTCTTCGGCCAGCATGACCACCGGATACCTCAAATACCAGGGTTTCGCGGGGAAAAGCAATCTGGCCCAGAACATCATTGTGCCCTTCGATCCAGGACCCGCCGGTTATACGCCCGTGTTAGGTGGTCACGGCAATCAGTATGACAACGGGGTGATGGGACTTGTGGGAATGCAGAGCGAAGTCACCGCCGTCTACAACTACGACAAGGCTGGCAACGCAGTTCCCTTGGGCCAGGCCATCAAACGGAACTACAAATGGAATGAATACGACTTCTATGCGCAAGACTCCTGGTTGATGCGCTCGAATCTGACTCTGACTTATGGCCTGCGCTGGTCTCTCCTGCAGCCGCCCTACGAGCAGAACGGCGAGCAGGTTGGCCCCTGCGTTGCGAACGGGACTACATGCAGCCCATACAGCTTGGGCGATTTGTTTGCCGCCAGCGCTCAGCAGGGCCTTACAGGCGGGGCCGCGATCGCGACCCCACATATTTCCTTTGCGCCCAATGGATCGGCAAACGGACGACCGGGCTTCTGGAATTGGGACCACAAGAATTTCGCACCCAGAGTCGCCGTGGCATGGGCGCCCAATTACCACGAAGGTTTGCTGGGGACCATCTTTGGCAGCTCGAAACAGACCTCTATCCGGGCCGGTTACGCTTTGGTTTACGATCACTTTGGTGCAGCGACGGTCAACGAGTATAACGCCGATGGCTCCTATGGAATGACGAGTAAGGTCCAGAACGTGGCAGGCACGGTTACAGCGGCGACAGCTCCGCGGTGGACCAGCTTCACGGACCTTCCTTCAAGTCTTCTGCCTCCGCCTCCTCCTGGAGGTTTCCCGGCAACACCGAGTTCCGACGCCTTCGCGATCAGCTGGGGTATGGATGCTGGAATGAAAACGCCGTACGCGCACACTTTCAATGTGTCGGTCACGCGCGAACTGGGGAACAATACCGCCCTCACGGTTGCCTACGTCGGACGTTTGGGACGGCGGCTGCCGGTTCAGCAAGACGTCGCCATGCCCTTGAACTTGGTTGATCCCAAGAGTGGCGTGGACTATTTCTCTGCGGCAGCGAACCTTTCGAAATTGGTGCGTGCCGGCACCCCAATCAGCAGTATTCAGACCATTCCGTATTGGGAGAATTTGTTTGGCGCGTTGACGGGAACGGATTTCGGTAATGGTCCTCTGACGGCCACGCAGGTTGTTTACAGCATTTTTCAACAGAATCAGTTCAACGAGACCAATGCTCTCTTCGCGCTCGACCTTCCTGACAACCAGTCCGGCGCTGGTGTGAACGTTCCGGGACACAGCTATCCCTCGTATCGCTTCTATCATGATCAATATTCGGCTCTGTATGCTTGGAGGACCATCGGGACGTCGGACTATCACGCTCTACAAGCGTCCTTGCACAGGCGATTCAGTCCCGGCTTGCAAGGAGATTTCAACTATACCTTTGCCAAATCGATGGACTGGACTTCTCAAGCCGAACGGCTCCCTACCTCAGGGGGGAACAACTACGCTCAAATCATCAATACCTGGAAGCCGGATCAGTTGCGCGGAGTCTCCGATTACGACACCAGGCATCAGATCAACGCAAACTGGATTTACGAAATGCCGTTCGGCAGAAAACACAGGTTCGCGTCTTCCTCGAATCGCGCATTGGACACGGTCATCGGTGGCTGGCAGCTGAACGGGTTGCTTCGCTGGACGAGCGGCTTCCCGCTCAGTGTCAGCGACGGAGATAATTGGCCGACCAACTGGGACATCAGCGGATTCGCCACCCTCCAATCTGCCATCCCAAGCGGAGCAGCAGCTCATGTCAGCGGTCCCCGTGCGTTCGCTGATCCCGCAGCCGTTCTGGCGGCTTTCCGGTACGCTTATCCCGGAGAATCCGGTACCCGAAACCCGTTGCGCGGTGACGGCTACTTTTCGCTGGATGCAGGTCTGGCGAAGAGTTTCGCTATGACCGAACGGATGAGCCTGCGTTTGCGCGGAGATGTGTTCAACGCGACCAACAGCGTTCGCTTTGACCCCTTCACCATGAAAAACCGAATCGACAATCCCGATTCTTTTGGGAGATATACGTCCACGCTTACTAACCCGCGGGTCATGCAGGTCGCGCTGCGGCTGGAGTTTTAATCAACTGGTTCGGCAAGCCGACGACTGAATGAGGAGCTTCCTCGAAGAAGGGACTTTTAGCGAAGGAGCCATCGACTGAAATTCCTGAGGCTTTTCATGCCCCGACAACATACCGCTGACGCCATGTTCCGGGGGCGTGAGTGCCGTAATTACGTTCGTCTTTTGTTCAGCCCCATCTTTCGCATCTGGATTTCTGCGGCAATTCTCGTCGCAGCTCTTTCTGGTATGGTCCGCGCGGATTCCACGAATCCCGACCTTACACTTCACGGCACGTTCGCAGGCAAAGACAACCACACGTATCGGAGCGTTCCTTTTACCGTGCCGCCGAATGTAGCGCGCATCTCCGTACAGTTCGAATACACGGGGAAAGAGGAATACGCTACTCTCGACCTGGGGCTGTTCGATCCGAATGGCTTTCGCGGCTGGAGCGGCGGGAACAAGAAGGTTTTTACGGTCTCTTCATCCGATGCGACTCCCTCTTATCTTCCCGGTGCGATTATTCCTGGCGAATGGCAATTGATCGTTGGCGTCCCGAACATGAGGGCTGGATCCACTTCGGAGTTTACTGCGAAGATTTACTTCTCGCGCTCAGGCCGTGTTGCGGACGAACCCGCTATCCTGATGCCCGTCCTGCGGCAAGAAGCAGCATGGTATCGAGGCGATTTGCATTCGCACACCGCGCACAGCGACGCGAGTTGCCAGAGTCAGTCCGGCAAAAATGCTCCGTGTCCACTCTTCCTCAGCGCCGAAGCCGCTGCGCGCCGAGGGCTCGATTTCCTGGCAATCACGGATCACAACACCACCTCCCATTTTTCGGAGATGCGCGAATTACAGCCTTATTTCGACCGCCTCCTGCTGATTCCCGGCAGGGAGATCACTACGTTTCAAGGGCATGCCAATCTCTACGGCACAACCGACTTCGCCGATTTCCGCGTTGGGGGCGATTCTGTTCGGAGATGGAATGCTTTCTGGCAAAAACTTCCAGCTCGCGACGTTCTGCTCTCCGTCAATCATCCCTCGCACCCCACCGGGGAGATCTGCATGGGATGCGGCTGGCATCCTGATCCGGATGTGGACTGGCGTCTCATCCACGTCATCGAAGCCGTCAACGGTGACGATACGGATGGTCCGATGTCCGGCATCGCCTTCTGGGAAAACCGCCTCAATCTAGGCCTGCGCATCACCGCTATTGGTGGCAGCGACAATCACAATTCGCTTGCGGCCATCCCTGGCCCTGGCTCCATTGGATATCCGTCAACGGTCGTTCATGCCGCGCAGCTTTCCACGCCTGCGATTCTCGAAGCGATCCGCGCTGGTCATGTCTTCATAGACGCTACTGGCACAAGTGATCGCCTGCTCGAATTCACCGCGGAGTCAGAAGCCGGCCAAGCGATGATGGGCGATACGCTCCGTCTCTCGAACGGGGTGGCAGCTTCATTCCGAATTCACATTGCGCACTCCTCAGGCGGCCGCATCGAAGTGATCCAAGATGGAGACCTCACGCCTGTACTGAAAACTCCTGAACTCGCCCAGCCGGATCAGACCTTTTCATTTGCCTGGAAGAGCGACGGCGGCCGCCATTGGCTCCGCGTCAATGTGCGCGGGCCGAACGGCAAGCTGTGGCTCGTCGGAAACCCCATTTTCATCAATTTCGAATAGACCAACAGAGAGCAGACGGAAGATTACAGTTCGCAGATGGACCCGCCCAAAGCACGCCACGCATTTTTCGCAATTTTTGCACCTGTCCCTACCAAAAACGCAGTTGGCCGCCCACTAGCGAATGAACGGGACCAGAAGCTGATGCCGGAGTGCAAGAATCTCTGCTTGCAGGACTGCGCGAGCTCGGAAACAATCTCGCAGAGAGAAGAGTACGGTCAGCATGGTCTGGGAAGGCTATCGGTCGCGACTCTGTAAATGCAAACAATTTCAATGAGAATGGACTTTTTGGTAGGGACAACTTGATCGGTCAATGTCGTGCATTCGCATATGTTCCTCGACAGCTTTTTCGACCAAGCTTCTCGCTGTGTCCAACCTGAAATCATCCCGTTGGCAATCTTCCATTCCCCGTTGCGCTTCCCGCTTTGTCTTGTAAACGCCGACCGTTCCGCCAGCGTTTTCATTGACTATGAACTCAGAGCCTTGGGGCGTCATTCGGTACTTGTCAGCCATGGTTGCCGCAAGACGCGAATATAAACCGGAAAGACGGTGAATCGTATTGCAAAGTACGGTGCGATGGCGTACGAATGCGGAATAGCGACATGCGTAAGGTATCCGAAGAGCTGACTAAGTCGTGCGACGCGACGCTCTTATCGGACAAATGAAACGCTCGATTTGAAATGGCGGCCCAAGAATATCGGTCGACATTTTGTTGTCCGGACGGCGGGAAGCCAGTCTCGACTGCGAACTAGACCGCCTCGGGGAGGCGTCGTGCCTCCAGTATGCGAGGCGGCAAAAAAACAACTCGAGTTGAGGTGTCGTGTGGCTGATGAACTTATCGCCGACGTCATCGAGAGTGTCGGTAGCGAGAGTGTTTTGCTTCATGCAAGCACCAAGCTACCCGGCGGATTGAACTTCGAACCCAAGCCTGTCTTGGCGGGTTGGGTCTCTGATCCGCGGGTTAAGTCAACGGAGTTGGATGGACTGCTCAACAGAGCGGGCTGGCACTACTTCTTTGTTCCGCCGGAAGTTCATGCGTGTGCACTGGTATTCAACAACACGCATGCGTTGTCCAGAGCGCTCAAAAAACTCATGACCAGAGCGCAAGCTGAGAGACTGAACGCGCTTCAGATCACCACAATGCGGACGAAGAAATTTCTAGGTCTGCATTATGCGAAATGTGGAGCGAACCTGCGTCATATCCAGGACAGTCTAGTCCTGGCTCCCGCTTCGGAACGGATGTTAGAGCGAGCCACGGAGAACGCAACACGTTCTCTCGTCAAAGTCGGGAGATGAGGGCGGAGACGAAGTGCAAATGGCTTCGTCCGTTGCGACGGAAATCAGACGACTTCGGCGCCGGAATTTCGGCTCACGATCTCGAACTGAAGGAGGATCATATGGCAACGAAACCAATGAATCTGAATGCTGGCCTCGAGGGGCTGCAGACGCTGGTCAAGATGAAAGGCACAATTCTCGATCGCTGGCTGGTCGACAAGCAGGAATGGGCTCCCATTGCTGTGCGACTGCCACTCGGCGCGATTTTCTTCGCTCATGGCGCACAGAAATTGTTTTGCTGGTTTGGCGGTTACGGCTGGCATGGAACGATGCAGTACTTGTACAGATCCTCGTTGCCGGAGATTTCGCCTTTCCCATGCAGGCTCGATCCGAGTCGCGCTGTCGCTCACGCCGGAGTTATCACATCCTTGTTCATCTTGGTTGTTCCCTGCCAAGGCGCCGAAGCAGGTTTTGGCGGCTGATTCGTTTGCTAATTTTTCGGTTCCGGGTCCGCAAATAGAGTCGGCGCTGCACTGTTTCAGATCTCATCTCTAGTTAGCCGATATGTGTCTCCAAACATCTGCCCATTCGCCTTGAACGTGTCTCCCTGCCGTTCTTTCCACTTCTCAAATAGTCGTGGATTGTTCTTCAGTTGCAGTAATGCAGCCGCAACCGCTTCCGCACGCGGGATATCGGGGTACACCACAACCGAAAAGCATGTAGATTCGCCGCGGCATGAGATAACACGTACGAATTTGTAGTCCACTAGGAAGTGCGTACCTCCGGCTGTGAGGTGGTAAGTTCCATCGTCGTCTTGCTTGG
>WNFC01004029.1_pt1 | contig 30050 bp, 32 predicted proteins | sample 5400541 | NCBI WGS metagenome assembly WNFC01 (sample SAMN13153342, study PRJNA577476) | soil metagenome | isolation source: 120 cm saprolite under Douglas fir tree site 2 hole 2 replicate 1 | place: USA:California | collected 2015-04-18
TCGCACTAAGTGCATATACTTTTGGCGGATGTCGGCCTCTCGATCAGGGAGAGCATCATGAGCCCAGATGGGGCGAACTGCCCGTGATCACGCTTACCGATATCGCGTACATCCGGTCCGGCGTCGCCGACCTAGACACCGCCACCCGGTTCGCCACTGACATCGTCGGCCTGGAGCTGGCGGCGCCCACTGAGGTCGGCGTCGCCCACCTGCGCGCAGACCACCGCCACCACTGCCTCGCGCTCGTCGAGGGGCCGTCGGGGGTCATCGCGTCCGGCTTCAGCGTGGCCGACTCAGACGCGCTCGCCGCCGCCGAGACCGAGCTCGAGCGCTCCGGCTTCGCCGTGCGTCGCGGCTCGGCGGGGGAGGCGCGGTCCCGCCGCGTCCGTGAGTTCATCGCATTCGAAGACCCGTTCGAGAACCAGGTCGAGCTCGTGAGCCAGCAAGAGGCCATCACCCGGCCGGTCGCGTTCACCCGCCCGGCCGGCATCACCGAGTTCGGTCACCTGTGCCTCGACGCGCCGGACGTGCACGAGGCATATCGATTCTGGAGCACGCGCTTCAACGCACGGGTGTCGGACTGGATTGGCGACGCAGCCTGCCTCATGCGGATCGATCCGGTGCACCATAAGCTCGCTGTCTTCCGGGGCGAGCGGCCGGGACTATGCCATATGAACTTCCAGGTGGCATCGATCGACGACGTCTTCCGCAACTGGCACTTCCTAGTCGAGCACGATGTCGAGATCGAGATGGGCCCGGGGCGGCATCCCCAGTCCACGGCGATCTTCCTGTACTTCCTCGGCCCGGAGGGATTCACCTACGAGTACTCCTTCGGCGTGCGCCGCATCACCGATGACGCGGCCTGGATACCCCGGACTTTCGACCCGGGTGAAGCCGGTTCCATCGACATGTGGCTTGGCCCGGTCAGCCGTCCCATCTCGCAGCCCCAGCTGACGCCGGCGAGGACCGGGACCGCCGCGCCATGACCGCGATCGCCATGCCCGCCGACCAGCTCGACGTGGCGGGAGTCTTGACCGCGATCATCGACACTGGCACGCCGGCGGCCGCCTCCGCGCCACCGGTCCTGCTGTAGCACGGGTCCGGCCCGGGCGTCACCGCTGCTGCGAACTGGCGTCCTGTGATACCGGCGCTGAGCACGGACCGCCGGGTGATCGCGCCTGATCAGCTGGGCTTCGCAGGACTGGACACGGTGTGGGCTACAGCCCGGGAGTGGAGCAGATGCGCCAGGTCATCAGCCTGTTCGCGCACAATCGCGAGCTGATCACCGACGAGCTGATCGAGATGCGGTACCGGGCAAGTCTCAGCCCGCCAGTCCGAGATTCATGGCGGGCGATGTTTCCCGAGCCGCGGCAGCGGTGGGTGGATGACCTAGCGCTGTCCGGAGCCAAGCTTGCCGCCATCTTCATCCCGGTCTTGCTGGTGCACGGCCGTGGCCACCGGGTAGTTCCCTGGCGGAGCTCGTCAGCCCAGCTGCTGGACCTGCTGCCAGATTCGCGGCTGCATGTGCTCTCGGGCTGCGGGCACTGGACCATGATCGAGAAAACGGCGGACTTCCTGGCCACCGTCCAGCCGTTCCTCGCGGCCTGACCTACGCCCAGTCGGAGCGCCGGTCTCATGGTCAGCGGCTCTACCACCGGCGACCAGCCGCGACGTGGCACAGACTGCCGCAGCCAGCCGTGATGGTCGATCTCCTCACGCTAAATGCTGGCGAGTCCGATGACGGCGCCGGGCGCGGGGGCAGGGGGACGGACAGCTTCACTCCCGCGTCAGCTGTCCAGTGGAGGATGCACTCGCGCGGCTGCGGCACGCATCAGCGTTGAAGGACCCGCCGCCGACGTGCGGATATTGGGGGGACGGCTTGAAAGCTCGGCTAGAACTGCATACAGTTTATCTGAGTTGGTCAGGGACACGCCACCGCGGAGGCAGGTTTGTGTCGAATCGGAATGACCGGCGGCGGCAGGACGGGGATGCCGAACGCGCGCAAGCTCATGCGCGGCCGTGGGACTGCTTCGACACGATCTGGCCGGCGCCCGGCGCCGTCTCGGGGCCGAAGCCGTACCCGGGCCCGTTCGGCACGGATACGCACGTGAAGCGCATCGTCAGCCGGCTGCCGACGGTGCACACCTGCGCTGCGCGAGCGCTGACACTCGACCGCCGAGGCTGGCATGCCAGGGCCGCCGCCGAAGGCTGGAACGACCTCGACACCGCGCGTGTCAACGGCCAGGTTTCAGGTGCACCCGCCCTCAGCCCGGGAGAGGCCTCATGACCTGGTCGCTGGCCACCTACCAGCGCAACGGAACCATCGGCGTGGCTGTTCTGCGCGAGGACGGGACGCTCGTCGCGCCCGCGGACCTCAGGCGATGGGCCACCATGCTGGAGCTAGTCTCCGAGTGGAGGCTGGCCGAGAGTGTCCTGCGCAGCCTCGAGATAGGCGATGCACCCGCCATCCAGTACGACGCGCTTCTCCCTCCGCTGCTGTGGCCGCGCAAGGTGGTCTGCGCGGGCGTCAACTATCGCAGTCACATCCGGGAGATGGGCGGTGAGATTCCAGCGGAAGGCTGGCGGCCTTTCTTCTTCCTCAAGCCCCCGACCACGACGGTCGTCGGCCCCTACGACCCGATCATCGTGCGCTCCCCGGAGCAGGCTCGCTACGACTGGGAGGCTGAGCTCGCTGTCATCATCGGCGTCGGAGGGCGTGACATATCGACCGAGGACGCGCTCGCCCACGTGGCTGGCTACTGCGTCGCCAACGACGTGACCGCCCGGGGGTACCACAGGCGGCAGGCGGTGCCGGCCGACGCCTTCGTCTACGACTGGTTCGCCGCCAAGTCCATGGACGGCGCTCTCCCCCTCGGGCCGGGCATTACGCCCGCGTTCCAGGTGCCTGACCCGCAGGACCTGCGGCTGCGCCTGTGGGTGAACGGCGAGCTCCAGCAAGACGCGTTGACGTCCGACATGGTTTGCACGGTCGCCGAGCTGGTATCGGCCGCGAGCGAAATCGTCACCCTCGAGCCCGGCGATGTCATCGCCACCGGGACACCGTCCGGAGTGGGAGCGGGCCGCGGGATATTCCTGCGCGCCGGCGATGTCGTCCGCACGACCATCGACGGCCTCGGCACCTTGGAGAATGCCGTGATCGATGCAGCGGCAGGCTCATCATGGCCATCGCGGGCGGCGATGGCAGCCGGCCCGCCGACCGGGCGTACGCCGATTCCATGACCGGTGGCTCCGTCGGCGCCTTGGCGGCAAGTATAAACGCGCTGCGGCGGCTGGCCGCGCGGATCACGGCGAGCCAGAATGCGGTGTCCGCGTGAACGGGCGGGTGACCGGGCGCGTCGCGGTGGTCACCGGTGCGGTCGAGCGGGCCGAGCTGGTCGGGCTCGGCCGGGTCTCGACCGCGACGGGCCGGCCGACCGATCTGCCGAGATGGCGGGCCGGGAAGTGACCGCGGTCGACGTTGGCGCCTTCCGCCGTGCCGCGGGCAGGTTTCCCACCGGCATCGTGGTGGTATCAGCAAGCCTCGACGGTGTCGATCACGCGATGACGGTCAGCGCGTTCACCTCAGTTTCGCTGGACCCGCTGCTGGTGCTGTTCTGCTCGGAGAAGATCGCTCGCTTCCACGATGTGGTCCTGACCGCAGGCAGCTGGGCAGTCTCTGTCCTCGACGAGGAATCAGAGAAAACCGCGCGATGGCTGGCCACCCGCGGCCGCCCGCTCGAAGGACAGCTTGATGCCCAGGCGCATCGTCCGGGGCCGCTGACCGGCGCGCCGATCTTGAGCGACGCACTCGCCGCGATGGAATGCCGCACCACCGCCGTGCATGACGGCGGCGACCACAGCATCGTGGTCGGGCAGGTCATCGGCGTCAGCGAACCGCGGCCGGGCGGCAGGCCAATGATCTACTACGCCAGCCGTTACCGCCGCCTCAGCGCTGACTAGCACGCCTGCCTAAGGTTTGGTCGACAAGCCAACCGGGCCCGGACGACGATAGCCTTTCCATGTGACGCCGTCCAATTCCTGGTGCAACGCGTTCCGAACTGTGTACAGTTCCTCGCCATCGCCCCGATTGGACTGGCCCGGCTGCCCTGCCGTGATTCAAGGATTGCGACGACGACTGACGGCTGGCGCCCTCAGTCCACCGTGAGCACGACCCGGCCGACGTTCATGCCTGACTCAACCCGACGATGCGCCTCTGCGACCTCGGGGAGCGGGTAGATCTCGTCCACAACCGGCCGCAGGCCTCGCTCGATCTCCGCCCAGCACCGCTCCGTGCTCTCCGAGTTGGCAGTGCGGACGCCAATGATGGTCTGGTTTCGCTCGTAGAAGGTTCGGGCGTTGAACGCTGCGCGTCCTCCGAAGTTTGCCCCGGATGAGACGATCCGCCCGCGGTTGGCAACGGACTCAATGGTCTGCTCCCATAGGTGCGCGTCACCGATGTTGATGATGGCGACGTCAGCACCGTCTGCGCCGGTCGCCTTCTTAACCGCTGTGGCGAAGTCGTCCAGGGCTGGATCCAGGACGACATCTGCGCCTAGCTCAGCCAAGCGCTCGCGCTTCCACGCCTGCCGCGAGGTTGCGATCACACGGCAGCCCCGGTGCTGGGCGCTGCGCATGGCCATCGAACCGGAAGCAGACGCCGTGGCCTGAATGAGGACCCAATGGCCCTGACTGGCGCCTGCGAGATCGAGCTGGTGTTGAGCAAGCGGTCCATTCACGATCATCGCTGAAGCTTCGACGTGGCTGATGCCCGCTGGCAGGCGCCGAAGGTTCCCGACCGGGACCACCGAGTACTCGGCGTAGGCGCCCGGCATGGTCACGCCGATTACACCGAGCTGGAGGCAGGCTTCCTCCCGCCCGGCGCGGCAGCTGGCACAGATCCCGCACGTGATCCGATTTGAGACGGCCACCTGATCTCCGACCGCCAACGCGGTGTCGGCGCCGGGACCGAAAGCGGCGATTTCCCCTGCGTGCTCAGACCCCAGAACATGGGGAAAGGAGTACCGGGCGAACGCCACCTGGCCCTTGCGGTTCGAGATGTCAAGGAAGCCGCCCACCGACACCGCCCTGACCCGAACGAGCGCCTCACCGCGCGCGGGCTCGGGAATGGGCAGGTCAGCGGGCCGAAGGACCTCTGGGCCACCGTGCTCGCGGATCACGATCGCTTGCATCATTCCTCGACCTTCACTCCGCCGTGTCCGAATCGACCTTCCCGCCAGCATGCGGCACAACCTCCGATCCCTTGTCACCAGGACGGTGCAGGTGGCCGATCGAGCGATCAGGCAGTGCTGTGCGCCCTGTGACGGTGACGCCCGGCCGCGAACACGCCGTAGCCGAGAGCTGCAGCGGCTGCCGTGAGCACCCAGTACAGCCAGCCCGACCATGGCTCGCCGGTATGAGCCGGTGGGACCGTGGCGCCCGTGGTGGCGGCGAAGACCCTGACACCCGTCGCGGCTGGCACGTACACGTAGCCGGTGACCGAGTCCGCCGCGACGGTGTGAAATGACATGTCGGCTTCGGGGGCAACGCTGCCATTCGGAGCGAGGTTGGGCGTGCGGATCGGGATGTTGGTGATGAACGATTTATTCGTCGCATCCACGACTGTCACCACCGGGTCCTTGCCAGTCCCATTGGGGTTGAGGAAGTCCGATGCGTAGTAGCGGCCAAGGTGCGGGTCGTACCACACCTCGTCGCCGCAGCATGCCTGGGTGAACTGATTGCTAACGTTGAAGCCAGCCCCGCCAGGCCCGGCGGTGGCGATCACCGGGCCGCCATTGAGGCAGCCGAGGAACACGTCGCTGCCCGGGCCGACCGCCAAGCCAAGTGGATTGCACTTGACCGAAAGCCGAAACGCCTTGGCAAGCACCTTGTGGCTGTGCGCAACCACCTGCGTATCCACCACCGCCACGGCGCCATTGTTGTCGTGAGACGACAGCTGGCCGACCGACGAGACGAACTTACCGAGCAGCGGATCGAATTTGGGCTGTTCAATTGAGCCCGACGGTACGCCGGCACCCAGCGTCGCCCGACCGAGGATCCGGAAGGTTTTAGCGTCGATCAGGATCCAACCCGGAGGCGAGGCCTTCGGTTTGGTCACCAGGATCGTCTGGTTGATGGGGTCATACGCCAGCTCATCGGCTCGCCCGCCGCTCCCGGTATTGATGACCTTTATCAACTTCATCGTCCGCGCGTCGCCCACCATCAGGCGATTGTCTCCGTTGCCGGCCCAGATGTGCCCGAGATTATCGGCCAGGACACCGTCGGGTCCCTCCGTGTCGAAGGACTGGGGGAAGCCGGCGAGCCCGGTGAACCCACCGAACATCGCCCCCACGAACTTGAAGGTCCTGGTATCCCATGCATCCACAGCACCGACTATTCGCCCGCCGGTGCCCGGCTTCACGTTGCTTTGATCCGCCAGATACACCCGATGCAAGGCCGGGTCGACGAACACAATGTCCGCAACGAGCGAGCCGGGCGGTGCCTTGAAGAACGGAATGTTCGGGCCGGTGAGGTTGGCGATCTGCCGGTATCCCCCGGAGTGTGTCCCCGACACGTCCGCCAGGGCGACACCCGCGCTGGGAACCGCGCTGACCACGCTGACTGCGCTGGCCAACGCCAGGAGCCGAACCCCCTTCTTCCCAGTAACCGCCAGCAGCCGAAGCCTCCGCATGTCGACCTCCTCACAGCGAGCAAAGCAACGCCGTGATCATCCCGCCGACGACCACTAATGCAACTGAAAGTGTATCCAGATACAAGGGCGTGTCAACCGACGCTGGTCCGCAGGCCCGGCGGCCGCAGGAGCCAGGGCGGCCTGACCTCGGGATCTCGAAACCGGAGACGACCGCTGCGAGCGGGCGGCGCGCCATCACGTTGGCGGCTGGTGAGGCATTCAGGGACTCGGCGACGCGATAGGGGGGGTGAGGTGGGAGGTGAGGTGGGAGCGAGTGGGCTAGTGCAGGTGTGCCATCTCAGCCTGACGGACGGGGGCAGAGAGAGCCGTCTGAAGGGCGAGGCGGATGGGGAGAGGGTCGCGCTCAGGATCAGCTTCAGCGATTACCCACAGTGCGGTCCGCGCCAAATGGCGCGCGATCGCCGCGACGCTGTCCCGGCTGGCCACGCGGTCTTGTGTGATCGTCTCGAGCAACTCGCGATGTTCCGCCTCAGTATCACGGCTCCACCACAACTTGGTGTCACGAAACTGGTAGAAGCGAAGATAGCGCTCGGCTCTGTCGGCCTGGACCTCGATGAGCTGGACAAACTGATCGCCCGCGCCCTGCACGAGCTTCCGATGAAAGTCCTGATGCGCGCGCCGCCACTCTGCGAAGTCCTCTCGCACAATCGCGGTGCGCATGCGCCCGAGCGCCTTTTCAGCAATCTGGATGTCACCGGCTGTCAGCGTCGGAATCGTGAGCGCCACAGCGAAGGACTCGAGCAGGATCCGGGTCGAGTAGATGAATTCGAGGTCACTTGAATCGAAGCCCGTGACGCGTGTTCGTTTGTTTGGCTCGCTGGCGACCAGCCCCTCTTCCTGCAACATGCGCATTGCCTCGCGCAGCGGAGTCCGGCTGACTCCAAGGGCCCGGGAGAGCGGTACCTGCGATAGCAAGCTACCCGGTGGAAGTGTCCCATCAACGATGAGCTGCCGAAGCCGCGCGTGGACCGCCACCCGGGTCTGTCGCCTGTCAGGGATCTTCAACGGCTCGATGGCCGACAAGGGGTTGGCTAGCCGCGGCGCACGCCGTGAGGCGAGGCTCGTAACCTTGGTCACGTTGTCATCCTAGCTCGTGGGCATCCAACAGGATCCGTGCGTGACGGTGCGGAGCACCTGGAAGGTCGCTCCCCTACTGCGGCGAAATGTGCCGGCACATCCTGCGTCCCTGGCTCGGCAGCAGCACCCTACCCCTCCCCCAGGTTCGGCTGAAGACAAAGCGAGTCCGCAACGGTCAACGGTCAGAAAGTGGCCTGGCTGCTGAAGCTGGAGGCCGATGGCGTCGTGTTCCTGTCCGGTCCGCTGGTCAGCGGACCAGGGATCGCCCCTGGCTCGGGCGTCACGGTCCTGCGGGCGCCTGCCGCGGCCGATGCTGCGGCGATCGCGGCTACCGATCCCTTGGTGCTGCCGGGCTGCGCACGTTCGAGGTGTTCGGGTGGCGGGTCAACGAGGGCACGGTCAGCGTCCAGCTGTCGCTCGGGACCGGCAGCTACACATGGGGGTAACCAGCGTCGCGGTGATCGGGCTGGGCAGGATGGGGCTGCCCATCGCCCGCAACCTGCTAGAACGCGGATTCACGGTGTCCGGCTACCACCGGATCCCTGGCAGCGAGCTTGCCGGGACCGGCGCATCCCTGGCGCGGTCAGCCGCCGGCGGCGCGGCGCACGCCGACGTCCTGCTGTCGATCGTCCCGGACGCCGACGCTGTCGATGAGGTCGTCACGGGCCGGACCGGCACGCTGACCGCGGGCGGCAGTCCGGGAATGGTCGCGCCGCGGCTGGCCACGACGTTCGCGTCCGGCGACCGCCGCAGCGTGGACGCGGTGAGCGGCGTGCTCGACGCCATTTCGGGGCCGTGGGTCTACACCGGCGAGTTCGGGACCGAGGCGAGCATGAAGTACGTCGCCAATATGCTGCTTGCCACCCACATGGCTGTAGCAGCCGAGGCGATGCTCCTCGCCAGGAGCCTAGGTCTGGACCTTGAACTGGTGCAGCAGACCCTGGACAACTCGATCGGGTCCTCTGCCATCTGGCGCCAGCGCGGGCCGGTGCTGCGGTCGCGGCAGTGGACGCCGGCGCCGGGGCCGATCGGGACCCTGCATCCCATCCTCGACCAGATTGCGGGCCGGCCGGCGCTGTCGGCCTCGACGCGCCAGTGTTCAGTGCCGCCAATGCGCTACGCTGTTCGACAAGGCCATGGCGAGCGGCTGGGCCGAGCGCGACATCGCCGCCGTGCACGATGTGCTGGCCGCCACCGACCCGCGCCTGGAGCAGGCCGGATGAGGTATTCCCTGGTCACCTTCCGCGACGACGGCGAGGTCGGGATCGGCGTCCTGCTGGGCGGCACGGAGCTGGTCGCGCCGCCTGAGCTCAAGCGTTGGGCGAGCATGCTCGAGCTGCTTGAGGACTGGCCCGGTGCCGCAGCCATACTGGCCGGGCTGGAGCTCCGGGACGCCCTCCGGCTGCAGGCGGCCACGCTGCTCGCGCCGGTCATCTGGCCGCGCAAGGTGCTCTGCGCCGGGGTCAACTACCGCAAGCACATCAAGGAGATGGGCGGCGAAGTCCCCGGCGATCGCTGGCGCCCGTACTTCTTCCTCAAGCCGCCGTCGACGACCGTTATCGGCCCGTCCGATCCGATCGTGATCCGGGACGCAGGCCGGGCCAGGTACGACTGGGACGCCGAGCTCGCGGTGGTGATCGGCCCGGGCGGCCGCGACATCCCGGCCGAGCGGGCGCTGGAGCACGTGGCCGGCCACTGCGTCGCCAACGACGTCACCGCACGGGGATACCACCGGGGCGCCAGCGTTCCGGCCGAGGCGTTCACCTTCGACTGGTTCGCCGCGAAGTCGGCTGACACGTCGCTGCCGCTCGGACCGGGAATCACCCCCGTGTTCCTCGTTGCCGCCCCGCAAGATCTCAGGCTCCGCCTGTGGGTCAACGGCGAGCTGCAGCAGGACGAATCGACCGCCGGCATGATCTGCCCGGTCAGCCAGCTGATCGCGGCGGCCAGCGCGGTCGTGACGCTCGAGCCCGGCGACGTGGTAGCTACCGGCACCCCGTCCGGGGTCGGCGCGGCCCGGGGCCTGTTCCTGACGGATGGCGATGTCGTGACCGTCGAGATCGACGGCCTCGGCCGGATATCTAACCGCGTCGTCGACGCCGAGAGGAGGCTGCAATGATCTACGTCTCGCATGAGCTGCCGGTCAACACCGACGGCGAGCCCGGCCTGACCCAGGCCGATGTATGGGACGGGCTGGTGATGAAGGCGAACAATGCGCTGCCCTTCGTGCCGAGCATGACGTCGTGCGAGGTAACCGCGCGGCACCGCGACACCAGCTTTGACCGCGACATCGACTTCCGCGGCCAGCGGTTCACCGAGCGGATCACGCTGGATGAGCCGCACCGCGTCGTGTTCACCAGGATCGCCGGGCCGGTGCTCGGCACGATCGCCAATGAGATCACCAGCACCCAGGATGACCTGAAGCTGCGGTTCAGCTTCGCGCTCGTGGTCGAGGGGGTGCCGGGCGGGTCGGCGCAGGAGCAGGAGTACGCCGACGGGATGACCGGGGACTACCTCAAGGCGGTAGCCGCGACCCTGGCCGCGATGCGCCGCGTCAAGACCGGCGAGGCGGTCACGACCTGACCCCGGCCACTGGATCGCTGTTGGCCAGGAACGTCTCAGGCGGCGGCGCGCCCCACAGGTGCGGCGGCACGTCCCAGTCGCCGGCCACCCAGCAGTCGTCGATCTGGTCGATGTCGGAGAACCACTCGATCCAGCTGCCCCACGGGTCCGGGTTGTAGTGGAAGAAGTTCGACCCGATCGTGTGCCGGCCGAGGCCCCAGCCCGCCGGGCGGCCACGGGATTGCATCCGGTCCGCGCCGATCGCGATCGCGTCGATGGAGGGAACCTCGAAGCTCGCGTGATGGAATCCCGGGTGCGTGGAGCTGATGAAGCCGAAGATGTGGTGATCTCCTGGCCCGGCGTTCAGGAACGTCACGAAGTCGTGGTGGATGGTATCGCTCACCCGCAACCCGAGCACCCGGGTGTAGAAGTCGGTCATCACAGCGGGCTGCGCCGTGAACAGCAGCGAGTGGCCTAGCCGCCGCGGCGTGACATCGGCGGTGACCTCCCGCCATGCGGCCGCGCCGATCCGCTGCGTGCTTGACCCGCAGTTGACCAGAATCTCCGTCACCTGCCTGGGCGGCGCCTGCTCGGCATCGAGCAGCTGGACGGCCGTGCCATCAGGATCGCGGATCCAGGTACCGGCCTCCTCCACGTCGGCCGGCGGCTCGATCACCGGCGTGCCAGAGCGTTCCAGTGCCCCGAGCAGCTGATCCCTGGTCCCTGGCCTGACAGTGAACGACACGTGGTGCAGCCGCTTCGCCCGGCCGCGGGTCATCCGGACCTGCGCCTGGTCGCGGCCCGGACAGTGCGCGATCAGCGTGCCTGCCTTGTCCGTCGTCTCCAGGCCGAAGTCCTGCAGGAAGCCGTCCGCGACCTCGAGGTCGGGAACCTCAAGCGCGTAGTGGTGAAGTCCTGAGATCACGGTCTTCCCCTTTCCCGGCAAACTGCATACAGTTTAGCGGGTGGTGTCGGATTCGCAAGGCACGGCCAGCATGGTCGCCGAGGCTGGCCGCGTCCTGGCCGGACTCGGGCTCGTGACGGCATTCGGCCACGTCTCCGCGCGGGCGGGAGACCGCATGATCATCACTCCGGCGGCTGACCTGGCCGGCGTAACGGCGACGGATCTGATCGACGTGCCGCTGGACCCGCGGTCGCTGCCGGCCGGCGCCCCGGCCGAGGCATGGGCTCACCGGCAGGTCTATGCGGCCCGGCCCGATGTCGGCGCCATCGCCAGGGCTCAGCCGCCCGCCGCCTTCCCAGCCGGCGCGCTCCTCGCTGAGCTGCCCGTCCTGCACGGCCAGGCCTGCTGGCTCGGGGCCAGCGTCCCGGTCCATGACGATCCCCGCCTGCTGCGCTCGGCGGAGCTTGCTGACCGAGCCGCTGCGGCACTGGGCCAGGCCAACGCGCTGATCCTACGCGGCAACGGAGCGCTTACCTGCGCGAGCTCGCCCGAGCAGGCTGTCGCGAGGATGTGGCTGCTGGCCGCTGCGTGCGAGGTCTGGCTCGCGGCGTCGGCAAGCGGAGTGCCGAGGCCGATGGACGCCAGTGACGCCGAGTCCTGGCGGGCCGTCGAGCCCGAGCTTGGACCGCGGCTGTGGCAGCACCTGCGGCGAAGGGCGGCGGACGCGCCGCACTGATCAGCAGGGGAAAGTTTGCCTGGTCAACGTGCGGGAAGCCGTCGCGAATGACCAAGCCAGAAGCAACGGGACGGTGCCCGGTCTAGCCGGGTCTAGCCGGCGATGCCCAGCGCCGCGCAGCGCCGGGGTCTCGCTGGCCAGCCGAGCCTGGTCTTGGCTGGCCCGGTGGATCGTCCTGATGGCCATCTGGGTCATTGTGGACTACTCGATAAGCGTCGACGAACTGCTCGTCGGCGCGGGAGCCGCGGTCCTGGCGGCATTCCTCGAGGTCGCGACCTGGCAGGCCGCGGTCAGGTTCGGAGCGCGGATCGGCTGGCTGGTGCCCGCGCTCAGGCTGCCCGGGCAGGTGTTGGCGGACACCGCCACCGTGTTCGCGGCGCTGGTGAAGCGCCTGCTGCGGGGACCGAGCTCCGCAGCGGCTTCCTGGCCGAGCCGGTCACTTTCGGTCCTGACACGCCAGAGGGCAAGCTGCGCAGGGCAGTGCTGGTCGGCGAGCAGTCTTTCGCGCCCAACAAGTTCGTGCTCGGGATCGATGCCGATCGCGGCGTCATGGTCGTCCACAAGCTGGTACTCGACGAAGGGGAGGAACTGCGATGATCGGATTCGTGGTCGCGGCGATCGCCATGCTGATCGCCGTCATCCCGTGCGGCCTGCTCCTCATGCGCGGGACTGCCATGGAGGCGGTCGTCGCTTTCGAGGCGATCAGCGCTGTCGCCGTTAATTTGGCGTGCCGTATTTAGCCGTTCTGGGGCTATTACGGTTCTGGCGTTCGGGCGCGAAGCTGGGTGCTTCAGCTGTCACCACAGCGCCCGCTCGGCCCGCGCTAGCGTCGGTTGACACTCCCCGGCATCTGTATACACTAATGAGGCGGGGCTGGCTTGGGCGAGCAGGCTTCGGCTGCATGAACGTGGCGGCCTGTTCCGAACGACGCTCGGGAGGTTCTGGGCATGGTCGAGGTTGCGGCACCACCGCCGAAGAAGTACGAGAGGTACGCCGAGACGGAGCTGATCCCGAGCGAGCGCTACACGTCGCGCGAGTGGCTGAGGCTCGAATACGAACGGCTGTGGCCGCGCGTATGGCAAATGGCCGGGCGCGAAGAGGACATTCCCGAGGTCGGGGACTTTCTGGAGTACAAGATCGGGGACCAGTCGATCCTGTTGGTGCGAGCGACGACCGACACGATCAAGGCCTTCCACAACTCGTGCATGCACCGCGGGACGCTGCTCGTCGAGGGCCAGGGCAACGTTCGCGACCGGCCGTGCACACCGGGCAACGAAGAGAAACTCCAGTGCACTTTCCACGGGTGGGCCTACAACCTCGACGGTTCGATCCACTTCCTGCCCGGCGGGTCCGACTTTGCGGCCAGCTGCGTGCGGCAGGACGAGATCCGGCTGCGCGAGGTGCGGGTGGACAGCTGGGGCGGTTTCTTGTTCATCAACATGGACCCTGCCGCCGAGTCGCTGCACGAATGGCTCGGGCCTATTCCTGAGCGGCTAGCGCGGTTTGGGCTCGAAAAGATGCGCACCGTCCAGCACCTGAGCGTGATCGTGGACGCCAACTGGAAGATGGCCATCGAGCAGTTCAACGAGTCGTATCACGCCTGGGCTACCCACATCATGGACCTCAACGAGGTCGGAGCGCCAGCGACTGGGCCAGGTGGCCGACAGGCCGGCCAGGAGGGTGCAGGCCGCGGCGGCGGCGTGCCGGCTGCGGCGATCATGAACATGTTCGAGTACGAGCACTTCGACACGCACACCCTGTTCTACCAGTTGGACTGGCACCCGACGGCGGGCATGCCCCCCGTGAAGCTTCGCGACCTTGGTCCCGATCCCCGTGCATTCGTGAGCCAAGCCTTGCGATACATGAGCCACAATCGCCGTGTCGCCCCGTACGAGATCGATTTCTTCGAGAACCTGGGCCAACTGCCGTTGGATATGGAGGGCCCGGACTTCATGCTGTGGCTCAGGCGCGAGGCCTGCGCCGCCCAGGGTCTGGACCTGTCCCATCTGGGCGATCACGAGCTGTTCGGGTTCCCGTTCGAGTTTATGTACTTCCCGAACATGACTGGCCCGGTCGCGGGCAACAGCTACCTCAACCTCCGGATCCGGCCGAACGGGATGGATCCGGACACCTGCCTCTTCGAGATCAGGTCCCTCTTCCTCTTCGGCGATGGCAAGGCGCCGCCGCCCGAACGCGAATTCATCGCCGATTGGCGAAGCGCCCGGGACCGCATCCCGGTCGAGTTCCTCCAGGACTTCACCATGTACCCGCGCATTCAGCAGGGCCTGCACCAGCGGTCGTTCCCTGGTAGCCGACTCAACCGGCAGGAGCACAACAACCGCTTCTACGAGCGCGTAGTTGACCGCTATGTGCTCGGCGATGTTGGGGGCAAGTGATGAGCGACACAGCCGAAGTAACGAGCGATACGGCCGCCGCACCCATTGTGCGCGAGTTCGAGCACTTGACCCTTCCGGTGCCGGCAGTGTGGACGATCGACCCGGGGCACTCCATCCTGGCGTTCGACTGCCGGCACATGATGCTGACGCGCTTGCGAGGATGGTTCGCCTCGTTCTCGGGCAACATCCATATCACAGAGAAACCGGAAGAGTCGTGGGCTGAGGTGACCATCGACGCGGACAGCCTCCAGATGCCCAACCCAGTCGCCATGGCTGCCGTGAAAGGTGAGCACTACCTCCAGACCGACAAGTTCAGTACGCTTCACTTCCGGAGCAGCCGCGTTCAGTGGGTCGAGGCGAACCTCTGGCAGATCAGTGGCGATCTGACCATCAAGGACTGCACCCGCGAGGTCACCCTCGATGCCACCCTCGAGGGCGTGCTCCCCTCGCCGCCCATGTTCGGCGGGCGGGCCAAGATGTCATTCTCCGCCCGGACCGAGTTCGATCGCCGGGACTTCGGCCTCAATGCGAATATCCCTCTGCCAGGTGGCGGCTGGCTGGTCGGCAATCGCGTCGGGCTGTCCCTCGACGTGGAGGCCAACCTGGCGTGACCGTGTCCTCTGGCGTGACCGTGTCCTCAGGCCTGGCAGATGCAAGCCTGACACTCGGCCCGCATGCTGGACGGACGAGCAGAACGAGCCGCCTCGTCCGAGCACAGGCCGCGGAACGTCCACGCTGACAGGTCGGATCATTGCCTACGCCATAAGCCTTTGGCGTTGATTGAGCAGAAGGTGAATCCGATGATCGAGCTAAGCCACTCCGTTCATGTCAACGACCCGGGCGATCCGGAGGCCCCGGTGCTCATGCGTGACGACGTCTGGGACGGCCTGGTGATGAAGGCTGAGAATGCGCTGCCGTTCGTTCCGAGTATGGAGAAATGCGATGTCGTAGAGCAGCGTGAGAACTTCATCCTCCGGGACATTCGCTTCGGGGGCGATGATCTTCGGGAAGCTGTCACCCTGACACCGAAGACCAGCGTGGAGTTCCGTCGCGTCCAGGGCCGGGTGCTGGGGGTGATCACGAACGAGATCCTCGAGAACCCCAGCGGAGAGCTCGAGCTCAAGTTCTCGTTCGCACTCGAAATCGAAGGCGCCGAGCCGGGCAGCCGCGAAGAGCGTGAGTACGAGGCGAACATGCGCGACGCCTACCTCGGCGCGGTCGTCGCGACGCTGGGCGCGATCCGCAAGATGGTTATGCAGCGTGCGAGCTGACGATGTCGACGGCAGACAGAACTGCCCCGCGCCGCCGCTACTCGAAGCTCGTGGCTTGGCCGCCGGCTACAACGGCGTGCCCGTTGTCCTCGACGTCGACCTGCGTGTCGATCGCGGCGAGGTGGTCGCCCTCCTCGGTCCGAACGGCGTGGGCAAGACCACTACCCTCCTCACACTGAGCGGTGAGCTTTCACCGATCGCTGGCGAGGTCAAATGGCAGGGCGTCTGGACGAAGGCTCCCTTGTACAAGCGGGCAAGGCAAGGTCTCGGCTTGGTCACAGAGGACCGGTCGGTATTCATGGGGCTGTCGACGGCCGACAACATCCGCTTGGGGCGGATACCGCGCGCTCGAGTGCTAGCGGTATTTCCCGAGCTGGGAGCTGTGATGCGAAGCCGGGCAGGGCTGCTCTCCGGCGGGGAACAGCAGATGCTGGCGATCGCGCGCGCGCTGGCTCGAGATCCGAAGCTGCTCCTTGTCGACGAGCTCTCGCTCGGCCTCGCGCCGCTGATCGTCCAGCGCCTGCTCCGCGCAGTGCGTCACGCGGCCAGCGATCGCGGCATCGGTGTGCTCTTCGTCGAGCAGCACGTTCCGCGCGCGCTCTCGGTCGCGGACCGCGTCTACGTCATGCAGCGCGGGAAGATCGCACTCGAGGGAATCGCCAAAGAGGTCGCGAGAGATCTGGGTCACGTGCGGGACATCTATCTCGGGCGGCTGTCGACAGCGCAAGAGAGCATCAGCCAGGACACTCCGACCGGCGCAACGGAGTAGCTGATACGGAATCAGATTCCGAGCAGCGCCTCTACGTTGCCGTGGGCGATCTTCTCCTTGTCCACCGCACTGAGCGGCATTGCGTCGAAGAAGTTCCGAGCCTCCTGGTTGTCCGAAAAGGGGTAGTCCACCGAGAAGATGATCCGGTCGGCACCGAGCACCATAAGGGCGCACAGCAGCGGCGGGAACGTGAAATACCCGCTCGTGGTGATGAAGATGTTCGCCAGGAAGTAGTCGGTGATCCGCCGTTGCAGGCGAGCTGCTGGCCTGGCCATCACGCTCTCGGCACGGGCCAGGTTGAAGGGAATCGCCTCGCCCATGTGACCGATGATCAGATGCAGACTCGGGAACCGGTCGAACACACCCGACAGGACGAGTCTGAGGGTATGCATGCCGGCGTCGACGTGCCATCCCCATCCGGGCGCCGAGAGGGTGAGTGCGAGCGGCGGCTCGAGGTCACCGTAGTAGGCGTCGAAAACTGCCCGGGGCGGGTAGGTCGGGTGCAGGTAGATCGGGACGCCGAGATCGCCCCCTTAAAGTGATAGTCGCGAACCACCCGCTCGAACTCGACCACCGCCCCTGCAGGATCTGGCGTCGGCAGGGTGGCGAAGCCATAGAAGCGATCGGGATGCCGCGCGATGGCCGCAGCCAGATGGTCGTTGGCCTTCCTGGCCAGCTCGACAGACCGGGCCGGCTCGAAGTACTGCACCGACGTGGTCGATGACGAGAGCACCTGGACGTCGATCCCGGCGGCGTCCATACTCGCCAGCCGCCCGTCATCCAGGTCATAGAGCAGGTCGCCCGCCGGGTTGATTCGCCCTCCCTGCTCCGGCGCGGTCTCAATTTCCGGCAGGTTGAAGTGCTCCTCGATGGCGATCAGTCGCATGGCTAGCCCTCCAGCCTACTGTACACAGTTTGAATCTATCACCCGGCTCGGCGCACCGGTCGAGGGTTTCGTTGGTTCATCGTCGCGGAGATTGCCATGCGCGACGGCGGTACGACGCCAACCCTCATCACTGAACGGGCACCGACCACCATGGCTGGCGCCGCCGCACGCGGACCCGCCCGGATTTTGGTCGGGCCAGCGAACCGATGATGTGTGTACAGTTCTGGTAGGGCGCGCGGGCTGATGAATAGTGGCCGGCCAAGCGCCGAGCCTCGCCGGTAGCCAGGTAGCCGCGCACGATGGAGGTGAACGGCATGGCGGAGGCACGTCCCTCGATCGTTACTGACGAGCGGCGCGAACTCACCGCTTCGTCGGGGCGTCGCGTTCGCGGACTGCTCGCGAGGCCCCACAGTCGCGTCGCGGGAATCCAGCTGGCGGGGTGGGTTCCGAAGACGTCGTCACCGAAGCGATACCGGGTCGTTCTCGACGCCGACGTCGAGGTATCTCTGCCCGACGGGACCATCCTGCGCGGCGACCTGTACCGACCGAAGGCAGCAGGAGCGTTCCCGACGCTGCTCGCCTGGTCGTGCTACCCGAAGGATCTCCAGCACACTGGCATCCCGATGCCGATCAACGAGGCTGGTCCGGTGACCAATCTCGTTGCCCGCGGCTATTGCCACTTCAACGTGAATGCTCGGGGTACCGGCCGATCCGCGGGCCAATTCAACGGGCTCTTGTCTCCCCAAGAGCAGCGCGACGTCGCCGACACGATCGAATGGACTGCGGCACAACCGTGGTGCGACGGCAACGTCGGCATGATCGGCATGAGCTACTTCGCGGTCATCCAGTACCTGGCAGCCGCGCAGCAGCCGCCGCATTTGCGCGCTATCTTGCCCTACCTCGGATGGACCGACCTCTACCGTCACGCCATCTATCACGGCGGCGCGCCCCAAGCCGATTTCCTCAGCACTTTCTTCTCCGGGGCCGGCACGTGGGCTAACAAGCGGCTCGCCCCGCGAATGCGCCACGCCATGAGCTACGCGCTTGATCGCGCATGGTTCCAATGGCTGTGCAAGCAGGTGTTCTTGCGACTCGGTGACTCGGGAATGGTCAAACGAATGCGTCCGGCAGAGTCATGGACCCGGCATTTCGCAACGCTCCTGTTCGATGAGCGCGAGGACGGCCCGTTCTACCGTGAGCGTTCGGCATCCGCGAACCTCGTTCGCGTTCAAGTCCCCGTGCTTATTGGTACGAACTGGGGCAATCCGGCACTGCACACGCGCGGCGCATTCGAGGCCTGGCGGAACCTCACATCGCCGAAGCTGCTCTTCGTCGGCCCGCCAGCAGTGCGCTGGCCCTGGCAGGACTACCAGCAAGAGCTACTCGCTTGGTACGACCACCACCTGAAGGGACTCGATACCGGCGTCGACGCCCTTCCGGCCGTTCGCTACTGGCTCGAGGGGGCCGACCGGTGGCGCGAGGCAGCGGACTGGCCGGTACCCGGGAGCGAGAAGCTCCGGCTGCGGCTCGTTGCCCGGAGCTCCGATCCGACCGGCCAGCACCACCTCGCGCGGGGCAGTCCAGCCGAGCAGACCCAACTCTCGTTCCTCGCGATTCCTCGCGGCATGCGCTACCTGCCCGAACTGGAGCGCTACGAGACCCAGGTGCTTCGCTATGCCACGGATGCCTTCGAGACCGATACCGAGGTTGTCGGTCCGGTCACGCTCCATCTCCGTCTTACCGCGACCGCATTCGACACCCACGTCGTCGCTCGCATCTCGGATATCTCGCCTGACGGGAAACTTCACCGGAAGCTGTCGTGGGGCTGGCTCCAGGCCGCTCACCGAAGGGTCGATCCCGCGCGAACAACCGACGACGAGATCGCGCATGACCACACCTCCTCGGTCCCTCTTGTCCCCGGTGAGCCAGTCGATCTCGACATCTCCCTGATCCCCACAGCTAACTTGTTCCTGGCCGGTCACCGGCTGCTCCTGGAGATCGGAAGCCGAGCCGACCTCCTCGACGCCACTATGTTCGAGGGCATCGCGTATTACGCCCAACTAGCCCCGCCGTACCCGAGTCGCAACACGCTATTCCATGGCCCAACCGGCTGCTTCTTGGAAATACATGTGCGCAGCGATTGAAGGGTTCCGGTCCTGGTGCGGACGAGCTTCCGGCGGTCTGTCCAACCGCAAGTGGCCGCCCCGCGCACAGCGCTTGACTATTCCTCATTCGTGCCGGACCAGAGAGAATGTAGCCGACTGATCCTCGCAGCCAGGAGGTCTGTCATCGAGACGGCGATCGTCACTGAAGCCCTCGCCCTAGCTATCAGCGCCGGGGTGCCTGTCGTCCTCTGGGGAAGTCCCGGCACCGGGAAGACGTCGGTTGTCCGCGCCTTGGCTGAGGATCTCGACTGGCCATTGGAGGTCGTGATCGGCTCGATCAGGGAGCCAGCCGACTTTGCCGGAATGCCCATTGTCGTCAACGGCGGAGTACGCATGGCGCCGCCAGCCTGGGCTATTAGGCTGGCCGAGAGCGGCATCGGCCTGCTGTTTCTCGACGAGCTGACCACCGCGCCGCCTGCTGTCCAGGCAGCCATGCTGCGTGTCGTGCTTGAACGAGTGGTCGGCGACCTCGCGCTGCCGCCAGGAGTGCGGGTAGTGGCCGCCGCCAATCCACCCAATGAGGCTGCCGAAGGCTGGGAGCTGTCGCCAGCGCTCGCCAACCGCCTTATCCACCTCGATTGGCCGGTCGATGCGAACGCGGTGGCCAACGGCCTGGCTGTCGGGTTTCCGGCACCTACCCTGCTTCTCTCGGAGCCGGCCTCGCTGACCCACAAGGTTTCTGCCCGGGCGGCCGTTGCCGCTTTCCTGCAGGTGCGCCCTTCCCTCGTGCTGCAGGTCCCGAAGGTCGCTGCCCTGGCGAGTCGCGGCTGGCCGAGCCCGCGGAGCTGGGAGGCGGTCGCCGTTCTCCTCGCTGCGTGCGAGGCGTCCGGGGCCTGCGAGGAGGCCAGGGCGGCGCTCGTAAGTGGCGCCGTCGGCGAAGGCCCTGCAGTCGAATTCCTGTCCTGGCTGGCAAACGCCGACCTCCCCGATCCGAACGCCGTGCTGGCCGACCCGGATGGCTTCGTGCTTCCGCAACGCAGCGACCGCGCCTTTGCGGCACTGACCGCTGTGGCATCGGTGGCGGTAGCACATGGCGATACTGCGTCCTGGACCGCCGCGTGGCGCGTCGTCGCCAAGGCGGCAGACACCGCGCCCGACGTCGCGGCGCTGGTCGCTCGCACTCTGGCCGGTGCGCGCCCAGCCGGCGCCGACCTGCCGTCAGAGGTGCTGGCATTGGCACCTGTCCTGCGGGCGGCCGGCCTGATGCGAGCAGAGGGGTAACGAACGGTGCCAACATCCGGGCTCGGGGACCTCACCGTCGAGCTGCGCCAGAGGTGGGCTGCCAGCCGCGTCTGGGCGGCCCGGCAAGCGCCATACCTGGCGACGGCACTGCTCGCCCTCGAACCGGTGGTCGTCGGACCCGACGACGCTGCAGGCAGGGATCTCTCCGCGTATCCGGTTGACCGCGCCTGGCACGTATACCTGGACCCCGCAGTGCTTGCGAGGACTGACGTACCCACGCTCGGGTTCTGGCTGGTGCACCAGATCTGCCATCTGCTGCGGCGCCACGCAGACCGCTACCCGGAGCGTGACGACGAACAGAGTTCGCCCATCGACGCCCCGACCCCGCAGCAGCGGCGCTGGAACGTCGCCACCGACGCCGAGATCAATGACGATCTCCTCGCAGGCGAGCTCGCGCTGCCTGCCACCGCGGTTACTCCCGCTGACATCGGTTGCCAGACCGGATGGACCGCCGAACAGTATTGGGACATGCTCGGCGAAGCCGGAGCCCGGCCAGCCCGCGAAGCCCGCGGCGGTGCGGGCTACGTCCCGAGCAGCCGCGACTGTGGCAGCGGCTGTGATGGCCGCTCCCGACGGTGGGATTGCGGGCGCCCGGGGCTGAGCGGCATCGGCCAGAAACTGGTCGCACGTGAGGTGGCGGTGCGTGTACGCGAGCACCGTCAGCAACGAGGTGACGTCCCAGCCGGCTGGCAGCGCTGGGCCGACGACCTGCTCGAGCCGACTGTGAGCTGGCAGCGCCTGCTGACCTCGGCTGTACGCCGGGGAGTCGCCGACGTCGCCGGAAGGGTCGATTTCACCTACCGTAGACCGTCCCGGCGTGCGTCAGCCGCGCCGGATGTGGTTCTTCCCAGCCTTCGCCAGCCACTCCCGCAGGTGGCGATGGTGATCGATACGTCGGGGAGCATGAGCGACCAGATGCTCGGGCAGGCCCTTGCGGAGGTATCAGGGGTGCTTCGCGGTCTCGGCGTCGGCCGTCGTCGACTGCAGGTTGTCTGCTGCGACGCCTCCGCCTACGAGGCACAGCGGGTATTGAATGCCCGTGAGGTGCGCCTGCTCGGCGGGGGCGATACGGACTTGGGAACAGGACTGGAGGCGGCAAGCGCACTGAAGCCCCGCCCTGACGTGATCATCGTCCTGACGGACGGTCTCACCCCCTGGCCGCAGGCTGCACCAGGCGGAGTGCGGGTTATCGTCGGACTGATGGACCGGGCTGGCTCGGTCCCTGACTGGGCGACGTCAGTCATGATCCCGCCCGCAGCCCCGGTGCCGACGGCTGGCCGCGGGACGCGGTAGCGATGGGCACCGGTTTCAAGTGGTACGGGCAGCGGGGCGGCGGTCCGGTTCAGGCGTTCGTCGAGGCCGGGGTGCCGCTCCAGGTGCTGCACAGCTACATAGCAAGGCAGTGGTTCGACGATGAGGCTGTCGCGTGGGCTACCGAAGGAATCGACGCCGGCGAGGCGCCGGTTTGGAAGGTCCTCGGGTTTCGTCCGAAGGAAGCCAGGCACCTCCTCTGCAACGGCGCCAGGCTCGCGGACACGGTAACGCACTGGTGGCGGGCGACCATCCCGATCGGAGAGGTAGCCGGCTGGATTGGCGCTGGACTGACACCCGAGGAAGCATTCCGGCAGCGGTCGACAGGCATGGCTATCGGTGGAGTGCCGCCCGGCGGACCAGACTGGGGCCCTATTCAGGCTTTCGTCGAAGCCCGCATACCGCCGCCGATGCTCGGCGGTTCCCTGGCCAGACAGGAGTTCGACGATGAGGCCGTCGCCTGGGCCAGACAGGGGATCGACGGCGCTGAGGCGCCGCTCTGGAGAGCCCTCGCACTTCGCCCGAGCGAAGTCCGGCGCCTCGTTCGCAACGGCACCACGCTGGCCGACACGGTACGGGACTGGTGGCATGCGGCCATCCCGATCGGCGAAGTTGCTGACTGGATTGGCGCCGGACTGACACCCGAGGAGGCGGCGGGTCAGCGGGCGAACGGCATTACGGCAGAGCATGCCGCTGCCCTGAGGGCTCTCCGGCATTGATCACGCACTCTGACCTCGGGCGGTATCACGCGGGCTCTCCCACTTCGGCAGCCGAGGCGGTTGAATTGTATACAGTTATCGAGGACCGGCAGAGCCGCAATCTTATGACTGCAGAATCGGGCCCGGCGGCACGCCAACGACGCAGCGGTGCTATGCGTGAGCCACCGAGGCGATGAGCAGGGCGCCGTGCCTGACGACGAGTCGCATCCTGAATGCCGCGGACCACAGCGTCACCGACCGGACGCTGTTGCCTTCAACGTCGATGGTGACGCTCACTGCGTCGTTCTTCGACCACGCCGGCGGCATGCGCAGGCCAGGGACGGCTAGATCGCGCCACCACGCGGCATTGCCGGCGGCGATCGCCTTCTCAGCGCCGAAGTAGGACTCGAGCGCAGCCTTCTGGGCGTCGAGGCCAGCTGGACTCTGGAGAAACGCTGCCGACGGGTGCCCGATCGTCGATAGGTGACCAAGCAGGATGGAGTTGCTCTGCAAGGTGAGGCCCTCCGCGACGAGGGCCCGCGGAGCGGGGACGCGCAGGTGCGTTACGGCGACTGTCAGCCTTGGCTGGGGCGTGGTCAAGCGCGCGGAGGACACCATCTCGGCCTCGATGACGAACCGGTACGACGTCCAGAACAGGGCGTTCGTCGGATAACAGGTAATCAGCGCGAGACCGCGCCCGTTTGGCGGCGGCAAGATCTCGGTGCCCGGCGCCGAGACCTCCGTGGCGACCACCCGGAAGGTCTGCTCGGTACATGCGTCCAGCCAGATGACACGGTCGCCTCGCCGCAATGCCGAGATCCGGGCGAAGTAGCCAACGTCGTGCGCCTCGATGACGCTCTCGCCCAGCCGACCAGGCCAAGGCGAAGTCGAGTCGTGCCCGGCGGCCACGTTCAAGACCGAGTCGGACAGGCCCTGCAGCACCGGCGCCCGCACGCCGAGCGACGGGATCTCGAGAATGCCAGCAAGGTGCACGCTGCGGCTGTATCTCTGGGGACGCGTCGGCATGCAGCGGTGAGTGCCGCGAGTATGGGGACGCACGAGCAGGTGCTCGCGGAGGAGATCGTAGCCCGTCGCCTCGGACCGGTGGATCCACCACAGCGGGTAAGCGATGGCCCCAACGGCAGCAGCCATGACGATAAGGCCCGTCAGCATGAGAGCGCGCGCCAGCCAGCAGCCCTTCGCCGCCTGCATGACCCTAGTGTGCCGCCAGTGACCGCGTTCGTGCTACCAGCGATCCAGACCGTCACCAGCCGTTGCAGTCGGGCTGCAAGCCGCCGGCATCTACCTTCCAGCAAGCGGTCGCCGTTGACGGAGAAACTCAGGGTGCATACACTTTTCCCGTAGTCCGGGATCATGCTGGGTTGTGCGGTGGCCTCGAAGCAGGTGGGCGCGATGAAGATCAGGCGCGGAAGGCGGTCGGCGGCAGCGGGCGTCGCCCTGATCACGGCGGCTCTGCTCGCGGCGGCCGGATGCTCATCGGGAAACGCCAATCAGAGCGCGCAGAACACGAAGCTCAAGGGCAAGCCAGTCAAGGTCATGACGATCGGCACGGCCGGCCCTGAAGAAGGCGGAAGCACACCGGCAATGGCACAGGTTGCCATCGCCTACGAGGGGTTCATCAACCACCATGGCGGCATCAACGGCCGTCCGCTCTCGGTGACCTTCTGCGATGACCACGACAATCCGAGCGGCGCACAGCAGTGCGCGCGCCAGGCCGTCAGCAATGGCGACGTCGCGGTCGTGGGCTGGGGCAGCATCAGCGGCGGTTCTAACATCCTGCAAGTGCTGAGTAAGGCCAACATCCCGTGGATCGGCGAGGAGCAGTTCGGTAACGCCGAGAACACGAGCCCGGATTCCTACCCGATCATTGGCAGCCTGGCGACCCAGTGGCTGGGCAACGGTCAGCTCGCTGCGCACGAGGGGTGCAAGAAGGCCGGAGTGATGGAGTGGAACAACCCCGTCGGGATCTTCGGCCTGCAGTGGTTCGAGCGGGGCTTTGGTGCCGCTGGCGGGAAGATCGGCCCCGTCACGCTGGTCGGAACGAGCGCCACGGACCTTGCTCCCGCCGCGGCTGTCGCAAGCGGGGGCGGCGTCGGCTGCGTGGCGATGCTCCTGTCTCCGACGCAGGGACCCCTGGCCGTCCAAGCGCTCCAACAAGCAGGATGGAAGGGGAAGCTCCTGTTCTACCCCGACGAGCTGCCGCAGTCCGCCATCACGCAGACGGGTGGCGTTCATTCTCTGGCGGAGGGTGCCCTGTCTGCCACGTTTTACCTGAGGCCCAGCAGCCCTAAGTGGAACCAGGCCAAGCAGGCGGTGCGGATGTACTCACCGAATCCGAGCCTGGTCAACAACTTCAACAGCTTCACGGAGATCGACCAGCTCACCTGGGAGGCGTACCTGGTTTTTACTTCCGTCATCAAGAGCCAGCACATCACGACGATCACCGGGCCCAGCTTGCGCGCCGCGCTGGATCGGGCAACAATCTTCAACACTGGCGGCCTGCTTCCACCCATGAATTTCCACACCCCGGTGGTCACCGGACCTGCGGCCCCGTTCTATAACCGGATTTTCAACCCTTACGTCACGTTTATCACGATCAAAAACGGCCAGTACACGGCGCTCGCTCCGGGCTTCACTAGCCTGCGGAGTCTGATGTGAGCGGTCAGGCGGGACCCACCCCGCCGCATTAGCCGGCCTGCCCCGCTGCTCCGCCAGGAACCCGATGCTTTCCGAGGTAGGAGAGGGAATGGAGACCAGCCTCGACGGAACCGTCCGGACCGCCGGCGGACGGTACGACGTTTATTTCGAGCGGCATTTCGACACACCGCTGGAACGGCTGTGGGCAGCGGTGAGCGAACCCGCATTGCTCGAGGGTTGGCTCGGCGGGCCTGTCGATGAGCTCGAACTGGCCGAGGGTGGCAACGTCGTCATCCAGATCCACCCCAAGGGGCCCGCAACCGTGTACGGGAAGGTCATTCGCGTCGAGCCCCTCAAGGTGCTCGAGCTGACCTGGGACGTGCCGGCCTGGCGAAATGTGCCCGACTTCTTCGGCACCATCATGCGATGGGAAGTCCGCCCGGACGGTGACGGGTCCAAGCTGATCCTGATCCACTCCCTGCCCGCCGATACCGCTTGGCATGTCCCCGCCATGCTCGGGGCATGGCATCTCCATCTGGACGCGCTTCTGGCGACACTCGCGGCTGAGCCGATCCCGCCCTTCGCGGAGCAGGATTTTTTCGATATGCGCGACAGATACGCTGCGTTGATCGGGCCGGTCGAGTAGGAAACTGAGGGAGCGATCATGATGGCGGCGCGCCGCCTGCCACGCGATAAATGTGTGTCCGTGTGTCGGCTGACCTCGTTCGCGGCCGAGGCCGACGAGCGCCCGGCCGCGTGATGGATTTCGTCCGGTTCTTGGTGCTGGGCCTGGGCCTGGGCGCGATGTATGCCCTGGCCGGCCAGGGGATTGTGGTGATCTACCGCGGGTCGGGAGTCATCAACTTCGCGCTCGGAGCGATCGGCACCGCTGCTGCGTATTTCGCCTGGGAACTCCAGAACGCGGGCTGGCCGTATGGCTGGGCGTTCGTCGCCGGGGTGGCGCTCTCGGCAGTTCTCGGGGTCGCCGTGCAGCTCTTGGTCATGCGGCCGCTGCGGCGCGCCTCATCGCTGGTCCGGCTCGTGGCGACGCTCGGCGTCCTGGTGGTGCTGCAAGCGCTATTGACGCTCCGCTACGACGGCAATGTCGCGCTGGTCTCGAGTCCCCTGCCGACGACTCTGCTACGCCCGTTCGGCGGGAACGTGGTGATCAACGAGGATCGCCTGTGGCTGCTCACGATCGCGATCTTGGTGACAACGCTGCTGTGGCTGGTCTACTGGTGGACCAACTTCGGGCGCGCCACGACGGCCGTCGCGGAGAACCAGCGTGCCGCCTCGTCGCTTGGTTGGTCGCCGGATCTCATCGCGATCGGGAATTGGGCGCTGGGCTGCGCGCTTGCCGGCGCGGCGGGGATCCTGGTCGCGCCGCTGATCAGCCTCCAAGTCGCGGCGTACACGAGCCTCGTGCTGGCCGCGCTGGCGGCGGCGCTGGTCGGCGGCTTCTCGTCGTTCCCGAACACACTGGCCGCGGGTCTGCTCATCGGTGTCATCACGAGTGAGCTAACTCGGTTCTCGACAACCCCTGGTCTCGCCGACGCGGTCCCGTTTTTCGTCATCGTCGTGATGGTCGTGATCAGCGGCCGCGCGCTGCCGATCCGCGGCTTTCTCTTCGAGCGTCTCCCCAAGCTCGGCGCGGGACGCCTGCGTCCAGCGCTGATCGTCCCGGTGGCGGTCGCCGCCTTCGTGCTCATCACCCAGATTCGTTCGGCGACCTGGGCGGATTCGGTCATCACGACATTCAGCGTGGCCACAATCCTTCTGTCGATCGTCGTGGTCACTGGCTACGCCGGGCAGATCTCACTCGCGCAGTACGCGTTTGCGGGCGTCGGCGCCTTGATAGCGGGACGCCTTGTTGCCACCACGAACGTGCCGTTCGAGGCGGCCCTTGTGATCGGAGTAGTGGGCACGGTGCCGATCGGACTGATCTTCGCGCTCCCGGCCGTGCGAACCCGCGGTGTGAAGCTGGCAATCATTACGCTCGGTCTAGGAGCCGCGATCGACCAGATAGTCTTCCAGAATCCCAAATACACCGGTGGCCTCCTTGGGACAACGGTCGGAGTGCGCCACCTCTTCGGCCTCAACATAGACGGGGTTCAGCACCCTGCCCGTTACGCCGCCTTCGTCTTCGTCTTCTTCGTGTTGGCAGCGGTCGCGGTCACCAATCTTCGCCGCGGCCGGGCCGGACGGCGGCTCATAGCCGTGCGGACCAACGAGCGCGCCGCGGCAGCCCTTGGCATTAGCCCGTGGAGCGCCAAGCTGTACGCCTTCGGCCTGTCGGCGGCGATCGCTGCACTCGGTGGGATACTGCTCTCGTTTTCGTCGGACAACATTGTGTACAGCGGTTTCTTCAGCTTCCAGTCGATCACGGCCATGAGCCAGGCGCTGATCGGCGGGATCGGCTTCGTCATCGGGCCCCTGATTGGCGCGATGTTCGCGCCCGGCTCACTCGGCGCCAAGGTGCTTGGGTTTCCGACTGAGTGGCTTCCTCTCGTCTCGGGTGGCGTGCTCATCATCATTCTCTTGATTCACCCGGACGGCGTCGCGCCCGCGCTCACGTCGGCGGCACGCTCGATTAGCCGGAGGCTTGGCAGGCTCCCCGGGCGGCTGGTGCGCGAGCGGTCGCAGCCCACACGTGATCGACCACCCGCACCGGATGCCGCCCGGGACCAGCCGATGCCGGGTCGCACCCGAGCCAGGGATGAGCGGCTGCCCGGACGCAAGCTCGCGGTGCATGACCTGCGCGTGAACTATTCGGGGGTCGTTGCCGTGGATGGTGTCTCACTCACGGTGGCGCGAGGCGAGGTCGTAGGTCTGATCGGATCCAACGGCTCGGGAAAGACGACCGTCATTGACGCGATCACAGGTTTCACGCGCCCTACCGGTGGGCGGGTGCTCCTCGATGAGCAGCTGATCAACCGATGGTCAGCTGCACGGCGGAACCGCGCGGGCATCAGCCGTTCGTTTCAATCACTGGAGTTGTTCGACGAGCTGACCGTACTCGACAACCTTCGCACCGCAGGCGACCGCCGGGATCTGCTCGCCTACGTAAGTGACCTCGTTCGGCCCGACACCCCGAGGCTCGCGCACGAGGTGTCGGCAGCGATCAAGGACTTCGAGCTAACGGATGACCTTGACCACCTCGCGAAGGACCTGCCATACAGCCGACGTCGCCTCCTAGCGGTCGCGCGGGCTGTGGCCACGGAGCCGTCGATCCTGTTGCTCGACGAACCTGCGGCCGGACTCGGCGAGGATGAGCGCGGCGAGCTCCGCATACTCATCCGGCAGCTCGTTGCAGGCACGGGTATTGGCATTCTCATCGCAGAGCACGACGTGGACCTTGTGATGAACGTCTGCGACCGCATCGTGGTGCTCGACGGTGGCCGTGTGATCAGCGATGGCGCGCCCAGCGAGGTCCAAGCAGATCCGGCGGTCATCGCCGCGTACCTCGGCACCGAAGTCCTGGAAGCCCCGTAGCAGCGGCAAGCCAGGCGGCTCGGTTCTGTATGCCAGCCCGCTCGAAGCGGCAAGGTGGTCTGTGCCATGCAGATCAGGCTGATCGTCTACATCCCGATTGGCCTCCACCATGCGACCGTGTCCAGCGGGCCGGGTTCTCTCGAGCTCGTCTATGCCTTCTCGCCTTCTGTGGTGCCTGGTTCGTACGAGGCGGGCGCTCGTGATCGGGATGGACTCGGGATCGCCGGGCTTGACTCGGTGGCTCGCGCTACCCGGCGCGAAACCGTCAAGGCCGTCGCCCATGCGCGAGGCGGGCACCTGGGCGGGCCTCTTTCGGCCATTGACGTGCTGGTCGAGTTCCTGCACGGTCAAGGGTTCCTGGGTCCTGAGGTAGCCGTCGCGCACGTGGTCTACGCCACGAGCCGCGGCATCGAGCTGCTGGCGCAGACAGATACGCCCGTGGCGCACTGCCCGGCTATCACTGCCAAGAGGGGCAGGTTCGCTCCTATCAGGGCCATCTATGCAGTCGTTCAAGGGCGGTGAGGCTGGTGGAAGGAAGTGCTGGCGTCGCCTGGGGTGCCGGGCTCGTTCACGGACACGGTCCGGGTCCGCCTGTCCGGCCTGGGCGACGATGAGCGCCGTGTGCTGCAGATGGCTGCCATCGTCGGCCGTCGCTTCGACTGGCGCCTGCTGCCTGCGGCGACGGAACTCGCTGCCAGCGTGGTGACCGGCGCGCTTGGACACGGCGTTGGCTGTCAGCTGCTCACGGTCCAGGGTGAGGAGTTCTGGTTCCGCCACGCACTGACCCGAGATGCCATCGTGGAGGAGCTGACCTCGCGCACGTACCGCTGGCGGGCTTCCTCGATCGTGGCTAGCTGAAGGTCCTGCTTGGAACCGAAGTGGGCGATCGCGGACGCACTCGTAGCAGCAGCCGGATGACCTGAACGATCAGCTGTGTCCTCGGCCTGCCCATCGTTCCGATAGCCGGCAGAACCCTGTGAGCGACCGCCGGATGGATGACCGGGTAGCGGTCCGGTCGCCTGCGACGCCGAAGGCGCTAATGAGGCGCCGCAGGTCGCAATCGTGGCGCGAGGACGACGCTTCCGCTTACGCGACGGCCATCTGGTGGCATGGCAGACCTACCGGACCCGCCTCGCCGTCGTCGTGGCCGGCGCGGACCCTGGCCCCGACCCGC